>Ga0335071_10000628_pt1 | contig 38786 bp, 36 predicted proteins | sample Lox_Sample_15_FD_206724 | JGI IMG/M metagenome (GOLD analysis project Ga0335071, IMG submission 206724) | Soil microbial communities from Loxahatchee National Wildlife Refuge, Florida, United States - Lox_Sample_1.5 | ecosystem: Environmental > Terrestrial > Soil > Wetlands | place: USA... | reverse complement strand
GCATGCAAACCTCGACCGCAAATTCAGCATCGATTGGTACGATGGCATTCGCTTCCGAAGACCCGAAGGGACGACATGGTTTGAGGTGGTCCTCCACAAAACTATTCCGAGAGTACGCCGTTCAGCATGCGTATTCTGTTAGCCGAGGTCAGGGAGCGCAGTGGCCTGTACCTGATCACGAATGCGTTTTTGTGGGAACAAGCGCAGACTTTAAGGCCAGCCACCGGAACTGCGACGCTTGGGAGCGTGGTCAACCCGCACCGCCCTTATTCAGGAAATACATAGCCCCTCCTAAATTTGGAGCTGGACAGGAAACAAAGCCCGACAGATGAACGACCCGGCGTCCAAAACGACATTCTCGGAAAGTTCGCGGTGCGCGTCCCACCCGGCCCTGAACAATTAGCCCGCGACCAGCCATCGCTACTTCAACCGCGCGCCGCGACCGGCCCTGACCTGATCGGCAGTCTGCATAACAGCGATTAATGTCTTGCACCGAGACAGATAAGAATAATTTATCAAGATTAAAAAGCCTTACGATCCGGTAGGTATGATGCCAAGTGGTGTAACTGACGGCTGGTATGGACGAGCAACACTATGTCCGGTGTGGCCTAAAACTCTGGTACACCGCAAAGGCGAACATAATTAAACAGACTGCAATCCAGACCCGAAACGTAGCTTCATTCTTAATAATGGACGGAAAAACAGCAATTGTCACGGTGAGCACCAGGAGTATCGGACCACGAATACTATTTCTCTTCATGAACAACTGAGAACCGATGAGAAAGAGAACCCCCGCCGCGATGGTGAACGCCGCTTCGATAATCTTCTCGCTCAGTGAAAGAATGCCACCGCCAAGTAAGAGCAGATCAGCGAAGCCAACCACCACGAGCAATACGCCTGCAGCGACCAAGAACCACGTCTCACGCCGCGCTCCGGGCATAATCACTCCTTTCGGATTAAGACTAGCACATCTTGAATCCGTCGGCCGGTGATCTAGAGCAAGCGGGAAACGCCTAAGTGTGGTCCCCTCGACGCGGCGCCAATGTCGGACACGCGTTCGGAGTGGAAAACGGGCTTGTCGGAAACCGTACCGAGCCAGTTGGATTTCTTAGTGAGTTGGATCAGCGGCAGCCAACGGCGTATGCGACGCCGCGCCACACATCTCGCCCGCTGTAGTGGCCGGGCACTCCCGGCCTCGTAACTTCGTAGGACAGGCATTCTTGCCTGTCCAATTTTCGACGTCCGCGCTAGTATTGATGGTCCGAAGGCGACGGCCACTCCGGTGCGCCGCGCAGCAAAACACACGTGACGTTGTCCGGCCCGCCCGCCTCTTTCGCCGCTTCGATCAGCGCCCGGCATTTGTATTCAAGCCCGCCGTGATCCGCTTCGTTATCGCGTAGCACGCTCTCGATCACATGCGCTTCCACAACGCCGTGCAACCCGTCACTGCACATCAACAGCAGCGCCGAAGGCTTGAGCTGCACCACGTAGTAATGGATGGACAGCGCCCCGCCCACGCCAATCGCCATGGTCAGCACGTGGCGCATCGGATGGTTGCGCAGGCTCTCCTCGTCCAGGCCCAGCGGCCGGCCCACTTCATGTACCCAGGTTTGATCTTCCGTGATCGGCCGGAAACCAGCGTCGTCCAACAGATACGCACGGCTGTCTCCAACGCTTGCGATCGCTAATTCGTCGCCCGATTCCAGCACCGCGACCAGCGTCGTCCCCATGCCTTCCAGTTGCGGGTCGCTGTTCGACGCCTCGAGCACCCGCCGGTTGGCCTCCTCCACCGCGCTGAGTAACACCTGCGGGTCGCGCTGCCACGATTGCCGTACAACCTCCGCCACCGTATCGATGGCCAGCCGCGAGGCCATCTCGCCCGCCCGCGCCCCGCCCATGCCGTCGGCCAATAGATAGAGGCCGATCTCGGGCAGAATCAGGGCGCAGTCTTCGTTATTGGTGCGGACCCGTCCGACATCGGATAGCGCGAATGCGTCGAGCATAGTCATGCGACGAGGCGACCCTTACCGGGCATTCGCCAGCCGTCAAATGTTGTAGCTATTTTACCGATGTTTGTTGACCGCGATCTCTTTGTTGGCGTGACTTCACTAGAAAGCCCTGCGGAAAGGGGCGATAAGGGCATGCAAACGTCGAATTGTAGCACGGAGCGCTCATGCGGGTTTTCTCGGGCCGGTCTGCTTTTCCTAACCCGTTTGCCTACTTTCCCGCAATCCGCAAATTCGAAAAGTAGCCTTCCGTGCCTGGCCCCACCCACAAGGCAACTCCTCCCTCCCGCGGATCGAGCTTGAGATCGTTGACGATCAGGCAGGGCTGCTCCGCTCCATTCACGTAGAGCCTCGCTTTGCGGCCTTCCACCTCGATCTTGTACCTGGTCCAGACACCAGGCTGCAAATCGACGTACGATTCGTACTTCTCGGGAGCCTCCTGCCGCGATCGAGCGTAATCAAAATCCGGATAAGAGCTGTATTGCGTGGAATGATTCCGCCTGACCTGATCGTCGGCGCGGCCGTTCGTGGGTCTGAGATAAATGTACTCGTAGCGTCCGTCGCCCTGGATCCGAAAAGCGATGCCGATAAAGCCGCGAGCCCCGGTAAACGCACCTGCGGCGGGCGCGCCCGCCAGGTCCACTTCAATCACACCATCACGAAACGACACGTCCCTGACTAAGGCATATGCCGTGGCGTTTCCGGCCTCGGACTTTGCGATCACCTGGATCGCACTCCGGCCTTGATAGGTGACCCGTGCGATCGATACGTTCTTGCCGATTAGCCGGTCGGCACTTTGGGCCGCCAGCGAAACAGCAAGCAGTGTGAACAGAACGGCGCGTGTCAAGTTCATGTCGAAACAGAGTTGGACGGCTATTGTTTGGGGCCTTGGCCCTGTGGTTGGGCCGGCTGCTCCTTGGTCTGGTCGTCCGGTAGCGGCGCGGGAACGTCCGTATCGAACTTGATGGAGGTGTCCGCCGAATACTTTCGATAGAGGCGGAATTCAATGTCGTTCCGGTCGCGTTCCCGATCGTGCCGCATGTAGACCTGCGCCTTGAGCGGCAGCAGGAATTCCTGGCCGCTCAGGTTTTGATAACCGTAATCCAGCGTATCGCTGGCCTCCTGCACGGGGAAGGTCGCCGGTATGTCGGTCGCGACAAGCGAGATGCGGAGGATCTTGTGGGATTTCTTATCAACGTAGATCAGGCCCCGATAGCCCACGATAATCCGCTCTCCGCTCTTTTCCCCTCGTCCGAAGGAAACGCTCCACTCCGAGTTTCCGCTCGTGACGCGATAAGAAAACGCATAACACTCATTGCCGCGCAATGTCGCCCAGTGGTCGAACTCGATTGTCGCGTCCGCGTGGGGTGACAGTGTGGATTTCAGCAAACTGCCGAAGTCTCCCGAAGAGGTCGTCCCTCCCACGGCGTCATGGGATAAATCGACGTAGTGATCGTTTACCATCATCACTTTGTAATGTTCCTGCTGCTCAAAGTAAGTCAGGTTCTCCATCACGGTGGCCTCGGGATGAAAATCGTCCTTGCCGGTTTGCGCCATGTACTTACGCGTCACCTGTGTGCAGATAAAATCCGGCAGCGATTTGGTGTAATTCATGGCATAATCGCGCATCTCGCTGATAATTTCCTGCTGTTCTTCCGAAGAAGGAGGCGGCGGTGGCTTGTACGCCGGCGTGGCTGCCGCGGCCTTGGGCTGCGCCTTGGGGAGCGACGCAGAAGCCGTGGCCAGCGCATCCAGCGCCGCGACGGTTTTCGGCCCGGCGCCCTCGCCTTGCAACTCCTCGACAGTTCGCTCGTCCAGGTGTTCCGACAGCTTGACGGTCGCTAAATAGCGGGCAACCTCCTTATCCGGCATCTTCATCTTCACCGAGGATCGGATGAAGGAGAGCAATTGTTCGAGGGTAAGGGCTTGTTCCGCCAGCGCGCAGGAACACACGACTAGCGCCGCCAAAACAAGACGTACGCGCATTTCTCTATTTTCGCACGACGCTTCGCGCGCGAAGCTGGTTACCGGTCGCCCGATGCGTCGTCGCTCGCGGAGTTCGCGTTTTCGGGCTTCCAGTCACGAAATCGCTGCCGCAATTTGCGGCGATACAGTTCCAAGGTGGTGCCGTGTGCCGCCGCTTCCTGCACGATCTGCTCTTCCGCCATCACCAGGCCCGGCCAAACACGCCCGCCGTTCGCCTGTAGGAACGCGGAATCATAGTCGAAGCCGAACAGCGTCAGCGCCGCAATGGGTGTGTTGTAGCCATCGCCCAAACCGACATCGCGGAAAGGAAAATTGGCCGCCCAATCGGTGTGATAACCCAGCCGCATGCTCTGTAGATTGACCGAAACCTGCGCATGTGTCACGCAATCCGCTACGGGAATGCGGTACCGGCTGCGCAGCATCTCGGTAAGTACCCGTGCCGCATCGATTTGCGCGCGCGTGGCGATGTCGGCGGATTCTGTCTGCGCCTCAAACGCTACCCCCAGAAAGCTTTGATTCAAGCTCCAATAGATGAACTTGTCGTCGGCCCAAACAGAGCGGCCGGCGTGGTTGGCGTAATCGGTTTCGGCCACGACGCGGAAAACGCGGCCAAAACGGTCGATCACGAAGTGATACAGGTGATTCTTGGCGATGAAAGATAAGAGGTTATGCCCATTTGATTGCAGCCGGTCATTCTGGCTGGGCTCAAACGGCGCCATGCGGCTTTCGGTGGTGTGGAAAACGATGCCCGCGGGACGTGTCTCCCATCCCGACGCCAGCCAGGTTCGCCGGTCGAAAGCATGGTAATTACGTGTGCTCGTGGAAGTTAGGAACTCATTCTCGACGCGCAGGCCGTTGCTGTAGATTTCGAGACTCGCTTTCCGTTCAACTAACCAGACTTTCGGCGCCGGGCTTTCGATAGCGGGGCGGATTTTAATGGGTAGCGGATGAAGGACGGGAGTCCGTGACCCCGTGGGCGTTATGGAGAAGGCTAAGAGTAACGCAGTCAACGGGATAAAGATAACGAGCCGAATGCGTTGCCGGCGTGTTTCTAGGGACCGGCGCAGAAATTCTTCGCGGCGCCGCGCGGCGGCTTCGTGGCGAGCGACGGAATTACGGACCAGTCTGAGTTTCGCGACGTCGTCGCCAACGGCGGCGGTGCGCCGCTCGACATGACGGATAAGTTCTTCGTTGACTACAGGTTCACGTTCCCGGGGCGGCACGAACTAGGAGTGGCGTACAGAAGGAAATAGTCTCAGTAACGGCAGGGGAGGGTAGGAACCGGTCCAGCCAGAAGGCGGCGAGCAACTGCTTGTGGATGTTCAGTTTCCAGGCGGCATCGCTGGTGCCCGGACCGTCCTTCGACGGTGACATGACCGCTGGTTTGGCTCACCCGGTAGGCCGTGCGCGCGCCGTGATGAGCCTCGAGGGAGGCGAGCGGCCAGTCCGAGTCGGACACCATGTGGATGCCGCCTTGGCGTGTAATCAATATGGTCACATTCGACGGGTTGGAGGATTCGGCAGCAGCTTCCGCCGCTTCCAGGATCGCTTCTGCGTCGTCGAGAAATGCTCCCACGAGGAACTTATCGGAACCGGGAAGCCGGTTTTTTGAGAAAATCAGCTACTCGTTACGCAGGGCTTCCATGGGGTCGATGCGGGTGGCGCGCCGGGCCGGCAGCAAGCTTAGCAACGAGGGCGACCCCTATGAGGAACAACGTCACGCCGCCGAAAGCGGTTGGATCGAGGGGGCTTACGCCGTAAAGAACGTCCGAAAGCACGCGCGAAACGGCGGCGCAGGCCGCGATTCCCAACCCGACGCCGACGAGGACTGGGCGCATCGCGCCACGCAGCACCAAACCGAGGACATCACGGCGCTCTGCGCCGAGGCTCATCCGGATGCCGATTTCGCGAACGCGGCGGCTAACGGCATGCGATACAACGCTGTAGATGCCGATGGCAGCGAGAATCAGGGCGAATCCACCGAGTGCGCCGGAAAGCTCGGTGACCATGACGGCGGGAGCGCGGTACATGTCGAGGTTCTGATCCATGGTGCGCAGATCTACCAGAACGTTCGGATCGATGCCGCGCACGGCTGCCCGCAGAGACCTGGCGGCTTGAGCGGCAGGAGCATTGCTGTGAACGACTAATTTCAAAGGCACTTGCGTATCCGCCTTCAGCGGAAAGTAGACGAAGACGGAGTCGAGCTCACTCAGGCTGTGCGTGTAGGAGTCTCGCGCCACGCCGACGACTTCGACGGGCGGTTGTTTTTCATCGTCGATGAATGTTTTACCGAGGGGATCCTGGCCGGGCCAAAGTTTGCGCGCGGTGGATTCCATGACGATCGCGACGCGCGCGTTTCCGTTCATCTCCTGCGGGGTGAAGTTGCGGCCGCGGATGATGGGGATCCCGAACACGGAAAAGAATTCCGGCGAAACCATGGTGTATCGGTCCTCGAGCTTGTCAGGGCGGCCCGGAACCGTGATCTGGCTGCCCCAGGACTCCATGCTAAGGGGCACGACGGTAGTTAAAGCCACGCCATCGACGCCGGGAAGCGAAGCCGCACGCTCGGTGAGCAGACGGTGGAATGCTGCCGCGCGCGGTTCGTTGTAATGCTGCTGTGCCAGGTCGAACTTGAGGGAGAACACGTGATCGGTTCGGAAGCCCGGCTCAATAGTTTGAGCTGACTGAAGCCCTCGAGCCAGCAGGCCGGCGGAAATCAGCAAGACCAGGCAGACGGACACCTGGGCTATAACCAGGACGCTGCGCAACCATCCACGGGAACCATGGGGACCGGATCCGCTGCCTTCCATTTTGAGGGCCGAGGTGAGATCGGGCCTGGACGATTGCACGGCCGGAGCGAGACCAAAGACAATGCCGGTGACGAGTGTCAGGGCGAGGGTATATCCGAGAACCGTCAGGTCCGGTTTCAGATCCAACGAAAGCGATGGGATGTCACTCGGAAAATGGGAGATCAGCAGGAAGAAAAGCGGTTTCAATAGCCAGACGGCCGCCATGCCGCCGAGCAGGCCGCCGGGTAAGGCCAGTAGCACGCTTTCCGTCAACAGTTGCCGGACGAGGCGCCCGCGGCTGGCGCCGACGGATAACCGCACAGCGATTTCCTTTTGGCGCGCACTCGATCGGGACAACAGCAGATTGGCGACGTTGGCGCAGGCGATCAGCAGCACGAGACTCACCGCGGCGAAAACGACCTTTGCCACCGTGAGCACATCGCGTCTCTCCTCAGGAGTGCTCATGAATGTCGCCACATCCACCGAAAGAGTGGTGGTGCGGCCAGGATGCAGTTGATCGATCTGGCGTGCGATGACACTGAGGTTGGCGCGTGTCTCATCGAGCGCGATTCCGCTTTTCAAACGTCCGGCCAAGACCAACCAACTGAGGTTGTCGTCCTTAAGCGAGGCATGGGAGTCGATTTGAGGTTCGATGGGGAGAGGGGCCCAAAAATCGGCGGCGGAAATCTGCGCTCCGTGAAATCCGGGGGGCGTGACGCCGATCACGGTGAGCTGGAGGCGATTGAGCGTAACCGCTTTGCCGACGATGGACGGGTCCGCGGCGAAGACGCTGTGCCAAGCGGCGTCACTCAAGACCACGACGTGCGAGGAATTCGCGCAGTCGCCGGCTGCGAAGGTACGGCCGATGGACGGGCGAACTTCGAGGACACCGAAGTAGTTGCAAGTGGCGAGTTCTCCGATCAGGTCGCGAGGGGTTTCGCCAGCCAGCGTGGCGCGAAAGAACGGATAATATGCCGCGAGGCCCGAGAAGACTCGATTCTGATCGCGGTACTTCTGATACTCGGCATAGGAGAAGAGGCTGGCTTCTCCGTTGACGTTGCGTGGAGAGTTACCCCGGAAAATCTGGTAGATGCCTACGATGCGCCGCGAGTCCGGCACCGGCAGGGGGCGCAGAGCCAGGGAGTTGAGCAGGGTGAAGATGGTGGTGTTCGCGCCGACGCCGAGCGCAATCGCCAGGATGACGACGGCGGCGAAGCCGGGATTTTTGGCGAAGGTCCGCACGGTGTAACGGAAGTCGGTTCTCAAATCGTTCAGCAGATTCACGCGGCGTTTCCTTTCCGGTTTTTCGCCATGGCGAGCGAACCACAGTAAGCTCCATGTTTGGCGCCAGAACCAGGCATCGGAGCGGCCGCAGGTGTTGTATTCCTCGACGAGATCACCTAGAACAAATTCGTCGCGGACGAGAAAGCAAGCGAGGCGTGGAGGTTTGCGCGGCATGAATCAGATCCTTTTGAGATCGAGACCTTCCCACATCACATCAAGAGCGTGACGCGTCCGACGCAGCGCCTGGAGACCGGGAGGCTCGGCGCGAAAGAATCGCTTAGCGCGCCCGCCGCGCTCCGGAGTTGGGTCGCCGGTCCGGGAACTTACGAAGCCTTTTTCCTCCAACCGTTCGAGAGTGCGATACAGCGCGCCGATCGAGAGGCTACGTTTGGTGCGCTTTTCGATGTCGTGACGGATGGGAACGCCATAGGCGTTGTCGCCGAGGCGGATCAAGGCGAGCAATACGATCTGCTCCAACTCGCCAAGGTAGGCTCGGGATCTCATATTTACTCTGCATAGTAGAAGAAATGCCTTGGGACGTCAAGAGATAATTTGGGATGCGCAGATGCTTCGTTTTCCTTACCTGCTGTTCAGGCGGCAGTTGCCGAAGTGCGGGCTCTGGTTGCTGGTGTGGCAAGCAAGGTGGCTACCGAACCGGTAGGCGGATGCGGGTTACCGAGAGGTGGGATAGCGCAGTAACGCAGGAGCGCGGTTAGGCGGCGTCGACGACGAGCGACAGGGTACGCAGTTGTGCGCACATATTTTCGAGCGCTTGAATCAGACCGCGGCCATCCGGAGCTCCCAGCCCGAAGTTGTACAGGACGAGCCGAAACTCAATGGCCAGTACGGTGATGGTGAACAGGAAATGCTGCTTCATCAGCAATCCGGCGAGATCGGGACGGTCGACCTGGGAATCGACCATCACCTTCTTGATGGCGTTGCAAATGCGCGTGAAATCCTGGGACAGGCAGTTGACGTAAGACCCGAAGATGCGGACGCGTTGATCGCGAAGCCGCTTCTGGAGCTTCTTATTGTCGCCCGATTTCGCCGATAAATACTGATAATCGGTGTCCTCGAGGAGGCGTTCCATGGCCTTGTATCGGCCAGGAGAGAAGACATCTTCCCACTCTTCATGCGCAGGCAGCGTGCGCTCACGGGCCAGCAGTTTGGCGAATAACATCCCAAACGCTACGCCGAGCAGGACCAGCAAGATTGCGGCGCCAAATAAGACCACGTTCATCGCGAATCCACCGAAGACAGAATAGCTGAGTGACTTATATATTGCAATACCTAAATTGAGTATATAGGAAGGGTATTCAGTAAGTTGCTGCTGTTATTTCCGTAATAACTTTAGGTATAGCCGTACCATATCGCGTCAAGTCGGAATGTTATCCGAAGAATTATGAGCGGTTATTACAAAAGTTATTACAAAAATCGGCTGCAAAGTTATCAAAGTATACTCGACAATCCCCTCATCACCTGACATAATTTCCTTCAGATGAGAAGAACCGCCACAGCGGCCAAGCGCCAGCGGGCCAAGCCGGGAGAACAGCGTCGGGAACCGCGTGACACGGACAAGCGCGACATCTCGCTGGTATTCGCGGATACCAACGCCACAAGCGGCGTGCGGGAAGTATACGGACAGCTGCTGGATCATAGCGCGCGCGGGTTTCGCGCAGTGCACGAATTCCGGGGCTTGACGTGCGGCCAGATGGTGCAGTTTCGCGCGCCGGCTTCCTCCGAAGGCCGCGCCCGCGTGGTGTGGACCCGGATTTCCGGCGGACACGTGGAAACCGGCTTCTTTATCGTGACGTAACTGGAGTCCCGGCGGCTTCCCGCTGCAACGCCGCCAACTGGCGGCGAACTTGAGCGGATTCGGGGGAGTCGGGATGGCGGTTTAGAAAATCACGAAACTCCCGCGCCGCCAATTCCGGCTCATTTTGCAATAAATGAATGCGCGCCAACGAGAGTTGCGGATACGAGAAGTGCGCAGGATCGATGCGTTTGGCGATCTCGAGATACTCCCGGCTGGACTTCAGATCTCCGAGCATGAAGTAGTTCAGGCCGAGCTGAGAATTCGCGAGCGCGTCATGCGGCCGGCTCAACACGGCATAACGGTTATAGGGCATGGCTTCCGCGGGCTTGTCTTCGTTCAGAAGGACACCGCCCAGGTTGACCAACGGCTCATACGAACCCGAATTCTGCTCGAGTGCTTTTCGGAAACACTCATCGGCACGCGCATACTGTTTCGCTTGATAGGCGATGGTTCCCAGGTTATTCCAGGCGGAGGTGAACTGCGGCGCGATGGCAACGGCACGTTTCAGGTGCTCGACTGCTTCGGCGGCGTCGTGGCGGCCAAGACTCTTCTGAGCTTCGGCATATTCGCGGCGCGCGCTCTCGGGAATGGAAAGCTCGCGGGTGGACACTTTAGCGCGTTCGGGCAGGACTTCTCCGGTTACGCGAGCCGCATCGTCAACGAGAATGGTGAGAACGACGCGGCGCCTGGAGTCTGCGGAGCCGGGCCCGATCTCGATGGTTTGACGGACCTCGCCTTTCCCAGGAATGAAGACGGCGACGACGTACTCGCCGGATTCGAGATTCCGGAAACGGAATCGGCCATCGTCGTCAGCCAGTGTTTCTGCATGAAACGGAAACGTTGCGCCGAAGAGAGATACAGCCGCGGGCGACTCAGGCGAAAGACGCCCGCGAATTTCGTAATTTCGTTCACCAGGCCACAAGATGGAGGCGAGGGTGAAGTAGAGCGCCACGCGATACACGGCTTGCATACTACCCCGTGAGGCGCAGTGGAGGCGAGTCAGCTTACAGTTGAGCCCCTGCGGCCATGGCCACCATAGATTCGGCCGGGGCCTTGAGCCGCGTCAGCACGCCAAGAAGCTCATCGAGTGCAGCAGCGCGCCGTACCTGCGTTTCGTTAAGCGATCGGATGACTTCCGCCTGGCGGTCGAGGCGTTCGATGAACCCGGCCACTTTGCGAGAAACATCCGAGATGTTCGATTTCAATCCAGCCAGCTCCTCGTGGTGCAGACCAAGGCGAGCGGTGACGCCCTCCATTTGCTGTGTGACCGTCGAAGAGAAATCTTTGGTTTCCGTTTTCAGCGCGGCCGTCTCGCCGCGAATAGCGACGGTTTCGGCTCGGAGCGTGGTCGTTTCGCCGCGAAGTGCGCCCAGCTCCGTCTCGTAGCGCGCCGCGGTTTCCTGTAAGGAAGCCACCTGGGCAGACACCTGATCGTGTTTTTGTCCCAGGGCAGCGCTTGCTGCCTTCTGTTGAGTCACGGTTTCCGTTAACTGCTCAAAGACTACTTTTAATTGCATCAGGCTATCTACGGTGGCCTGAAGCCGCTCGAGCTGCTGCTCCAAGGAAGTACTGATTTTGCGGCTTTCACCGATGATGTGGCGCTCCAACTCCTGAAAAGCGCCGGTAAGAATTTTCGACAAGCCATCCGCGAGCTTGCCGGCCATGTGCGCCATGGCCTGTTCGTCAACCTTTGCCCGCTCTTCCACTTTCCCGCGTTCCTCCACTTTGTTCTGATCGCTGCGGCCGACCGGGGGCGAAGAAGGACGGATGGCAGCAGCGTGGGTGCCGCGGTTAGCCATGATGGCTTCCGCTTTTTCCAGCAGCGCGCCGGCCTCGATATGTCGGCCGTTGGCGAACAGTTGCGCCGCTTCCTCGACCAGTTGCTTCACTCCGTTTTCGGTGTTGAGCTTTTGCAACTGAAAGATTGCTTCTTCTAAGTTCCGGTCTGGCATCCCAAGTAGTGTATACCTTAGTTAACACGAAGAAAAGAAGAAAAGGGCGGCTCAGTTTTGCGCACCTGCAGGGGGCTGGAGATGCAAAGCGGTCGCGACCGAGCGAATGATTGCAGCGTATACGGCGTGTGCATCGGTCGGTGCGAACTCGTACTCTTGCGACCAGATGGCCCTGCGGTCGGATGCGCGCACGAGCCAGATTTCGGCCCGGACCCGGCTGCCAGAGGTTTCCACGCGACCCTCAATGAGGGTGGCCGCTTGCGGGCGCTCGACCAGATGCATGCCCGGAGCGTTGGAAACGGCGTTCGCCAGTTGGCGCGTGAATGTAGTACCGAAGGGCGGGTCGCTTGGAGCCGTGGTGAGATCCGAGAAAGGAACTACCGTGATCGCCGAAACGTCCGGGCCAGGAGAGCGCCGGACGAGGCGCGCGCCGATGGCGAACATCACGACGGCTGCGACCACGAACGAGGCGATGAGCGCGATGGCCATCCAACCGGGTTTTCCTGGTAGTTGTGGCGGTGTTTTGAGCGGCAAGGAGTCCATCGCGGTGATCCACGGGAATTGTAGCGCGCGATGGCGGTTTTCCGGCGGTTGTTACAATAAATCAAAATGATCCAAACTCTGTTCGGCTCGGTGGAACAAGAGCCATCGCTGCTGGAGCGGCTGAAAAGCGGGGTCGAGAAGACGCGCGCGGGCCTGGTTTCGCGGCTAGAAGACGCGATCGCCGGCAAGAAGGAAATCGATGCGGATCTGCTGGACGAGCTGGAGTACACGCTCATCAGCGCGGATATCGGGGTTAGGACCACGAACGAAATACTGGAGCGGATCCGGCAGCAGGTGGACCGCAAATTGGTGGGCGATGCAGCGGAGCTGCGCGGATTGATCCGGCAACATCTGCTGGAGATCCTGCAAGGGACGGAACGGCCGCTGGCGCACGTCGAGACGCCGCCGGCGGTGGTAATGGTGGTGGGCGTCAACGGGGCGGGGAAGACGACGAGCATCGGGAAGCTGGCGCAGCGGTACAAAGCCGAGGGGCGGAGCGTGCTGCTATGCGCGGCGGACACTTTTCGCGCGGCAGCCATCGAGCAGTTGGAAGTTTGGGGCGAGCGGACGGGAATGGAAGTGATCCGCCAGAAGCCTGGTGCGGACCCGAGCGCGGTGCTGTTTGACGCTTTACAGGCGGCGCGGGCGCGGAAAACGGATTACGTGATTGTGGACACGGCCGGGCGCTTGCAGACCAAGACGAACCTGATGGCGGAGCTGGAAAAGATGAGCCGCACAGCGGGGCGCGTGATTCCGGGTTCGCCGCACGAGGTGCTGCTGGTGCTCGACGCGACCACGGGACAGAACGGCCTGGAGCAGGCGCGGAAGTTTACGGAGAGTTCCGGGGTGACGGGCATCGTGCTGGCGAAACTTGATGGCACAGCCAAGGGCGGCGTGGTGATTGCGATCGCGCACGAGTTGAATCTGCCCATCCGGTATGTGGGGATCGGGGAGAAGATCGATGACCTTTTGCCGTTCGACGCGGAAAAGTTCATCGAGTCATTATTCGAAAAATGAATCCGGAGTTTTTGCGCGAGGCACTGGAGTTGGCCCGGAAAGGCAGGGGTCAGACCAGCCCCAATCCGATGGTGGGAGCGGTGCTTGTGCGCGATGGGCAAGTGGTTGGCCGTGGATTCCACACGTACGGCGGTAAGAGCCACGCGGAGATCCATGCGCTCAGCGAGGCTGGCGGGCGGGCGCAAGGAGCGACGTTATACATCAACCTGGAGCCCTGTTCGCACCAGGGCCGAACGGGACCGTGCGCGGAGGCGTTGATCACCGCGGGTGTGAGTGGTGTGGTAGCGGCGATGGAAGATCCGAACCCGCTGGTTGCCGGTGAAGGTTTTCGCAAACTGCGGGCGGCCGGCGTTGAGGTAGAGTTGGCGGGCGAGTTCACAGTGGAAGCTGAAAAGCTCAACGAAGATTTCGCGCACTTCATGCGGACCGGCAGGCCGCTGGTGACGCTCAAGACGGCGCTGACGCTGGATGGCAAGATCGCGGCGCCGGACGATAATCGGGGATGGATTACGAGCGACCGGGCGCGCGCGGATGTGCAGCTACTTAGACATCACTCAGACGCAATTCTCACGGGCGTGGGGACGGTGCTGGCGGACGATTGCCTGCTGACGGACCGGACGGGGCTGCCGCGCAGCCGGCCGCTGGTGCGCCTGGTGGCGGATTCGCAGCTTCGCATTCCGCTTGATTCGAAGATGGTGGCGGGCGCGAAGGACGACCTGGTGATCGTGACGACATCGGCGGCGTCGGAGGAGCGGCGTAAGGCGCTGGAGAGCCGGGGAGTGAAGGTGCTGCGGTTTGACGGTCCTGGAGGAAGAACGGATCTGCGGCGACTGGTGGAGTGGCTGGGCGAGGAGAAGCATCTTTCGCTGTTAATCGAGGCGGGAAGCATGTTGAACTGGGCGGCGTTGGACAGCGGCATTGTCGACAAGGTTTTCTTTTACTACGCGCCCAAGATTCTGGGCGGGCTGGAGTCGCTGCCCATGGCCGGCGGAAGGGGACGGCGGCGGCGCATGGACGCCATTGTGCTCCACGGCATTCAGGTGCACGCGATGGCGGGAGATGAATTCGCCGTCGAAGGCTACGTCCGGAAGGAGTATTGACTTGTTCACCGGGATCGTCGAAGAGTTGGGGACCGTTGCGGAGCTCGCAAAACAGACTGCCGGCGCGAGACTGCGTGTGCAATGCGCGCGTGTGCTGGAGGACATGAAGACAGGCTCGAGCATCGCGGTGAACGGTGTGTGCCTGACAGCAATGAATATCGATAGCCAATCTTTTTCCGCGGATCTCGCGCCGGAAACGCTGCGCCGCAGCAACCTGGGTGACTTGGCGGCGGGATCGCGGGTAAATCTGGAGCGGCCGCTGCTGCCTACCGACCGTTTGAGCGGGCACATTGTGCAGGGGCACGTAGATGGGACGGGCGAGTTTTTGTCACTCGATCCAGTAGGAGACGAAAACTGGTGGCTCAAGATTCGCGTGCCGGCGGAATTGGATCGTTACCTGGTATTCAAGGGTTCGATTGCTATAGATGGGATTAGTTTGACGATCGCTTCGCTCGATGGAGACGTGCTGAGTGTAACTATCATTCCCCACACTTATGAAGTCACTACTCTGGGTACTTACAAGCTAGGCGGGCGAGTCAACCTCGAGTGTGACGTGTTAGCCAAACACGTGGAGAAGTTACTCGAGAGCGTGGAATATCTCGGGAAGCGGTAACTCAATAGCTGGATCTTCGGTGCGCAGTATGCCCTCTTGGGATTCGTGCGAGCCTGCCTTGGTATGAATCCAGGCGCGGCGCGTGCGCGGATCAATCAGCCAAACATAGCGGACGCCAAAATTGAGATAGTCGTCGATGCGTTCCTGCATCTGGCCGATGCGGTCTTCTTTGGACAGGATCTCGATGGCGATGAAGGGCTGGGTTCGGAAAATCTGCTCGGATGGTTTGCTAGTCAGCACGCAAACGTCCGGAATTCGAAAGCGAGTGGCTGACACTTGCACGCGTTGCTCGGGGTACGCGAAGACACCGCGACTTCGCAGGCGGGTGCGGAAGTAGGCGATGATTTCACCGTGTAAATCGCTGTGATCCAATTCTCCCAAATTTCGCTCCACGATTTCGCCGTCTACGTAGTCGCAGTCAGGACGGTAGCTGGTCCGGAGATACTCTTCCACCGAAACGAGCGTTCGGGAGGGCATGAAACTATTCTAGCTCCTCAATTCCTGGGTGATTTCAGCGGCCACGGTGCGAGCTTTTTCCACGGCACCGGGCTCAAAACTAATAGCCCCGACACGAGGATGTCCACCGCCGCCATAGCGTTCGCAAATCGAGGCGAGATTGTGTTTCGGTTCCTCACGTGCCCAGGGATTTGAACCGACGGAGACTTTCGTGCGGAAGCTGGAGGGACTGACAGAGACTGTGTAAGTGGAGTCAGGAAACAGATAGTACGGGATGAACTTGTTATAACCTTCGAGGTCGTAGCCGGTAAGATCGAAATAGATGACACCATTGTCTGTCTGCGCGCGACCACGAATCATCTCCACCGAATCCAAGTGCCGCTTGTAGAGAGTCTCGAATAACTTCTGTACGTCCGGTTCAGCCACAATTTCTTCAAGCGAACGATGGCGCATCCAGCCGATGATTCTCTGCACCATGCCGGAGCCTTTGGATCCCTCGATGACGAGGGTGAGTTTCATAGCCGGCGCGCCTAACTCAACAGCAGTCTTGGCGTCAGGATACTGTGCGCCGTCAATAATGTTTGCCCAGTGGACTAACTGATCGAGGTCCGGAGCGACAAAGCCCCACTTCTGTTGCGCCACGGTGCGAATGAACATGGTGCACGATTTGAAGGACGGATCGTACATTTTCTTGCCGCTATGATCCCGGCGGAAATGCTCGGCGTCCTCGGGGGTCAGAAACGCGCTTTGATGATGGTCGAACCACCAGGTGAGATGCGGGTCGCTCGAATACTTGAAGTCCACGATGGCGTTCTCATCGCCATCGAAGAGCTCGGGCTCGAAAATCTGCGAGGCCTTGTGGGCCATGCCTGTGTAGGCAAATTCGGCGCCGGGGTGAAACGCACCTTCGATGAAGCGGCTGAAGAAAGCAGCGGAGGCCGCGCCGTCGAAACAGTGGTCGTGGTAGAGAATCCGGATGCGCATGCCGTCGCGAGGAAGAAAACCTATTAGAATGCACGAAGCGCGCGCGGAATGCAACTGCGCGCCGGCGATGCGCTTGTAAAACTTAGCCTAGTTTGAAGAGACGCTTAAAGTTCTGTGTCGTGAGGGACGCGATGTTCTCAGGCGAAGTTGCCCGCACTTCGGCCAGCCGGCGTGCCGTTTCCACAAGAAACGCGGGCTCGTTTCGCTTACCGCGGTGGGGAATCGGGGCCAGGTAGGGGCAATCGGTTTCGACGAGCAGCCGGTCTTCCGGCGTGCGTCGGGCCGCTTCGCGCGGTTCGTCCGCTTTTGGGAATGTCAGGATTCCGCCGAAGCTGAGATGAAAACCCAGGCACAGCGCCTCTTCAGCCTCTTTTGGGCCGCCGGTGAAGCAATGCATGATGCCGCCGAACGGCAGTCCGTGCTCGCGCACCAGGGCCAGCGTGTCTTCCCACGCCTCACGCGTATGGATCACGATGGGTTTCCGCGCAGCGGCCGCCAGTTCTAGCTGCCGTGCAAACACGCGACGCTGGACGTCGCGCGGCGAGAATTCGTAGTGATAATCCAGGCCGATCTCCCCGATTGCCAGAACTTTGGTTTCCCCGGCTAAATCCGCCAGCCGTTCGAATGTTTCTTCCGTCGCTTTCGCCGCGTCGTGCGGATGTACGCCGATGGTGGCGTAGATGAATTCGTGCCGGCGGGCCAGGCGGAGCGCAGCTTCGAGATCGGGCGGGCCATCGCCTGTGCCGATCGCCATCAGACGTTCGACGCCTGCCGCGCGGGCTCGCTCGATGGTGGCGTCGCGATCGGCATCGAACTTTTCGTCGTCGAGATGGCAGTGGGAATCGACCAGGTTCACTTCAGCCGCGCACCTACGGGGACATCTTCCAGAAAGCCCGCCAGCATGGGTTTGCCGCCTTCGAGCGAAGCAGCCACGATCATGCCATTAGACGTCAGCCCGCGCAGTTTACGCGGCGCCAGATTGGCCACGATGACGACTTTGCGGCCGATGAGCGACTCCGGCGCGTAGGCTTCGGCGATGCCGGCGACGATGGAACGCGGCTCGGCTTCGGCGAGATCGACCTTCAAGTGAAGCAGCTTGTCGGCGCCTTTGACGCGCTCGGCGGAGAGTACCTGACCGACGCGGAGGTCGACTTTGGCGAACTCGTCGATCGTGATCTGCGGGCTGCCGGATGCCGCCGGCGCGATGACGGGCGCGGGCGTTTTGCCCATGAGCACAGCTTGCTCGGCAGACACCTGTGCTTCGAGCTCGCGCATTTTCTCGATGGCGGTCTTGGCATCGATGCGCGGGAAGACGGCGGCGATGTGGCCGATCTTCTGGCCAGCTTGCAGTTGTCCCCATGCGAGCGAATTGAGCCGGATCGACTCAAGGGGTTCGGGCATGCCAAGCTGCTCCCAGATTTTTGCGCAGGACTCGGGCAAGACCGGGTAGAGCAGCGCGGTGGCGATGCGCAGCGCTTCGGCTGAGGCGTAGAGGGCCGCGTTCAATTTCTGCTGGGCAGAGGGGTCATGGTTGGGTGCGAGCTTCCAGGGCGCTTGCTCGACAATGAACTTGTCGACGACAGAGAGCATGGCCCAAATAGCCTCCAGGCCTTTCGAGAAATCGAACTTGTGAAAAGACTCGGCTGCCGTGGTGATCGTTGCGCAGGCGCTTTTCTGAACCGGTTCGGCGTTGCCCGAAGGAATCACGCCGCCGCGATACTGCTGAATCATGGTGAGCGTGCGGCTTGCCAGATTTCCCAGGCCGTTAGCGAGCTCGGAGTTGTAACGGCCGATCAGCGCGTCGTAACTGAAGCTGCCGTCCTGCCCAAAGACGATTTCACGCAGCAGAAAATAGCGCAGGGCATCGGCGCCCATGACTTTGCGAATCGGTTCGGCACGCACGATGTTGCCGCGTGACTTGCTCATCTTGTCCTGTTCGAAAAGAAGCCAGCCGTGCGCATAGATGCGCTTGGGAAGCGGCAATTCGGCGGCCATCAGGAACGCGGGCCAATAAATCGCGTGGAAGCGGACGATTTCCTTGCCGATGAGGTGCAAGTCCGCTGGCCAGATATTGTTTCCGGCTTGGTCCTTCTGATCTCGCACGGCAGTGAAGTAGGTCGTGAGCGCGTCGAACCAGACGTAGAAGACGTGCTTGCCTTCCACCGGCACCGGAATGCCCCACTTAATGGTCGTGCGGCTGATGGAGAGATCATTCAGGCCTTGCTTCACGAACGAGATGACCTCGTTGCGTTTCGCATCCGGCTGGATAAAATCGGGATGTTTCTCGTAGAGCTCCAATAAGCGGTCCGTAAATGCCGAAAGTTTGAAGAAGTAATTCTCTTCGGTCACGGTCTCCGTGATGCGGCCGCAATCAGGGCAGGGATCACCCGGCTTGGCGTCGTTGACGTATAGCTCGTCGAACACGCAGTACTGGCCGGTATAGCTTCCCTTGTAGACCGAGCCATTTCTTAGGCACCGCTCAAACAACCATTGCACCGTTTCACGATGCTTCGGATCCTCGGAAGTGCGGACAAAGTGATCGATCCCCAAACCGAAATCGCGCCACTGGCGCTTGAACTCTTCGGCGATGGTTTTGGTGAACTCTTGCGGCGTCTTGCCGGCCGCTTCGGCGGAGCGCTCGACCTTCTGGCCGTGCTCGTCGGTTCCGGTCGTGAGCACAACCGGGTCGAAGCCCTGCATGCGCTTGAAGCGCTTGATCACGTCAGCCGCGATGGTGGTGTAGGTGTGGCCGATGTGCGGCGCTGCGTTGACGTAGTAAATCGGGGTGGTGAGGTAGTATTTCATCGATTGTTTTTCAGATACGCGAAGTTTGCTTCCGCGATGATGTCTTTGAGGGGTACGCCAGTTGCGCGGGCAAGGGCGCGGCAATCCTCATATTCAGGCGCGAAGGAACTCTCGGCAACTTTGATTCGCACCTTTCCGTGCGGCGTCTCGACCTCTACCCAGCGGCGCGCTTGCACCAACCGCTCGGCGGTATAGGTGCGGACGCCCAGCGTTGAGGTTTCGTGGAAGACGATTTCCGCCAGAGCCGCGCGTTTTTCCAGCGTCGCGATGACACGCAGCAGTGCGCCCGGCCGCCCTTTTTTCATTTCCAGAGGCTCGAGCGTGGCATCGAGCGCACCTGCTTCGAGTAGACGCTCCACGGCATAGCCCAGCACCTGTGGGCTCGAATCATCGATGTTGGCTTCGATCACCGCAACCGTAGTGGCTTCCACCGCGCCCGTGGCCTCACCGACCAGGATGCGCAGGACGTTCGCCTGATCGGGGAAATCGTGGCCGCCGGCGCCGTAGCCGATGGAAGCGATCTTCATCGGCGGCATGACGCCGAAATCTCGTGCCAGCGTGACAGCAACCGCCGCACCGGTGGGGGTTGTCAATTCGACTGCCGGACCGCGTGCATAAACCGGTTTGCCCGCGACAAGCGACGCGGTGGCCGGAGCCGGAACGGGCATCACGCCATGATCGGCTTTCACGGTTCCGCTGCCGAGATTGAGCGGCGAGCTGTAGATAACGTCCGCGCCGAGCAATTCAAAGCCGAGGCACGCACCGACGATGTCAGCAATCGAATCCACTGCGCCGACTTCGTGAAAATGAACCTTTTCGATGGGAACCTGGTGCACGGCCGCTTCCGCTTCGCCCAACCGCTGAAACACGGCGGAGGCATTCTGCTTGACGCGACCAGAGAGCGCTGCCGCCTCGATCATTTTCAGAATGCCGGAAAGATGACGGTGCTTCTGCGGCTCGTCTACATGCACGTGAAACTTCGAGGCCGCGATGCCGCACCGCTTCACCTTCTCAAAAGAGACCGATGCCCCGCTGTGAAGCGACTTCAGCCCCTCGGTAATGGCAGCCGAGTCGGCGCCGGCATCGGCGAGCGCGCCGACCAGCATGTCTCCGCTGATGCCCGAAAAGGCGTCCAGATAGCAGATCCGCATAGTGTCCGGGAAACTTTCATTATCCTATACGCGGTTGCGCAGGCTCCAATTATTCCTTATCTTGGGTAATCCACCATATGGCAGCCAAGATACCCATTACCGTTGCGCATGGCGACGGCATCGGCCCCGAGATCATGAATGCCACGTTGCGCATTCTGGAAGCCGCGGGTGCACCGCTGGAAATCGAGACTATTGAGATCGGCGAAAAAGTCTACTTGCGCGGTAATACCGCCGGCATTGAGCCTAGCGCGTGGGACTCGCTGCGGCGCACGAAAGTATTTCTCAAGGCGCCCATCACCACTCCGCAAGGCGGCGGATTCAAGAGCCTGAACGTGACCACGCGGAAGACGCTGGGCCTCTACGCCAATGTGCGGCCATGCGTCTCCTATCATCCGTTCGTGGAAACCAAGCATCACAACATGGACGTGGTGATCGTTCGCGAGAACGAGGAGGACCTTTACGCGGGTGTGGAATATCGCCTGACGGCCAATGAAATCGAGTGCCTCAAGCTCATCTCGCGGCCGGGATGCGAAAAGATCGTCCGTTACGCGTTCGAATATGCGCGGCAGCACAAGAGGGCCAAGGTCACCTGCTTCACCAAAGACAACATCATGAAGATGACCGACGGTCTCTTCCACAAGGTCTTTGATGAGATCGCGGCTGAATACTCCGACATTCAGAACGAGCACTGGATCGTCGATATTGGCGCCGCAAAGCTGGCCGATACGCCGGAAGCGTTCGACGTGATCGTGATGCCGAATCTTTACGGCGATATCCTTTCGGATGTTGCCGCGCAGATCGCGGGATCGGTCGGTCTGGCGGGATCGGCGAACATCGGTGAGCTTTGCGCCATGTTCGAGGCCATACACGGGTCGGCGCCGCGGCGCGCAGGACAGAATCTGGCGAACCCGTCGGGTCTGCTGTTGGGCGCGGTGCTCATGCTGGTGCACATCGATCAGCCGGAAGCCGCGGAGCGCGTGCATAACGGCTGGCTGCGCACGATCGAAGAAGGCGTTCACACCTACGACATCTACACCGAGGGAATCAGCAAGCAGAAAGTCGGGACCAAGGAATTCGCCGACGCCGTGATCGCGCGCATGGGGAAAAAGCCGGAAACGCTCAAGCCCGTAAGCTATGCGCACCGCAGTGCGCAAGCTGCCGGGGCAGGAAAGGCCACACTCCCTGCGCCGAAGACCGAGTTGGTGGGCATCGATATTTATCTCGAATGGCCGAGCCGCAACCCGAACGAGTTGGCGGAGGCGATGAATCGCATCCCGGTCGACGGCTTGAAGCTTTCTACCATCGCGAATCGCGGCCTGAAGGTTTGGCCCGACGGGCTTCCCGAGACGTTCTGCACCGATAGTTTCCGTTGCCGCTACACGGCTGCGCAGCCGGGAGCCGCGGTTACATCGCGCCACATTCTCGGTTTGCTGGAGCGGGTCGCGGCGGCGGGTCTTGACGTGGTGAAAACCGAGAGCCTGCGGAACTTTGACGGTAAGCTCGGCTACACGCTTTCACAAGGAGAATAAGTTTCACACATGGAGAATGGAAAACCCCTGGTCGCTGTGATCATGGGCAGCAAATCGGACTGGGAAGTCATGCGCGCCGCCAGCGAAACGTTCCACGAGTTTGGCGTGCCTCACGAAAGCCGTGTGCTCTCCGCGCATCGCACGCCGGAACTGGCTGCCGAGTTTGCTGCGGGCGCGGAAGGCCGCGGCCTGGAGGTCATCATCGCCGGGGCGGGCGGCGCGGCGCACCTGGCGGGCGTCACCGCGGCTTATACGACGCTGCCGGTGCTCGGTGTGCCCATGGAAAGCGCGTCTCTGAAGGGCATGGATTCGCTGCTCTCGACGGTCCAAATGCCCGCGGGAGTTCCGGTGGGCACGCTGGCCATTGGCAAGCCAGGCGCCAAGAATGCTGCGCTGTTCGCGATTGCGATCCTGGCCAACAGCCGTCCCGAACTGCGCGAAAAGCTGCATCGTTTCCGAGCGGAACAAAAGAAGAAGATCGCCGCGGAAACTCTCCCGTAGCGGCGATTCAGCGCGTCGTTTTCCGCTGGTCGATTAGCGTGCGGAGCTGCTGAGCCGAAATCCGCACCTCGCCCGATACATTGAGGCACAACCGGCCCGCACCATCCGCAAACTGTACGCCTTGAATCGAAGCAACGGGCTGCAATTCGGAAGGGATGCTGGCTTCGAGCTTGGCCTTGTCCATGGCAGTGGCCAGTACTGCCCTGATCTTGTCGCGCACGGCAGGGCCGAGCGATCCCGAGCGGAGCGCTTCGCCCAGCGAACCATCCGCGCGAATCTCGCCGACGTCCGATTGCAATCGTATGGTGCTGTTTGCTTCTATTGCAGGCGTAAGCCGCACGTCCACAGCGCCATCTCCGCCCACCAGCCGCTTCACCACATCGCGGCCGAAAACTTTGGCGCAGGCCCACTTCTCGTAGTGCAAATTGGCCGTCAGCAGAGCTAGAGGCGCATTCGGTGTTAACGTGGCGCGCTGGATGGTGAGCCGATCCCCACATTTTTCCGCACGGTTCAACTGCGAACTCAGCACCGCGGTGATGTTCCGCTGCAAGTTGCTAAGGTCGGCGGTGAGGGCTAAGCGAAAAGGTGTCGCGTCATGGCCTTCGGAAGCCCCGGAAACCGATCCCGATACCGTGATGGCCACGGGCTGGTTCTCGACGTTCATCGACGTCTTGATAGGCGGGATCGACAGCACGAGATCCTCGGCCTCGGCCGCAGGAAGCAAACATAACAGTGCCAGAACGCCGGCGCGCCCCACATTCATAAGATGCGCAGCGCACGGCCTGAGGTTTCGGAGTTTCTATTACTGGGCCTGGGCTAGAGGCGAGGGGAAGTGCAGTCCGATGCGGAACCGGCCGCCCTTCACCGTACAGTGCCGTACCGACGCACTGCCGGTGAGGCCGAGCTTGTTGACTTTGATCGAGACCACGGAACCGATGCCCACGGGTTCCTCAGCTTCTACCAGCGCGCCCGAGCGGCTCATATTGATACCGCGCGCCGGAATGTAGCGCTGTCCCTCTTGGCCATTCGAGAAGATCGAGAAACGGTAATCCACCGGAAGGCGCTTGGCGCTGCGGTGTTCGCCTCGCCTGGCGGGCGCCACCGGCGCGGCCGCGACAGCCGCCACAGTCACCGGATTCGGGGGATTTAACTGAAGGATGACCCGGACTCTCATGGCTTCCCCCTTTTACACTTCGATTGCCATTGGATAGGTTCGACTGGAGCGTTGTAAGTCATAGAGATGGCGGCATGTACCTCTTGCAAAGTTAACTAGAGTTAGGGTGACAATTTTGGACAATTTGTCACAGAGCGTCAATTTGTCAACCGGAAAACGCAAACATCACTTGTAGGCAGTGAGCAACTCAGCTTGCAGGCGCCGGAAAGCAGGCACGTCGCGGACGTAGTCTGTTAAACCGCCAATGGCTTTCACGGCAAGCTGGTGGGCCTTATCTGGATCCGTCGCCGCCAGCGAGTGAAGCAACTCGTAGTCCTCGATGCTTTCCCGCTCGGCCTCGAAGCGAATCGAGCTGTGGATGCTGCCCTTCTCGCGCCATGGATAGGTGATAAAGGCATCGCCGGCCGGCAGCACCTCCTTGCCGTCCTCGATCGCGGGCTCCACGTTGGCGTACGGGTCGCCATCCCAGTAATTGCCGCCCCAGTGCAGATATCCTGTGAAGTCATAACGGAAGTTGAACCAGTGCAGCAGACGCGTCTTCAGCAGCGGGTAATCGATAAATCGGTTCAAGTAGCGCTTTTGCGGATAAAGACAAATGTAATACCACGCCTGCCCGCCTTTGCTGACGTGCGCGCGAATGGCATCGAAACCGTCGTCGAACTTGCCCAACTGCGGCACCCAGATATCGCACGCATCACCGAGCAAACCCGCGGTCTGGTCAATAGCATCAACCGTGGGCACGCCCGGCAGGTTCTTCCGGATGATCGCGACGTAGCGCAAGTACACAGGCGGCTCCGCGCCGTGTGCTTCATCGAGAACATGCTGCACGTAGCGGTTGAGCCAGCCCTTCTGTTGCAGATGCGCGTAGAGCGCGGGCAGGAACGAGTTGAAATGGGCTTCGGCGCGCGGATCTTCTGCGCCCACGTTCATACGCCGTACCTCGCCATTCTCTGTGGCAAACACCGGGATGCTGATCGGCGAATCGTAACCGGAAGCTCTATCCATCAAATGGCCGCCCTCGATCAGGTCTAGTGTGCCGATACGCGTAAACGTTTCAATCCAGCGGTCCAGCCGTGAGAAATCATAGGAGAAGGTACCGTTGGCGTTGAGGCGGGCGTCCGTCAGCGAAAGCACCGGCGTGATGAGGACGTTCTGCTTGTGATCGGCGAGTACCCGGCCGATGTTAGCGGCCACTTCCCAGTAGCGGTCGGAATTGTCGCCGACGCCGTAATATCGGCCGAGCCTATCCGGGCTGAGGTCAAACCACGTAGTAACCTTCAGTGTTTGTTTTGCCGGTACCGCGGCGTGGGTCACCTGGATGCGGAACGGAACGGCGGCCAAACGTCGCTTGCCGTCGCGGAACGTGGCCTCGCCTTTGTAAATTCCGGGCTTGGTGCTTGCCGGAGCATAGACCGTGACCCAAACCGCGGAGGTCTGGTTCGCGTCGAGCCGGAACGGAATGTCTTCGAAGAGTGGATCGGGAAATCTGGCCGGCGCCGCGCGCACCACTTCGTCCGCCGGTGAGCCAGGAGGATTGGCGCGAACGGGCACGTAGCCGACTCGTCGTACCTCCACTCGAAAACCGCCGCTCAGTTTGATCGTGGCATCGAGTGCCGCGAGCGGCTCAGTCGTGCGAACGGCAAATTGCAGACTTGTGTGACCGTTCCGTGCCATCAGCCACGCATCGTCTGGAGCACGGTTCTTACCGGGCGCGTCATCTTCGAAGACCTTGGTGAGCGAGTCCACGGGCCAGACTTGCAGGTCCGCGCCCGCGAATGCGGTAGATGCGGCAAGAAACACAGGAGCCAGGAATCGAAAGAGTGCCATCGCGCTCGATTATAGGACACGGTGGTGTGGAATTGGAATGCTAACCTCAAATTGTGTTGGATCGGGTGGTCTGGATTGTGCTGGACAGTGTCGGCATTGGCGCTATGCCGGACGCTGCGGATTACGGTGATGTGGGGAGCGACACTCTCGGCAACATCGCCCGCCTGCGCCCCATGCGGTTGCCGAATCTGACCCGTCTGGGACTCGCCAACATCAAACCTCTGGCGCATCTGGAGCCCGTTTCGTCTCCCGCCGGAGCGTTCGGCCGCTGTGCTCTGGCTTCGCCGGGCAAGGACACAACCACCGGCCATTGGGAGATGGCAGGTATTCACCTCGAAAAGCCGCTGCCGCTCTTCCCGCACGGCTTCCCGCGCGAAATTATGGAGGAGTTCGAACGCCGCATCGGCCGTTACGTGCTTGGCAACAAAGCGGCATCCGGGACCGAGATCATCAAGGAACTGGGTGCGGAGCACATACGCACGGGCTCGCCCATCGTCTATACCTCAGCCGATAGCGTTTTCCAGGTCGCGGCGCATGAAGATGTCATTCCGCTCTGGGAACTCTATAAAATCTGCGAAACCGCGCGTGATATCTTGCGCGGTCCGTACGAAGTTGGCCGTGTGATTGCGCGTCCTTTTATCGGATCGCCGGGCTCGTTCACCCGTACTCCCAACCGCAAGGACTACGCCGTGCCGCCGCCGCGCGGCATGCTGCTCGATCGGCTTGCAGATCGCGACATCGAGGTCTACTCGGTCGGCAAAATCTTTGACGTCTTTCTCGGCCGCGGCATCCGCGATCATGTCAAGACGAAGAATAACGACGATGGTATGGCAAAGACGCTGGAAGCAATGGACGCGACCGAGGGCGGCTTGATTTTCGTCAACCTGGTGGATTTCGACCAGCAATACGGGCACCGCAACGACGTCGAAGGCTACGCCCGAGCCCTCGAGCAGTTCGATGCATGGCTGCCATCCTTTCTCGACAAGTTGCGCGAACGTGATCTCGCGATTCTCACTGCAGACCACGGATGCGACCCCACCACGCCCTCTACTGACCACAGCCGCGAGTACGTGCCCCTGATCGTCTACGGTCCGAAGTCCCGCGCGGGGGTCAATCTCGGCTTGCGCGCGACGTTATCGGACCTCGGCCAGACCGTGGCCGAGAATTTCGGAGTATCCATTAGCCGCGGGACGAGTTTTCTGCCTCAAGTGATCTGACGCGGCCGATCGCCTTCGCCGCTTAGCTGAAGCGTTAATTGACTTTAGCAGCGGATTATCCGACCATAAAAGCTGAGCCGGGCACTCTCGCTCCCCTCATCGGCCGGTCTGAACTAAGTCGGACTCGTTGATTTCTCACACCTTAGCCAACCGCCGGTCCGATGCGCCATTCCCTCCGCATCGCTTCTGCATCCGGGTTCACACAAGGCGTCAACAACAGGATGATCGGAAGAATCAAAAACATGAGTGCCACGAGCCGCTCGGGATTTATCCAGGCCGACAACGGGCAAACGGTTTATTTTACGAGCGCTGCGGTTTGGGAGCACGACTTCCCCTTCCTGACGGTAGGCCAGGCAGTAAGCTTTGAGCTCCAGGACGGCCACTGGTTGAAGGCTGCCAATGTGCATCTGCTTGAAAACCACCGCCCAACCCGCGCTCCGGAGAAGTCGCGCGAACCGATGCAGCTTCGATACGTTGGCTTTGATCAGGCGGGATTTGTGCGCACGTTTCGTTTTCAGGCAGCCGTGTCCGGCGAACAGACGCGCGATTACACCGTGACCGCGGACGTCCGGCTGTTTCAGAAATACCACATAGGCATTCAGGAAGGCCCTTCCCTGTGCACGCAGATTCTCCTCACGCAATTGGGGCCTCTACACGAGCCTGCGGAGCAGGCGGTCCAACCGGTGTTGAACGAAAAGGATCTCATTGCGCTCGTGGCGTCGCGGACCGTTGCGCCGCGCAAACCGTTTCGCCGGCGGCCGCGGCCGCGTCGCCCGGATACGCACCCTCCGGCCGGCCCGGCGTAGAATCCCTCGAAACCACGCTCGCATCTGGTACCCTCGAAAATGGTACCGTCGCGCGATCTCGCGGCCGCACGGCACACACAATTTATGAATAAACCTGTAATGGCGGGCAATTGGAAAATGTACAAGACGCCCGCGGACACGCAAGCGTTCTTTGAAGCATTCCGGCCGCTCGTTGCGGCTGCCGGACACTGCGAAATCGTGATTTGCCCACCGTTTCTGGATCTCCCGGCTGCGCTCGAATCCGCGCGCGGCGCCAACATCCAGATCGGCGCGCAGAATCTTTATTGGGCCAAGGAGGGCGCCTTCACCGGCGAAGTCTCCGGACCGATGATCCGCGCCACCGGCGCGACGCACGTGATTGTCGGCCATAGCGAGCGCCGGCAGTTCTTCGGCGAAACGGACGCCACCGTCCTGAAACGTACCGTGGCGGCGCTGGAAAGTGGACTCACCCCCATTGTTTGCGTGGGCGAGCACCTGGCGCAGCGCGAGGCCGGCCAAACCGAAGGTGTCCTTTGCGGGCAGTGCACCAACGGCATTGCCGGACTCGATGCGCAGCAGTTCGCGAAGATCCTGATCGCCTATGAGCCGGTCTGGGCAATCGGGACCGGCAAGACCGCCACTCCGGAAATCGCCGCCGAAGCGCACAGCATCATCCGCCGCGAACTGCGCCAGAAGTATGGTGAGCCGGCCGCCGCCAACCTGCGCATCCTGTATGGCGGCAGCGTGAAGCCCGATAACGTGAAAAGCCTCATGGCACAGCCGGAAATCAACGGTGTGCTGGTGGGCGGAGCCAGCCTCGACGCCGCATCCTTCGCCAAAATCGTCAACTACCCGTCGTGAGTGCGGTGAGGGCAGAACCGGCCGCATCGCGGCAGCGCTCGCCGCTGTTGCCCATCTTCCTGATCGTGATGGTCGACGTCCTCGGCCTGACCATCATTCTGCCTCTCCTGCCGTTTTATGCCGAGCGGTTGGGCGCAAGCCCAACCGTGGTCGGTTTACTCGTCTCCACCTATGCCGCGTGCCAACTCATCGCAGGACCGGTCCTCGGCCAGATGTCGGATCGCACGGGCCGCCGTCCATTGCTGCTCGTCAGCCAGATGGGCACATTCGTTGGATTTCTGATTCTGGCCTGGGCCGGCTATGCGGGCTTGCTCTGGATGGTGTTTCTTTCGCGCGTCATCGACGGCCTGACCGCGGGTAACCTGTCGCTCGCGCAAGCCTATATCTCCGACGTTACACGCCCCGAAGAGCGCGCGAAATCCTTCGGCATGATCGGTGTCGCTTTCGGCGTCGGCTTCCTGATCGGCCCGGCGATTTCCGGATTCCTTTCCATGTTCAGCTACGAATACCCGGTCTTCGCCGCCGCCGCGCTCTCTTTCACCAGCATTCTGGCGACTTATTTTCTTCTGCCCTCCGCGCCCGTCATTCCCGATTCCGAAAAACGCGACGGTCCGCCGCTTCCCGCCGGCCGCCGGTTGCGCGTGCTCGACTGGGGGAACTATGCCACGTATTTCCAGCGCCCTGTGCTGGCTGAGCTGCTCTGGCAGTTCTTCGCGTTCACCTTCACGTTCGCGATATTCATGTCGGGCTTCGCGCTCTTCGCCGAGCGGCGCTACACCTGGAACGGCCATCCCTTCGGCCCCAAGGAAGTCGGCTACATTTTTGCCTACGTCGGCTTTCTGGGAATCATCCTGCAAGGCGGGCTGATTGGCCGGCTCGTAAAACGATTCGGCGAGGAAAAACTCGTCGCCGTTGGTTTTTTGACCGCGACGGCCGGATTCGCGTACATGGGTTTCACGTACGATCTGACAGGTCTACTCGTCTCCAGCAGCATCGCGTCGTTCGGCACCGGCGTTCTGCGGCCCGCGCTCACCAGCCTGATCACACAACGCGCCGGCCGTGAAGAACAAGGCGTCGTGCTCGGCCTGACACAATCCCTGATGTCGGTTTCGCAGATTGTCGCCCCCGTCATTGCCGGCTTTCTGATTGATCGCGCCCTGCTCACGACGTGGGCGGTAGTGGGCGCCGTGGTCAGCGCGGTGGGGATTGTGATTGGAATGTTAAAGGCGCGAATCCGGGCCGCGGCGCAATCTTAACGGATCGGCGTCTGTTTGAGCCAACGCTCAAAAAATGCGCGCCAGGCCGCGTCGGCCTCCGGTCCCGTGGGCTTGTGGCCGTTGTTGGTGGAAACGTATTGGATACGCTCCGGCACGCCGAGAAGTTGGTAGACCTGGCGCGCACGATTCACGTACCCCCAGCTTTCGAGATCGTCGGAATCGCCGCCATGATCTTCCGACTGGCTGCCGCCGATCAGTAAGAATGCGCGCGGCGCAGCCAGCGCGATCAACTCGTGATGATCATGCTCGAAGCCGGGGCGCGTCGGGTTGGGATTGAGCAGACTCAACACTGTGTGCTGCGGTGTGGGAATGTCGGGAAATGGCCGGAGCCAGTCCAAATACCATGGGTCGTACCAGTTGGTGCTCCCATTGATCGCAATGTGCGGATCGAGCGCAACGGTTGCTTTGAACTCGGGTGCGAATGCCGCCACGTAGACCGCCGCTTTGGCACCCAGAGAGAAGCCGATAAAACCTAGCCGCCGGTAGTCTACCTGTTTTAGCGAGCTAAGGTATTTGGCTTCGCGGCGCGCGTCGTAAACCATCTTGCCAAGTCCGGACCAGTGACCGAACCGTTCGTAGACCTTGTCCATAGCTCCGCTCGAGTACGTGCTGTCGTCCCGATAGTGCCGGATAAACGACCAGCTCGTTAGGACCACGAAGCCGTGTTCTACGAGCCACTGGCCCCACCACGCCTCCGGCGCCGTGTAATCGGGAGTAGTCGAGCTCCAGCAAACCACCGCCGGAAATGGCCCAGGGCCTTGATTTTTGGGAAGGAGCAAGAGGTGATGCTGGTAAAAGTCCTTCTCCATCGGTAAATCGATGTCCAGCCGCGTGTATGTCTCCCGTTCCTTTGTGTCGCGAACGACGGCCTTGCGGATATCACCGAACCATTTCCGGTCGTGCCGGTCGGGCTCCACTTTGCCCACCACTTGCACCCACAGCCGCAGCATTTCCGGCCGCTTCGACCGATACCAGTCTCGCGGGGAATGAACGTCCTCAATAAGCGATGGGATCAGCTCGTTCTCCGCCCCTGGCTCCGGCGCCGGGCTTCCCTTTGCGGTGACTTTGTGTTGGTGAAGCCGGGAAAGATTGTCCTGGGCCACGACAGAAAGCGAGAAGAAAACCATGCAGCGCAGAGCCATGCTGATTTTGCAGGAACCTGCTGCTCTTGGCCTTATCATCTGGCGTGGGACCGGCGGCTACAGGGCCAGCCGCGTCCGCGCGTAGTACAAACACTGCTGCACATTATCTTCTTCCAGTTGCAGCAGTCCGGCCGTGCTCTCGCCGTCGATGCGCGGCAAATGTTGTAGCCGTCCCGTTGCTTCACGCACCATCCGCAATGTGTCCGCGAGGTACTTCCCGTTGCGATCCGGAAACGTCGCCCAGTATTTGTCGGTCAGGCACGGAACCGGCAACGGATTGCGCGTGATCATCTCGAGGGTGATACGCGTTTTCGGCCGCGCGCGGTGAAGGGTCTCAACCGCCCGCCCCAAATCCACCACTCCCTCACCGAGCGTGACTTCCGATAGCAGAAAACCTTCGGCGCTCGGTTCCACAGCCATATCCTTGCAGTGAGTAGATATCGCGTAAGGCGCCAGCGTTTCGATCACGCTCATTGGACCATCCAGCAAAGCGATGTTATTGCCCGTGTCGAGGCACACCCCGAGGTATTCGCTCGATCGCTCCTTCATCAGCGACGCCAGTTCTTGCGCTGTCCAGTCCTTGTGATTCTCAATCGCGAGTGGCACTTGATGCTTCGTCACGGTGGGTAGCGCCCGGTCAATCGCCGCTGTGCTCCGCGTGACGAATTCCCGCCAATCGCTCAGTTGAGAAAATGTCTCATAGCGGCGCCCGCCCAACGCCGCGCTGCGAATGCAAAGCGCCCCCGCGGCCTTGGCCCCAGCTACAGTGTGATCGAAAGACTCGCTATCGTTCGCTTTGGGCAGCTCCGCCATCACCTCGATGTACATGCCCAGTTGTTCCGCGCGACCGCGCAGTCTTTTGAGATATGAAGGATCGAGCGATGCTAAAGATGACTGAATCCCGCCAGCTCCGAGCGAGTGGCAGTACTCGAGAAACTCGTACGTATCGCGCGGCCGACGAGCCGTCATAAACGAGGTAGTCGCAATCCCCATGCCGGTCTGCGGAACGGCAAACGCCGGCGTGACCGCCGCGGCGGCGCTCAACAATAATTGTCTTCGTGTCATAGGTGGTAACTCCGCAAGACGTCATCCCAAGGTTTGCGATAAGGCCGCTCCAGCCACTTCGACGCTTCCGCATCTCCCGCAATTTCCTCTGTCTCGGCATTCCATCGGATCTTGTGGCCCGTGCGCAGCGAAATGTTCGCCAGATGGCAGGCAGTGGTGACCTGATGCCCTTGCTCGATATCGGCGATCGGCCGCTGGCGTGACTTTACACAATCGAGAAAATTCCGTGCGTGCAGACTGAGCTGTTCGGCCGACGATCCTCCCATCTTGAACGGTGCAATCCAAGGCTCAGGCGGCACATTGGAGTGCTTAGGCCCGCCGGCGGGTTGCCCGGCAAACTGTGGGATGGAATTGGACGGATCAATCTTCATGTCCGGGAAAACCTCAAAGCCGCTGCGATCGATTCCCAAAGTTCCCTTCGTGCCAAAAAACTCCAACTTGCCTTCACCGCGGTGTCCAAGGCTGGCCTCACGCATGGAAAACTCAGCCGTGAAGCCTGGATACTCAAACAGCGCATCTTGAGTGTCAGGAGTTTCGCCGTTGTCTTGGAGCGCAAACCTCCCGCCGCTCGACGTCACCGCCGTCGGCCCTTTCACTTGCATGGCCCATTGCACCACGTCGATCTCATGCGCGCCCAGGTTAGTCATCTGGCCGCCCGAATAATCCCAGAACCACCGGAAATGGTACAGCGAACGCTTCGGATTGTACGGCCGTTTCGGCGCCGGCCCGAGCCACATGTCGTACTCCAGGTCGCTTGGCGGCGTGCCGTCGGGCGGCGATCCGAACCCCGGCATCACGTTACGAAATGCTCCCATGCGCACGCTCATCACTTTTCCGATGTATTCAGCGCGCAGCATTTCCACGGCCTTCTGATAATGTTTGCCAGATCGCTGCTGTGTACCCACCTGCACCACGCGCTGGTATCGTCGCGCCGCCTCCACCATCCATCGGCCTTCACGGACGAAAAGACTGATCGGCTTTTCGACGTACACGTCCTTTCCCGCGCCGCACGCCATGATGGTCATCAGCGCGTGCCAGTGGTCTGGTGTTGAGACAACCACCGCCTGAATGTCTTTGTCGTCGAGCAGCTTGCGAAAGTCGGGATAGCTTTTGGCGCGCCCCCCGCACGCGGCAACTCCCTGTTCCAGGCGCGGCTGATAGACATCCGACATCGCTGCGAGATCGGTGTCGGGTTGATTTTTGAAATCGTGGACGTGCTGGCTGCCGATCAGTCCGTAACCGATAAAGCCGACCTGCACGCGGTCGTTCGCACCCAAAACGCGCGCGTACGAAGCCGCACTCAGCGCTGTGAGGAAAGTCCTGCGGGTGGTAGGATCAGGATTTCCTATGGCCATAGCATTCGAGAATATCATCGATTCCGGCGACTCCTCCATTTACGATGTCCGCTCGAAGGCTCCCGGGCCACAAGGTTCCCTCCCGCTGACGCCCGAGATGCTTTTGAATCAACCTTCCGGCGACCTGTTCGGATGGGCGCAGAACGCCGGCATGGGATGGGATCCGCGGTTGGTCGGTGGCAAGGAAATTCTGCTGCTGAGCACGCACGGCGGCATTCGTAAACCGGACGGCACTCCCATCGCGCTCGGTTATCACACCGGCCACTGGGAAGTCGGTTTACTCATGCAGGCCGCGGCGGAAGAACTGAAGTCTTTGGGCGCCGTTCCGTTCGCCGGCGCTTGTACCGATCCGTGTGACGGCCGTACGCAAGGCACCACAGGCATGTTCGACAGCTTGCCCTATCGCAACGACGCCGCCAGCGTCTTCCGCCGCTTGATCCGCTCGCTTCCCACACGGCGCGGCGTAATTGGCGTCGCCACCTGCGACAAGGGACTGCCCGCCATGATGATGGCTCTCGCAGCCATGCACGATCTCGCCTGCGTTCTGATTCCCGGCGGCGTCACTCTGCTTGCCGAAGAAGGCGAAGACGCCGGCCGCGTGCAATCGGTGGGAGCGCGTTTCGCCCACGGCCAGATCTCGCTCGAGGCTGCGGCGGAGAACCTCTGTCGCGCCTGCGCCACACCCGGCGGCGGATGCCAGTTCCTGGGCACCGCGGCAACATCGCAAGTCATCGGAGAAGCCTTGGGCATGGCGCTCACCCACTCGGCCCTGTCGCCCTCCGGGCAGCCCATCTGGCTGGATCTCGCCCGCCGCTCGGCGCGTGCTGCCCTTTCGCTCGAATCAAGTGGCATCACCATGAAAGACATTCTCACCGATGCCTCGGTGCGCAACGCCATGACCGTTCATGCGGCGTTCGGCGGCTCGACCAACTTGATTCTGCACCTGCCTGCCGTTGCTCACGCAGCGGGCCTCGAACGGCCTACGGTCGACGATTGGACCGCCATCAATCGCAAGATTCCCAGGCTGGTGGATGTGCTTCCTAACGGCCCACGCTCGCATCCAACCGTGCAAGTCTTCCTCGCCGGCGGTGTGCCGGAAGTCATGCTGCATCTTCGACGCGCGGGGTTGCTCGAACTGGACGTCCTTACGGCGAGCGGCGAGACGCTTGGCCGGATGCTCGACTGGTGGGAAAGCTCCGAGCGCCGCGCCCGTCTTCGCGGGGTCTTGCGTGATCGCGACGGTGTCGATCCCGATGATGTCATCATGGATCCTGCCGGCGCCGCCAAGCGCGGCCTGACGCCCACCGTGACCTTCCCGCGCGGCAATCTGGCCCCGGGCGGCTCCGTCATCAAAAGTACGTCCATCGACGCCAGCGTGGTCGATCTCGATGGTGTCTACCGCAAGATTGGGCCTGCACGCGTGTTCCACACCGAGGCTGCCGCCATCGCCGCCATCAAGAGCCATGGCCCGGATCGCATTCAGCCCGGCGACATCATCGTGCTCATCTGTCGTGGCCCTATGGGTTCGGGGATGGAAGAAATCTTCCAGATCACCTCGGCCCTGCGCTATCTCGATTTCGGCAAGCACATCGCCGTCGTGACCGACGCACGCTTCAGCGGCGTATCGACTGGCGCCTGCATCGGCCATGTGACTCCGGAAGCGCTGGCGGGCGGACCAATCGGCAAAGTGCTCGATGGCGACATGATCAAAATCACCATCGACCGCGTGAATCTCGAGGGCTCAGTGGATTTGGTCGGCGCCGGTGGCCGTATCTTCGGCGAAGATGAAGGTGCGCGTGTGCTGGCGGAACGCCCGCCACGGGCCGATCTTGCGCCAGATCCCCAGTTGCCCGACGATTCCCGCCTCTGGGCCGCGCTACAAAATGCCAGCGGCGGCACCTGGGGCGGCTGCGTGTTCGACGTGGAGAGCATTCTGAAAGCTTTAGCGCTGTAGCCTGTGTTGAAAACCTGGTGGGAGCCCCAGCTTTCGGTTCGCGCTCAATCGCAATCCAATTGGCAAAGTGATCGAACGACCGGGATACTGGGGCCGCGCTCATGGTGGCACCCTGCCAAATGAGCTTCAAGCCTATCTTTTGGACACTTGAGCCATCAACCGTAGCGCCGGGCACCATGCCGCCGCTCGTTCCGGCTGCAGGGTGTACGCTGATTTCATGGGCCGGACTCTCATCTCGCTCGGCATCCTGCTAGTCCTCGCCGGCGCCGCCGTCGAGTTCGCACCGCGCCTACCCTTCCGCATCGGCCGTCTACCCGGCGACATCTATGTGCAACGGCACAACAGCACGTTCTACTTTCCGATTGTTACGTGTATCGTGCTGAGTGTGGTCCTGAGCCTGGTGATGTGGCTCATGAACCGGCGGTAGTTACTTCAGCCGGCCCATTTTGTCGAGCGGCCAATAGACAAATACGGCCTTTCCGTATATATCCCGTCGTCCGACGGTGCCCCAGGCGCGGCTGTCGTTCGAGGAACTCCGATGATCCCCCAGCACGAAGTAACTGTCCGCAGGAACGGTTTCGGCCGGCATCGACTGACGGTCGCGAAACTCATCTGGAACGTAAGGCTCTTCTAGCGGTTCTCCGTTCACGTAAACCGCCCCGCGATCGATTTGTACGGTATCACCCGGCAGTCCAATCACCCGCTTTATGTATGACTTGCTGCGGTCCAACGGGAAAAAGAACACTACCAGGTCGCCACGGCTGATCGTCCCGGAACCAAACCGATACGTGAATTTGTTGATGAAGATGCGCTCGTCGTTCACCAAAGCGGGCATCATACTGGTGCCTTCTACCTTGACCGGCTGGTAGATAAAGACGATCAGAATGATCGCCAGCAGGACGGAAAACGCCAAGTCCCGCATCCAGGCAAGCGCGCTGAACAGCCCGGGCCTTGCAGCCTGCTGCGGCTCTTCATTTTCCATGCTTGTCCGGAACCCTCAAAATCGCATTATAGAACAAGGCCGTTAGCCGAGCACCCGTTCCTAGACCCAAGAGGGGGTGCTATTTAGAACAGACGATCGAGCATCCCGATTGGTTCCGTTAGCTGATTTCGGGTGCCGCTCGTTCGGTAGTGCGAACAGGAGCTACGGCCGGCAATATGCGCTTTTTCAGTTGCAAGGCCCGAATCTCGCTCAGAGCCCGGTACGCTTCCGCCCGAGCGTGCGCCAGCGTCCGTTGCTCCACCACGAGGCAACCCCACAAGATGCCCGTCAGCAGTGCAATCGTCGTCAGCCCTGGGCCCGTGATTCTCATGCCACGCCTGCTCGAGCAATTCGCTTTCCAAAGCGGAACTGCTTCTTTATCAGACGCGTCAGCAGAAAAAAGGTGTGGCTGTTGTTCACGGGCGGGCAAATCCTGCCCGAATGTTAAAAACCGGCCACCTCGATTTCCGACTTCTCCAGCGCCTGCGCCAGGTCGCCGATGATGTCCTCCACGGCCTCAATTCCTACCGACAGCCGCACCAGGCCGTCCGAGATTCCCATGCGCTCGCGATGCTTGGGTGAGAGCTCCCTATGCGAGCTCATGGCCGGATAGAGCATCATGCTGTGCACGTCGCCCAGCGACGTCGCCGGCACCACCAGCCGCAGCGCGTTCATGAAGCGAAACACTTCGCCCCGGCCCGCATTCGCTAACTCGAAGCTCACGATGCCACCGTACAGCCCATCCGGCAGCAGCCGCCGAATGGTCGCGGCGTCCGGATGCTCGGGGTCTGCCGGAAAATACACTTGCCCGACTTCCGGCTGATCCCGCAGCCACGATGCCACACGGCATGCATTCGCGCACTGCCGTTCCACGCGCACCGCGAACGTCTTGATGCCCCGCATCGCGAGGTAGCTCTCAAATGGCCCCATCACAGGTCCGAACGTTCGCGAAAGTGCGCGCAGGGTGTCGTAGTGCGACTCGTCCGAAACCACCACGCCGCCCATCACGTCGCCGTGCCCCGCCAGGAACTTCGTCAGGCTGTGCACCACCAGGTTCGCACCCAGCTCCATTGGCCTCACCAGCAGAGGCGTGGCGAACGTATTGTCCACCATGAGGGCCGCGCCCGCCGCTTTCGCCAACTCCGCCACGCGATCAATCTGTCCCACGCGCAGCAGCGGATTCGATATCGTCTCCATCAGGACGCAACCCGGCCGCGCTTCCTGGATAGCCTGCTCCGTTGCGGCTAGGTCGCAAATATCTACGAACCGCACCTCGATCCCCAGCGGCTCCAGCACATTCATCAGCAGATTCACCGTCGCGCCGTACAACGCGTCGGCCGCGACCACAGACTTTCGCCGATCTGTCAGCGCTGTCAGCAGAGCCACGTGAATCGCCGCCATCCCCGAGCTGCATGCCAGCGCGCCGTGCCCGCCTTCGAGAGCCGCGCAGAGCTCTTCGAGCGCCGCATTCGTCGGGTTGTCGTACCGCGCGTAGCTGAACCCGGGTTCTTCACGGCCGAAGACGCGATCCAGCTTCTCCATGCTCTCGTAGAAGAAACTCGCCGCGGTATGAATCGGCGTTGAGACCGGAATGTGCCGCCCGTCCTTCTTACGGTCGCCCGCATGCACCGCCTTGGTGTGCTGCTTTACTTTCTTTTCCATCGGATGCCGTCTTTCGTGTCCTCGAGAATAATGCCCTCCGCCGTTAATTCCTCGCGGATCCGGTCCGCCTCCGAGAAATTACGGGCCTTCTTCGCCTGCGTGCGCGCCGCAATCCGCGCCTCCACTTCCGCATCGGAAAGCGATCCCTTTTGCGCGCTCGGTCGCAGCACGTCAAAAATCGAATCGAAGCGATCCAGGTATGCCCGTGCTGCCGTAACGTTGTCCGCGGGAAATTCCCCCGCGTCCATCGCGACATTGGCATCACGCAGATACTCGAACACCGCGCCCAGCGCTCCCGCCGTGTTCAAGTCGTCGTCCATGCTCTCGCAGAATTGCTTCTCTGCTTCCGCGGTCCGCAACGCGATCTTTTCATTCGCGCCCGGGGGAAACTTCTCCTGATCGAGCCTCCATGCGAAATTGCGCAGCCTCTCCACCGCCGTCTTGGCCGACTGCAAGCCTTCAAACGTAAAATTCAACTGCTTGCGATACGGCACCGATGCCAGCAAATACCGCACGGTCTCGGGCGGATATCCGCGCCCCAGCACATCGCGCAGCGTGTAGAAGTTGCCGAGCGATTTCGACATCTTCTGCCCGTCCACCAACAGAAATTCCGAGTGCAGCCAATAACGCGCGAACTGCTTCCCGGTCAGCGAAACCGATTGTGCAATCTCATTCTCATGATGCGGAAAAATCAAATCCACGCCGCCCGCATGGATATCGAGCGTCTCCCCCAGGTACCCGATCGCCATCACAGAGCACTCGATGTGCCAGCCCGGCCGCCCCGGTCCGATCGGCGTTTCCCAGAACGGTTCGCCATCTTTCGGCGATTTCCAGAGCACAAAATCGCGCGCGTCCGCCTTCTCGTACGTGTCCACATCCACGCGCGCGCCGGAGCGAATGCCGCTGAAGTCGTTATGCGAGAGTTTCCCGTAGTCGGGAAAGCTGGCGATCCG
>Ga0335071_10000626_pt1 | contig 38816 bp, 27 predicted proteins | sample Lox_Sample_15_FD_206724 | JGI IMG/M metagenome (GOLD analysis project Ga0335071, IMG submission 206724) | Soil microbial communities from Loxahatchee National Wildlife Refuge, Florida, United States - Lox_Sample_1.5 | ecosystem: Environmental > Terrestrial > Soil > Wetlands | place: USA... | reverse complement strand
ACGCAAATTGGGAGCAGTTTCTGGGCCGCTTTCACCCTTTCGCTGTGCACTTGCCGATCGGGTTGCTTGTACTTTTGCCAATACTCGAAGTTGCCGGATCGCGCAGGCCGGCCCTTCGTGAAGCGGCGGAGCTGGTGCTGGGCCTTGCGTGCCTGGCGTGCCTCGGTTCAGTGGTGCTTGGCTATCTGCTGGCGTTCGGCAGCGGAGACGCCGGAACGATTGTCGTGCGCCATCTTTGGGGCGGGATAACTCTTTCGATCTTGTTGATGGCGTGTATTCTTGTGCGCTCGCAATGGATTGAGGGCAATTCGCAGATTTACCCGGTGATGCTCTCAGGCGCGCTTCTGGTGCTGATCTGGACTGCGCACCAGGGCGGGTCGATCACCCACGGAGATCATTACCTGACTGAATATATGCCGGCGCGATTGCGGCCGCTGTTCGGGGTGCGCGCGGCAGCAACATCGAACGCAGATACCTTTTATGCGAGAAAGATCGATCCCATCTTCGACGGAAACTGCGTTACCTGTCATCGCGCCGGGAAAGCGAAGGGTGGGCTTCGTTTGGATTCCTACGAGCTGCTGATGCGAGGCGGCAACGATGGCCCAGTCATCGTGCCGCGCGACCCTACGCACAGTTTGTTATTGCAACGGATCACTCTGCCCAGGGAGAACTCAAAGGCAATGCCGGCAGACGGCCGCACGCCCTTGAAGCCGGAACAGATCGCGGCCATTCAATCGTGGATTGAGCAGGGTGCATTGCAAACGACGCAGGCAGTAGCCGGAGCTTCCAATTCACAGGAACGCGAAGATGCGCCGGTGCGGCCCGTGGGTGACTACAGCGCATTGATGGGTGAGATCGCCCAGATGAGAGCCTCGCTGGGCCCGAAGCTGCTTCCGGTTTCGAGCAAACCATCGGATGGTTTGATCTTGAATACCGAGGACACCGCGCAGACGTTCGACGACGCTGCTCTTGCCAGGCTTGGGAAATTCGCGCCCTACATTGTTGAAGCCGATCTTGCGCGCACCGCCGTGACCGACAAGAGCTTCGAGACCCTGGGCACATTTACAAACCTTCGCGCTATTCATCTGGAAGGAACCCAGGTAACGGGAAGCGGGATTGCGAAGCTGAGCCCACTGTCGCAGCTCTCATTCATCAACTTAAGCGAGACGAAGTTGTCGCCTTCAGCGTTGCCTGCTCTTCGATCGCTCAAGAGCGTTCGGCGCATTTACACTTTCGATACACCGGCTGATCCGGTTTCGAAGTCCACCCCACCCCAGTAACCCGAAGGAGTCGCCATGAAAGAAGCCTCAGACCGCAAACTGGCCCGCAATCCGGATTGAGCCGGAGAAACTTTATCGCCGCAGCCGGAGCTCTCGGACTGACCGCGCCACAGGGCAAGGCCGAATCCAAAGAAACCGACCGGCAACCTGACGAGCTGACCGGGAACGGAAAATGGCTCTATCGCGTTGTGCCGGGTTGGGGACATCTGCCCGCGGGAACCGAGTTTGGTGGGACGCACGGCGGGATCGCGGTGGATCGGGCAGGGCTAGTTTACGTTAGCACGCAAAGCTCAACGGGGATTCTGGTCTATCGCGGAGATGGCACTCTGGTGCGGACGATCGCGCCGCAATATCCCGAAGTGCACTCGATGGTGTATGCCGTCGAAAATGGTGAGGAGTTTCTATACACCACAGTGCAGAAAGGCACGCCGGAAGAGAATTGGCTCTTTGTGAAGCTGAGGACGGACGGCACCGTCGTGCAGAAGATCACCGCGCCGGCGGAAGCCGGGTTCGCAGCTCCGAACGCATGGCGAATCACGGCTGCCGTTCCCGCGCCGGACGGTTCGATCTGGATCGCGAATGGATACGGCGACTCGCGCCTTTTCCGATTTGACGGCAAAGGAAACTTCAAAGCCGGTTTTTCAGGGAAGGGAAGTACCGCGGGGATGATGGACTGCAGCCACGGGGTGACCTTGGACACCCGATACGGCCAGCCTATGTTGTTGGTGTGCGATCGCGAAAACCGCAGGCTATGCCACTTCGACCTGGACGGAAAGTACGTTGAGACGGTGACCCAGCATTTGCGCCGCCCCTGCCAGACAAGCATCCATGGCGACTATGTGGTTGTTTCAGAACTCGAAGGAAGGGCTACGATTCTCGATCGGGATAACGTTCCAGTGGCGTTTCTCGGCGACAACCCGCAAAAAACGCAGTGGGCAAACTACGGCGTCGACCCGGGAGATATCGCCACGGCGCAGTTCACCGCGGCCCATGGATGTTTCGTCGATCAGGAAGCCAATATCTACATCTCGGACTGGAATCACATAGGCCGCGTGACCAAGCTCCAGAGAGTCAAGGTGTAGCAGTTCTCCGGCGAAGGGAAGCTTCACGTGGCGGGAGGGTCAATTTGCCCTGACGACGTCTGGGGTCGGCCAGGGGAATGCCAGATCCGCTGTCGTGCACCTGCGCTGCGCCCGGCTATTGCACAAACGTGACGATACTTTGCGCGGGCAGCGTGTAGCTGAACTGCTGGTCGGAAACGGTGACCGCAGATTGCCGCGCCAGGCCGGCAGCCGATGTTGTCTGGTAGGGCGTGAGCGAAGTGATGCTCGAGGCGTTGCCGCCGCTGAGCGTGAACGACAGGTTATGGGAACTGCTGGTGAAATTGATGGCCACGATGGCGGAGTGGTAGGGATACGCGACGCTCCCGGTGTAGTCGTATGCCGAGATGTAGACGCCCGATAGCGGGTTGGCGGTTGCGTCGACACGGACAAAGCCGGGTTGAATGAACTTTGAGAATTGGCCCATGGCATAGCCGTAGTAAGTGGGTTGGGGTTGATCGCTCGTGCCGCACGCATTGCCCGACTGACCGGTTCCGTCGGTAATCAGGCCATAATTCACCTGCTGGCAGTCGTCATTCCAGATCCACCACCAGACGTAGGCGTTGTAGTAACCGACCGTCATGGAGTCGTGGATCTCCTGCGCCAGTTCCAACGCATCGTTCATGGCAGGCTCACTGCCCGATGGGGCCAGATAGTGCTCGGTTGCCCAGACGTCTTTGCCGGCATTTTCGGCATTTGCGTAATAGAACGGGATGGCCTCGGATTCTCCGTTCATGTAGAGATGGCCGGCAATGATCGAGACATTGCCCACTGCGTCGGCGTCAGCCAGTGTGGGGTCGGAGTATGCTGAATTGAAGACCGCCGACTCCGGCATCATCAGCCTGCTGGTCAACGGATCGGTCGCGCCATTGGCAGTTAGAGAAGCGACCCAAGCGTCCATTTGCGCACCGGTCCACAGGCACGATTCATAATCGACATTCTCGTCGGGTTCGTTCTGCATGGAGATGGCGTAAAGAGTGACGGCGGGATCGCCCGAGGCGAAGTAACTCACGAAGCCTTCGAGATACTTGGCGTAGGCAGCGTAATCTGACGGCTTGAGGTAGCCACCGCAGTATCCGGCGGCGGGCCCGCAGGTGCCGGAGTAATAAGGCTGTTCGCCGGAGCTGGTCTTCATAGCGGGCGGCGGCGTCCACGGCGTTGCGAACACCAGAGCATGGGGATTCGCAGCCGTTGCCTCCTGGGCGTTCGTCAACTCCTGAGCCCAATTGCTGGTGGCGTAAGGCGGCGTGCTTGTCGAGGAGCCCTCAGGGTCGATACGCACGCGAAGTGCGCTGAGGCCGAGACCGTTTGTCGGGCTGAAGAGTACGGAGACTTGCGCAGCGTTGAGTGGGTCGAGAAATGCGGTGGATGCGCCGAATCCGCGAATCGTCTGGTAGGTAGTTCCAAAATTCACAGTTACTGCGCCCGGATTGGCGCCGGTAGTAAAGGTCCAGGAATAGTTGGATGCCAACGCTGCTCCGCTCGCGCTGACCACGCCGGTGGTGATGGTGGCAGTGTAAGACGTGCTGTAAGTCAGCGCAGAATTGGGCATAAATGTCGCGGTATAAGTGCCGATGTCGTAGGTAACTAGCCCGGCGACAGACGTGCTACCAGGGCCGACCAATTTGAAGGTCGAAGAAGTAATGGTTGTCGGATTCATCGGCTGGTTGAAGGTCGCTGCAAGCGCGTCGCTGACATTCACGCTGGAAGCGCCATTGGCTGGGATGGTTGAGATGACGGCAGTTTTGGGGGCAGATTCGGTGGTGAAGTTCCAGGTGTAGTTGGATGCCAGCGCCGCTCCGAGGGAACTGGTTACGCCGGTAGTAATGGTTGCCGTGTACGAGGTGTTAAAGGCGAGTGGAGTGCTGGAAGTAAGTGTCGCGATATTGCCATTCGAGGAGTAGACGACGGTTGCGGCCACTGCAGAGCCGCCTTGCGGGGTGAGAGTGAAAGTGGACCCTGTAATCGTCGATGCGTTCATCGCTTCGCTGAACGTTGCCGTGACCGTGGACGTGACAACTACGCCAACGGCGTTGTTGGCCGGCGTGACTGAGGCGACCGTAGGGGCAGCCGGAGGAGGTGGGTTGCTATTGGAACCTCCCCCGCCGCATCCTGAAAGGAACACGGCTGCAGCCATTAGCCGCCGAGGTGTAATGAAACGCATCATCGACCTCTATGTACGTTCGGCTAGATGAGGTATTTAGCTTACCAGCCGGCGGGCATCGGCGGCTTGTTTCGTTCGTCTTGGGCTGGAGCAGCCATGTGCCGGTGGCTCCGCGTTCTGATGCGTTCCTCGCTATCTGGATGGGAAGGCTGTGCTGGGTACGGCAACGGCCGGCCGAGTTGCCAGGGCATGACGGACCGCGGCGCGGGTTGCTTCGAGCTCCTGCCCAACGACCTCGAGACGGGGAGGACGCACACGCGCGTACCCCGTTCCGGTTTCCTGCTGCACCTGCTTGATGAGCTGAATGAACTTGGGCACGGTGTCGAGGCGCAACAGAGGCAGGAACCAGCGGTAGAGCTCAAAGGCTTCGTCGCGTTTGCCGGCGCGGGCAAGATTGAACAAGTCGACGCTTTCCTTTGGGAATGAATTGACAAGGCCCGCGACCCAGCCGCATGCCCCAACGCCGATGCCTTCTACGATGGCATCGTCAACGCCGACAAAGATTGCCAGCCGGTCGCCCACGAGGGCACGTATCGCTGTCACGCGGCGCACGTCGGTAGTCGATTCCTTCACCGCTTTGAACGTCGGGTATTCTTCGGCGAGTTCCCTAATCTGTTCGGGGAGGAAGTCCGTTCCATAGGAGACGGGGTTGTTGTAGAGCATGGCCGGCAGCGATGAGGCCTTCAGTACCGCCGCGACGTGGGCCTTCATCTCGCGCCAGTCTCCCTTATAGACATAGGGAGGCAGGATCATCAGGCCCCTGGCGCCGCGCGCCTCAACTGCTCTGGCGATTGCGACGGCCTCGGCAGTCGAAAGGGCTGAGATGGCCGCAACTACGGGCACCTTACCGTCGACGGCCTTGATGAGGGTCTCAACCAGGGAGATTTTCTCGTCGAAAGTGAGGAGCCCGGCTTCGCTCAGCGAGCCCAGAGAGATCAGACCGCTGACGCCGTTTTCGACCTGCCATTGTGCGTGCCGAGCCACGAAACCGTGATCGATCGTAAGGTCTTTATTGAATGCCGTGGTCAGCGCCGGCATGACTCCAGTCCATTGCATAGTCTTCCTCGTGGCGGGATTCGCCGCCGGATTTTTGGGCCCGCGCATAGCGCGCAGGCAGATACGGTGCGGGCGCGATGACCGAATCGCGATGTGTGAGGTGATCGGCCACCAACTCAGCCGTGGCAAGCGAGGTGGTGATGCCGAGGCCTTCGTGGCCTGTTGCGAGAAGCAGCGTGGGATCGCGCGGGTCAGGACCGATGAGCGGAAGCTTGTCGGGGGTGGCGGCCCTGAAGCCCGTCCAAACACGAATGGCGCTCAGACCGCGAATTCCAGGCAGATATTGTTCGGCACGAGCCAGCATGGCGCTCAAGATGTGCTGGTCGGTTGCAGTATTCTCTACACCAAACTGGCGCGAGGAGCCGATCAGGATCTGACCGGTCTGGCGCGGCTGCACGTTGAACGCGACCGAGTCGGCGCTGGTGCTGTGCGCACTTTTCAGGTAGCCCAACTCAACCAGCTGATGCTGGACAAATCCCGGATGGCGGTCGGTGATAACGAGGTGCCCTTTGCGTTTACGGATGGGCAGATCTGGACAGAGTTCGACTGAATCTGCTCCGAGGGCGAGGATCAGCTGGTCGGCGCCGATTTCGACGCCATTGTCGAGCAGGATGGAACCACTGCCAAGTTTGCGAATGGAGCGGCCAAGAAAGATCTGTGCGCCAATTTGCTGCGCGCGGCGGGCCAGCTCCAAGGCTACCGTTGGAGGATAGACCACTGCATCTTCTGCAACCAGGAGCGCGCCGGCAAGGCCGCCGGCAAGATTCGGTTCGATTCTTGCGAGCTCGGCGGCAGTGAGGAGAGAGCAGGGAACGGAGCGCTGGGAGAACCAGTGGTATTTCTTCTCGGCTGCTTCCATCTCTTCGCGGTCCGCCGCGACCCAGAGGGTTCCACGCTGTTCATATTCGGCCGTCGCGGGGAGGGTGGCGGCGAGCGAATGCCAGAGTTGCTGCGAGTGACGGGTCAGAGCAAATTGCGCTTCGGTGTCGTCCATGACGACGATGTGGCCCATTCCGGCGGCGGTGGCGCCACTGCCGAAGGCATCGCGTTCGACGAGTGCGACGCGAAGTCCCCGCTGCGCGCAGGCCATGGCGCAGGCCGCACCTACGATGCCGCCTCCGGCAATAGCTGCATCGAAGACGGTTTCCCCACTCATCCTCTCGCCTCGCGTGGAATCGGAATCCCGCTGCGGAAGGGATCTTCTGGCAAGAAGATCAAAGACGACTCAGCTGTGACATGAGCCGAAGAAGTTATGTGCGGAATAATCCGCTCCGCTTCCTGTTCGAAGTAGCCCGTGAAAACACTGCCCAGAATGCCCTCCTGCCGCCAGCGCTGGCCCGGCTCGAGCTTGCCGTCGGCGGCAAGGCACGCCATCTTGGCACTGGTGCCTGTGCCGCAGGGTGAGCGGTCGTATGCTTTCCCAGGGCAGAGGACGAAGTTGCGGCTGTTGTTGGCAGGATGCTGCGGCGCCGAGGTGAGTTCGATATGGTCGATCTCGGCATCACCGGCGCCGCGAATGCCACTGGCAGCGAGCGCCTGGCGGAGTTGCCACGCAAAGGTGGTCAGTTCATCGACGTTCTCGACAAGGAGCGCGAAGGGATGTTCCTCAACAATGAAAAACCAGTTCCCGCCCCAGGCAACGTCGCCGTGCAGCTTGCCGAAGCCGGGAATCTCGACAGGGACTCGCGCGCGGTAGCGATAGGCGTCGACATTGCTGATGGTGACGTCGCCGCTTTCACTCAACAGAATCTGCACGCTGCCGACCGGAGTCTCGACGCGATAGGTGCCGGGTGAGATGCGGCCAAGATACCTGAGGGTAGCGGCCACGCCGATCATTCCGTGGCCACACATGCCGAGATAGCCCACATTGTTGAAGAAGATGACGCCCGTGACCGTCTGCGCGTCGACCGGCTCGACAAGTAACGCGCCGACCAGAACGTCGGAGCCGCGTGGCTCGCAAATGACGGCACGCCGAAAATCATCATGGTCTCGGCGCAGGCGCGCGAGGCGATCGGAGAGGCTGCCAGAGCCGAGGTCAGGTCCGCCCGATGTGACGCAGCGCGTAGGTTCGCCTGCGGTATGAGAATCAATGACCTGCACCCGCAGTGGAAGGTGGTTATTGAGCGTCATGTAGATTGGCGATAAGCTTAAATCCGGAATCCCTGCTTCGATAGTATACGAAGTTGGATACAATCCTGACACGAGCCATTCTCGTCCGGCGCAGGTTCTGTGCCGACGAACCAGACGATGACTTCCCCTGCGCTAAAACCCGAAACTGCGCCCCGCGCTGTCGCCAGTCCACACATGGTGGAGAGTCTCGGCCTCTTCAGCGCCACCACGCTGGTTGTGGGCTCGATGGTGGGCAGCGGCATCTTTATTGTGGACAGCGACATTGCGCGCGGCACAGATTCGCCGGCATTGTTTCTTGCCGCATGGGTGATCACCGGGATCATGACATTGATTGGCGCCCTGAGCTACGGCGAACTGGCCGCCATGATGCCCAAAGCCGGCGGACAGTACGTCTATTTACGCGAGTCCCTGGGGCCTTTGTGGGGCTTTCTCTACGGCTGGACTTTCTTTCTCGTTATCCAGACGGGGACGATCGCCGCGGTGTGCGTGGCATTCGCAAAGTTCCTCGGGGTCTTTTTTCCCGTCGTTTCAAGCACGCACTGGCTTTGGCATATTGCGCATGTTCCACCCATTCGGCTGGGGCCGATGGTGCTGGGAAACATGGAGATCGGAATCAGCACGGCAAACCTGGTGGGGATCGCGGTGGTTTTGCTGCTGGCAGCTATCAATATCTTAGGCATGAAACTCGGCGTGCTGGTGCAGAACATCTTTACGGTTGCCAAGGCGCTTTCGCTGGCCGGGCTGATCCTGCTTGGCTTTACCGTGGGGCGCAACAGCGTTGCTATGGCTGCGAACTTCGGCAGTCACGGCAGCGCATTTTTCAGGAATGCAGGCTGGTCGGTTCTGCATCCGGTACGGGTTGGTGTCGATGGTCCGATAGCGCTGGTTGGGCCACTGGTGATCCTGGCGATTGTGCAGGTGGGGTCGTTGTTTTCGTCAGACTCATGGAACAACGTCACGTTCACGGCCGCGGAAACCAGAAATCCCCGGCGCACGATTCCGTTCTCGCTGGCGCTGGGAACCGGGTTTGTGTTGACGGTCTATTTTCTGGCAAGCGCGGCTTATCTGATGGTGCTGCCCCTGCACGGCGACGCGCACGGCGCGTCGATTGCCGCACGCGGTATCCAGTACGCATCAGAGGATCGCGTGGGCACGGCAGTGCTCGAGCAGATCTTTCCCAGCCTTGGCGGCTACCTGATGGCGGCGGCGATTCTGGTTTCGACCTTCGGGTGTGCGAATGGCCTCACCCTTGCAGGGGCGCGCGTCTACTACGCGATGGCGCACGACGGGCTGTTCTTCAAGTCGGTCGGCAACCTGCATCCGCACTTTCGAACGCCTGTCGCCGGGCTGGTTGTGCAGGCGCTCTGGGCCACGCTGCTGTGCGTGTCAGGATCCTACAGCCAATTGCTCGACTACATCATCTTTGCCGCACTTTGTTTTTATATCCTGACGATACTTGGCTTGTTCGTGCTGCGCTTCAGACAACCCGACGCGCCGCGGCCGTACAAGGCTTTTGGATATCCGTTCCTGCCGGCGCTCTACGTGGTAATGGCAACCGGAGTGTGCGCGGCTCTGCTGCGGTATAAGCCGCAGTTCACCTGGCCGGGCCTGATCCTGGTGCTGCTGGGGATTCCTGTCTATCTATTTTGGTCGCGGGCTGGAGCGAAACACGCTTAGGCCGACAGTTCTCTAGTTGCCTTCTGCGCCGCCTGGCTGCGCCGCGGGTAGCTGGATGGTGATGGGCGCGGGAGTGCGTGCAGACGCAACTTCCTTCCCGTCGTACAAAACATGGAATCCTGTGCCGCGGTGGTAGCGGGTCCCGGTCTTGTCGTAATACACGGTAAGAAGATGGCCGTGGTAGGGCAGCCCGTCAAGAGCGAACCATTGCCACTGGTTCGACACGAGGGGATGAATCGTTAGCTGATCTCCTTGGCCGGGACGGACTCCGATAAGCCCGGTGATGATGAGGTCGGCGAAACCGGAGTGGTTGTAGTAGCGGCCGCGATTCGGCGGCGGCTGATGCTTGGCCTCGAGAATCGCGCGGGCGATCCATTGGCCGGTGTCGGGATCGAGGTCTTCGTCGATCCAGGGGATCGTCTCGCCGTCTGGTGCGCGGATGTGCTGTGAGCGCACGTATTCGTCGAGAATCTCGCGATACTCAGCCGGCCCAATGACTGACTGGGATACATCGCTGTCGAGAAGATTAGCGAGCGCGACGAGGGTCTGGGTGGTGGCGAAGGGCCAGGATGGCCCGTTCCAGAGGCATTCGTGCGGGAATTCAAAGCGGAAGCGAGGGCTTCTTCGTTCTGCAGTGGTGGGGCCGTATCTCCCGGCGAAGCCGCGCGCGTCGGTAAGTTGCTTCCAGGCTACAGCGTCGTCAGCGGACGGAACATGGTAGTACCAGGGAACGTAACCGACAAGCTCGCGCACGCCAACCCACGTGGTGTCTGAACCGCGCGGCACGGTTTCATAGAACTGGTCGTGGGGATTCCAGAGACGCTGATCGATCAGAGCGCGGAGATCGCTAGCTTTCTTTTCGTACTGCCGAGATACGGAATCATCTCCGTTGAGCGAAGCGATCTTGGCGATGGCGACGGCATCCCCGTACATATAACTATTGATGGTGGGACGATAGCCGCTACCGCCGATGCTGTCTTCCATGCCGTCGCGATCGTCGATTTGCCAGAAGAGGCCGTTGGGATCCTGGTGAGTCTTTTCCCATGCTTCGTAATTGTTCACCAGTGCGGGCAGGAGACCGGTCGCCAATCCCTGGTCGCCGTTTGCGAGATAGACGGCGTAGACGGAATCGGCAGCGGCGAAGCTGTAACGGCGGGGCTCGCCATCGGGCGAAAACCAGAACCGTGCATCGTCTTCCGCGAACTGCCGATCACGCAGCCAGCGAGCTTCTTTGAGGTGATCTTCCGCGGCGCAATCGATGGAATTGAACTTGCCGGCCCAGGAGACGTCAGGAAGAAACTCGTCGATGATGTAGCCGTCAGGCGTGTGCCGGACGTGCTTCTGGAATGAAAACCAGCGGAAATAGTAAATGCGCTGCATCTCGGAGTCGGGCACATCGAGCCAGGGGATGTTTTTTTCAGCCCACGGCCACTGGTCGGCAGGATGATCGTTCAGAAACTCCTGTTCCTGACGAGCGAACTCGGTGAAGTAGTGATGGTAGGAGTCGGGGGAAAGCAAGTTGCGCACGGATGGCTCTTGCGCCGCAGCTCTTTGGTGCGCAACGCAGAACAGCAGGGCGAAGAGCTGTAAGAAAAAGTAGAAACGGGTTATATGGAGTCTCATCGAATTCAGGCTACTCCTGAAAGCCAAGCGAGGGTCCGTCGTGGATGGCGAGGCCAATCTGCTCAAGATGAACATTCCTCCCGTTGTACCAGAGCATCCATTTGCCGTCGGAGTAGACGGCGTAGGGTTTGTAACAGGCATCCGCGTCGAAGCCATCGCCGATCGCTCGGATGATGGGATTGGCAGAGCAGCGCTCCCACCGATGCAAGCCATCGCGCGAACGGGCGAGACCGATCTGGGCATGATCGATATCGCGATAGCCGATGTAAAAAGCGTAGAACCAATCGCCGTGCGGGATGACCTGAATCCCGGCGACGCGCTGTTTCTCCCAATCGAAGCGAGGGTCGGGCCGGAAGATGGGATTGCCGGGGTCCCTGATCCAATTCACGCCGTCCTTGCTGGCGGCATAGCCAACGGCATTCGGCTCATATTGCGCTCCCGCCGAGTACCACATGCGCCATTGCGATTCCTTTTCATCCCACAGAACGTCGGGGCACATCACGGCCACGTCTTCCCATGGCAACTGCGGCGACAAGGCCGGCTTGCCGGAGCGGCGCGTCCAGTTGACGCCGTCGCTGCTGGTGGCATAGCCAATCGCCGAGTTGCCATCCTGGCGGCCTTCGCGCGATGGCGTCGGGCTCCAGGTCTGGCCGGTGTACCACATATGGTAGCCATCGGCGCGGCGCACTACCGCCGGGCGATTGATGTCGTCTTCCCACCCCGACGCGGGGTTGGGAGCGAGGACGATCCGGGGCGCGGACCAATGAATGCCGTCGCCGCTCTCAGACAGAGCGACCGACTTTTTGGGCCGCCAGGAGAGCCACATGCGGAATTTGCCGTCGTCCTTGATGACGCAGATATCGAAGCAGGTGCCGTACTCGCCGCCTAGGACGGGATTGCCGCGATATTTTTGCCAGCCTGCAGCGGTTTCAGCGCGGGCGGGGGTCGGCGCATCCTTGATGCGCTCGGCGAGGGCAGAAAGCCCGAAGGCATTCAGCCACGATAGAACCAGGCGCCTATTCATCGTTGTGCTCCCGATGCAAACCTGTGCCGGAGGTTTGTTCTGCAGCCCCTCCTTCGGGGTTGGAGACGAGGTTCAGATCCATTAATTGAAGCATGAGGTCGGCGACCAGCTCGCTGGTGTAAGGGCTTCCGCGAAAGTCGTAGCCGTCTTCCCGCTCCAGCCAAGGGTCGGCGATCGCTTCGGTAAGAGAACCTTTGTAGGGGCCGTCGGTGACCTGGATGAAGAAGTTGAGCTGCAGCACGCGGTCGCGGAGCTGTCGGAAAAGGGGGTCGCCTGTGGCCTTGTAGAGTCGATCGAGGCTCTGGATTTTACGATTCTGGTAGTTGTAAACCGAGTATTGGTTGTACTCCTCCTGCTCGGTGGCTGCGCCCTGGGTGGGATTGGCGACCCAGCTCAACTGTCTGGGACACCAATAAAGAAGCGCATAGTATGCGTTCGCGACGGCCTGCTGCAGGTTCGCTTTGTCGCCGGTCGAATCGTACCGATCGAGCCAATACTCGACCACGTTGTAAATGCTGTCCTGCTCGAAGTCGCCGGGGGGAAGATCAGGATGCTGGCCGGTATACCAAAAGCGGTTCTGAACGTTTGCCCGCAAGAAGCCTTCCTGTCGACTGCTGGCGTGGAGGAAGCGGTCATCGCCGGTAATGTGGGCGATGATTGGCAACGCGACCAGCGTGCGGCCGGCGACGACGGACTCGGACTTTTCCCCGGTTTCAATGTCGACGACCTGAGGGAAGCCACCGTCAGGATTTTGCTGGGCGAGAACCCAGGCGAGGGAGCGCATTGCGGCCTCGTACCAATCGTGGTGATCGACGCCTTCGCTTTCCTTGACTAATTGCCAGGTCTGGAGGATGTATCGATCCATCCAGGCATTCATGTCGACCTTGAAGCCGTTATGGCCCCAATCCCAACTGCAGAAGCCTTGCGCGATGGAGCCGCCAGGGCGCTCCTGGGGAATGAAGTAATACGAGGTATTGAACACCCCGCTGGGCAACTGGCCGCGAATGGCGAACTCGATTTGCTGGATGGCGCGGTCGCGCCAGAGAGCCTCTCCGGTAAGCCGATAGATGCGGTATTCGAAGTAGGCGATATAGGGATTGTTGGCGACGTAGACAAAGGGCGCACCACGATGATGCTCGTAGCCCATGCCCGGTTTCCAGCTCTGCATATGACGGCGGCCATCGAGGGTGAGATCGAAGGCTTGCTGTGGAGTCCGGATCCGGAGTGAGTCGTCGACGTGGTAGCGGTTGACCGCCATCCACGCTCGCATAATCTGAGTAATCGATGTGGCAAAATCGCCGGCATCGCTGATGAACAATTGGAGCGGGAGGCGATAGGCGGTTCCGGCGGTGAGATGACCCGCGCCGACGCGGAACTGAGGCGCGGTTTTGCGATTCACGAAGATGAGGCTGGTCCGGCCACTCCACGTCGTGGGATTGAGGTAGTCAGAGTTGCTGTCTATGGCGTAGAGGGCGACCAGAGAAAGATCGGGGCGGTAGGCCAGAAGACCGGGGACCCCGGAATACCGGAGCGGCGTAACCTGAAGCTCGGTGCTGTTGCCGGCCCAAGGGTAACTCTGCACGCGCCAGTCGTGCGAAAAGCCATCGTGATAGGCGACGCAAAGCTCCCACCCATCGAGGTTCTTTCCAACCGACCAATTGACGGTGAAAGAGGCCGCGTCCAGATCATCATGCAGGACGACGTCGGTCTGCCAGGAAAGAGTGACTCCATCGATCAGCTGGCGGCCCGAAAAGCGAGCGGTACGCGCATCGATCTTTTGCGCGGCGGTAGCACGGAGCCAACGCAGCTCGTTGGTGCCGAGATTGCGCAAAGCGATAATGCCGCTGAGGGCAGGCCGCTCGACGGGATGGGCATGCAGAGAGATCGTGCCCAGAGCCCAGCCGCCGCCGGAGTCTTGGATGAATTCCCATCGAAGGCCCGCGCTGTTTTCAAGAACCAGCGTCTCGCCGGAATGGGAGGGGACGGCGAATGCACAAGAGGCCGGGAGCAGGCTGAGAGCGAGGAAGGCAGAGGAAACCGATTTCATCAAGCTCTTGCGCCGCGGTTCAGCATCAACAATTGGGAGGTTTGTGCGGGACGGGCTCGGCCACACAGGAGAGAGAGGCAACACAGGGCTGCGAACCATCATGCTCCAAATCCGAGGTTGTCTCCGTCGTGAAAAACGAGGCCGATCTGTTCGAGGTGCTCACGACGCCCGTTGTACCACAGCATCCAGCGGCCGTCTGAGTAGACGGCGAATGGCTTATAACATGCGTCGGCATCCCAGCCACCGGGCGTCGGCCGCACGATGGGATTTCCCGCATACCGAACCCAATCAGTGATTCCATCTTTTGATCGCGCGATACCGATTTGCGCATGGTCGATATCGCGGAAACCGATGTAAAAGGCGTAATACCATCCCTGGTGCACCAGAATCTGCGCTGCCGTGACGCGGTTCTTTTCCCAGTCGTAAGCCGGATTGGGAGCGAGGACGGGGTTGGAGGCGTATTTCTCCCAGTGCAGGCCGTCTTTGCTCGTTGCGTAGCCGATGGCATTCGGCTCGTACTGCTCACCGCCGGAGTACCACATCTTCCACTCGCGGCGTGCATCATCCCACAACACATGCGGGCACATCAGAGCGACGTCTTCCCAGTGGACGGTCGGCGCCAGAACCGGTTGCTCGGATTGTCGTTTCCAGGCGATGCCGTCGGCGCTCGTGGCATAACCGATCGCAGACCTGCCATGAGCCTGGCCGGTGTACCACATGTGATAGCCATCGTCGCGATGCACAACGACGGGGCGGTTCATGTCGTCTTCCCAGCCAGTTTCCGGACGCGGTCCGAGTACAATTCGCGGCGCCTTCCAGTTGATTCCATCGGTGCTTTCGGTGATGGCCACGCTTTTCTTAGGCCGCCAGGAGACCCACATCCTGAATTTTTCTTGTTCACGCAGAACGCATATGTCGAAGCAGGTGCCGTACTGTCCGCCGAGCACAGGATTTCCGGTGTATTTAACCCATGGGTTCTTGTCATCGGAGCCCAATAGGCGTTCCGCACGAGCCAGATTCGGCATCGCGGCGGCGCCGGCGAGCACAGCCATTAATTCTCGTCTGGTTAGCATCTTTCAATCTCTCGTTCGATCGGTTTCGAGTCTTGCGATTGCCTCAGCCCTGCGAGATCGATGCACGGCCTGGGTTGGTTAGATAGCTGCTTCATCCGTCGCGGTGCCTCCCCTGGGTCCACGCGGAGGACGTGGACCCAGAGAATCGGCGGTCGGCGAAAGGACATGGCAGTCTAGAAAATCGCGTGGAACGATAGTTGGATCGCTCTTGGCGCATTGGCTGAGCTGATGATGCCAAAGCCTTGCGTGTCCGGTCCCACGGTGTTGTTGTAGCTGGGACTCTGCAGCACGGTGTGATTCAACACATTGAACGCCTCGGCGTGGAAGTTGAGCTTGACCGACTCCCAGATACCGAAGTCCTTGTCGAGGCTGGCGTTGAAGTCTTCGATGCCCGACGCCGGGCCCTTGAAGACGCCGGTCTTTGCGTTGCCAAGGTAGAGACGTTCACCCACAGGCAGTGTGGTGGGCAGACCATTCACAAGAGCCTGATCGGCTCTCAGGAATTTGCTGGGATCGAGCCAGCCCACGCCGATCTCAGACCCGCCGGCCATGACGACCTGCTTACGACTGGACAGGAGCGCGCCGCCGCCGGTGTAATTTGCATAGCAACTGGCCGACTGGAAGTTGAACTCGTTGCAGTTGTAATCTGCCACGTTGCCGTAACCGCCGGTGCTGGCTATTCCGGTTCCGCCGATGGCCCAGCCGTCAATAATCTTGTCGGCTAACGCATTCTGGTGCAGGAACCGGGGAACCTTGTACCGGAACGCCGCCGTCATCTGGTGCACCGTGCCCGGGCTGTAGTAATCCAGCCCGCAGTCCGCAAGATACCGGCAGCCTTGCTGAGCAAGCGAGCTGCTATAGGTGTAAGTCCCCAGCAGAGTCAGGCCATGGGAATATCTCTTGTTGACCTGAACCTGGAGGGAGTTATACCAGGAGTTGTAATCCGAGTAGATCGTCGTGATTCCATTGAAGCCGGCCGGGTAGTACGGCTGGCGCGAAAGAATGTTAGCCGCGTCGTTCGTGCTGCCGCCGGGAATAAACGCAGGCCAGTTCTGGTTGTGCGTCTCGAAGAGATGAGTTCCATGGGTAGCGACCCACGCGGCGGAGAAGACCCAGGTGTTGATGGGCTCGATTTCAAATTCCAGGTGGAATTTGTCATACAAGCCGTTCTGAAAGTTCTTTGCTATTGCCTGTTCGCTGAGAGGATTGGGAAAGACAAGCGTTGCGGCAGTAGCCGAACCGGCAGAGGGCGCTGTGTAGGGGAAAGGCGTGCTGCCGTATTGTGCGTAAGGGTTGGAGAGATCGAGCCCGGGACCTTGATTTGGGTAATAGTCGACGCCATACGGCGCGGCCGTCGTATACCCGTTGAAGTTCAGCAGATACTCATAGTCGGTGTAGAGCCCGTAACCGCCTTTGAGCGCGGCCTTGTGATTTCCGAACATGTCCCAGGCGAACGATACCCGGGGGCCGACATTGTAAACATTCTTTGACAGATTTCGGTTGACGCCAGGGTCGCCAATTGTAACCAATCCGGTTGGCGCGGTAGGGAAGACGACCGACGCCACCCCCGGTTCGAAGGTGACAAAACGATTCTTCTGTTCCGTGACCCCGAAATAGGGCTGCAGGCGCGCACCAAACATGACGGTAAGGCGCGGTTTCAGCTTGACCGTGTCCTGGATATAGGCTTCCCGGGCAGGATAATTCACGATGAGATTCTGTGTGCTGTTTTGCGCAAAGTAGGCGCCGAACTGCCCCAGTGGTCCACCGTTCAGCATCATGTCGGCAACGCCGTTTCCGGTACCGCCGTACTCTACGTCAGAGTCACTAAACGAGACGTTGCCTCCTGAGCCCCAGGTCTGATTGAAGACCTCATGGTAGTTACGCAGTTCGAGGCCGGTCCTGATGGTGTGCCGTCCTTTGGTCCAGGTGAAATTGTCGGTGATGTCCCAGGTATACTGCGTCATCGGATTCGTGTATCCGTTGTAAATGTCCAGGCCCATATTGCGCGGAGTGGTGATTTCCTGAACGTCCGGCGCCAGGGTGTCGCCTACAGAATTGATTCCCGTGTTCTGCGGGTTGACGACCCCGCTGCACGGTGCGCAGGTATTTATAGCTGAAATCTCAGTCTGGGTAACGCCGAGGACAAAGTTATTCAGCATCGAGGGTGTGACGGTATAAGTCTCGTTGACGGCCCAGACCTTGGACTGGACGGGCTCGCCCCAGGTAGCTTTGGGATTCGGATACTGCGTCGCCCAGGATGCTTCGCCGAATGAGTCGTACAAATCCTGAAAAGTCGGGTTGTCGTTGTACCACCAGAGGCTTCCGAAGATGCGGTTCTTGCTGCCGAGATTCTCGTCGATCCGCACCACCCAGGTCTTAATGAGGGCATCGTAGCTCGGATTCCAGGTGAACGTGTCGGTTCCGCTGGTTGGTGAAGGCATAATTGTTGTGCCACCAGAAGCCATGAGGGCCTGGCCGATGGGACCGAAGTCCGAGGTGGGGATGCTGGGCATCGCCTCGCCATTGACGATGGGCACGCCGTCAGGAGAATTGCTGAAATCGCCGCCGCGCTCTGCATCGGTGATGGTCTGCCCTGAGGTTGTTGAGTTCTTCGACGTGCTGGTCCGCTCGTAGGAGATAAAGAAGAAGGTCTTGTTCCTGCCGTTATAGAGTTTGGGTATCCAGACCGGGCCGCCTACGTTGCCGCCATACCATTCCTGGTGAAAGGGTTGCCGAGTGACGCCTTGAAAATTGTTCGACCAGGAATTGGCGTTCCAGGCGCCATTCTGCAGGTAGGTCCAGAACTGGCCGTGAAAGTCGTTGGTGCCATTCTTGAGTGTGGCCTCAATCTGCCCACCGGCGCCGCGCGCCACTGAGGCATCGGGCAGCGCTGATGACACGCTGAATTCCGACATGTTCTCCGACTGCGGGAAGTCCGCCGCCGCGGAGCCATGCATGTAGTCGTTCATGGCCGCGCCGTCGACGTCGTAGTTGTTCGTCAGCTGCGAAACGCCGTTGAAGCTGGTGACGGGGATGAAGAACGAAGCGCCGGTGCCGGCAGCGGTGGCGCCCGGCATCAGAACTTCCATCGATTCGCGTGGATCGCGGCCCTGCACCGGGATTCCTTCCACCAGATCGGGGTCGATCGTGGTGAGGTTATTGGCCGTCTCGGTATCGACCATTGCCGAGGAGCCCGATACCGTCACGGTCTCAACGGCGGTGCCAACCTCAAGGGCAATGGGAAGCGTGACCGATCCGCCGGCGTGAAGGATCACGTCAGTTGCGGTGAAGGTCTTGAAGCCGCGCATCGTGCAAGTAACGGTGTAGTTGCCGGCGGCGAGTGAAGCGAACTGATAGAAACCAGTTTCGTTGCTGACGGCTCTGGACGTTAGGCCAGTTCCGACGCCATGAGCGACGCAAGCGGCGCCTGGAACGACCGCTCCATTCTGATCGGTGACAGTGCCTGAGAGCGACGCCGAGATGTCGATTTGCGCCAGGCACGATACCGAGGCAGCCAGGAGCAGGACCAAACATCCGACGATCAAGCGCGGCCAACCGCGACCGATCTGATTTGATGGGTTTCCCGAAACAGCGCAACGGGTTTGGAATTCATTGGCACATGAGCGGCCGTCCATCTGGATCCTCCTGAAGGTGGGTTGCAGTGACGTATTCTTTTTCGCAGGCCAGCTTGAGCCGTCGGCAATGCCCTGTGAAGTACAATTCGCGTTAATACCGGTACAGCCCTTGTTTCGATCGCGAGACTGCAGAAAACATGGGCGTTACGGGGAATTTGTAACGTTACAGATGGTGCTCTCCTGCGTGACAGAGCCTGGCCGGATTGATATTGCTGGGTTTGTTTTGCCTGTGCTAACGTAAAGGCGCCTGAGGATGGAATGCTGACCGTCGACAGAACCGTGGAGCGGGCTGAATATGAAGCGGTTCTAGGTTCACCCTACTTCGCTGGACAAACCAACTCAAGCCGGTTTCTAAGATATGTGTGCGAAAAGTTCTTTGCAGGAGCCCAACACATATCGGAGGTCGAGATCGCAGTGGAGGCGCTGGGCCGCCGCGCGGATTTCGATCCTCAGCAGGATTCGATTGTCCGCGTCGAGGCACACCGGGTACGAAAGCGGCTGCACGATTACTACGAGAGCGAGGGTGCGCCGCATCCCATTCGTCTGGTCCTGCCGCAGGGTAATTACCTGCCGCAGTTTCTTTCTGCGCGCGAAGCGCGTGCCGTCTCCGAGGTAGAGGCCAATGGCGTCGGTACGCCGCCAACGGTAGCTTCGCAGGCGGCGGCACCGCCGGTGACGCGGCGCCGATCGGGGGCTGGCAGGTACGCGATTGCCGGATTCGTTCTTCTCCTCGTCGTCGCAATCGGAATCGCCGCGATCTTCCTTCTTCGCGATCGCATCAGGACGCAGACGCCCGCCGCGAGTTCATCGACGGCGCTCCCGCCTATCGTGGGAGGAGCCTCTCCAGAGGTCCTGATCATGGCGGGCTCGACGGCCAAAAGCTATACCGACCAGTTCGGACATGTCTGGTCCGCCGATCGGTATTTCGATGGCGGCGAACCCTGGCCCGTGTCCTTCCGCAGAATTCTGCGAACCAGCGATCCGCAACTGTTTCTCAATGCCCGCCAGGGGCAGGACTTCGGGTACGACATTCCGCTCAGGCCCGGTCTTTATGAACTACGCCTCTATTTCGCAGAGACGTTCTACGGCGAAGACAATTCCGAAGGCGGCGGAGAATCGAGCCGCATGTTCGATGTAATGGCGAACGGCGTGCAGATTCTGACCAATTTCGATCCGCTGTCGGATGCGGGAGGGAGCAACACCGCGGACGTACGTGTCTTCGCGGGCATCTCACCCGCCTCTGACGGAAAACTGCATCTGCGATTCCGCAACCACCTGGCGCTGAAGGCGGTGGCATTCGTGAATGCAATTGAACTGACGCACACCGACAATGACGATATGCTGCCGGTCCGCTGGGTGGCGAGCGACTCTGCGGTCGAAGACCGCAAGGGGCGCCTCTGGGTTGAGGACCAGTTTGTCGAAGGCGGGCGCAAGCGGGCGCATAGAGACCAGGTGACGGGAACGGACGATCCGGAACTCTACCAGTCGGAGCGATACGGCAACTTTACTTATGCGATCCCGGTTGCTGCCGGCTCCACTTACACTCTCACGCTCTATTTCGCAGAAAAGTGGTTTGGCATTCCAGAAAACGCCGGCGGCAATGGCATAGGCAATCGCGTATTCGACGTTTATTGCAACGGCACCTACCTGCTGCGCGATTTCGATATCGATAAGGAAGCCGGGGGAAGCCTGAGAGCGTTGACCAGGACATTTCACGGTCTAAAGCCGAACCATCAGGGAAAGCTTTTTCTTTCCTTTGTGCCCAATCACGACTACGCCAACATCACGGCTCTTGAAGTGGTTCCTGAGAGCAAGTGAGCAGAGCCTTGCGCGCTCTTTGAATCTGCTATCCTGACAGCCGTCAGGACGGCTCTATGCAGAACATGACGGTGCAGGCAAGCGCCGAATTGAGAGCAAAGTTCGCGAGTGCACTGCGCAGAGGCCTTTCGGGCGCGGCTGTTTTCTGCGCGGTATTTCCGGCAGGACATGCGTCGGCTCAGACGCAAGTGCAGTCAAGCGTAGCCATCGCCGAGCTGGCAAGACATGCAGAATCCGATCTTCATAGCGGAAAGCCGGACGCCGCAGCCGAAGAGTACCGGAAAATTCTCGCACTCGATGCGAATAATCTGAGTGCTCATTCGAACCTGGGACTGGCCGAGTACCTTCGCGGAGACTACGCCGCGGCTGCGGTTGAGTTCAAGGCCGCTCTGCGCCTGAAGCCCGACATCTGGAACGACGCCGCGCTATGCGGACTCTCCGAATCAAAGATTGGCAAGAACGAAGAGGCAGAAACGGATTTGGAACAGGCGTTGGCACACGTTTCCGAGCCCTCGCTGCGTCTGGCGGTGGGCAAGCAGCTTTACGCCATCATGCTTGAGGCCAACCAGTACGAGCGCGCGGCTGAAGTCGTGGAGAAGCTTCGCCAATTCGATCCGAAGAATCTCGATGTGCTCTATGCTGCGCACCAGGTTTATTCGCTCCTCGCGGAACAAGCATTCTTGAGCATGGCGCAGGCTGAGCCTGATTCCGCTCGCGTGTATGAAATGCGAGGCGATCGCATGGCGGAGATCGGCAACATGAAGGGAGCCATTCTGGCCTATCGCGCGGCCATCGAGCGCGACCCGCACCTCTCCAGCGTGCATCTCGCACTCGCGGAAGCCCTCAGCGTCTCTCAAGACGCCGCAGAACGAGCGGGGGCCGAATCGGAATACCGAAACGCGCTGGCAGACAATCCCTACGATGAGAAAGCCGAGTGCGGGCTCGGCGATGTTGAGAAGCAAAGATCCAATTTCGACGCGGCCGAGCAGCATTACAAGCGCGCTTTGCAGCTTGAGCCGAATGACGCCGAGGCGAATGAGGGACTTGGCATCGTGTTGCTGCAGAACGGGGCGATTCAAGAGGCCCGCACGCGCTTGGATCGTGCGGTGCAGCTCGATCCGGCAGACGCGGCCGCTTATTATCACCTGAGCCAGGCGAGCCGCAGAGCAGGAGACTTCGACCAGGCAAGACGCGAGATGGACCAATTCCTGAAGCTGAAGGCGCAGGAAGAGAGCCTCAAGCGCAGCTTCGGCGATCTGCCTCTGCAGGCAGCCCGGCAGGCAAGAGAGGCGCAGGACAACCAGGCGGCGCCCAGTCCGGCTATCCCGAAAGCAGGGGGCGAGCCCGACAGCCAGCCCCGCTGAACCGCGCCTACCGCGGCGATGAGAGCCACAAGGGCTGCTCATCCCGCAGCCCAATTGACTGAATCTCAAGAGTTTTCATACAATAGACTTGATATGGGTTCCTGCCGCACCTGTTGCTGCTGTTGTTGTTGCTCCTCGCGGGCCTGTCCTGTCGAGTTGAGCACCGGGGCGCGTGCTATGAACCGCCTCTAAGTCTTCGCCCAACTCAAACAGATTTTGACAAGCCCGCAAGCGCGACTCAGTCGTGCTCGTGTCCGCATAGGCTGGTTCGGCCACAGGGTCTGTAGCTTCGATTTCGATTACGAGAATTTAAGGGGTCGGTGGTCACTTCAATGCAAACGGAAATCCGCGAACTCGAGCTGGGATCGTCGCTGGAGAGCCGCATCGGCAATACGCCTCTGATCCGTCTCGATCGCGTGGTTGGCTCGCTTCCCGGCATCACGCTGTTGGCGAAAGCCGAGTGGCACAATCCCGGGGGAAGCGTCAAAGATCGCGCCGCGGCTGCAATGATTCGCGAGGCCATGGTAGATGGGCGACTCGGTCCAGGAAAGACGCTCCTCGATGCCACCAGCGGTAATACAGGCATCGCTCTGGCCATGCTCGGCGCGGCGCTGGGGATCCCCGTGGTGCTGGTCATGCCTTCGAACGTCTCTCCGGAACGGAAGCGGATTCTGAAGGCGTTCGGAGCTCAGGTGGAGTGGACCAAGCCCGACGAGAGTTCGGACGGGGCGATCCGTCGCGCCCGCGAGTTGGCCGGTAACGATCCACAGCGGTTCTGCTACCTGGATCAATACTCCAACAAAGCCAACTGGCGCGCGCACTACAAGACGACGGGACCGGAGATCTGGCGACAGACCGAAGGGCACATCACTCATTTTGTGGCTGGCCTGGGGACAAGCGGCACATTTATGGGCACGACACGGAGGTTGAAGGAGTTGAATCCCGAAATCGTGGCCGTGAGCATGCAGCCGGACTCGCCATTTCATGGGCTGGAAGGCCTGAAGCATATGGCTACGTCGATTGTGCCCACGATCTATGACCCCTGGCTTGCCGACCGCAATCTTGAAATGGGAACCGAGCCTTCTTACGCGATGGCGAAGTTGTTGGCGCGCCAAGAAGGCATATTGGTCGGCATCTCGGCGGCGGCGGCGGTGGCAGCCAGCCTTGAGATTGCCCGCGAGGAAGCGGCAGAAGGGCGTAGCGCGGTGATTGTCACCGTGCTGCCCGATTCGGCGGATAAGTATCTGAGCGAGCGGTTCTGGGAGGAGGCGTGAGCGTCTTGCAGATGGCCAGGACTGTTTATGAAGCGATCCGCGCGCACGGCGAAGAAACCTATCCTCATGAGTGCTGCGGCGCCCTCTTGGGGCGGGCGACTGAGGGCAGCTGGAGCATCGAGGAAGCAGTAAGAGCCGGAAACACGCGAACCGATTCGGCGCACAACCGCTACCAGATTGCGCCCGCCGAGCTGGTAAAGATCGAGCGCGAGGCGCGCGCGAGAGGATTGAGCATCGGCGGCTTCTATCATTCGCATCCCGATCATCCAGCGCAATGGTCGGTGACCGACTTTGCCGAAGCGCACTGGCTGGGCTGCAGCTACGTGATCACTGCGATAGCAAAGGGCAAGGCCGCGTTGACCAACGCCTTTCTGCTCACCGGAAGCACCGAGGAAGACAAGCGCTTCGAGCAGGAAGCGATCGAGGTAGTGGAAGCTGTTGAGCCGTTGCTGGCTCAAGCTGAATCAAAAAAAGGGTGAAAGGAACCGGAAGGAATGACGATTTATATCCCAACCCCGTTAAGAGCCTTTGCGGGAGGAAAAGACACTCTTGAAGTGCATGCGGGCACCGTCAGCGGCGCGCTCGACGAGCTTACCGAGGTGTTCCCTGATCTGCGCAAGCACCTGTTCACCGGCGAAGGTAAGCTGCGTGCGTTTGTGAATGTGTACCTGAACGACGAGGATGTGCGTTATCTCCCGGCGAAGGAAGCGACGGCGGTATCGGCTGCGGACACGCTGTCGATCGTTCCGTCGATCGCCGGAGGAGTGTAGACAGCAGGGCGCAAGTGTGGCGTCGGCTCGAGGTCAATCTTGTCTGAGAACTGGAGTGAAACAATGGCAACTGCAACCATGGCACTGGAACTTCCCGAGCTGACGAGGGACGATCTTTCGCGGTACTCGCGGCATTTGATTTTGCCCGAAGTCGGCGAGGAGGGCCAGCGCAAACTGAAGGCGGCGCGCGTGCTGTGCGTGGGAACCGGCGGGCTGGGTTCGCCGCTGGCGCTTTATCTGGCCGCGGCCGGCGTCGGCACCCTGGGTCTGGTCGATTTCGACGTCGTGGATGAGAGCAACCTGCAAAGACAGATCATCCATTCGACTGCCGACATCGGGCGCAAGAAACTGGACTCGGCCGCGGAGAAGCTCGAAGCCCTGAATCCCGAGCTCAACGTGGTGAAGCACGACACGCTGTTGTCGAGCGCCAACGCCCTCGATATTTTGAAAGACTACGACGTGATCGCCGATGGGACGGACAACTTTCCCACGCGGTATCTGGTGAACGATGCCTGCGTGCTCCTCGGCAAACCCAACGCGTACGGCTCGATCTTCCGGTTCGAAGGACAGGCCAGCGTTTTCGCGGCAGAGAACGGGCCGTGCTATCGCTGTCTGTATCCCGAACCACCGCCGCCGGGTCTGGTTCCCAGTTGCGCCGAGGGAGGCGTGCTGGGTATTCTGCCGGGGTTGGTGGGAGTGATTCAGGCCACCGAGACCATCAAGCTGATCCTTGGCATTGGTTCGCCGCTCATCGGCCGCCTGTTGCTTGTGGACGCGCTGAACATGCGCTTCCGCGAGTTGAAGCTGCGCCGGAATCCAGAGTGCCCGGTATGCGGCGACCATCCGACCGTGACCCGGCTTATCGACTACCAGCAGTTCTGCGGCATCGCGCCCGCGGCAAAAGAGGAAATCGCAGTGAAGAACGGAATTCCGCAAATGAGCGTCACCGAACTCAAGAGGCGCCTTGACGCAGGCGATGATCTTTTCATCCTGGATGTGCGTGAGCCCTTCGAGTATCAGATCGCCAACATCGGCGGCACGCTGATCCCGCAGGGCCAGGTGCCACACCGGCTCAACGAGATCGACCGCGATCGCGAGATCGTCGTGCAGTGCAAATCAGGCGGGCGCAGCCAGCGTATCGCGGAGTTTCTGCAGCAGGAGGGGTACCCGAAGGTGACGAACCTGGCGGGCGGCATTCTCGCTTGGTCGAACGAAGTCGATCCCTCGGTGCCGAAGTATTGAGCTTGCAACGGAACAGCCTGCGGCTGGCTTTGCGCTGAGCCTGGCGGAGATGCAAGACGCTTCAGGAATTGGAGCACCGGATGGGAATTGAACCCATGAGTACTGGTTTTGCAGACCAGCGCGTTACCACTTCGCCACCGGTGCCCGTGCCGCCGCGCCTAATCTGCGGCGGATGCGTTCAGACAGGTCCTACTTCGTGAGCACTGCTTCTTCCTGCGGCTGTGGGGTTGTGCGCAGGTACGGCTTCACGGTTTTATAGCCGGGGAACTGCTTTTCTGCCTGCTCGTTCGATACCGAACCGGCAATGATCACGTCTTCGCCCTGCTTCCAGTTCGCGGGCGTGGAGACGGGATGTTTTGCAGTGAGTTGGATCGAATCGAGAACGCGGATGATCTCGTCGAAGTTGCGGCCGGTGGTCATCGGATACGAGAGCGTGAGCTTGATCCGCTTGTCGGGTCCGATGACGAAGACCGTACGCACAGGCGCGTTCTGCGCCGGCGTGCGACCCTCCGAAGTGTCGCCGGTATCGGCGGGTAACATGTCATAGAGCTTGGCGACCTTGAGTTCCGGATCACCGATGAGCGGGTAGTTCACGGGATGACCACCCACATCGAGAATGTCTGAAGCCCACTTGCTGTGATTTGAAACCGGGTCGACGCTCAGCCCGATGACCTTGGCGCCGCGCTGGGCAAACTGTTTTTCCAAGCCTGCAACCGCGCCCAGCTCTGTGGTGCAGACCGGGGTAAAGTCCTTGGGGTGCGAGAAGAGCACAGCCCATCCGTTCCCGATCCACTCGTGGAAGTGAATGGGGCCATGAGTGGTCTCGGCGGTAAAGTCTGGTGCGATATCGTTGATACGGAGTGACATGGTCGTTTCCTCCTGAGGAAGACTTCCGGTTAGATTGAAACGAACGTAAACGTAAAAAACCCACCCGGCCTGATCGGCGAGTGGGTTTTTGAGGATCTCGAAGCTGGTTCGATTCTCTAGACGCGCACCCGCAACTGCCTGCAGCAACAGCAGCACAGACACGCGCGGGTTGAAGAGAAATCTGTCATGCGAACTCGGATGCGAAGCCGCATCCCTTGACCCAACCTTAGGTTAGAACCGGAGTCGCGGGCATGTCAACCGTGTGCCGGTATTGGCCAGAGGAAGGTTTTCACGAGCCCACGCAGGCCGCCTCAGCGTCTTCCAGGCTTTCGTAGACCTGGAAAAGGTCGAGCACGCCGACCATTTTGAGCGTCTTGGAGACAAAATTGGCGGGCTTGACCAGCTTGACGTTGCCGCCCAGCTTGGTTGAGGAGCGGAGCGCTTTGACGAGAGAGCCCATGCCCGACGAATCGAGAAACGGCACGGCCTCGAGATCAAAGATCAGCAAGATGTGACCACTCGAAAGAGCGTTGAGGAAGGCCGCCTCGAACTGGCTCACCGGCTCGCCGGTGACCAATCTACCCTTCACCTTTAAAGTACAGACAATTCCGCTTTCCTTGATATCCAGGTCCACGAGAGGTCCTCTGGTGAGATTCCGCTTTACTGCGGGAAGTCCTGCTTGTTAAGCTGTGCCAATAATTCTCGTCGGTGCATCACCTTGTCAAGCGTGGCAGGGGGTTTAGGTGATGTGCACATCGATGAATCATTCATTAAATAATACTCCGGACCCAGGAAGCAACGGGCCGGGTGACAGCCGCTTAGGAAACCACGGCGGGGACGCGGCAGGCTGAGGCCGGGGCTTTCCTCGATCGCAAGCCGGCGATCCGGTTGCTTCTCGCAGTTTTCGACTCGAGCGCTCGGTTAGCAGCGCCAACACCAGGAATCGACGATTCGGGAGATTCGCCGTCCATGGACGACGTGAATTATGCAATCCCGTCAGTGAACGAAACCGCCATCGAGACGGCGGCGCAGCTATTGACTGCCTTCGACGGTGCAACGCGGGCGGCTGTGATCGCGTCCGCCATCACGAGCCTGTTGCCTGACAGCGCGTGCCTGGTTCACCGGTATCAACCTGAAAACGCTACGCCGTGGACTGTCGTGGGCATGATGGGGGATGTTTCCCTCGCCGACGGGCAGCACGCCGGCAACTGGCTGTTCGTGGCGCCGGAGTCGTTTCCCGCCGCGGGGCAGATCTACGGCAAGCAGCACCTGAACCGCGAAGACTACGCCCACCTCCACGCGACCCGGTCCATTGCCTCGATTGCCTACTTGCCCATAGAAGCCGAGGGGCAGCTGGTGGGAGTTCTCGAGATCATCGCTTTTTCCGGATCGATCGAAGAACGGCAGATCGCCGACCTTGCTCCCATCGTGCGTCTGGCCGCACCCGCACTTCTCTCGGGAGAACAGTTCGAGCTGCAGCGCCAGACATTGCTCGATTCCGTTCATCGCATGTCCCAGCTCTATGACCTGGAGAAGTCGCTCAACGCGACCCTCGAATTCGACGCGGTGATCGAGATGACACCGAAAAAGGCCGCGGACATGCTGCCGTGCCAGGCCATTCATTTGTGGCTCTTCGACGGTTCGGATTTGCGGCTGGTTTCAAGCGAAGGGGCCGATGGCACGGTGGAACTGGGCATGGTCGAAGCGCCCGGCCAGGGGTACGTCGCCGATATGGCCGAAGAGGGCGAGCCGCTGCTGATCGCCGACGAAGGCGACGAGCGGTTGACGGCACGCAACAGCCGGCTCGACCCCGAAAGCCAGATCGCGCCGGTGAGCAACGCGCTTCTGGTTCCCCTGATGCAGGATGAGGCGGAGATAGGAGTTCTTGAAGCCATCAACCGGGAGGACCACCCCTTCGACGACGACGACCTGTTCCTGCTGTCATCGATGGGCGAGACGGTTTCGAGCGCGCTGAAGAATGCCAGCCTGATGATGGCCGAGCGGAAGCTGGAAATCCTGAAGGTCCTGGTACAGGTGAGTTCGGAGATCACGTCGACGCTGCGGCTCGATCGGCTGCTGCAGATGATCGTCAACAGCCCGCAAAGCGTGCTGCCTTACGAACTGTGCGCCATTGCCTTGGACAATCGCGGCCGGCTGCAGTTGAAGGCGGTATCGGGGATGGCAAGCCTGCCCATGGGGGATGTGACCGTAGAGCGGGCAGAGAGTCTTGTGCGCTGGCTTTCGTCGCAACCCGATGCTCTGCACCTGATCTGGCACGAGGGAACGGAATCCGATGAGCGGGCGGACCTTGAGCCAGAGGTGCTGCAGCATTTTGAGGAGACCGGGTACCGCGCCCTGTACTCCTTGCCGCTCAATGACGACCAGGGGCGGGTTGGAGTTCTGTTCTACGAGAGCAGCGACCCGGACTTTCTCGGCGTGGCGCAGATCGAGATGATCAAGGTGCTTGCCGGCCAGGCCACCGTGGCGCTGCGCAATGCGCTTCTCTATCGCGAAGTACCGTTGATGGGAATTCTCGAGCCGTTGGCGCAAAAGAAGGCGGCGCTGCTGCGCACCAGCCGCGGCCGGCGAACGGCCTATGCCATCGCCGCGGCCGCGCTGTTGCTGTTCCTCTGCCTCTGCCCGTTGCCGATGCGCGTTGGGGGAGAGGCGGTAATCGCTCCGCAGCATCTGGTGACGGTGACGGCTGCGGATGAAGGAAACGTCGACCGGGTCTATGTGCGCGAAGGCCAGCACGTGAACGCAGGAGATTTGCTGGCCTCAATGAACGATTGGGAGTGGCGCACTCGGCTGGCGGCGGCGGACGCCCGCTACCAGCAGGCGATGCTGCAGATGCAGGGTGATCTGGCGCGTGGCAGCGCTCAGGCCGGCGCGGATCGCGCGCAGTCGGAGTTCCTTCGCTCAGAGGCGGCGCGCGTGAAGGCCGAGGTGGAAAGCGCGCAACTGCGATCGCCTATCGCGGGAGTGGTGGCGACCGCCAACCTTGCCAATGCCGCAGGTGAGCATCTGGCTTCAGGCGCCGCCTTTGCCCAGGTGCTCGACCTAAGCTCGGCCGTCTGCCGCGTAGCGGTTTCGCAACAGGATATTGCCTTGATCCGCAGCGGCCAGCGCGCTGCGATCAAGATGGACACTTATCCGCAGCACACTTGGCGTGAAACGGTTTCCCTGGTCAGCCCCGACGCGGAAATCGCCAACGGGCAGAGGACGTTTGCTGTCGAGGTCCCGATCGCGAACGAGGGCGAGATGCTGCGCGCCGGAATGAGCGGGCAGGCGAAGATTTTCGTGGGTTGGCGACCGGCTGGGTATGTGCTGTTGCGGAGTCCGGCACTTTGGCTGTGGCAGACGCTGTGGAATTGGATAGGGTGGTGAGTATCTTGAAGGCTCGATCAGGTCTACGTTGTTTTCCCGCTTCCGGGGCTGCAATCGCGGCTGCTGCGTTGCTGATTTGCGCGGGATGCAAGTCGCCGATAGGGCCCAGTGAGGTGAATGCCTCTGTGGCGGCTCAGCCTCAGCCGGAATCGCCCGCCGCAAAGTCGACCACAAGTCCACCTGCGCCGGCCAGCCCCGCCGCGTTTACCGCCTACGGACCCCTGGTTGCCGATCAACAGGCCGATGTGGGCGCTGAGCACGATGGGCGGATCGTCGAAGTCGCGGCGCAAATCGGCGATCATGTGCGAGCCGGCCAGCTCCTGGCCCGGCTGGACGACCGCGCGCTGCAGGCAGCCTGTGCCGCGCAAAAAGCTCGCATCGCCGCAGCCCAGGCTGAGGTTCGCAATTGGAAAGCCGAGCAGGAAAGTGCCCGTGCCGATCTGCGCCGCGCTGACGCCCTGCTCCAGGACAAGATCCTGAGCCAGGAGAACTGGGAGGATGCGAAGTACAAGGTCGACGAGACCACTGCCCAGGTGGATCGCTACGAAAGTGAACAGGCGGCTGGCGAGGCCGAACTAAATGCCACGCAGCTGGCATTGGATCAATCGCGGATTTTGGCTCCTTTTGACGGAGTGGTGGGTCGTGTTTCGGCGCGCTCCGGGCAACAGGTGAAGCAGGGCGATGTTCTGTTCTGGGTCACCGCTGAGGCTCCGCTGCGGGTCCTCTTTACCGTACCCGAGTCGGCCATGAGGAAGTTCGCAATTGGCACTCCGTTGGAGCTTACTACGCCCGACTATCCTGACCTGCATCAGGTTGGGCATATTCTTCGGCTCAGCCCTGTGGTCGATCCGGCCAGCGCTAGCATCCAGGTGATCGGCAGTGTCGATCATCCCTCGCCGCTTCTCAAGCCAGGGATGAGCATGCAGATACGGTTGGCGCCATGAACCTGGCCGAAGCGCTCGACTCGGTTCTCCCGGAGATTCCCAAGACGCGGCTGGAGCTTACACACCCCCCGCTTCTCGATCCTGACCTTGTGGTTCGAGAGGACACGCTTGACGGTGAGCCGATCTTCGCAGTGATGCAGCGCCGGGGCGCTATCTTTTGCCGGCTTACACCTGTGCAGTGGGAATTGGCGCAACTCTTCGACGGTGAGCGCTCCTATGAAGAGGTTGCCGAGGAACACCAGGCGCGATCCCGTGTAGCCATGAGCGCCGCCGAGGTTCGTGCTTTCGCTGAGAATCTCGATGAACTCCAGTTCTTCTACAAGAGCCCGCAGGAGAAGAACCTCGCCCTCAGCCAGAAACTCTCAGCGCAGCGCCAGCGGCGTGCCGGAGGTGGCACGAAGTTCAATCTTGCGCATACGACCTTCTCAGCTTGGGATCCCGATCGCTATCTGACCTGGCTTGACCGAAAGATAGGAAACTTTGTCTACAGCAAGTGGTGCATCCTCGCCATGGTGGCGCTCTTTGCCTATGAGGCCACGGTATTCATCACTAAATGGAGCATGATCGGCCCGGACGTAATCGAGTACTACAACTTCCGCGAGAAGAGCTTCCTCGATCTTGCCCAGTTCTGGTTTCTTCTCCTGGTCGTCGGCTTTTTTCACGAGACCGCGCACGGCCTGACCTGCAAGCACTTCGGCGGCCAGGTGCACGCCATGGGGCTGCTGTTTCTTTACCTGTCGCCGGCCTTCTATGTAGATGTCACCGAGGTCTGGATTTCCGCGACGAAAGCCCAGCGGTTGGCGACGATCATCGCGGGAATCTGGATTGAGATGGTCCTCTGCGGCTTCGCGATGATGGTCTGGCTCAACACCGCGCCGACGGCCTGGGTGCATAACTTTGCCTACCAGGTCATCCTTATGACCGGCCTCGCGGTGATCGTCATTAATATGAATCCTCTGATCAAGGCTGACGGCTACTACTTTCTTACCGACGCTATTGGCATCCCGACGCTGAAGGAGCGGTCGACGGAGTTTTTGACAGGATGGTTCCAGAAACAAGTGCTGCGCTTACCCGTCGAGTGCCCTGTGGTTCCCAGGCGCCGGGTAGCACTTCTAGTCGCATATGCCTTGATTTCGGGCGCCTACAGCTACATGATCCTGTTCTTTGTGCTGCGTTTCGGCTACAACGTTGCCTCCAAGTGGTTGGCTGAGTTTGCCGTGATCCCCATCGGAATAGCAACCTTCTTCATGCTTCGCTCGCGCCTGCGGGCGTTGGGAAAGGTCATTCGCAGTTTTTGGGTGCAGCATCTCTCGGAACGCCGCTTCCTTCGTCCCATTCCGCTCATTTCAGCACTGATTCTGGCGGCCCTGGTCTTTGTGCCGATATGGCGCGACCGCGAAGACGCCTGGTTCACAATCGAAGCAGGCCAGTCTGAGGTATTGCATGCCAGTATGGCGGGACGTGTGGACGAGGTGATGGTTCGACAGGGAGACGAGGTGCGGGCTGGCCAGGCTTTGCTTCGCATGAGCAGTCCGGCGGGGGCCTCGATGCAGGCCTCGGCGGCGGCCGAAAACAGCCAGGCGCGCTTCCAGGTCGTAAGGGCTGAGATGCGTGGTGAGAGTGCAGGGACCGCTGCGGCACAGCAAAATGCCGCGCGCAACGCTCTTTCGCAGGCCGAGGAAGCCAGCACGTCACTGGAGATCAAAGCGCCGGCCGAAGGTGTCATTCTGACCCCGGATCCGGAGTCGCTGGCAGGTCAGTTCATTGGATCAGGCGGACCGTTGCTCGAATTCGCCGATGCCGGAACGCGATCGGTGCGGGTCTACATTCCCCCAGCCGCCCTTGACCGCATTCCAGCGGACGCCGAGGTCGCGTTCATGTTGCCGGGAAGCTTCGCTGTGACACGCATGAAGCTGGCTCCGCCGGGTGGCGAATCCGTCGAACTGCCTGGCGGCCTGGTGGAAAAGCAAAAATTCAAGGGAGTCCAGGCGTCGCTGTTTTACTGCTCCAGGATGTCCCTGCCTGCGTCAGCCGGCTCTCCGCCACTGGGGGTTGCGGGCCAGGCACAGATCCTGGGGACGCGCCATAGCCTGGCAGCGCGATCAATTCGAGAGATTTCCGATCTTGTGCACGCTCACGCGTGGTAAGCAGCCAACCGCGAACAAAATTCCCGGCACTTGCAAAGACAAAGGCGGCGAGACCTGTCGTGGGTCACGCCGCCTGTCTCAACGCGAGGGGAGGGCCAAGGCTTCATGTGGTTAAGGAGCAGGCGCTCCATGCTTGCGCTTCACCATAGTGCGGTTCACCGCGCCAGCCTGTTGTTACTAGCCGAGCTTCGGGGCCAAACGCGTGGTATGCGTCGGGGCCGGTGCCAAACGCGTGGTATGGGTTGGGGCCGGTGCCAAACGCGTGGTGTGCGTCGGGGCTGGGGCCAAACGTGTGGTGTGGGTTGGGGCCGGTGCCAAACGCGTCGTGTGGGTCGGGGCCGGTGCCAGCCGTGTGGGCTGGGTGTGGACGGGCGCGAGCCGTGCCGTCGCCATCTTTCCAGCGGCGATCTTCGCCGTTGCCATCTTTGCCGAGGTCGGAGCCAACTTGGTTGACTTTGCTGCTGAAGCGCTGATCAAGGACTTCTTTGTTACCGCCATGGTGATCCTCCTGGGAAATTCTGAATTTCTTTACGCCTGATACATAGCACTTCGCGTGCCAAACTCCGCGCGGGCCAATTTGGAGTCAAATGGGCCGATTTCGATCCAAAATCCGCGTTCTTCACCGTCTGAAGACGATTCCACGTGGTCCGATGGGTGAAAAATTATCCCCTATCAGGTTAATTTTTAATCCATGCCCTCAGAGGGAATACTTCCGGCAGAGATACTTCATGCGCTGTGTATCGAGATGCAGCAACCGGGCGGCAGCGGCCTTGCTGCCTCCTGAACGATGCAGTGCCGTGGTGAGCAGAGCAATCTCCATCTGCTGAATCTGGTCGTCGAAAACGCACCCCTCGGGGGGTACCAGGATAGCTTCCTGAGCCCTGGCGCTCTGAGCCAGGATACGAGGCGCTACGTCGGCGGCGCCGATCTCGTCTCCCTTTACCGAGATCACCATGCGCTGGATGAGGTTATCGAGCTCGCGAACGTTGCCCGGCCAAGCGTGCTCCTCCAATGCCGACAGAGCCTCTTCGTTGAGATACTTCGGCCCCGATCCGTTGGCCGCGCAATGGACCTGAAGAAAATGACGGCAGAGCAGCGGAATATCCCCGGGGCGTTCCCGCAAGGGAGGCAATTGGATGGGCACAACATTAACCCGGTAATACAGATCTTCCCGGAATCGCCCGGCGCGCACCATCTGTTCGAGAGGCTCATTGGTTGCACAAATCAGGCGGAAGTCGATCTTACGATGGGTGCGGCCGCCCAGGCGCTGCACCTGGCGGTCTTCAAGAACCCGCAGGAGCTTGGTCTGCAGATCTACGGGCAGGGTCGCAATCTCGTCGAGAAAGAGGGTGCCTCCGTCGGCCAGCTCGATCTGGCCGGGCCGGGACTCAGCGGCTCCGGTGAAGGCGCCCCGCTCACTGCCGAACAACTCCGATTCGATGAGGCTCTCGGGCAGGGCGGCACAATTGAGGCGGATAAAGGCCTTGGCGGAACGGGTGCTGAGCGCGACGATGGCCCGCGCCGCCAGTTCCTTTCCCGTTCCGCTCTCGCCGCGAATCAGGACATTCACATTGCTGCCGGCGACCTGGCGAATGGCGTCATAGACGAGGCGCATCGGTTCGCTGGAGCCAATGAAGTCCTGGAACCGGCTCGCCTCCAACGCCTGGCTGAGTTTGGCCGCTTCAACACGATAGTGCAGCAACTCCACCAGTACAGTCCGCAATTCGGCCACATCGACCGGCGCACGGAAGTGGGCATCGGCTCCCGCCTCAAGCGCCTGCTTCTCCACTGAGCGGGCTACGCCGCGACTGACGGAGATGAGGGTCAGGTTGTAGTCGAGACGCCGCAGTTCGTTGACGACGCGAAGACCGCCGAGCGCCTCTTTCCCCTCCGTATCGATATCGACAACGACAGCGGAGACGGTGTCCTGCCTCTGGGCCCACTGCGCGAGACCGTCGTAGGCGGTGCGGCGCGTCACGCGGCACCAAGGCTCAACCTCGAGAGCCAGAAGCTCAAGGAAGTCCTCATCGGCTGAGACCAGGCAGACCGGCAGCAAGGTCTTCTGACGACTGGTGACCGATTTTATTGGCGCTCCCGGCTCAGCCAAATGCGGACTCCATTCCGATGCGGCTACTCGTGAGGCGATTTCGTGGTTGTGAGCCGGAAGATACGCGACGCATGAGAGGCGAGCGTCAGATTGATTCCGTCCGGAGTTGGCGCGATCTTTTCGCCGGTTATCAGATCAGTGAGCATGGGGGGATGCCCGGCAAAGTCCGTGTTGCGCAGGGCGTCAACCTCGCGCCAGTCGAATTTCATCGCGGCCGGGTCAGGGCCGAGATTGAAGAGGGACAGCACGGCGTTGCCACCGGGATAAAGATTGATCCACGCCTGGCGGACGCGGCTGCGCAGGCTGAAGATGTCAAGCGGGGTGGCGGCGATGCCGCGCTGATCGACGGCGATAATGTCGCGATTCGAGATCAGCTTCAGGTCGTCCGGATCCAGCCGCGTCAGGTCCGCGCCGAGATAGAGAGGCGCGCAGGAGATGGCCCAGAGGATGAACATCGTCTGCCGTTCATCTGGAGTGAGGCCGTCTTTGGCGCCGTTGCCCAGTTCCAGGGAATCGAGATCGTTCCACCCACCCGGCCCGGCGTAAGGAAACCACTCGCGCACGTCGGCGAACCGTAAGGCGACGTGGGACCATTCGGTCAGGTTGCCTTTGACGGCAGGATCTGAGCTCTCGTCGCAGTCATAGCACTCGATGTCATCCTCGATGCGCCAGCCGTTGGCGTTGGAACGCCAAAAGTGGGCCTGGTCGATCGAAAGCCAGTTGGAAAGCTCGAGCCAGATGGGATAACCGGAGTGGAGAATCGCTTCATGCCAGAGACGAAGCTCTTCGCGATTGTCGGCGGGACGATTGCCGCCCCCGGGGCCGACAAAATCCAGCTTGATGAAGTCGACCTTCCAGCGCGCGAATTGGCGGATGACGGAATCGATGTAGGCGCGCGCGGCAGGCTTCGACACGTCGATTTTGTACATGTCGTTCAACGTGGCGCCCGCCAGACCTGGGTTCGCAATGTCGTGGATGCGCGAGGTGGTGCCTTCAATGACAGGGTTGGCGGCATAGAGTTCTTTGCTGATTCCCGGGACCATGTAGAGGCCGAAGCGCAAACCGCGGCCATGCATGTACTCCGCCATGCCCGCCATGCCGCTCGGAAAGCGAGCGAGGTTCGGCTTGGGAATTCCATGCTCGTCATAGTCGTTGGTCCAGCGGGCATCAATGTTGATGGATCGATAACCCAATTCCGGAAGATGAGCCGCAATGAGGACGTCGACCTGCGCTTTGACCTTTGCCTCGGTCGGGTCGACGCGGAAGAACGACCAACTGCTCCACCCCATGTAAGGCCGCTGAGCCAGCGCGCTTGCGCCTGAAACCCGGGCGGGGGATTGCGGGCGCGTCACCGCAGCGGCGCCAAGCAAAAGAAGCAATATCAGCTTGCGCATGCGCAGAATACTAGCACATGAAAGAGGCGCTCAGCGGCGTTTCGTCGTGGTTTGGCGGCCGACAGGCCGGAAGCGAGTTACTCGTAGCGGAGGGCCTCTATGGGGTCGAGATTAGCCGCGCGCACGGCGGGGATCATGCCGCTGATGAGGCCGGTGACGGCGAGAATGACGGTCGCCACAACGACGGAGGCCGGCGAGATGATCAGGCGGATGTCGGCATCGGTAGCATTTTTGGCGATGGCGCTGTAGAAGGTGATACGCCCGACCGCGACCGAGATCAGATAGGCGAGGCCGATGCCGCCGAAGCCGCCGACACCGGTGATGGTCATAGCCTCAGCGAGAAACTGGACGATGATGTGATGGCGGCGCGCGCCCAGAGCCTTCTCGACGCCGATTTCGCGCGTCCGCTGTTGCACGGCGACCAGCATGATATTCATCAGGCCGACTCCGGCGATTCCCAGGGTCAGGGTTCCAACCAGAGCGAGAAGCACCTGGAGGGCGATGGAGAGGATTTGGAATTGGTGCAGCTGGGAGCGAAGGTTGGCAATATGCACGGCGTCCTGATCGGTGGGGCGGAAGTGGTGCTCCGCGGCAAGATTTTCGCGGATAGTTTTTTCGATCTTCTGGTAATCGCCGTGATAGCCGATCCAGACACCATCGAGATAGGTGGTGTCTTTCAGATCACTCATGGTGTTGAAGGGGATATAGACGGTGCGATTGATATCATCGTTTGCCTCCTGCATCTTCGCTTTCAGGACGCCGATGACCGTGAAGATCTCGCCGTTGAGGCGAATGGTTTCGCCTACCGCCCAGCCGCCAGAGAAGAGCTTGGTCTTGGCTTCGGAGCCAAGGACGCAGACATGCGCTCGCTGCTGATCTTCCGCTCCATTGAAGAAACGGCCCTGATCGGGAATGAGCCGGATGATGTCGGCATAGGAGGTGCGGGAGCCGACCACGGTCCAGGTGTACGTGTGCATGTCGTTTTGGACCGTTGCGTCGCTGAATGCCATCGGAGAAATGTGGCTGATCTCGGGCAGCGCGGCGCTGACGCGATCAACGTCGTCGAGGGTCAGACGCACCTTGACGCCGGCCTTGTCGCCGCCGGCCTGCTGGCTGGTTCGGCCGGGAAAGAAACCTATGGTGTTGGTGCCCCATTGGGCAAAGATCTTTTCGATTGCGGTGCTGAATCCATCGCCGTAGGCGAGCAGAAGGACAACGGTAGCAATACCCCATGCCATGCCCATCACGGTGATGGCGGTCCGGCGGCGATTGTAAAGCATCGCTTCCCAGGCCTGACCGAGAATGTCTTTAAGCATGAACACCTCCTTGCCAATAACCAGTGGCGGGTAACCGGCAGCCGCTGCGACGAAGGAGCTACGAGCGACCGGCTGCAAGCTACAAACCGGCTCTTACTCGCGCCGCATGGCTTCCACGGGGTCAAGAGCCGCCGCTCTGCTCGCCGGATAGAGGCCCGCGGCAACGCCGCACAAAACCAAAGATCCGAGGGCAAGCGCAGCCGACCATGGCACGATGCGCGGCGGATCGAAGCCGGGAATCTTATCGGTAAGCAATGACTGCAGAACAGCCATGAACCCAGCCGACATGACGATGCCGAGGAGGCCGCTGAGTGCCGTCAGCAACAGTCCTTCCCAGAAAAACTGGGCCAGGATGGTGTTCTTGGTGGCGCCCACGGCTTTCATGACGCCGATTTCGCGGGTTCTCTCGGTGACCGAGACCAGCATGATGTTGATGATCCCCACGGCTCCAAGCGCGAGAGTGACGACGCCCACGCTGCCCAGGAAGATGTCCATGGCCGTGAAGATGATGCCGATCACATGTGATTCCTCGATCGTGTCCCACTCATTGAAGGCATCGAGAAGCGAGGGATCGAAGCCGTGGCGCTCGGCGATCACCCGGTGCACAGCGATGGAAGCGGCGGTGCTGTCGTTCTTGATGGTGGGGCTGTACTGGATCGAAGAGAGGGCGTCTTTCGGAATGTTGTCTCCCTTGAGGGGGTAGAGATCCTGCATGGTGGAGATGGGGATATAGATCTTCTCGTCGTCGAACGTGTTATTGCCGCGCCCAATTTTCGACACCTGGCCAATAACGGTGAAGTCGGCGTCGTTGATGGTGATGGTTTCGCCCAGCATGGGACGGCCCTGAAAGAGCAAGGCGACCGTCTTTGATCCGAGCACGGCGACGCGACGGTTCTCGCTTACGTCCTCGTCGTCGAGAAAGCGGCCCTGTTCGACAGGGATGTACCGGACAACGGCATAGCTGGGTTCCGTACCCGTGACGTGGCCCGATGTGTTGTTCCACCGGCTGACCTCGTAGAGATCCGATCGGCTGAGCTCATCGGTCACCGCCCGAAGCTGAGGCAACCGGCGCAGAGCCGCCTCGTCGCCCAGCGTCAGTTCGTAGGGGCGCATGCCGGTGTGCTGGTTGGCCAGCGCCGGAATAGTGCCGTTGAAGACCATGACGACGTCGTTTCCGAATTGAGATAACTGCTTGTGCTGGCCGCTGCGAAAGCCTTCGCCCAGTCCGACCAGCACCAGCAGGGAGCCTACGCCCCACGCGATGCCGAACATGGTGAGAAAGCTTCGCAACTTGTTGGCCATGATGGCGCGGAAGACCTGGCCGAAGGTGTCTGAGAGGCTCTGCATGGGGCATTAGGAAAACCGGGGTTCTTTCAC
>Ga0335071_10000623_pt1 | contig 38865 bp, 44 predicted proteins | sample Lox_Sample_15_FD_206724 | JGI IMG/M metagenome (GOLD analysis project Ga0335071, IMG submission 206724) | Soil microbial communities from Loxahatchee National Wildlife Refuge, Florida, United States - Lox_Sample_1.5 | ecosystem: Environmental > Terrestrial > Soil > Wetlands | place: USA... | reverse complement strand
CGGCGTCCTCGAAACGATCACCAGAGTTGAGCCATCGGACAATCGCTGTTCCAAGAGGAAAGCCACCAGCACAGTCCGGCGAAAGCCCGGAGCATCACCGCTGCTCTTCGGCGAATTCCTGATGCAGCTCTGCGCGTTCGTCTTCCTGGAAGACATCTCCGGAGAACTGCCAACCTACGAAGAGAGCTATCTCAGTGTGCCGATGGACCCGCTCATGATGGCGGCTTATCGGGAGCTGGAAGATGCCATACGCAAAGCCCTGAAGGAGCACCGGGGCAACCGTTCGGTGTTGAGCACCATGCTGAACACCTTACTGCTCTACCCGGACCATCCTTATGGACTCGGGACCTTGTACGGCGCGGAGTTCGATCCCGAACTGAAGCGCAATGTTCGGTTTGTCATTGCGGAGACGCAAGATCTGCCGGAGGAGCAGCTTTATTCCAAGGAAAGGAAATTGATCGAGGAAATCAAGAAGGAACTCGCCGAAGGGAGACGCTGCCAGGTGTTTGCGGTATACACCCAGAAACACGATGTCACAGCGCGCTTGCAGCGAATCCTGAACAACGAAGGAATTCGCACCGCAGTTCTCAAGTCGAGCGTGGACACTTCGAAGCGGGAAGCCTGGTATGCGCGGCAGATCAAGGAAGGCGTGCAGGTTGTCATCTCCCATCCCAAACTGGTCGAGACAGGTCTCGACTTGCTGGATTTTCCGACCATCATCTTTTACGAGTCGGGATATTCACTGCACACTTTGCGGCAGGCCAGCCGGCGATCCTGGCGCATCGGCCAACGACGGCCTGTTCGGGTGAAGTTTCTCTGCTATGAAGGCACAATGCAGACCGCATGTCTGCGGCTCATGGGAAAGAAGCTTCTCGTGGCCCTCACCATGGAAGGCAAGTTTGCCGGGGAAGGACTTCAGAACATCGACGAAGACGACGACATGCTATCGGCGATGGCGCGAGAACTCGTTGAGAGAAATGGGATTGGTGAAAGCGCCGATTCGGTATGGAAGGCACTGAGTACAGAACACCAGAAGCTGTTCCCGGCGGCGCTTCGCTCTACCGATGAAGAGTCCTACGCTGAGGCCTCGCCCGTCCTGCTCACGGCCGAGAACAATCCCGCTGGTCTTATCCAAGAAGCCATCGGCGGCGATTCGGTCCTGATCTTCGGACAACGGCCAGGATCGCTCGGTAGAAGACCTCGTGGCAGGTCGGTGGTTCCGGAACAGGCGTCGCTGTTCGGTTAGGGATGATCAAACGTAGAAGAACGGAGGACGGTTGTCGCCCTACAGCGTCCAGTCTTCTGGCGGAGATTGGATGCCCCAGACGTTGCCCGGTTCGTCCAGCGCCAACCCCAGCAGCCAAAACCTCTCATAGTCTCCAATCGGGATGCAGTTTACTACCCTCGCTGTGACGTTGGTTCCTGCGGGAAGTCCCTCCAAACGCACTCCAGTCCCGGTTTCGAGCGGACGGTGGAACCGCGCTGCGCACCCTTGTGGGTTTACGAGGATGGTCAGACCCGCCTCAGAAAACGAATGAGCCGAGTCCAGGCTGGTGAGAGTGACCGGAATTTCGCAGCTAATGCGAGTGCCACGCCGAGCCTGCGACTTGTTGGGTGCTGAACTCATACTCGGGTTTAACGGCTAGTCACGCCACGCCTTATTGCGAGACGCGTGTCTCTCAGGATCCAGTTTTCTCACATTCACAAATCCAACCTAACACCAACAAGGAGGAAGCAGTATGTCCGAAACAAGTACGCTCATTGGCTATAGCGGCCGGACGATTGGCCGCGAAGAACTGGTGCTGGTGCCGACACCGCCAGCCACCGAAACACACCGCCCAATCCCGCATCACGAGATCGTGCAGGCGCTGATTGAAACGCTCGGGTTTCGCCACATCGGAGTCGTCCACGACGAGTATGCCGTCTCACCCGATGGCATGAAGATGTTCGGCGTTCTCGATCTGGCAACCGAGATGGAGGGGTGCCGTTTCTCCATCGGAGTGCGCAACTCGCATGACAAGAGCATGCGCCTGGCGATGACCTGCGGGTACCGGGTATTCGTATGCTCCAATATGGCGTTCTCAGGAGACTTTACGCCCGTGCTCGCCAAACACTCAAAGTCGTTCTCCTTGATCGACTGCGTTTCGGTCGGCGTGGACCGGATGCAGCGCAACTTCGAACCCATGCGGAAGCAAGTAGAAGCCTGGCAGCGAAGCGAACTCACCGATGTGACCGCCAAGGTGGTTATCTATGAGGCATTCGTGGAGGGCAAACTGGAAGCTCCGAAACATCTCGCCCGGACCGTACATGATCTCTACTTCGAACCGAAGTATGAAGAGTTCCAGCCGCGGACGATTTGGAGTCTCTCGAATGCGTTCACCTCGGCATTCAAGGAACTGGAACCTATCCCTCAGTTCAAGGCAACGGCAAAGCTAGGCGAGTTCCTGGAGACTTGCTTGTCCCAGTCGTTCTAACCAAACGGCGGGTCCGGCCGGCCGCCGCACCTTCATCCGCTGGTCATACACTTCGAACTGCCAGCCGACTGCGCCACACCAGAAATCTCCGTTTCCAAGGCGTCGAGGCGCTGCAACTCTGCTTCAACGGCCGGTTCACCCTCTTCCTTTATCTTGCGCGCTCGTAACAATGCCCCTTCGGGGCCGACGCACCGGGTTATGTAGCGCAGAGTTCGGTTCTAAGGAATCGAAGAGCCTGAGTGCTCTTCGCAGACCTGGGCGAATCCGTGCATCCAGCGCTCGGTAAGCCATTTCACGAACTTCGCGCCCGTCGGGGCATTATCAGGGCTGCCTACGCTGTAGTAATTGATCTCAATCAGCGTCCCGCCCCCTTCACACTCCAGAAAGCGAATTGTACGGTGGGAGGCGAAACCACTTTCGTAGCTATGCCCCACATAGCTGACGAGTCGAGCAGGTTCACACCTTTCCACGACGTATCGTATCTTTTCGTTTCGATTGTGCCGGACCCTCCCGACGATGCTTGCGTTAGTTGCCCAAGGAAGGCCCTCCCACCTCAGGCCTTCATACACATCCGAACACACAAGCCAGTTGTCGATGTCGGAAAACAGCAACCAAACCTGTCCCCTATCAAGCTTTGTGAAAACCGAACAATATTGCTGCGCGGACATTAAAGGACTGTCGAACTCCTTCCTGCTCACTCTTGCCTGCTATATCTCACGCTCCGAAGAAAAGAGAAAAGGCGTCTAATCTTCGATTCTGTCCGAGCAGGTCGCGAATCGATGTAACTCGAATCACAAGCCCAATTACCAAAGGACCCACGTAAAATTTCGTAAAGTGTGATTGCCATCACAGACGCTCGGATCGGTATAGTTCATCCTCGCGCGTCACTCCTCCCCCAGTTGCTTTTGCACTGCAAATTGGCCTCGGCGTTCAACCGGGGCCAATGTCTTTTCCCTTGGCCGGACTCATAAGGGCGCCGACTACAGAAAACATCGCAAAGTCAGCGCAACTTCGAACCGATCAAGAAGCAAGGTGCAGGCGTGGCAGAGCAGGATGAAATTGCACAGTAGGCGCGAACTCCTTGATGGAGCTAGCCCGAGCCAATCATTTACTTCACAAAGACGCATACCGGTCGAACCGGGCACTCATGGCATTTCGGTTTGGTACGTTTGCAGAGTTGCTGGCCATGGCGCTTCAGCATAGATATGCTCGGACGCGAGCATCGAAAGTGGCTGCGACCTCGGCGTCAATCATGCGCTGGGGCTCTCGATAGCTGGCCTTGTAGTTCTTTTCTTCGTGACCTTTCTGAACACGCGCCAGTACGCCGGTGCAGTTTGCTGGCACGGCCGCCACGGGCTGAATTCCGGCGAAAAGCAATATGCGGTCTGCACCCGGGTCAGCAATACTGGGAAAGCTCTTTAGGATCTTGCGTACCTTTGTGATCGGGCCGGTCATTGCGGCGCGCAAATCGCCGCGGAATTCATCTTTGATCCGAGCGGCAACTTCTCTCATCCGTTCGGCGCGGAGCTCCGGCAGCATCCCGCCCGGTCGCAGCGCGGTGGCCAGCGCGGCTCGGCGCGCGGAAAGAATCGCGTCCTGGTCAGTTCCAATTTTGCTAGTTTGTTCCTTCCAGCCCTTGGTGCATGAGGCATCGCTCGGGATATCCGCAATACACAGCAGGAATAGATAGAGATCTGAAGGCCAGCGGGGCTCCCGCTGTCCATAGAACGCTCCAAGCGGTTTAGGAGTTCAGGAACTGTTAGACCCAACTTACGCATGGCAAAGTCTCCTCACAACTCCATCCCTGTTACAGTCTTCTTCATGGTCTCCAGTTCTCCCCACTCAAATTTTGAACAAACGAGGGAAGAACTTGGGGATTGGCGTTTTACTTGTTATGGAAACTAGGTCACAGCCCGGTGTACACGCGAATCGTTACTCTCCGGCTTGCTGGACTACCGAACAGAGTTCATTGCCGCAATATTTCATTTCGGCTTTTCCAGGTAAAGAGCCGAGCGGCCAAAGAATGGCCCGGGCGGACTGTTTGCCGACTCCGCCAGGGAGCGATTGGCGTCCGATGACGAACTCCACGCCCGGTCCTTTGCCGCTTCTTCCAACGAGTATCCAGGTCTGATTACAAATGGTTCGTTGGACTTACCCGGAAGTACTTCGCGAAGCGCCCAGTCGATCCGGCGAACACACCCCTCTACTATCCTCATCGAAGTGCGCTGTTCGTAATCCATGAACATGAGAGGTTGAAGGGCGTTCCGAATGTGGTGGTTCATGAGGTCGATTACGCGAAGGCGCTCCCTGAGATGCTTCAGTCTGTGGCGCTCGAAAAAGTAAAAGATCAAACCCGCAATCAGCCCTCCCAGCAGGTCATCGGCTAATCGCTGAGATCCCGAAAGGCCGTAGTGAATAGATATCTGATCTGTAACGATCAAGAGCCCAGCTACCAAGATGAAAAGAAGGGTTGTCTTCCAGAGAAGAGCACGCTGGGGCTTGTAGGGCTGAATGAAATTCACGTTATCGCTCCGTTGCTCTGTTTACGGTCAAGCGCGTGACGCTTGGGTCATCTGTTCGTATCCGTGGTGTGCCATTTCCACCGGGTACTCCAATGGCGCGATCTTGTATGTTTGCCGGCGTCCCGCACCTCCCAGTCACGGTGGATGAACCCAACAAATTGATCGTTATAAACTACGCGTCAGACGGCGCAATCCCCTGCCCTTCCGATGCCACCGTTCCTAAAATCGGATTTTGCATTTCGATCGCGTCTAGAACGATACTAATCACCTCCCGCTCCTCGGTCGGATCTACAAAGCCACAGAGTCGGATCGCGCTGCAGATGATTTCAGTGCGTTCCGGTTCGGGCAAGGCTTCAAGCCTTTCCGCGCTGTCGAGTTTCTGGAGCAGCACCAGCAACCGACCCACTCTCTCATCTTCGACATGCAAATCTGAAGGCGTCTTGTCGAACGCTTGATTTGCGCACATGTGGTCAACAGCAAAATAAAGAAGCAGGGCATCTAGCTTGTCCATCGTCATCTCTCTGTTGTCGTGTTGTCGATTCCACTCTCCTGCACAGCACATCTGGCATTCGTCTGACGATGAGAGTAGAAGGAGAGGTGGCGGCAGACCATCCCGATGGGAGGGTATTCTTGGGCCTAAACTTAGCTATGCGCGATGTTTCAAAAGCGAACTGGGAGATCGCAAGCCGACTTGAAAGAACTAACATTCTTCGCGTTCAAGAGCCGATCGGCATTTCGCAACCTCTGGATCCTCAGAAGCCGGGCTGTCATATGTGTTTGGCCGATGAGCATCCAAAATGATTTTGATGATCGATTCCATCTTGAGTCGGGAAACCGGTTTTTCAAAATAGTCCATCGCTCCGAGTGCGAGCGCCTGCTGAGAACAAAGAACATCTTGGCAGCGCGTCACCACGACGAAACAAGCCTGCGGGTCGTAACGAACTAGATGTCTTATTATCCGACGTCCTTCGAAAGCTGGGGAGCCTTGATCCACGAGCGCGAAGTCGAACTCCTCTCTCTCCACAGAGCGCATTGCTGCTTCGATCGTCGTACACTTGTGAACCTCGAATCCATGAGCCTCGAAGGGTTCGGCGGCTTCAGCCAAGTCTCCGGTATCGTCGTCGTAAACAAGCACCTTGCGTGTTGCGTATGGTATTTCGGTGTCGTCCGCACTGTGCTGCAATTCTTCTCGCATTTTTGTTTTCCCATGTGAAAGTCTCCATCGCCAGCCGGAAATCTTCAACGTGTTGAACGCAATCAAGAATTTTCCAAAGCGTTCCCGATGCGGCTTCGATGTTTCGACCCAAGCGGAGAACTGCTTAAACGCGCGGTCCAGGACAGGATATTGTGCGCGATATTTCTCTGCTAGGTTCATCCACGAACGACGAGGACGCACTAGAAGGGCGCCCGCAACTATAAGAAGAACACCTGGCAGGACCGGAAGAAACAACCCCGCAATGCCTACGAGCGCCAGGATCCATCCAAGAGGAGCAAGGGCGAAGCGCAGGAGTGGGGTCTGCGTTTTGTCAATGATATCTTCCATACCGCCTCTTCGGTTCGGAGCCGACGCCATCCTCGACGCTTCAAACATCGCGGCAGTCGGACAGCGTTGTTCCCGCCTGCCCACAACGCCACCTCTCGCCCCCGTTCTCTTCGAGGTGGGGCTGCCGTCCCAATAGAGCATTTTGGATGGTTTGTCGAAGGTCCCCCGGAATAGGCGGGTATGCCAAGTAGTCAAATGCCCCGCCGCCCATGGCCGCAAGGTATTCCGGCCAGTCGCCCGTCCGCGAAACAATGATTACTGGCACTTGCATTTCAGAACGGACTACCAATTTCAGGACGTCTGCGTATTTACCGTCGTCCAAGCGGTCATTGCAAACCAAGATCAACATTTCATGTCCAGCCAGAGCCATTCCGCACTCGGCTACACTAGAAGCGAGGACTGGTGTAAGCGCACATTGCCGAAGAACCTCGGCAAGCTTTCGACCAAGCTCTTCATCTGAACTCACCACCAATCCGCTGGGGACTTGCAAGCTCACCGCGTTTCTTAGTTGACGGCGGGTAAATCCAATTTCGAAGCCCATCCCACCCCGGGTTCCGGCTGCCAAGCCGTTATTAAGTGCGTTGATTTCGTCGCATACCAACATGTGTTTCGTACCTCCTCTGGCAGACCTAAGCTTGATGCCTCTGTGGCTGATACTCCCTCCCAATAAGAGAGTATTTGGGATTCGAAGTTCAGCGATGCGGGTAAAAGTGTGCAGCCCAGGGCGCGGGCGCGGCCAGTTCCGGACGCCATCTCCGACTCTCAGACTGGCCGGTTCGCCGTGCTTTATGCGGCCGCCGGTTCGAGGTGCGCTTCTTCCGCCTTCTGGACCTTTGCGAGAGCAACAATGAGAACTCCCTCTTTGAGGACGGCGCTGACTTTGGAAGGATCGACCATTAACGGGAGGTCAAGGATTTGAAAAACTCGGCCAGCGCCTGACTCGGAATCGATCCTTCCTCCGTTGTCCTCATGTTTCGTTGCCTCGCACTTGCCTGAAATTGCCATGCGGCGCGATTCCACAATAACCTCAACATCTTTGGGGTCAAAACCCGGCACCTCGCACCGGACAACATATTCGCCATCTGACTCGGTCACGTTCAGGGGAACCCGCCGCAGCAATTCGGACTCGGCGCGAAACCAGTCTTCTTGGTCATGACCGGGGGACCCGCCACGGCCTTCAAAGATGTCGAACGCCCGGCGTGCGATGACATCATGTAACTCAGACAGCCTGTGGGATATCTCTTCGCGGCTCGGAGTGATGAACTGAGGTTCCTTCGTGCGCTCCACTGCTATTGCCAACTGTGACTTCATTTCCCGTCTCCTTCAAACCTGCAGACAATGTAAGAATCTCTCCCACCATACCGGGTCCAGCAAGGTGCGGAAGTTCGCTAAAGTCAGATTAGGATGATGGAAGGAAACGGGCTATCCCGCCTAGGAAGTATTTGAGGCGCAGAAATCTCAGTAGAGAGTAACAAAGGAGAGTGGCGGGGATCATGCTGCCTGTTGCGTCAGGAAATGATGCCTTTGCGAACAGCGTAGAGCACGAGCTCTGCGGAATTGTGCAGATTCAGTTTTTCTAGGATGTGGCTGCGATGAGTCTCGACGGTGTAGGGGCTAATGTTGAGGTCCGTTGCCACTTCCTTGTTCGATTTCCCCTCTGCCAGAAGCTGCAGAATCTCTCGCTCACGGAGGGTAAGTAAATCGTAGGTATCCACCTCACCTTTTTGTTTGAGAACGCGAACGTAGTCCTCCGCGAGAATGCGGCTCACTTTGGGACTAAAAAACGACTTTCCTTGCGCCACTGCTTGGATGGCACCGATTAGATCCTCCGCAGCTGAGTCCTTCAGCAAGTAGCCTCGCGCTCCCGCCTTCAAAGCGCGCATCACATACGATTCATCGGCGTGCATACTGAGGACCACCACTGCGGTGCTCGAGCACTGAGTGACAATCGTTTGGGTAGCTTCGATACCGTTCAGAACAGGCATGCCAACGTCCATCACCACCACATCCGGTCTCAGTGAGGCGGCGAGTGCAGCAGTCTCACGCCCGTTCTCAGTTTCGCCAACAACCTCCATGTCAGGTTGGCGCTCAAGAAGAGCACGCAAACCGGAGCGCATGACAATGTGGTCGTCGGCTAATAGAACCCTGAGTTTCTTCATGAAGTCAATTCTCTCGAAACAGTGGAAGCCTCGGAGAGCGGCAGATCGACTCGAAGACATGTTCCTCGCGTCGGATCGGATTCCACTTTCAACACTCCTCCCAATTGACTCACTCGCTCGCCCATGCCGACTAAGCCCAGACCGCGTACGCGGCTTGCATCAAAACCCTTGCCATCATCTTCGACGCTTACCCGGAGGTGATTCGGTTCTTGGCGCACGAGAACGCGAACATTCTTTGCGTATGCGTGTTTCGAACAATTATTCAAGGCTTCTTGCACGACTCTGTAGACGCATGTCTTATACTCCTCGGGCAGGTTGTCGGGAACGTTTTCGTCCTTCATGTCCACAAGCATACCGGTACGCTTGGAAACTTCGCGCGCCTGCCAATCTAAAGCCGCAATCAGACCCAGGTCATCTAACATCGAAGGGCGCAGCAGCAAAGCCATATTGCGCACTTCGTTAACGCAGTTTTCTGCCAGCGTTTTGATCCTCTGAAGGCCTTGTCGAAAAGCACCCTCCCCGCTCGATATCCCAGCCAGGTTCTCCACATCAATCAGGAGTGCGGTTAAGGACTGGCCAACCTCGTCATGCAGCTCCCTGGAAATTGCGCGCCGTTCCTGCTCCTCAGCCTCTACAAGACGCTTTGACAATTCCTTCAGCTCGCGCTGGGCTTGCAGACTGTCACGGTATTTCGCTTGAAGATCCTTTTCAAGTCGCGCGGCGTACGCAATGGTGGCTGCAGCCAGAATGACGGCAATGCCGAAGCTCATCACGGACAACAGCAGCAAGCGGTGTCGAAACTGCACAGATGTTTCCGCGATCTTTCGGTGCGTCTCTGTTAATTGAAGTTCATACAGCGCACCTATCTCTTTCGTAAGCGCCAAAACTTGCGCGTACTGCAACAGATGCTCATTCCGCAGCCCTGACCCTGGTGCCTTGCTATCCCTCCCCCGCAGCCCGAGAATGACATCGGCATTCGACCAGTAACGTTCCAGTTCTTCGGCGAGTTGCTGAAATGGGTACTTTTTGTCTGGCGGGAGAGACTGAATGCATGCCTTCAGTGCAGCATTCGTTTGGTTTTGTATGGACTCAAACTCAACCCGGAGCCGTTCCGGATCTGATTCGATCATACTGTGGTCGCTCAAGAGGTCTCCCGAGTCGTAGACGCCAGTTCGAACCTGTTGGAGCGTACGTTCGCGGTAAAGAAGCTCTCGTGCGATCTGAGTATATTGGGTTTCGACGCCTCGCAGCATGGACCATGAATCGATAGCTGCAATCAACATCAAAAGTAGCAGTATCCCGAAGCCGGATAACAACACCGTGCGGAACCCAAGTCTCTGTCGGCCCGGTACTGAGGAAGCTGTGCGTGTTTCCAATGGCTTGTCAGTCATTTGCGCACGTTTGTGCTTCCTAGTTTACGCCGTTCGTGGTTCTTCGAAGACTGCGTTGAGGCGGTTGCACATTTGTTGTTCTTCGGACCGGGATGAGAAGTGGTTCCGATTCCCTGGCTACGCCAATCCACTCCAAGGACTACGAACTGCGCGACGTCGTCGATGCAGCGAAGGGACTCGACGACCGATCGACCGCGATAATTCGAGGGACAACCGCGCCGTCTCGTCCTTCCTCAAATCGGAGCGTCAGCGTTGCCGAGCAGCTCCGACACAACCAGGCGAACACCAGACTGTCATCCCGAAATCGGGAATTTGCTTTATTCGCCGGAGGCCGCACGAACAGCCTTCCCTCATTTAGGTAGCGAAAAGGCGTAGAGCACTCCGGATTAGCGCATTTCGCGATCATGGAAGTCCCTCTCTCGGATGAGCGTGTTTTTGTTGCCGCTTGAATCCACAATTCGAGACTCCAGCGCAACTCGTGGCCTAGGCAGCTTTCCCAACTGACTGAGCACGTGTTTCCGTCTCAATTCCCTCTAACTTAAGCCGCCTTACGCCGGCCGGCACTGTGCACTCAAAAATGTCCCCGACGCGCCGTCCCAACACGGCAGTCCCGACTGGCGCAAGGACCGAGAGAAGCTCGTTATTCATATATGATTCTTTGGGAAAGACCACAGTGGAGACCACCTGCTTGCCCGTGTCCAAATCGCGTATACAAACGCGGCTGTTCAGCGTAACCACATCCTCTGGGATATCCTTGCTCTCTACGACCCTCGCCGTCTCCAATTCGTTCTGCAAAACTTCGAGGTATGGTCGGTCGTGTCTGAAGAAGTGCAGTGCTGATTCCAATAGCCGACGAAGCCGGCTCATATCGGAAGCAGTTATGAGAATAGTGCGCTTTTGCATGGCTTCGTTCACTCCGCTTTCAAAACAACATTCGGTGACACGTTACTTATGAGATAACGTAGGGGATTGGGATCGCATTTGGCCAGCGATCGTATTCCGTTCCCCGGCACGCAGTTTTTGTCAACGCATTACGAAGCTCGTTTTTTTCGAACTGCGTGCAATCCAAGAGATGCCGCGACGGCGAGCGAACCCAGCAGTCCGGCTAGAGGGAACAGACTCCCCGTCTCTGGCAACTGCTCGGGAAGATCTGTCCTTGCGGTTGTTACCGGCGCTTCCGCATTGGCTGCTTCCGCTTCAGCTTCTTCTGACTCCGGTTCCTCGATCAGCAAGGTTCCCACGTCTTGAGGGGTTTCGGGTGTGGGTGCCTCGGCGAGCACATGCTTCGTCCGGTCGACGACTGTCCACGGTTCATCCGTGACAATTGTGGCGTTGAACTGCATGCCCTTGCGCAGGTCGAACACTGTCTTGCTCTCGCCATTGACTGTGAATGTGGCATGGCTGGGAACGCGATAATGCAGGTTCGTGTTGTCCGGCAAACTCACAATCACGCTGTGCGGGGGCGTCACATGCCAAACTTTTCCTTCGATTGACCTGATGGTCTTGACGTATCTCGGAGTCGTTTTGGTGGTGATAGTTTCTGTCAGTTTCATCCCCGGCTTGAGGTCGTACACGCTCTTCACTTGCCCGTCGATGTGGAACTTGTCGGTCTCAGGCACGACCAGGTGTTCCACCCTGCCGCTCGCTACTTTGATGACCAGATCGTTTCCTTCAACATAGACCACCTCTGCGTTCCGCACCTGAGTCTCGAAAGAGTCAGGACCGTGCTGAACGGTGCTCGTACTTATGTCTTGGGCCCACGCCATGGCGGCAATCCCTACACACATGAAGAAATACCCAGTCGCACGAGCGGCTAGAGTGCTAAATCTATTGAAGCTATTCATCGTTCCTCCTTGTGAATTGACGAGATTCGATAGAAGCCAGCCCCACAACTCGTTCAGGCGCTGGCGCCGGTGAAGCTGAAACGACGTAACGCTGCGGTGCACCACCCACGAAGAGAAAGGGATAGCAAGTTACCAATGTCAAAGACGGGTGGAACCCAGGAGTCAGCACCGAGACATCCTGCGGATCGACGATGCTTACCCGGTCGACCTTATACGTAACGGTTCCAGTCGGGCCTCTTAGTTCCACTGCGTCGCCCACGGTGACATTCTTGAGCTCACGGAAAAATCCGTCCCGGTGTCCTGCGATACCAATATTTCCAGGTTCTCCCAACCGCGCGGTGCCAGCTATTCGGCCTACGGCGTGATTGAGAGTTCGTTTGTCGGTCCCCTCAAGAACTGGCACTTCAAGTCCTATCTTCGGAATCCGCAGGACGGCTAGCGGTACGTCGCTGTGCGCGCCGAGGCTTACAGGTCGTGCCCGAAGGCTTTTCCCGCCTCGAGGACCTGAAAAGTTCTCAAGTGCACTGCTAGCCATTACGTGCTCGTGGGTTGAATCGGCGGAAACGGACGTCCGCGAGTTGATGGCGTCAAATGTTTTCAGCCCAACGCGCGAGCGAATGACGCTATCCACTCGTGCAGATCCCCACAACACGAACAGCGCAATGCCGACCGCGAATAACGCAAACTCAGCCCACCGTGCGAACTTCTGCGACGTGTTGTCCTTTGTTTGGCTCATTGCTTCTAGTCAGTGTGCTGTCAATTGGTGGCCGACTTTGGGTTTATGCATGCAGCGTAAGAGATGAGCCTGTCTGCGGGAATACGACCGAGGGACTAGTTTGATTGCCAAAAAGGCACTAGTCGGCGGAGGGCGATCTAAAAGCGGAAGGTAGACAAGTTCAACGGGAGATTCGCGTTGAGGCCAAAAGAAAGGAAAAAGCCGCAACACTGCCTTTCGGCGATTAAGATCATGCTCATGGGTGGCAGAATTCGCCTCTGGATGATTGCGGCCTCCGCCGTTGCCATGGTGGCGTTGGGAGCGGTCAGTTGGTTGTCCTACCGCAGCACCCAAGAGCTGATTGCCGTTAATCAGCGCCTGGACCACGCCCATAAACTGATCGAGGATCTCACGGCCTTGCACGTGCTAGTGGACGATGCCGAGTCTAGTTGCCGGGGCTATGCGTTCAGCGGCAAGACCGACTATTTGAGGCCCTACGAAGACGCACTGGCGCAACTGGACGTTACGATGCAGGTTCTTCGGCATGATCTTGCTCCGGATCGCACCCGATCTCGCCAGTTGCAGGAACTGGAACCACTCATGCAAGCGCGGCTCGATGTAATGAAAGAGCTGGTGCAAGCACGGACTGACGGCGGTTTTGATGCCGCAGTTCGCATCCTGCAGTCGGACCGGGGGAAGCGGTTCAGTGATGAGATCCGGCAGCGGATTGCCGTCGTGCAGAACGAAGAACGGAACGATCTGCTCGATCGGGAGCGGGAGTCCAGAGAGCGGGCGCGAAGCACGATCTTTGCGGTGGGACTGACCTGCGTTCTCGGGATCGGACTACTGCTTCTGGCCTCCGTGGTGATTTACCGGTTAAACCGTAGGAGCGAGAGCGACCACTTGGCCCTGCAAGATGCCGAGCAGATTCAACGCACGATCCTCAACAGTGCCGCCTCCAGCATGATCTCCGTCGACTCCGGCGGCACAGTCCTCACGCTCAACGCGACAGGGGAAAAGTGGCTTCAGTACAACGGCGCAGAACTCATTGGAAGCAACATCACAAAAGTGCACGATTGCAGCGAATTACAATCGCGGGGCGAGCAACTGACGCGGGCAATGGGGTTCCCTGTGGCGGGCGATCATCGCGCATTAATCACAAAAGCGAGTTACGGGGTGGGCGATCAATTCGAATGCAGCTATGTCCGTAAAGACGGCACTCGATTTCCGGTGTTGCTCTTGATCAGCGCCCTGAGGGGAGAGAGCGGGAATGCGACGGGATACCTCATGGTCGCTACCGACCTGAGCGAGCGACAAGCGATCGAAAGAATGAAGGATGAGTTCGTCTCAGTCGTTAGCCACGAGCTGCGTACTCCCTTGACCTCCATCAAAGGCGCGGCTGGACTGCTGGTTAGCGGTGTCACCGGAGCTCTGCCTCCGAAAGCGGGTGAAATGGCACAGATCGCGCTTGCCAATGCCGACCGATTGGGCCGGCTGGTGGATGACATTCTCGATCTGCAACGCATCGAATCGGGCCGAATCACCCTGGACAAACGGATGTGCGACATCGCAGATCTGATGAAGGAATCCCTCGACTCGGTAAACTTAGTTGCCGAACATGAGGGCATAACGATCGCGATGTCTTACAGCCACGCGTCAATCAGAGCTGATAGGGAGCGATTGGTGCAGGCGTTGGTCAATCTGCTCGGAAACGCAGTTAAGTTCTCGCCGCGCGGCGGCCAAATCGAATTTGCGGCTGAGAGGAAAGGCAGCAGCGTGGTGTTTCGCGTCAAGGATGAAGGCCGGGGCATTCCGAAGGACAAGCTGGAAACCATTTTCGAGAGGTTCGAGCAGGTGGACGCTTCCGACGCGCGTGAAAAGGGAGGTACCGGTTTGGGGTTGGCGATTTGCCGGAGCATTGTGCAGCAACATGGGGGCCACGTGTGGGCGGAGAGTGAGGTCGGCCGGGGCAGTACATTCTTGGTGCAGTTGCCACTTGCTGAGGCCGATGCGACCGGCACAAACTGAACAGTTCTTGATTCGCCATGCCGAAAACTATACTCGTGATCGATGACGATCGTGATATTCGAGAAGTGGCGAAGACGAGCTTGGAGCTGGTAGGCGGTTTCGCGGTCATGCTGGCAGATTCGGGGAAGCATGGCGTGGACTTGGCACGACAAACAAAGCCGGACGCCGTCATCCTGGACCTTATGATGCCCGACCTAGACGGACAACAGACCCTCGCCCAACTCAAGCTGCTGCCCGAAACAGCGTCGATTCCGGTGATCATGCTGACGGCAAAAGTGCGGGCGAATAGACAAGAACTCGTCAGCAAGGGCGCGACAGGTGTGATCGTTAAGCCTTTTGATCCGATGCAATTGCCGAATCAAGTTCGCGAGATGCTGGGCTGGAGTGTGGCCGGAAAGGATCTGGGTCGCAGTGGCTCGGCAAAAAAGTGACGAAGTTCGCTCGGCGCTGGAGAAAGTCTGGCTCAACAGCAGGCCTGCAACGCTGGGCCGAGTGGCAACGTTGGAACGCTTTGCCGAAAACTTGCGTTCAGGCACACCCGATCAGCTGTCTTGGGAAAATGCCCTGTCAGCAGCCCACCGGCTTTCGGGTTCGCTTGGAATGTTTGGATTCAATGACGCTTCTTCTTGCGCCGCCAAGATTGAGGCTCTGCTGGGTGACGGTCCGACGCTGGACATCGCGGCTATGCTTAGCCTTGTGGAGCGCCTACGAATGCTGCTGGAGGGAACGCCAGAGTCGAGCGGAAAACCGGAGAGGCACCATTCATGAACCTTACAGCCGTCAAGCCAGCCGTTGCTGCAGTCTTGATTGCCGATGACGATCCTATCGTGCGCCAAGCAGTGCGATCGGTCCTCCATGTGTCGGGCGGGTTCAAGGTTGTGGGGGAAGCGGAAGATGGGAAGATGGCGGTCGAACTCGTCAAGAAAAGCCACCCTGACATTCTGCTTTTGGACCTCCTGATGCCCAGCCTTCCGGGATTGGAGGCGCTGCGAGTTATTACCACCGCTGGCTCAGAGGTTCGAACTGTCCTGCTGTGCTCTGCTATCAGCACCAAGCAGGTGTTGGAGGCTTTACAACTGGGCGCACGGGGAGTGGTTTTGAAAAAGAAGGTGGCGGAACTGATCACGGCTCTTGAGGTGGTGATGAGAGGACAATATTGGATCGAGAGTCAAAGCGTTTCCAATGTCGTGCAGGTCGTGCAACAGCTGGCGGCGGCTAACCCCCAGCCTTCTCAGCCGCAGAGTCGCTTTGGCCTAACCGCCCGAGAGTTTGAAATCATCTCGTTCATTACGCAGGGCTGCATGAACCGCGACATCGCCAGCTCGCTTTCCATAACGGAGGAGACGGTGAAGCGCCATCTGACCAACATCTTCAATAAGGTTGGGATGTCGAATCGCCTCGAGCTGGCGCTGTTTGCTATTGAGCACGGGTTAGTTCGAAAGTGAGCTCGCTGCCGGTTGCCGGTTACGGGGCGACTGAAGTGTCTTGATCAGCTTGTCAGGATCGTATCCGGCCTCCCGAATCTGCTCGACGATCGCCTGGTATGTCGTCTCGTCCATCTCCGGAGTGCGGCTGAGAATCCAGAGATATTTCCGCTTCGGTTCTCCAACAATGGCATAGCGATAGTCGGGGCTTAGTCCGATGACCCAGTAATCACCGTGGAAAGGCCAAAAGAAGGTCACCCTCAGCTTGGCGTTGGTCCTCTTATCCGCCACTTTGGCCGTACCACGCGCCGTTTTGGTTCTTCCGTTTTTTTGGCTACACGAATTCACAACCTGAACTTTACCGTCCTTGCGAAGCGCGTACTCCGCTTTGGTGTCCGACTGACAATCACGCTGAAAACGGTTCGGGTAGCGTGCGATTTCGTACCAAGTACCGCTATATCGGTTGAGATCCACGCCGTCGACAGTCCGCAACGGCTGCCGAGTTCCTGAGTCAGCTGCGGCACGACCCGCAGAGACCATCAACATCAGGACAATAATGCCCGCTGTCATCAGGCTCATAGCTGTCATTCCTTCCTTATACACGCTGTTTAGATGGCGCGACCTGGGGAGTTACGCGTACGACCAAAGTCGTAGATGTCTGCTACCCCGGTGGAATTTTCAGCCAAACCGCTTGCAGCGATACTCGCAATCGTTGATGGGCGAGGCGCCCAAATTCAAAAACAGGAGAAATTCCATGAAGAGACTATATGTGGCACTTGTGGCGGCCGTGCTGATGAGCATCAGCGCCTTCGCCAGTCACAACCGGCCGGACATTGTAGATACCGCTGTCAAGGCCGGAACCTTTAACACACTGGCCCAAGCGCTGAAAGCAGCCGACTTGGTTGACACCTTGAAAGGAACGGGCCCATTCACAGTCTTTGCGCCTACGGATGAGGCGTTCAAGAAGTTGCCTCCTGGGACTCTGGAAGTCCTGCTGAAGCCGGAGAACAAGGAACAACTTCGTTCAATTTTGACCTATCACGTCGTGCCTGGACGCGTAACGGCAGCGGATGTGGTGAAGCTCACCTCGGCTAAAACCGTGAACGGCAACGAAGTCCGCATCAGCGTCCTGAAAGGCGTCGTCAGGCTGAACGATGTTCGCGTCACCAAGACCGACATAGCGGCCAGCAACGGACTGATTCATGTGGTCGACCGCGTCATCGTTCCGCCGATGGGCGAGGTGTCGCAGGTGTCGAAGATTGACGACATGCTCGCCGACTTCGAAAGCAAGGCCATCGAAGCCCGGCGGGACGCGGCAATGCTGGAGTCGAAGCGGCGGAACCCGCAATTGAGTTGGCAGACCCATGCCGACAAGCTCAGTGTCATGAAGCAGCACATCAACGAGATGGGCAAGATGCTGGCCGAACTGGAGGGCATGAAGTCGAAGGCCACGTTGTTCCAGGAGAAAGCCATCGAAGCCGCGAGGCCGCCGCTCGAGGATATGGCGCAGCGTGTGGAGAAGGGCATCAACTGGCTGAACGAAGACCGACGCAGCATCTCTAAAGCCGAGTACAAGGACAACCTGCACGGGCTTTGGAGCGACGCGGACAAGCTCTACCGGAACGTAGACACCATCATTGACTACCACGAAGCCCGGATGCGTCTGCACGAGCTTGCGGAGGAACCGGTGGTGCGTTAACCCGCGCGGCCAAAACCAGGGTGGGTGTGCTGGAACCACACTCACCCGCACTATTGAATTCAAACCAAATCGAAAAAGAGAGGAATACGAAAATGAAAAGGATTGCTATGTGGATGTTGCTGCTTGCGCTGGCCCTACCGGTTAGCGCTCAACAAAAAAGTGAAGGGCGCTACGATCAACAGATCCAGGCCAAAGCGTCCGAGGAACTGGGCAAACGCGACAAATTCAAAGAGGTCAGTTCCACGGTGGAAGACGGCATTGTGACCTTGACCGGAAGCGTGGAGCTGTACATCGACAAAGTCAACGCCGAGAAGCGGGTGCGCAAGATTCCAAATGCGGACGGGGTGCGCAATCACATCGAGGTCGCGAGCAGCGTTCACGATGAAATCCTGCGCGATCAGCTCTCGAACAAGCTGCGCTACGACCGGATCGGCTATGGCATCGTCTTCAACAATCTGACCTTGAGTGTCGAGAATGGCGTTGCGACCGTAGGAGGCAAGGTAAGGGACTACCCGGACCGCGACTCGGCCATTGCGATCGTGGAAACCACACCCGGAGTGAAGGACGTTATCGATGAGATCGAAGTGGCACCAACCTCGATCAACGATGACCGTCTGCGTATCGCGTTGGCCCGGTCGATCTACGGCAACTCTGCGCTCCAGAAGTATGCCCTCGATCCGCAGGCACCGATTCGCATCGTGGTCGAGAACGGCAACGTGGAGCTGTATGGTGTTGTCACGAACAAACTGGACAAGCAGGTGGCTTACACGCAGGCCAGTTCTGTTCCCGGGGTGTTCGGGGTCAAGAACAACATCCTGATTGCGTCGGATACCAACCGTTAAGTCAGACCGAGGCCCCGCCGGACAAGGCGGGGCCTTCGCTAATCGATAACTCACACGGAGGCCAGAACAATGAAATGGTCATGGAAGTTCGGCACCTTCGCTGGAATCACTGTTTATGTGCACGCCACATTCTTACTTTTGCTGGGCTGGATCGCGCTCAGCCACTGGATGCAATACCAAAGTTTGCTTCCAACGCTATTAGGCGTCGGTTTCATACTCGCTCTCTTTCTATGCGTGCTTTTGCACGAGTACGGCCATGCATTGGCAGCTCGCAGGTTTGGCATCGCGACGAAGGACATCACACTGCTGCCCATCGGTGGCCTCGCCCGCCTGGAGCGCATACCGGACAAACCGGACCAGGAGCTCCGGGTGGCCTTGGCCGGACCGGCGGTCAATGTGGTGATCGCAGCCCTGCTGGGTTCGTACCTCTTTCTGACCGGTCATTTCGAACCACTGCAACAGATGGGGCTAACCCACGGGGCGATCCTGGAACGGATAATGTTCGCCAATCTGTTTCTCGTGGGCTTCAACATGATCCCAGCCTTCCCTATGGACGGAGGACGGGTTCTGAGGGCGCTTCTGGCAAAGCGTATGGAATATGCAAGCGCCACGCGGATGGCAGCAAGGATCGGCCAGGGACTGGCGTTCGTATTCGGTTTTCTCGGTCTCTTTACGAATCCCTTCTTGGTATTCATCGCATTCTTTGTCTGGATCGGCGCGGCACAGGAGACCGCCATGGCGGAGACGAAATCGGTGCTGTGTTCTGTTACAGCGAAGGATGCGATGATTCTCGAGTTTCGCACCCTGTCTCCGCGGGATGATCTATCGCTGGCCGTGAAGCTGGTCTTAAGCGGATGGCAACAGGACTTTCCGGTGGTGGATCAGGGGCGCGTCGTCGGCATGCTCCTGCGCGCCGACATTATCGCCAACCTAGCTGGCGGCGGCGAAGCGCATGCGAGCGTCCGGGACGCCATGCGGGTGGATTTCCCGGTGGCTTCGCCTGCGGAATCTCTGCACTCGGTCTTCACGCGACTGCATGCGGCGGAGGCTGCCACTGTTCCCGTCGTCGAGAACAGTCGGCTGGTTGGGCTCATCACGTTGGAAAACATGACCGAATACATGATGGTGCACGTGGCATTGTCGGAAGCCAGGAAGAAGAATGGGAACGGGCGGTTTGAACTGGGAGAAGTCAGATGAACAAACTGCACATTCCGGCCGTAGCAATCGCAAGGTCCATTGAGGGAGCGCTAGCGCAGCGACCGAACCTCGCTCTCGGTGTGCGTGCGGTGCTCGCATGCGTCCTGAGCGGAGTGAGTCTCTGGCTGTTGGTAGCGCTTGGAAGCGATCTCGGATCGGGGGTTTTTCCATTCTTGTTCCCAATCGTCATTGTCTGCGTGTGGGTTGGCGGAATGTTATCAGGAATTCTTGCTACCGCGCTTCTCGCGCTCGGCTCTGCTTACTTTCACCTGCCGCCGCACGGGTGGGCCATAAGCAGCACATCTGATGCGCTTGGGCTGGCAGCGTTCGCAGGATCGGGCCTCCTGGCCACCTGGATGATGGATTCAATCCAGCGAAGCAACAGCCTGACACACGCGGTAGTGACCAGCATTGCTGACGCCGTGATTACCGTGGATCGTCATTGTCGCATCCGGTTCATGAACCCGCAGGCAGAAACTCTGACGGGCTGGCCTGCTGAAGAGGCCAGAAAACAACCCCTACCAGATGTGCTGAAGGTAACAGGTGTGCAAGGGGCCGACATAAACATCCAGGGGATAACGGCGGAGGTCATGGAGGAACGACGGACAGCAAATGTACCAACCGGTTCGTGCGTCCAGAACAGGTCCGGAGATATTTGCGCAATTGATGACTCGATTGCGCCCGTCCGCACATCCGGGGGGGAGGTTTGCGGGGCAGTGTTGTTGGTTCGTGACGACACGACCCGCAGGCGTAATGAAGAGGCATTGGTTGAAGCCGAAAGAAGATATCGCGACATCTTTGAGAATGCGGTGGTAGGTATGTTTCAGAGCACGACGGATGGGCGCTATTTAAGAGTGAATCGTGCCATGGCTTTGATGCACGGATACGAAGCACCTGAGCGAATGGTCAGCGCGGTTCATGATATCCGGGAGCAAGAATACGTCGACCCGGCGCAACGTAACTTCTTCCAGCGTCTTCTCAGCGAGCGCATGGAAGTTCGGTCTTTTCCATTAGAGACGAGACGCCGAGACGGAAGCCAGCTGTCAACCATCGTGAACGCCAGAGTCGTCCGCGATGCCCAAGGCAACCCGCTGTTCTATGAGGGAACCCAAGAGGATGTTAGCGAGCGGAAGCGCCTGCAAATGCAGCTGGAGCACGCTCAAAAGATGGAAGCCATCGGTCGGCTCGCAGGTGGCATAGCCCACGACTTCAACAATGTGCTCGGCATCATCTCCGGATATTGCCAGCTTGCGGAGGAAAAAATAGCCTCGGACCATCCAATCACAAAATTCATTTTCCAAATCAGGACCGCGGCCGGAAAGGCGACCACCTTGACCAAGCAACTTCTTGCTTTCAGCAGACAGCAGGCCATTCATCCGACTGTGGTCGATCTCAATAAGGTCGTGCGTGAGATATCTCCGATGCTCGATCGACTGGTTGGAGAAGATATTTCTATCTTGTTCCAACCCAGCGACGAACTCGGCTTAGTTGTCGCCGATCCCGGACAGCTGGAGCAGGTTCTCATGAATCTTGCGGTGAATGCGCGCGATGCAATGCCGACGGGAGGAAGCATCAGAATCGAAACAAAAAACGTCAACCTCGATCGATACCTCGCAGAGGGGCATCCCCCCAGCACTCCCGGTCCCTATGTCATGTTGTCTTTCTCCGATACAGGTCACGGCATCGACAAAGACACTCTGCCTCGTATCTTCGAGCCTTTCTTTACAACCAAAGAGCCCGGGAAGGGGACCGGCCTCGGGTTGGCCACGGTCTATGGGATCGTTAAGCAAAGCAACGGGTATATCTGGGTGTACAGCGAAGTGGGCCAAGGGACCGCTTTCAAGATATATCTTCCCCAAGCTGATCCGATGCCGAATGACGCACAGATTGCAGCCGAAACTCAGGGTGAGGGCGGGACGGAAACCATTCTGGTCGTCGAAGATGAAGCAGCTCTTCTGGAAGCGATCACGGCCATGCTGGAGTCCAGCGGTTACAAGACTCTGAAAGCCAATAGTGGAGCAGAGGCCATTGCGATGATCCGAAAAAGCCCCGAGCGGATTGACCTTCTTTTGACCGATGTAATAATGCCAGGGGTAACGGGACCAGACCTATTTACCCAATTACGGGCGGAACAACCCGCAGTCAAGGTCCTCTACATGTCCGGTTATGCTGGAGACAAGCTCATGGGGCACGGCGCACGCGATATTTTGGAAAAGCCTTTCTCCAAGGCAGACCTGTTGAGCCATGTGCGAGCAAAACTGGACGATACACAGGGCGGAAGCCGTGCCGCGAAGTGACCTTCCGCTCAGCCGACCATTACTCTGGAAAAACTTAACGAGCAAATGACGATGCACGCGACCTTGTCAGAAGTTAAGAACGGAAAGGGCCAATTCAAAGCTGACGTTCGGACTCTGCCCGGCCGCTCAAGGGAATTAAAGCACCAGTACAGGGGCCCGACGAAGATCGGTCCTCGCATCTCTGAGATCCAACGTGGAAACGCGCAGGATATCGAACCGTCGAGGCGTGCTCGCAGGGCATGGCCGGTGCGGCAACAGAAATAGGAATTAAGTGCAGTGGAGGCAGCAACAAACGTGGCAGCAATATCACTGTTTCCTTTCGCAGAGTACTGGTGGTTCTATGCCGGCTTCACGCTCTTTGTATTAGGCATGCTGGCTCTGGACCTGGGCGTCTTCCCGCGCCGTGCGCATGAGGTCTCGCCGCGCGAGGCCCTTTCTGGGAAAGTTCGCGCAGGCGTGTGAATTCAACCTGATTGTTCGCCGATATATTCCTGTTCATAGAACTCCTCCCGATTTTTTATTTTTCGCGAAGCACCCGCAGAGCTTCCTCGACTGCCGGTCGCATTTCGGTCGGCTTCAACAGCGCTCGGCCAACCTGGCCAATTCTGACTGAGACTTTGAAGATGGCTCCAACTGGAATGATTCCACCGACCTTGTGCTCTGCTATGGCGGCCAAGCCCATCGATGCGACGCATCCGCAAGATGCGCAGTCCGGGTTCCCCCCAAATTGACAAGGCGCGATTTTGGTTTTCAGGTCCGCAGACAGTACTTGGGTGGTCAGCGCAAAGACACAGTCCCTGGGACTGTTTGGAGGCTGGCGAACTGCAGAATCATCCCCTCCGGCATGTCTAGCTTGGGAAACTCCTTCCGCAACGCAAGCATGTCGGCGATGGCCTGCTGACGTTCATCGCGTTGCAATGCTTCGGGCAACGGGTCTCCGACTTGCGGAGTGAACAAGCTGAACCATACTTTCCGGATCTCGGGCTTAGACGTCCAGTACTGCAGAAATTTCCTCAGGTAGCCGGGCTGCTTCATCATTTGACCAGTGATCGTGCAGTAAATCGTGATTTGCTGGCCTGCAATGTTTTCCAGGATTCGATCGTAAGTAGCCGGAGCCCGGCGGATGTCGTGCTCCGCTTGTGATCGTCATTGGCACGATCCGCCTGGTAGGATCCAATGCCAACAACGCGTTCTCAGCAGTTGCCAGCTCAATCCAGTAGAGAAGCGCGTGGCGCTTTAGATCTAAGATTGTTAGTCGGCTCGTCGACGACCTCCGACCACTTCTTCTATGCCTGGACTATCGTCCTGCCTCGATTTGGATGGACGCAAGAACGGATACGATCAGGGCTGGCTGCTCCCCGCAAGGTCGGCTTTTGCCGAGCGTTCATTCACAGCACTAACCCGCTCCAACACATTGCGGGCATAACTAGCAACCATTTGTACTCCAGCGGCGTATTGCGGATTTGGATTTCGGGGCCCTCCGTTGTAGGCACCCACAGCCTTCTCGACATCTCCACCAAACTGATCCAGAAGATCGCGAAGCAACACCCCCGCGTAGGTGGTGAGCACATGCGGATCCGTCACGTCCAATTCCAGGGTGTCCGGCGGAACGAGCCGTTCCGGGAACTCGGCATAGTCACGCTTGTTCTTATCCTTGAGGTAAAGGGCGTGAGCGTAGCGCAGCGTCTCGCGCGTGATTTGCCAGACGCCCACCGAGTAGTTGCTTACCAGAACTCGCCGCCTTCTGCGTTTCAGAATAATGTCATCCTTGGCCGCTTTGCGCTTCCAGATCGAATGGGTGATGTCGCCTCGAATGCTGAGGTAGTTGTTTTCCATCGCGCCGATGCCAAGGAATGCGTCCAAAGGTAAATCGTAGAACTTGGCGACCGCAATGATGTCGGCGGCCAAGTCTGTCGCCTCCTGCTGACCCAAGGCCACAATCTCCAACCCGGACGCCGCGCGCACCCGAGGATCCGTCCGCGACTTGAAAGACACAAAGCGTGAGATTCGAGACAATAGCTGTTGGGTGGTGAGCTTCTCAAGCGTATCGGCAACCGGCCTTTTGTAGGCTGCAATAAAGACATCCGTCTGCTTGCGGCTATACGCGACCGGGGCCGCGCTCGAAAATTGCAGTTCGAATCCATGAATAAAACCTTTTGCCTCCAGGTCGGCAAGATAGGGAATGGCAGTCAGGGCATCATTGGGCAAGACGATCCGAATCCGGTAGAGAGGTGCTTCGTCCTGTTCCTCAGTCACCACCAACAATAATTGAGAAGCGTCTACCCCCGGCCGCCCGCGGAGATAGTCGAACCAGAGGTATGCCGAGAGTTCATTATCAAACCGGCCTACTTCACCGAGCAGAACCTCCGTGGGAAGAGGGACAACCATCCGCCCCGTCTCAAATCGCATCGATGGCAAGGGCTTAGTGGACAACCGAAGCTGCCGGGGCCACGTACGGAAGCCAATCCATCCCGACACTCCGAGAAGGGCAAGCACACAGACAACAGCCAGCATCCGGAGAAACAGTCTGATGAATCTCCGTTGCACAGTGTTCGGCACTTCAGGCCGGATAACAGTCGTCGTACTCATCCTAAACTCGAATCCTTGGCAGCGGCGCAGATCGCGGGGCTTCGCATCACCCGCGTCATGATCAAACCTGAAGTGAGCGAGGCGTATTTTAAGCCACAGCAGGTTCGTCAACTTTTGCCTTCTGGACAACTTCCACCGGCATCTGCGCTAGCTTGGCATAGATTCTCTTTCGCCGCCGCAAAGGCCACCAATCATAAAGATAGATCTGCATGGGTCGCCACATGGCCACCCAGCCGGCAATCGTAAGGCCTTCTCGCGCTACGGCAGCCCAGGGGCCTGCCGCACGGCCTAACAACATCTCGCTAAGAAGCAGACAGGCAGCCAGGAACATTAGTCCGATAAAAAGACTAGTGCGGCCTTGTGCGAGAAGCCTTTTGAACTCTAGGCTGGTGATTTCAGCCCGATGAGCGAAGTAGTGGTGGACGGCTGCCCGGATCAGTTCTTTAGGGTCCTCTGTTGGCCACTGGTCGAGGTAAATGCGCAGCCTGATCGGCGCTTTGGGAGCAAATTCTTGGGCCCAGCTCACAATAAATTCTTCCGCGTCTTCGTCGAGATCCTTTTCGATAAAGGGAGAAGGGTCCATCGAATTGAAGAGCTGGCTGATATCGCAGATTCAGTTTCATGGTGCGCGGATGTCCGCGGTCCGGGGCGCGCCTACTTGGTAGTGAAAAGAATGTCTCCAAATGCGGCTTGCCCAGTGGCGACTGTCGGCCGGTGGCACGAGGTCCGGGACCGATCGAACCAGTTTCTGCTTGACTTGGCGATTCGGGCTTGGGTGTCACGTCGCTGCCACCAGAACGCTTGGAAATTTCCTCGTTGTTGCGCAAGGCCAGTGTCTCGCCGTCTCTGGTGATCTGACGTGCCACAGTCGCCGTCTTTCCGATCCACGGACCTCCGCCCTCCGCTCTGCGACCCCCGCCCCGTCTCCGCACGTTGCCGTGCCTACGCGGTTCTGTACGGCCACAGAGCGCTACGCGACAGACGCGATTCCACGGACCCACATAGAGGAGACGTTTCGCGGGTTTCTATTATTGCTCTCATTCAGCGACGGCGAGCAACTCCAAACCAGATCAACAAGCCGCCGGTTACGGCACCAGCGACAAAGGCTGCCAACGAAGTCTGGAACGGTCTCTGCTTGATCTTGTGTTCGACCTCGGCGATGGCATCTTCGCCTGCATAGCGTCCTTGCTTGATGGTCCGCTTAGCGAAACGGATACCATCGTCGACCGCGTCTTTGACTATTCCTGGAATTCGGTGCGCATTGCCAACCTCAGTCTTCGTGGTAGTGTTCCTTTCCAAAGTTTCACTTGCCTCACTTGGCATAACAGTCCTCCTCTCTTCTCGTGTTCTCGTGTTCCCTTACCCTTGTGCGGCCACAACAGCCCATTTCGCCAGGACGTTAAGAAATGGATAGGCCTCGTCAGTTCGGCGCCAGAGTTGGCCTCCAGGCCGACTACTTCTGGAAGTTCACCGACGGAGCCTACGACTTCAACACCAGTCTCAATACACCTCTGAACTTTCCGATCCAATTCCGCAAGGCAAAGATCGATGGCGCTCTGGTGCGGTTCACACTGAACAACGTTCACGGTTTTAGCGCCTTCACTGTGCTGGGACATACCCGGTCGCGACTGTTCAGCCCCGAGATTGGCGGGATTAATTTCGGTACAGCGTATGCCCCTGTCGCTCGCCCGGACCATGATCAGGCCTTTCAGCAAACCACAAACTTGCAGTACCAGTTCGCGGAAAGAAGTTTGCGAGGGCTGTGGGTAGGTTTGACCTGGCGGTTCGACAGCGGCCTGGTCGTGGTGAGCGTCCCGGATTATGCGACCACTCTCACCTTGACAGGCGATGAGCAACACGCGATTGGACTCTATTGCGGCAGCGTCTTTGCGACGGTCGCGCAGCCGATCGAAACCTGCAGTTCCACCCATCGCGGCGCTACGCTCATTCACATCGTGCCCGACGGAACCTACGATCCGGATACCAACCCGTCGCGAATTCGGTCGCGGAGTCTTTTTGATCTGGCGCTGGGCTCCGACAGCCTCTGGAAGAGAGACCGTTACTCGCTTGGCGGGAAGTTAACGGTCGTGAATCTGATGAACAAAGTTGCGCTCTACAACTTCCTTTCAAGTTTCTCGGGGACCCATTTTGTGACACCAAGAACCATCGAAGCGCAGATTACTTTCCATTTCTAGGAAATCGAACTGGAATGTGTGCCCTCTGCGCACCGCAAACGTCTCCTTACGGCACCAACCAGGCTCGGAGAACTAAAATTCCAAAGCAAAACCAGACGGCGAAGCAGGCGATTCGTGTAGAACCCTGTTCTTTTCGATGGTTGTATTCCTTCGACAGAGATCCAAAGGACACCTTAGAATCAACATTGTGTTGGAGATCGGCTCTTGCCAGAAGCAATCATCGAAGCCCGCCAGGTGGAGAAGTTCTACTCCCAGCCTCATGGAGGCAAGGTACAGGTCATTGCTGCGACTGACCTAGCTGTTTATCCAGGCACGATTCTGGCATTGTTGGGCCCGTCAGGATCGGGCAAGTCCACTCTGCTCCGAATGCTTACTGGACTTTCGCAACCATCATCCGGCGAGGTCGTGTGGCACGGGAACCAACTCGATGGCCAGGTTCCCAACGTCGCCATTGTTTTTCAGAGTTTCGCGCTCTACCCATGGCTGACGGTCCTGGAGAATGTCGAAGCTCCTCTTGAAGCCCGCAACGTGCCGCCCATCGTCCGACGTAAGCGAGCACTGAAAATGCTCGATGTCGTAGGACTGGACGGCTTCGAGACTGCTTATCCCAAGGAACTCTCGGGTGGCATGAAGCAGAGAGTAGGTTTTGCGCGAGCCCTTGTGGTTGAACCTGAAGTGCTTTTCATGGACGAGCCCTTCTCTGCCTTGGATGTTCTCACTGCCGAAAACTTGCGAAACGAATTGCTCGAGTTGTGGCTGAACAAGAAGATGCCGACGACAGCCATCTTCATAGTTACGCACAATATAGAAGAGGCCGTTCTGTTGGCGGATCGGGTCATCGTGCTCGGTCGAAATCCCGGTCGCATCCGTGCGGATTTCGAGGTGAAGCTGCCACACTTCCGGGACCGTAAGACAAGCCGATTTGTCGAATTGGTGGACTACATCTACAAGGTGATGACGCAACCGGATGTTGAGCACGTCTTGCCCTCGACCCCAGTCAAACCGACGCCACCCTCCAAAGCCGGGTATCCAATGCTTCCCCATGCCCGGCCGGGCGGAATCGCCGGACTACTTGAAATGTTGGAGGACCGCGGTGGGCATGAGGATCTGTATCGGCTCGCTGAGGAGTCGGGCATGGACGTGGATGACCTGTTGCCTATTGTCGAAGCAACGACCATGTTGGGATTCGCCAAACTGCAGGAGGGCGACGTGGTCATCAGCGACGCCGGAAAGGATTTCGTCAATGCTGACATTCTCCAAAGAAAGATACTCTTCCGCGATGCTGCCGTTAGCCGCGTGCCGATTCTGTCACAAATGGATTCAGTACTGACCAGAAAATCCGATCACACCATCGACCTCGAATTTTTCCACGACATCCTCGACGAGCATTTCAGCGAAGACGAAGTGAAGCAACAATTGGAGACCGCTTTGCATTGGGGCCGGTACGCGGAAATCTTCGACTACGACGCCAAGACCGGCAAGCTCTTCCTCCCGGAATCTGGGGAGAGTGCCAGCGTATCTTCTACGACCACCACTCCATGAAGCGTCCCGCCAAGACACAATTGCTGACGAGTTCCTGGCCCTGGTTACGACTGCCGGAAACTCGTTTCCACGTTCCTGATGTTTTGATGTTTGCTGCGGGCCTCGCTCTCTTCTATGGAATATTGGCAGTGGCGCGGACTTGGTTCGGACCTCTCACTCCTCAAGTGGAAATTTCCCGCAGTCCATGGGCACTTCCAGCTTATGCCGGCTATTCCTTATTGCGGATCGGAGTTGCGTACGCGCTCAGCTTAGTCTTTACGTTGGTCTACGGGTACATCGCTGCTTACAACGCGAGGGCCGAGCGCTACATGATTCCCTTGCTTGATGTATTGCAATCGATCCCGGTTCTTAGTTTTTTGCCGGGAGTCATGCTGGCAATGGTCGCGCTTTTTCCAGCGAGACAACTAGGCGTAGAGTTTGGTTCGATCCTGCTCATCTTCACGGGGCAGGTCTGGAACATGGCATTCAGTTTCTATGCATCCCTCAAGAGCGTTCCCAGAGAAATGCGGGAAGCAGCAAAGATTTATCGCTTTAGTTGGTGGCAACGGTTCACGCAGGTGGAACTGCCGTTTGCCGCCATCGGGCTGGTATGGAATTCGATGATGTCGGTTGCGGGCGGCTGGTTCTTTCTGATGGCTTGCGAGATGTTCGTTCTCGGCAAGCGGGATTTTCGCTTGCCTGGGCTTGGTTCGTACCTGCAGACCGCGGCAAGCAATGGAGACACGCAGGCAATCCTCTGGGGAATCACGGCAATGGTGGCCGTGATCGTGCTGCTCGATCAATTTGTGTGGCGACCTGTCATTGCCTGGGCTGAGAAGTTCAAGGTGGAACAGGTTGAAAGCACAGATGTGCCTAGCTCGTGGTTTCTGGATCTGCTGCGGCAATCGCGCGCCATGGCGAGAGTTCGCAAACAGGCGCTTCAGCCCGTGCGCGAACGCATGCTCTCGCACTTTGCACGCCTCCACTTCTTACCGCGGAAATCGGACGGGGCTCAACCTTTGAGACTCTGGTCAGGTCGCGCCCTCGCCCTCGTGTCCCTGATGCTCGTTGGCTACGGCGCTTTTCGCGCCGTCGCTACGCTGACCGGGCTAAATCACCCAGAGCTCAGGCAATTGCTGACAGGCACGGGCGCAACATTCCTCCGAGTGAATGTTGCACTTCTGCTGGGCACCCTCTGGACCGTCCCCGTGGGAGTTGCCATTGGATTCCATCCTAAGCTGGCTCGCCTCGCGCAACCTCTCGTACAAATTGCCGCCTCCGTTCCAGCGACTGCACTTTTTCCGGTTGTCTTGCTGTTACTGATTCGCATTGGTGGGGGTCTGGGGTTAGGGTCGATTGCGTTGCTACTGCTAGGAACCCAGTGGTACATCCTGTTCAATGTCATTGCCGGCGCAATGGCGATCCCCACTGACCTAAAAGAAGCAACTGACATCTTTCGAATCAAGTCATGGGGCCGTTGGCGACGCCTTATATTGCCGGGCATTTTCCCGTATTTGGTAACGGGGCTGGTGACCGCGTCTGGGGGCGCATGGAATGCAAGTATTGTCGCAGAGTACTTTCATTTTGGAGGGCAAACAATTTCCACGATGGGGTTAGGTTCCACGATCAGTCAAGCAACCGATAGCGGAAATATTGATTTGCTTATAGCAGCAACTGTGGCGATGGCCGCAACGGTTGTGACCATCAACCGGTTGGTCTGGCGAAGGCTCTATGGGTTGGCGCAGTCTCGCTTCAAGCTTGAAGGTTAGAGATGAAGTCAAAAATACGTTCTAGCGAGACTGTTTATGTGCTTGTGGGGGTCGGTATGTCGACTCTCTTCGTTCTGGCGCTCGCCTACGCTATCTATTCGTCCTGGAAGTGATGCTGACGATTCCTATCGTTGATTTCGCATTCATAGTCGTTTGTTGCTATTAAGCTAGTGAGCGTGGTTTATACAGATGCCACGGGTTCCAATCCGGCTTTACTGGATGGCGGTTGCCAGTAATCTCTTGGCCCTTGGAATCCTCCTGCGGGGCACCGTCACGGCACTAAATCGAGGCGAACAGATTGGAGCGATTGTTCTCACCGGCATCTCGTTGCTGTGCTGGATAGCCTATTTCCATAAGCTCGGGAAATGAAACGGAGGAACGCGTTCGGCTCAGAAAGAAAGATCCCAGGTCGACGCCGCTTCCTCGAGGGTTACTAATGCGTGACCGTGATCCATCAACGCCTGCGAGTACGCTAGATAAACATCTGCGGATTTTCGCTGGGCGTCGATCACTTCGAGAAGTGTCGAGCCGCCGTGCTGATAAGCATATAGCCTGGCTTCGAGAACGCGATCGGCATCTCGCAGCAGGCCGCTACGAAAGACATTCAGCTGTCGCACACTAGACTGATATTTCTCGTAGGCATCCCTGACTTCCACTTCGACCTTTAACTGTGCCGAACGGAGTTGTAGTTCCGCTTGTTGGCGTGTGGCACGCGCCGAGTCAAGTTCGCCGCGATGCAGATTGCGTGAAATTGGCAGGTTGACCGATACTCCTCCGATAATCGTGTTGTCGGGCTGTTGCTGGAAGTCCCCACTTCCGGTGCCAGTGTGCGCGAAGGCTCCATTCACCGCGACATCCGGGACTAGGTTTGCCTTGGCAAGCCGAATCCTTTCGTCCGCTGCCTTTATGGCACGGATACGAGAGACAACGTCAGAACGGTTCTGTAAAGCATGGGCAATGAGCTGATCGATATCGAAGGTTCTGGTTGCAATTTCCAAGCTTCCGCTGGGCACCGGCATCTGCGGGCCGAGTTTGTCTGGATTCCCAAGCTGTTGCGCAGCTGCCAAATCAGCACTGTAAACGTCCGACTCTGCACTAATCACATCGGCCTTGAACTGGTCGCGCTCTACTCGCGACTGCGCCAGCTCAATCTCGCCGATGTCACCTACCCGGAGTCTTTCCTCGTTGACACCTACAATCCGATCCAGCTGAGCCAAGCTCTTCGTCTTGGACTGGAGTATTTGTCGTGCCCCCAAGGCATCTACAAAGCCGTTGGCCGCCGTCGCGCGCAATTGACGGACCGCGTCGTCATAGTCCGCGGTGGTGCTTGAAAGGTCCGCGGTTGCGGCCCGCACACGGGATCCTTTCTTTCCTCCAAGTTCGATAGGAACAGTCAGGCCAAAACTCCAGGTCGTTGGGAACCCCTGATTCGACAAATCTGCGCCCGGCACTCCGATGTCCAAGGACCAGTCTGGCCGGACCGAAGCTGTCGTGACTGCGGCTTTTGAGATAGCGATGTTGCTGCGCTGAGCGGCAAGGTCCAGGTTGGATCGCAAGACTTGGTTCACGTACTCAGTGAAGGTGATCTTCGGTCGCTGGTCGTTCGGAGCTTGTTCCTGTCCTTTACACCGTAAGGCAACCAGGAGCACCGATGCGAAGGCTGCCACTACAGCCACTTTTCGCTTCATATCGAATCCTCCCCTTCTGTGGTGGCGGCAACCTGCAAGGCTCGGCGCTCCATAAGCAGATAGATCGACGGCAGTACCAGCAGCGTAAGGAGAGTGGCTGTGCCGAGGCCGCCGACGATGACCGTGGCGAGTGGCCGTTGAACGTCGCTCCCCACGCCACGGGCTAGAGCCGCAGGAAGAAGTCCCAGGGCTGCGACAGTGGCAGTCATCAAGACTGGGCGGAATCTTTGACGGGCTCCGAGTACGACCGCGTCAGCTAACTCCAGCCCTGCATCCCGCTGATGATTCAGGTTTGCCACCATGATGACGCCGTTTTGAACCGCGACGCCGAACAAGGCAATGAACCCCACAGCGCTCGATACATTGATGGTCATGCCACGCGCGTACAATCCGATAAGTCCGCCAAGCAACGCGACCGGCACGATCGTCAGGATGAGCGCCGAGTGCCGAATCGTTCCGAATGCCGAATAAAGGAGAACAAAGATCAGCGCGAGTACTCCCGGAACGATGAATGCCAACCGACGCTGTGCGCGTTGCTGATTTTCAAATTGTCCGCCCCACTCGATTTGGTACTTCGTAGGATCGAACTTTACTTCTTGGGCGATCTTTCCTTGGGCTTCCGTCAAAAAGCTGGAGAGATCGCGGCCACGAAGGTTCAAGCGGACTGTGATATGCCGACGATTCATCTCACGGGTGATTGTGCTTTCGCCGGTGCTGGTTCCCACTCGTGCTACCTGGGAAAGCGGAATGCGTGCACCCGAGGGCAAAGTAACTGTCAGGCTGCTGATCTCGTCCGGGCTTCCGCGCACGGATTCCGGAAAACGTACGGCGATGTCGTACTTCCGCTCTCCCAGAAAAAGTGTTGAAACTGCCTTGCCGCCGATACCAGACTCAATGATCCCGGCAACATCGGCAATGTTGATGCCGAATCGGGCGGCCGCTTCACGGTCCACCTTCACCTGTATTTGAGGAAGCGGCGGCTCCTGGTTGATTGTGACATCGGCTGCCCCCGATACCTTGTCCAACACATCGACTATGCTTCCGGCAATTCGACGCATCTCGCCAAAATCTTGGCCGAAGACTTTAATCACGAGATCACTGTGCGCTCCAGAAATCTTGTCGTTGACTCCATCAATCATTGGTTGGGAAAAGCCGACGCTCGCACCCGGGATTCGCGTGTATCGGTCAGCAAGCTTCTTGATCAGGTCCTGCTTACTCTCTTCGTTTGGCCATGTGGAATAAGGCTTCAATCCTACGAACGACTCAATGTGCGAAGGCGTCCAGGGGTCAGTGCCCTCATCATTCCGCCCTAATTGGGTAACGATCGTGGACACTTCGGGAAATTCGAGCGTCGCTGCGCGCAACTCGTTAGCCATCGAGATTGCTTTCGGCAGAGAGAGGCCTGGCGGCAACTGAACCTGCAGCCAGATCGAGCCCTCATCCAGATAAGGAAGGAACTCTTTTCCAATCGTGATCGACAGAACTAGAGCTAGCACCGCGGCGATGATGCCCGGCACAATTGCATGCCACGGATGTACCGTCAAATGCCGAATGGTTCGCTCGTAAAGGTCCGACAGATATGCAAGGACTGGATTGCGAAATGCTTTTCGTGGGCGCTGGTATGTAACTAGAGCAAGGCCAGGGATAATGGCTAGCGCCATCAGGAGCGCACCCAACAACGAATACCCTACAACGTAGGCCATCGGAGAGAACAACTTCTTCTCTACCCGTTGAAACGCGAACAACGGCAGGTAGGCTGTGATGATAATGACAGTCGCAAAGAAGATTGGGCGGGCTACCTGAACTGCAGATGTTCTCGCATCTCGCTCCGTGAGCTTCGCCTCAGGATGTTCTTCTCGGGAGCGAAGGATGTTCTCCATTACCACAATCGAGGCGTCGACGATGATCCCGAAGTCGATTGCTCCCAACGAGAGAAGGTTCGCTGGGATATTCGTAAAATGCATGAGAATGAAGGCAAACAGCAGCGAGACCGGAATCGTGATGGCAACGATGAATGCGCCGCGCCAACTCCCAAGAAAAAGAATTAGCACCACGAGGACTAGCGCCATACCTTCAAGCAAGGTCTGCGAAACGCGATGAATCGTGGTGTGGACCAATTCCGTACGATCCAGGTAGGGAACCAGCCGTACGTCCGGGGGCAGGATTCCATGGTTTAGCGCGTCCACCTGTTTATGGACTCCCTCGAGAACGATCGAGGGATTCATGCCGCGCAGAAGAAGAACGATGCCGGAAACACTGTCGGGATTGCTGTCTTTACCGAGAATCCCACGCCGCTCCAAAGCGCCGAGTTGAAGTGTCCCCAGGTTCTTGAGAAAAACGGGAGTGCCGTTTTTCGCCAGGATCACGATATTGCCGAGATCTTGCAATGAACGAATCAGGCCGATTCCCCTCACCACATAGCCTTGCTCTCCGCGCACGACGATGCTGCCGCCGGCGTTGGCATTGTTGGCTTGAATCGAATCCGTCACTTGCTTCAGGGAGACGTTGTACTGTGCCAGCTTTGCGGGATCGACGATCAATTGAAACTGTGTCGTTTCGCCGCCAAAGTTGGTCACGTCCGCAACGCCAGTCACCTGCTTGAGACGAGGAATAACTGTCCAGTCCTGAATCTCCTTTAACTCACGTTCATCTCGGAAACTGGATTCGAGTGTGTAGCGGTAGATTTCTCCAATGGGAGACGTGAGAGGATCGAGTCCGGGATTCGCGCCGGGCGGGAGGTCAACCCCTGAAATGCGTTCCTGGATGCGCTGGCGTGCCCAATAATCGTCGACACCGTCCTGGAAGACCAAAGTGATGAGGGACAGGCCGAACGTGCTGTTGGAACGCATCACCTGCAACCCTGGAACGCCGTTCAGTTCGCGCTCCAACGGGATCGTGACCTGTTCTTCCACTTCCTCTGCGGCGTGGCCGGGATATTGCGTGATGACCTGCGAGGTGACATCGGCGATGTCCGGGTAAGCTTCGATATCCAGTTGCTTCCAAGACACGTAGCCATAGATACACAAGAGAATTGCGATGAGCCAGACAAGCTTCCGGCGACGCAGGCAGAGAGCAACGAAGCGGGCGATCATTGCAGCAGTGCCCCCTCGCGGGCCAGTACTCGTTCGCCTACTTGCAGGCCAGACTTGATGATGGTCCTGTTACCCTCTTGCTCCCCGGTTTGTACTGGCCGCTGCTCGAAGGTATTCTTTCCCACTTCGACAAACACCGTCGTTCGGTCCCCCGCCATGACCAGTGCGTCGGTCGGGACCGTCAGTTCCTTTGTGTCCCAGGTCTTGAGCACAACAGTGGCGAACATCGCAGGGCGAAGCCGGCCGTCCTCGTTGTTAAACGCCACACGCACTTTCGCTGTACGCGTATCGGGATCAAGCACATCGGCCACAAAAAGCACCTTTCCGCGGAATGTCTCATTCGGGTAAGCAGAGAAGGTTGCCGTGGCGGGATCGCCGTTGTGAACGTAGTGGATATCCTTCTCCTGGACGTTAGCGGTCACCCACACGATGGACAGGTCTGCAACGGTCATCAAAGGCGCATTGGGGTCGTTTCGGAATTCCCCTGTTGCGGTTGTCACCTCCAACACTTTCCCGCTGAGAGGAGAACGAACAATCAGTGGTGCTCCGAGTTCGGTTTTGTCGGGGTCCATGCCGAGCAAACGGAGGCGGTCTTTGGCGCGATTGAAATCGCTTAAAGCAGAGTCGCGATCTGCGGTGGCCTGGTCGATATCCTTCTGGCCAACAATACCGTGCGTGGCCAAATCCTGTTGTCTAACCAACGAGTGCTCGGTTTGAGCCAGTATGCTGCGCGCCCGCGAATAATCTGCTTGAGCCCCGACAAAGTCGGGCGCGTTTAGAGTCAGTAACTCCTGCCCCTCCTTCACGGAATCGCCAGGGTGCACAAATAATCGCAGAACGCGCCCTGAGAGAGGAGGAAGGATTCTCGCGTAGCGAGCGGGATCAGCCTCGACCGATGCCGGTGCGGCCACTTGTCGCTGCACCGTGGTGAATGCCACGGGTTCGACCTGCAGGCGACTTGCCAGTGGATTCTTGTCGGGAACGGCGACTCGGTTCCCTTGGTGAACGATTTCAGTTCCGTCGCCAGCGTTGGCCGACTTTTGCGGGCCGTTGCAGGCACCCATCAGCAACACGCCTGGAAGCAGCAGGGCGGCGGTAAGCCTTTGCAGCGACACTTCTCTCTTTGTGGTATGCATTTCAGTTCATCTATCGTGGCATTTCATAATCCATCGGAATTGTTAATTCTCCGTGAATGCCGGTTCGCAGCGCCCAAAGACCGCAAACGCTCGGGACCCTTCACTTCAAATAGGCGCGCACAATGTCGAGCAATTCATCGGCTGCGAGAGACTGCTCAGAGCTGGGTTTTCGTTTCGGGTCGAGTACGTGAAAACGCACATGATCTTCGAGTAACTCCGCCATCAGACCATTCATCGCGCCCCGTGCCGCCGTAATGAGCCGCAGAACGTCGGAACAATCTTGTTCGGTTACTAGGGCTCTTTCCACTGCTTCAACCTGACCCCGAATGCGCCGGACTCGCAGGATCAGCTTTTCCTTTTCCTTTATCGTGTGTGTCATATGAGCGCCTTCATACTATACAGGGGTATACTATGAGTCAAGGCCCAAAAACTTGTTTATGAGAAGTCAACGATGACTCCTGCTTATTGTGCGGGCGCGTAGTAGCCGGCCTTCGCGTAAACGTGAAGGTGGTTTGAGTTGTGTGGTGGTGCTACGCGGATTGCTACCCGATGCCACCTTCCATCGTGAGCCACGGGATTCGGTCGGTATCCAATCAGGTATTCGTTGCGCATTTCGATTGCGAGTTGATTCGCAGCATCACCAATCTTCTTGAGGCTGTGGATTGGGAACGTCCTTCCGCCGCTGACGTTGGTTAGTGCGCCGAGCAGATCTGGCCCCATGCGTTCGGCTTTCGTCCTGGGAGCTTCATCAAAGATTCCCATCGCATAAACTTGGACGCCTGCCTCCAGTACGACGGACCACACGTCTTTCGTGGTGTACCGGCTGTGATCCTCCCCGCCATCAGAAACAATCAATAGCGCCTTCCTCTTGTTGTGAGCGTCTTTCATCTTGTCCAACCCAAGATAAACGGCGTCCAACAGTGAAGTTAATCCGTCCGGCACTGCCCTGGAGATGCGGTCTTGGATGGCTTCGACCGAACTGGTAAAGTCCACGAGCGATTCCGGTCGGTCTGCAAAGCCAATCAGGAAGAATTCGTCGCTCGGATTCGAACTCCGAAGAAGCTGAATTACGGCTTCACGGGAACGATCCATTTTCCCGTACATGCTGCTGCTCGTGTCGAAGAGAATTCCCAAGGAGATTGGCGCATCTTCCGAAGAGAAGTGACGGATGACTTGCTGATTGGCTCCCTCGAAAACAGTGAAACTATCCTTTTCTAACCCAAGCACCAGGTGATCCTTGCGGTCAGTCACAGTTACAGGAACAAGAACCAAATCCACGTCGACCTTCAAAGAGGAAGATTTCTCGCTTGACGGCGACATCTCCCCAGGCAAGGCGCGTTGCGTTCGAGGAGTGATGTGGGGACTGGGGTCATCCAGTTGGGCCGCACACACAGACACGGAAATTTGAACGAACAGTGCCGCGCACAGAAGTCGACGATACATCGTTCCCCACTGAAAGTGATCCCGAAGTGCAGTCCCCACCTGATTGACGATCTCCTCGAGATCTTAACGCACATTCTGGAACGAAAAACGACCTCACGCGCGGGAGTAACGTTCGGTCACCGCCGCCGACGGGCAGGAATCTTCGCCCGCAATCTGCCCCTCCGCTCCTGAGCGCTTTGGGCAGTCGCGCCGAGTTCGTATTTGCTTTGCACCAGTCCACCCTTATAGCAGCGGGTGCCAACGTGCCGAAGCTGGATGTCGCGTGGCACCGGACCAAACAAGGGGATCCCTTCCCCGATCAAGACCGGTACTCGTGTAATCACCATCCGGTGGATGACCCTGCGCCAGGAATCGTTGGATCGTGAGTCCACCATCTATAAGTCCATCGCGGATTTCCATGTAGACGGCCCGTTGTCACACAATCCTGCTCTTGTCCCTGTTTTAGAAAGGCCGCAATGCCTGACATGCCGAAAATAGACGTTCCCCGCTATCTTCCGTCCACATCTGCACTCTCGAATGATGAGTGCGTGCTTCTGTGCACGCGGGACCGCTTTGCCATCGGCCGCTTCTGAAATTCCATACTCACCGATCAGCCATTTCCTGGTTGCCGGATCCATGAGAGACAGATTGATCTCGCTTCCGTGCTTTCGGCAGAAGTCCTCGAACGATCTGTCGGTGACAAACGTATCCAAGAGCCTGAGCTTTCCTTCGGAGATGAGTCTCCGAATATCATCTTGTGTGACTCCCAGGGTCCTGGCCGCTCGGTTCCAAGAATACGCAGCCTCGTCGGCGACGGCCGCTCTAGGCCTGCGACCATGGGAATCATCACCAGTCGGGTACTTCTGTTCATACAACTGAGCCAAGGAACTGCCGGTGATTCGCGGATCACGAACTCGCAACATGCCGCTCGCAACCAAATACCGCAGTCGGGCACGGCTCACACGCAGCAACTTCCGCAATCCACGCTGCGACCATCCGTCCTTTACCCGCGCGCTCATACCCAGAGCGCCAAGACGAAAACGCACGGCACGGACAGAGCGACCAAGGCGCTCAGCAATTTTAGTGACGGGTTCGTAGCCCGCCAAATCCAGGAGTGTTTCGTCGTCCTCTTTCAACCATGGACGAGAGAATGGCCGATGAAAAGAGCCGTTGCTATCGGCATTCTTCAAGTCTTGCTCTGTGGAAGGAATTGCCAGAGCCGGCGTTCGCCGCAACTGCCGTATGCGCCGCCAGCAGTCGCCGCGCTTCCATCCCGGCACCAATTCGAGGATTTTGTTGATCGCGTCGTGCTTCTTCT
>Ga0335071_10000622_pt1 | contig 38867 bp, 38 predicted proteins | sample Lox_Sample_15_FD_206724 | JGI IMG/M metagenome (GOLD analysis project Ga0335071, IMG submission 206724) | Soil microbial communities from Loxahatchee National Wildlife Refuge, Florida, United States - Lox_Sample_1.5 | ecosystem: Environmental > Terrestrial > Soil > Wetlands | place: USA... | reverse complement strand
CGGCGGCGCGGGCGTCGGCGGCGCGGGGACGGCGGTCTCGTCGGCCCTGACGATCGGCGCCGCCGTGGCGGCCGGTGTCACGGGAGCGATTGCCCGCGCGACTGTGGTGTGCGGCGCGGGCTTCGCCGCGAACGGCAGCGGCGTGGACACCGGCCGGGAGAAGTGCTGGGGCGCACGCGCCTCCGGCGCCGGCAGCACCAGGGTCGATTCCACCTGGGAAGCCGGATGCGCCGGGTGCCGCGCACCGCGGCGCTCGGCGCGGACCGCGACCGTGACGGCGCCCGCCGCCGCGGCGGTGCCGGCGAAGACGGCCACCCAGCCGGCGAAGGTCACGGCGTGGTCACCGTCAGGGTGATGACCAGGTTGGCCGTGTAGGTCGCCGGCGGATCCGCGGTCCAGTGAAGGAGCGAGCGGATGACGATGCTGTTGGTCCAGTTGTTCCCGGTGTTCCGGCTGATCTGGCGCGACTCGACCGTCACGTCGGCCGTGGTCAGCGACGTCCACGTCGCCAGGTCCGACCGCCGCCACTGCAGGTCGGACAGCGGGGCCGTGCCGAAGGTCGAGGACGTCGAGCGGATGGCGACCGAGGTGGTGCGGAGCGTCCGCCTACTCCCACTCGTAATGTTGACATTGTAGCTGAGCGGCGTGGTGGCCTGGATGGACCCCGTCACGAAATCCGCCGCGGCCGGCGCGGCGAAGGCGACGGGACCGCCGGAGACGGTGAGCACCACCCGCTGCTGGGCGGCCGCGGGTCGCGCCACCAGGAGCAGGGCGGGCAGCGCCCACCGCAGCAGCCGGAGCCCGCCGTTCGCGTGCGTCACGGGATGTCCAACGGCACCTGACCGGCGGCCACTTCGCTGCCGCCGAAGTCGAGCAGTGCCAGGACGACATAGCGCCCGCTGGGCAGCCGGGGAACGGGCAGGTGCACGCGGCGCGCCGCGCCCGGCAACACCGGGAAGAGCGGCACCGAGTCCTTGGCGGCGACCGAGTTGTCGAGTTTCCGGTACTCCACGTCGCCCCGCACCCAGCTGGGCAGTCCGCCCGTGTTGCGGAAGAGGAGCGAGACCACGACGCTGTCCGGCACCGGCGCGATCTTGACCCCGCGGCGGGCCGCGGCGGTGTCCGGCGGGGTCCGCACGGTGTCGATCGCCATGTCCTCGACGGCGCCGTCGCTGGCGAGGCCGGGGGGCTCGATGTACACCTTGACGCCCAGGCGGAGGACGTAGGAGATCCGCCGGCCGGCGCCCGCGGTGGGGCCGCCCGCCTCCACGAAGACGATGCTCCAGCAGGTGGCGGGGACGGAATCGGCGCCTTCGAGGCCGAGCCGCACGCCCTGGGAGCTGTGCGCCGGCAGGCGGAGACTCAGGGGAAACACGCGCAGGTACTTCGCGCAGGACTGCGGCAGCGACCCCAGGGGCACCCAGCGGTTGGCCCCGTTCTCGTCCCGGTCCCAGTCGTTGAGATAGACCGTGGCCTCGACCACCTGATCCGTTTCGTTCGAGACGTTGAACCCGGAGACGGCGGGGGAGCTGGCCTGGGGATGGAGCACGATTTCGGCCTGGTCCACCGACACCTGCGCGGCGGCGCTCCGGCCACTCATGCCCCAGAGAGACAACGCGGCGAGTACGCTCCAGCGCACTCGCCGCGCCGGCGAGTGCGCGCCCGGAACCTCGGCGCGCACCCGCAGCATCGAAGACAACGTCACGGCTCGGTCAGCGTGTACACGACGGCGAGCGAGTAAGCGCCCGGCGCGTCAGTGCTGTGCCACGCCGCATGGTAGAAGATGTTCACGGTCGAGGTACCGCCGGTCACGGTCTGGTGAATCACCTGCGCCGCGGTGGTGGACAGGCCGGTGTACGTACCGCCGGAGGTCAGGGACCACGACAGATCACTGGCCGGCTTGGTCACGCCCGCGGGAGCGGTGAAATTCGCCGCGCCGGACGCGATCGTGACGCTGAAGGGGACGTTCGCCTTGCCCGTGACGCTGGGGCCGGCGGTCGCGACCGGATTCGCGGCGGAGTCGACGTTGTCGATCGTCGGAACGCCGAGGGCCGTCGTGGTCGCGCTCAGGGTGAGTTTCTGCAGCGTCGGGATGGTCACCGACGCGGTCGTGGTCACGGCGCATCCCGCCGTGGTGCACGTTTGGGCGCTCGCCTGGGCCGTAACGGCCAAGCCGAGGAGCGCCACCAGGGCCAGCGTGCCGCGCTTGCTCATGTCCGATTCACCTCGCCTAGGAGTGAAGTTGTCCGCCAACTGCCCGATGCTTCCTTCTGCTGCGCCCCTCAAAGGCAACGACTGTGCCAACCGCCTAACCCTTGCTCACTGTCTAGTTTTTAGACAGTTATGGCTATCGAAGGGTGGCGATTATAGTGTCGAATCTGTGAAAACACAACATTTTGGTGATTTTGTGTGTTCGAAATGGTCATTTCGGAGAGGTGAGGCAAAGAAAAAGCCCCTCGCACCTTGCAGGACGAGGGGCTAAATGCGGTGCAGCGCCCTAGGCCCGGCGCCCCAGCCGCCTTCGCTCGACCATCAACCGCCGATCCGAAGGGGTCCGCCGGAGGTCGAGCCGCCGTTCCAGCGACCGCCGCCGCTCCAGGCCCCGGCGGCGCTCGACCTGGACCGCGACCACCACCAGGCGCCGATCCGCGAGGAACCGCCGGTCCACCCCGGCCCGCCGGTCCTGAAGGGTCCGGCGATCCATGATCTTCCGACGATTCAGGGGCGGCATGAGTTCCATGCGAAGCTCCTCAGGGATGGCCCGGGTTAAGGGGCGATAAGCTACTCCGCGAGGCCTTCCCCCGCCAGACTCCCCGGTCCCACCAGTGTCCCCAGAACCCCCAATCGAACGGCCGAAAGGGTTCTATCTTCCCTTCCAGCAATGGATAACCTCGCCCACACCCTCGTCGGCGCGGCGATCGGCCGAGTCACCGGCGAGTCCCGCGTCCCCGCCCCGGCCATCCTTGGCGCCGTCGCGGCCAACGCCCCAGACTGGACCGAGCTCTTCACGGGCATCCGCCTGCGCCGGGACACCCCGATCATGGCGGCCGCCCATCGCGGGATCACCCACTCCCTTGTCGGAGCCGCGGTCCAGGCAGCCGTCTTCACCGTCATCACCGGGCTCGCCCTCCGGTCCCGGAGCCGGCGCACCAACGCCCCGGTGCCCTGGGGAACCCTGATCCTCCTGTACACCGCCGCCCTCGCGAGCCACCTGTGCATGGATTGGCTCGGGTCGTACGGCCTGCGTCCCTTCCTGCCCTGGAGCGACCAGCGGTACTACGGCGACTGGGTGGGCATCGTCGATCCCCTCTTCTGGCTGGTGCCGCTGGTCCTCCTCGCCTGGGGACAGACCCGCCGCTGGCCGGTCGCGCTGGGAGCCACGATCCTGACCGCCCTCATCCTGCTGCTCGTCTTCCGGTACAGCGGGGTCGCCACCTGGCTGCGCTGGTCGTGCGCGGCCGTCGCCGCGGCCGGGGTCGTGGGCTGGCACCGCCACTGGTTCGGACCGGGAGCCCGCCGCGCGGCCGCGGCGACGGCGCTGCTCATTCTCTCCGGCTATACTCTGGCACAGGCGGGCACCGCGATGGTGCTCCGGCACCGGCTCGGCGCCGTCGCCCGGGCCCGGTTCGGCCCCGACGCCACGTACGCGCTGGTGACGCGTCCGGGATACCCATTCACCTGGGACCGCGTGATGGCGGACTCGGACACGGTGGCCGGCCCCGGGTGGAGCGTCCCCCGGCACATCCGCCTCCCCGCGGTGCGCGAGGCCCTGGAAACGGCCGACGGGCGGGCCCTCGGCGGGTTCTACCGGTTCCTCGCCGCCGACGTCGATTCGAGCGGAGGACGGACCGTGGTCTATCTCCACAACGCGCGACGAGGGTATGCGTGGCGCGGAGAGCCGATCACCGTGCCCCCCGCGAGGCCGCGCTGACCACCCCCCGAACCTCCAACCCCGGGGTCACCGGGCCGGCACCGACCCCGGCGGATCTGACGCGGGAGCTGACGCCGCTTCTCGACCCCACCTTCCGGCTCGACCACGTGGTCGCGATCTCCCGCGACCGCGCGCTCTATCAGGCCTGGGACCGCGTGCTGAAGCGCTTCGTGGCGCTCCGGGTGCACATGATGCCGAACACGCCCAGCCGCACGTGGTTCATGCGGGAGACGGAAACGCTCGCGGCGCTCGATCACCCGGCCATCCGGCACGCCTACGCCGCCGCCGTCGTGGGCGACGTCGCCTACCGGACCGCCAACTGGATCGAGGGAGAGAGCCTGGCGGAAGCGATCCGGCGCGGACCGCGCCCCATTCCGACGGTGATGTCCCTGGTCCGGGACCTGCTCGGCGCCCTCGAATACGCGCACGCCCACGGCGTGATCATGCGGCGCCTCCTGCCGACCACCGTGATGCTCGAAATCTCCGGGCGCGGCATCATCACCGATCTCCGGTACGCCAACTGGTGCCTGCCCAACGTCCCGGTGGACGAGCAGGGCGGCGGAGCGCCCTTCACCGCGCCCGAGATTCGCACGGGCGGCGCGGGGGACCCCGCGAGCGACCTGTACGGCGTGGCGGGACTCGTCTATCTCGCGCTGACCGGCCAGGAGCCGGCGGCGGACCCCACCGCCATCGTCCCGCCCCGCACGCTCCGGCCCGCCATCCCCGCGGCGGTCGAGCGGGTGGTCCTCCGGGCCCTCCGCCCGGAGCCGGGCGCGCGCTATTTCACGGCCACCGAGATGCTCGAAGATTTCGTCGCGGACGCGGGCTCCTTCCACGAGCCGGCCGCGGCGCCCCATCTGATGGATTCGGGATTCGAGCGCCGCCTGCGCCGCGCCCTCGGCGACGACTACGAGCTCCTGGGCGAGCTGGGATCGGGCGGATTCGGCCGCGTGTACCGGGCCCGCGATCTGGGGCTCGAGCGGGAAGTGGCGATCAAGGTCCTGCATCCGTCCCTGACGGCGGACCCCGTGGTGGTGGAGCGGTTCCGGCGCGAGGCCCAGCTGGCGGCCCGCCTCCGGCACCCCAACATCGTGAGCATCTACGACATTCAGGGCCGGGCGGGCCTGCAGTGGTATACGATGGAATACGTGCCGGGGCAGAGTCTCGCGCAGCTGGTCCAGGCCAAGGGCCCGCTCTCGGTGGAGCGAACGGTGCGGGTGCTCACCGAAGCCCTCTCCGCGCTCGAGCACGCGCACGCGCTCGGTCTGGTGCACCGGGACCTGAAGCCCGAGAACATGCTGCTCGAGCCCGACGGCCGGCTCCGCATCACGGACTTCGGCCTGGCCCTGGCGCTCCGCGGCGAGCGGTACGGCGGCGCCTCATCCCGCAGCGGCACCCCCCAGTTCGCCGCGCCCGAGCAGCTCCTCGGCGAGCGGGTCGACCCGCGCGCGGATCTCTACTCCCTCGGCGCCACGGCCTACTTCGCGCTCCTGGGACGCCCGCCCTTCGACGGCGCCACTCCGGAGGTCATCCTCGCCAAGCAAACCGTGGATGCCCTCCCCCTGCTCGCGGCCGAGCGCTCGGACGTGCCCCGGGAGCTGGAGGTGGTGCTGCGGCGGGCCGTGGCCAGTGATCCGGCGCGGCGGTTTCAGACCGCGGCGGCGTTCCGAGAGGCGGTGCTGGCGGCGGCGGGGGGATTCCGGAGAAGGCTCTTGACGGTGCTCAGGCGGATCTCGGGAGCGTGATGGGAGCGGGAAGAGGGAAGTGGGAAGAGGGAAGAGTGCCACGCTTCCCTCTTCCCGCTTCCCACTTCCCTATCTCCAGCGAAAGATCTTCAGGGCGATCCCGAAGCAGACGACCCCCCAGGCCCCGACCACCGCGATCGGGGCGCCGAGGTGGACGATGGACGTGCCGTCGATCATGACCGCCCGGAGCGCGTCGTTGAGCGCGGTGAGCGGCAGGGCCTTCACGAACGGCAGCATCACGTCCGGAAAGCGCGAGTAGGAAAAGAAGGTCCCCGACAGGATCCACATCGGGAGCATCGCGAGGTTCATCAGACCCGACACGCCTTCGATGGTGCGCGCCCGGCTGGCGATCAACAGCCCGAGACCGGAGAACGCGAGCGAGCCCAGGAGGGTGATCCCCGCCAGCGCGAAGAACGACCCTCGTACGCCGACCCCGAAGATGAGCCAGCCGAAGCCCACCAGCGCCGCCACCTCCACCACCAGGAAGACCAGGCGGGACAGAATGAAGCCCAGGAGGTAGTGACTCTTCTTCATCGGTGTCGCCAGGAAGCGCTTGAGGAGCTTCTTCTGGCGCGCGTTCACCACGGCGAAGCCGACCCCCCAGATGCCGGACCCCAGGAGATTCATGCCGAGGAGTCCCGGGATCAGGAAATCGATGTACCGGGACCCCGGCGCGGTGACGTGCTCGCTCCGGGTGGCGACCGGATCCGCCCTCCCGGCCGCGCGCTGCAGCGCCCGGTCCACCGCCAGCTGCGCGGGCCGGCTCTCATCGCGGCTCGGGTCGAAGCGGTAGACCACGGACCGGCCGGGCACCACCAGGATGGCGATGCGCCCCGACCGCAGCCGGACGCCGCTCTCGGCGGAATCGAGAATCACCGGGCGCAGCGCCGAATCGGCCGAGAGAGCCCTGACGACCGCGCTGTCTCCGGAGCCCGCCAGCACGCCCACCGAGATCGCGCCGGGGCCCTTGTTCCGGAACGCGAGACCCAGCGCCGCCGCCAGGACGATCGGGAATCCGAACACCCAGAAGATGGCTTCGGGCTCCCGGTAGAACTCGCGGACGCGGGAGATGGTGAGCTGGAAGACCGGATGGTTACGCATCGCGGAGCTGCCGGCCGGTGAGGGAGACGAAAACGTCTTCGAGCGTGGCGTGGTGCGTGGTCAGGGACGCCAGGCCGAGCTTCCGCCGCTCCAGCGCCGCCATGAGCGCCGGCAGCACCGTGTGGAGCTCGGTGGCCGTCAGCGATACGCCGTCGGCCGTCAGGCGTACACTCCGCGCGCCGGGCAGCCGTTCGAGCTCTCCGCGCAAATCCGCCGCCGCAGGGTTGCTCAGCGTGAAGTCGATGACGTGCTCGGCGCCCAGCGACGCGATGAGCTCGCGGGGGGTGCCCAGCGCGATGATCTTGCCGTGGTCCATGATGGCGACCCGGTCGCAGAGCCGTTCGGCCTCGTCCATGTAGTGCGTGGTGAGCAGGACCGTGTGCCCCTGCCCCTTGAAGCGCTCGATGACCTCCCAGAGCTGGCGCCGCGACTGGGGATCGAGTCCCGTCGTGGGCTCATCCAGAAAGAGGAGGTCGGGGCGTCCGACGAGCGCGCAGGCCACCGCGAGGCGCTGCTTCTGCCCGCCCGAGAGCTTGCCGACCCAGCTGCGCTTCTTCTCGCCGAGGGAAACGAGCTCGAGCACTTCGTCGACCGTGTGCGAGCTCTCGTAGAAGCTCCGGAAGAGGGACAGCGTCTCCTCCACGGAGAGCTTCTCGGCGAGCTGGGTTTCCTGCAGCTGGATGCCCAGGTGCTCGCGGAGCGCCCGACCGCCGGCCTCGTCGTCCCACGTCATCCCGAGGACCGAGACCTCGCCCGCGTCCGGCAGCGTGAGCCCTTCGAGGATTTCGACCGTGGTGGTCTTCCCCGCGCCGTTGGGGCCGAGGAGGCCGAAGCACTCCCCGCGGGCGACGGTGAGATCGAGGCCGGCGACCGCGACCACGTCCTCGTAGCGTTTCACGAGGCCCGCGGTGCGGATCGCCGGGTCAGTGCGCGGCGGGGTCGTCAGGCTTCGCCTGCGCCTTCTCGGGCGTGAGGGCCTGCTTGAGGGCCAGGTCGAGCTGCATCCCGATGCTGTTCAGCCCGTCGTTGAGGCCGCGGATCTTCATGTTGATGCCGCCCGAGCGGTTGGCCATGATCGAGAGCGATCCGCAGATGTCGGCCACGGTGCCCACAGGCGCCGTGAGGAGCCGCTGGCGCATCTGCGACATCTCGCGCGCGATCATGCCGCACAGGTTGTTGATGACCGACGCCTTGGCGGCCCGGCTCGACTCGAGCTCGGCCACGATGCTGCGTGTCTTCGACGTGATCCGCAGCAGCTCCTGGATCTCGTCGGCCTTCCGCTGCTGGTTGGCGCTGAGCTTTACGCCGGCCATGAAATTCCTCGGGGCATCGGGGAGCTAGGCGGCAGACGCGCGCGCGGGCGCGGGCTGCTTCGCGGGTTCGTCGCGGTGGACCATGAGCATGAGGCCGTAGACCGACAACAGGATGACCGCCGACACGTAGAACGGCACGTGATGTCCCAGGTTTCCGTACGTCCACCCGGCGTACGCGGGTCCGAGAATCGCCGCGACGCCCCGGTAGGTCTGCTGGACCCCCATGGTCACGCCGATTTCGTGCGGGTCGGCCCGATGACTCACGAGTGCCGAATTGGCCGGGAACAGCAGCGCGGTTCCGAGAGGCAGGAGAATCTGCGACAGCACGAACATGGGGAGCGTGGGCGCGAGCGGCACCAGGACGAACCCCGCGATCAGGAGGAGCGCGCCGATCCGCATGGTCCGCACTTCCCCGAACCGGTGGTTGAACCATCCCACCGGCGCGGCCCGCATCACGACCCCCACGACGCCGAAGATCATGAAGAAATACCCGATCTGATCGACCGTGATGCCGAACTGGTCGTGCAGGTAGAGTGAGAAGATCGGCGGCAAGGCGTTGAAGCCCAGCATCGCGAGCGCGTAGATCCAGATGAGGAGGGAGACCGGACGCCCCGGCTCCGCCAGCACGCGCCCCGCGGGCTCCACGATGTTCCGGAACGCGTCGCGCAAGGTCTCCGTGCGGCGGGCACCGGGAGCGGCCGTCGCGGCCCCCACCCCGGCCTGCGACCAGCGGGATTCGGGGAGCCATTTCCAGGCGACGACGACGTTGACGAGCACGAGCGCCGCGCCGAACAGACCCGGAGCCGCGTCGCCGAACCGGTGCATGAACGACCCGATGGCCGGGCCGATCACCACCCCGGCGCTGGTGGCCGCGGACAGCCACCCCAGGGCCTTGGCACGCTCGGCCGGCGGCATGGAGTCCGCGACATAGGCCTGCACCACACCCGTCGTCCCCCCGCCGAGCCCCTGCACGAAACGGGAGACGAAGAGGAGCCAGACGTTCGGGGCGAAGGCGAACACGACGTACGCGAACGCCGAGCTGCCGAGTCCCACCAGGAGGGCCGGCCGGCGCCCGCGGCGGTCCGAAACGTAGCCCCAGACCGGCGAGGCCAGGAGCTGCGCCACCGGAAACGACGCGGCCAGATACCCCACCACCGTGGGGGTCGCGTGGAGATTGGTCGCGTACAGGGGCAGGAGGGGCCAGATGATCATCAGGCCCATCATGTCCACGAACGCCACCAGCATCAGGATCGCCAACCGCCTCATCGACGAGCTCCGATTGCGAGAACGACGGCACTGACGAGCATCAGCACCACTCCGAACGCGGCCGCCACCCCGAGCTCATTGAGCCGCAGCGACGAAAGGATCTCCATCGAAATAGGCCGGGTGTCGTAAGTATAGAGCACGATCGACGTCACGAAGTCTCCCAGCGCCGCGACGAAGGCGAGGCTGGCCCCCGCCGCCAGAGCCGGCGCCAGGAGCGGGAGGGTGACCCGGCGGAAGGTCGCCCAGCGCCCGGCCCCCAGACTCGCCGCCGCTTCGTCGTACGCCGGGTCCAGCTGGCGGTACCCGGCCAGGACCGCCCGCCCCGTGACCGGAACGTTCCGTACCAGATAGGCGAGCGGCAGGATCACCGCGGTCCCCACCAGCACCCACCGGGCCTCGAGCGGCTTCGACACGCTGAACGCCGTCGCCAGCGCGATCGCGAACACGGTGCCGGGGAGCGCCCACGGGAGCGCCACGAACGCCTCGATGATCCGGCCCAGCCGGACGCGCCGACGGACGACCAGCCATCCGGCCGCGAGCGCGAGGCCCACGGCGCCCGCGGTGCTCACCGCCGCCATCCAGAGCGAGTTCACGAGCGGCGTGAGACGCCCGGGTTCCGCGAGCAGGCGGCGATAGTTGTCGAGGTTGAGCACCGGAGGGAAGGTCTCGGTTGTCCAGGTCGCGTAGGGGACGAGCGACACGAGCACGAGCGTGAGGTGGGGGAGCAGGAGCACCACCGCGAGCACCCACCCCGCCCCGGCCGCCACCAGGCGCGCGGTCCGGGACCGGATCACGCGCCGCCGGGGAGCCGCCCCCTTGCCGAGGGAAAACAGCTGCGCGTCGCCCTCGGAGCGGCGCAGCACGGCGAGCGCCACCAGAGCCAGCAGCGCCAGCGCCACCGTTTCCACCATCGCGAGGGCGTCTTCCCCGTTCAGCCGGGACGCCACGATCTGCGTCGGCATCACGCGGAACCCGCCGCCGAAGACGTACGGCGCGCTGAACGACCCCAGGGCCGTCATGAACGTGAGAAGCGCGGCGCCGGCGAGCGACGGCCGCAACATCGGCAGGATGACCCGGACGAGCGTCCGCCACCGCCCGGCGCCGAGGGCGTGGGCGGCTTCGATCATCGCGGCGTCGAGCTTGGCGAGGCCGGCCCGGGTGAACAGGTAGAAGTAGACGTACATCGAGTAGGCGTGCACCAGGAGGATGCCGGCCGCTCCCTGCAGGTGCCAGGGCGCGTCGTGGAATCCGAAGACGTACTGGACCGCCCGCGCCGCGAAACCTGACTCGCCGTACAGGAAGAGGAAGGCGATCACGCCCACCAGCGGCGGGAGCACGGCGGGCAGCGCGATGAGGGAGCCCAGGAGCTTGCGGCCCGGAAACTCGAACCACTCGAAGAGGAAGGCCAGGGGAATGCCGATCACGGCGGCCAGCGCCACCGAGGCGACCGAAATCCAGCAGCTCGCCCAGAGCGCGTGCCACTCCGTGGGCCGGCTCACGAACGCCCGCACGGCACCGACGTGCGCGGCCTCCAGGGCCACGATCAACACCGGATAGAGCACCAGCCACGCGAGCAGGAGCGTGAAGAGAACGCCCAGCGGGCGACGGCGGATCACCCGAACACCGTCTTCCGCCCGGCCGCCAGGGTCACGCGGTCCCCGACCCTGGCCGCCCGGGGATCGGTCAACACTTCCACCCGGGCGCCGCCCTCGAGCTCCACCGAGAGATACGCGCTCGCCCCGGTGAAGCGGCGCTCTTTCACCACCCCGCTCACGCCGGGCCCGGGCACGATCCGGAAGTCCTCCGGGCGGATGACCACGGTCTCTCCCGCCTGAGCCCCGAACAGCCGGCAGGCGCCGTCCTTCAGCACGTTGGCCCGGCCCACGAAGGTCGCGACGAACAGGCTCGCCGGCGTGTCGTAGACGGCGTCGGGAGTGCCGACCTGCTCGAGCCGCCCCGCGTTCAGCACGGCCACGCGGTCGCCGAGATCGAAGGCCTCCTCCTGCTCGTGCGTCACGAACACCGACGTGATCCCCACCCGGCCGATCACCTCGCGCAGCTCCCGGCGGGTGCGCTCGCGCAGGGAGGGATCGAGGTTGGACAGCGGCTCGTCCAGCAGGAGAACGCGCGGATGCGGCGCGAGCGCGCGGGCGAGCGCCACGCGCTGCTGCTGCCCGCCGGAAAGCTCCTGCACCTTGCGCCGCTCGAAGCCCGCGAGGTCCACGAGGCCCAGGGCCTCCGCGACCTGCGCGTCGCGGTCGGCGGCCGCGGCGAGCCCGAACGCCACGTTCTCACCGACGTCGAGGTGGGGGAACAGCGCGTAGTGCTGGAAGACCATGCCGAAGCGCCGGGAGGCCGGCGGCATCGACGTCACGTCCTCTCCGTCCACCCGGACCCGCCCGCCGTCCGGCGTTTCGAATCCCGCGAGCATCCGGAGGAGCGTGGTCTTGCCGCTCCCCGACGGGCCGAGGAGCGCGAGGATCTCCCCCCGCTCGATGCCCAGGGACACGGGGCCGACGGTGACGGTGTCGGAAAACCGGACGCGCAGGCCGTCGACGGTGAGGAAACTCACGGACGGCCGCCGGTGGTGCGGACCTTCTGATCCCAGTACCGCATCCAATCGGCTCCGTGGGTCGCCAGCATGTCCCAATCCAGGTCCGCCGCCGGCACCATGGTCCGCCGGACCTCGAGCGCCCACGCCGGCAGGGAATCGGCGGGAAGATCCTGACGGGCGGGGAGGCGGTACGCCTCCCGCGTGGCCAGGAGCTGGATGTCCACGGACCCGATCCATTCTTCCCACGCGCGGGCGGCGGCTTGGTGACGGGCGCCCTTCACGATGCCGATGGCGTCTTCGATCACCGGCGTGCCGCTCTTGGGGAAGACGTATCCGAGCTGGAGACCCTCCTGCCGGCTGAGCAGGATGTCCGGGAGATCCCAGATGGTGACGAGCCCTTCCTGCCGGACGATCTTCTGATCGAGCAGCGTGCTGTTGAGGACGTACTCGCGGGTCTGCAGATCCAGGCGCCGGAGCCAGGAGAAGGCCGCGACGGTGTCCGTGCCGTCCTTCAGCCCACGCTCGATCAGGAGACCCCAGACCGCGCGCATGGTCCCGGACGTGAGGGGGTCCTTGATGAGGATCTTCCCCTTCCATCGGGGATCCAGAAGATCGTCCCAGTCGTGCGGCGCCTGCTCCGGCGTCAGCGCCTGGTCCGCGTAGACGATCACGGCGGGTGTCTCGTAGGCGGCGAAGTAGCGATCCCCCGGCCCCTGCCCGTGCGGCGCGATGTGATCGGCCCAAGTCGGCCGGAACGGCTCGAGCAGCGAGTCCTGCGCCCCGCGCGCGAAGATCGTCGCGGGCCCGCCGAACCAGACGTCCGCCTGCGGATTGGCGCGTTCCGAGCGGACGCGGTCGTAGACCTCCTGCGACCCCATGTCCAGCCAGTGCACCGCGATGTCCGGATGCAGCTGCTCGAAGCGCTTCTGGAGCAGCGTCAGGAGGTCACGGCCGTGGGGAGAATAGATGACGAGGGGGGTTTTCCCGCCCGACGAGCACGCCGCCAGGAAGAGCGCCAGAGCGCCGGCCAGCCGCCTCACGGGGTGTGCTTCGGCCTGAGTGCGAGGAGATTCGCGAAGAGCCGATAGGCGCCGACCACGCCGGCGGGAAGCTCGCGGAAGAACGCCAGCCCGGTGTAGACGTAGGTCCCCCGGCCCAGCGGCGCGATGAGCAGGCCGCCCGCGAGCGGCGGATCTCCCGGATCGTGCATCGTGAACACCGGGTGATAGGTGGAATCCCAGTCGTGCGCGAAGTAGAGCCCGCGCTCCTGGATCCACCCCTGCCAGTCCGGGGCGCCGATGGGGTTGGGCGCCCGGAGCACCGGGGCCGCCGTGTCGAGCACGGTGACCACCGCCGTCTCGTCCGTCACCCGGTCGTGCGGCGTCGCGATCGTCAGCGGGAACGGCGCGAAGCCCCCGCGGATGAACGGGTACTGCTGGTATTGCACCACGACCAGACCGCCCGCCTTGGCGTAGTCCAGCAGCCGGCCGTTGTTCGCCACGAGCGCCGGATCGGTTTCGTAGGCCCGGCTTCCGATCACGATCGCGTCATACCGGGACAGGTCGCCCTTCGCCAGCGAGTCGGCCGAGAGGATCTCGATCGGCAAACCCACGGCGGCCAGAGCCTCCGGTACGCGGTCGGACGCGCCGCGCACGTACCCGATGCGGGAGAGCGCCGGAAGCGTGATGGGCGCCACCCGGATCTCGGCCACCGACGGGTGCACGGTGGCGCGCGGCTCGATGTGCGGGTAGTCGATGATGCTCAGGGCGCCGTCACTGGACGAGCGGTCGGCGCCTTGCACCGACGCCTGGAGCCGGAAGGCGCCGGGCGGCGTGCCGGCCGGAAGCTCCACCGAGAACGTGTAACTCTTGGTCTCGTCTTCGCGGGTGAACGAAAGTGAGTCGGCCGGCACCGGGGCCCACCCGGTCGGGACCGTGATTTGCAGCTTCCCGATGGCGGGGCCGCGGGACCGGTTCGTCACCTGCACCGTGAACTGCCGGGCGCCGCCGGACGCGGCGGGCCACACGACGAGACCCGGCGTCAACGTGACGTCGAACGGCTCGGTCACGAAGAGCGGGCGACGCACTTCCCCCCGGGTCTGGTCACGGAACCGGTAGACCACTTCCCGGGTCAGCGTCACCGGCGCGCCGTCGATCACGAGGCGCGCGCGGACGGTGACCGGCGGAGGCGCGAACGGCAGGCCGCGCACGTCGGCCGGCACGCCCGACCAGTCGTAGAGCGATCCGACCAGCGGGCGCTCGAGAAAGTAGGGTTGCGACCGCGGCGCGTCCGCGGGCACGTGGACCGCGAAATGGCGCTGCAGCACGGTCCCGGGCGCCGCGGCCCCGCCGCCGTTCTCCATCGCCTCGACGGCCCACCCGCCCGGGGCGAGGACCTCGAGCCCGGACAGCCGCACCGAATCGGAGCCGGCGTTCCAGAGATCGGCTTCCACCTGCAGGCGCTGGCCGCGGATCACGATGTCGTCGTCCGCCAGGCCGTCCAGCACCACGCCCGCCGCGCGCGCGAGCGCGTCCTCGGCGATCACCCGCTGCGCGGTGTCGGCCGGCCCCAGGACCTGAAGCGCGCGCGCGAGCAGCGGGGCGACCGCGCCGGGATCATACGGGCTGAGCCGGCGGCGGGCCGAGTCGACCAGGGCGACGAACGCGTCCTGACCGTGCAGGGTGGTGTCGACCCCGCCGAAGAACGTGTCGGAGCCCCCGGGGGCCCCCTTCCGCGTCTCCACCAGCTGCAGCCGGACCTGACTCGGCCCGGCGCGCTGGAGCTGTCCCATGTCCTGGGAGCGGTGCTGGGAGCGGCCCGCCATCGCGATCTGGAAGTACGACTCGCCGACGATGGGATCGATGGTGCCCGCCGGGAAGCGGAGGGTCGTCCCCGCGGTGTCGAAGTTGGAGGACCGGTAGAACTTGACGGGACCCCAGGACGAGTCCTGGAGGAGATCGAAGGCCTGCCGCGCGAGCTGCCCGGATTCCTGATGCTGGCCGTGGCCGTCCCGCGGCGTCCCGGTGAAAATCGAGACGATCACCTGGGGCCGGAAGCGCCGGATGACGGCGAGCACGTCCTTCAGGATGGAGTCGCGCGGCCAGAACCGGAACGTTTCGTCCGCGTTCTTGGAGAACCCGAAGTCGTAGGCCCGGGTGAAGAACTGCCGGGCGCCGTCGAGCCGGCGGGCCGCGAGCAGCTCCTCCGACCGGATGATGCCGAGCTCGGGACCGAGCTCTTCACCGATCACGTTCTGTCCGCCTTCGCCGCGGGAGAGCGACAGGTAGGCCGCGTCGACCCCGAGCCCGCGCGAGAGGTAGGCCAGGAGCTGGGTGTCTTCGTCGTCGGGGTGGGCCCCGATGACCAGCACCCGCTTGGTGGCGCCGAGGCGCCGAAGATCGTCCGCCAGTGCCGCCACGCCGCCGGTGCCGGCCACGGGAAACTGCCCCGCACCCCGGCCGGCGGCGACCACGGACAGCAGAGCACCGCACCAGAAGGCCCGTCGCGTCATGAAATGAAGATATCCTCGGTCTTCCCTGATAACGAAGTGGCCGGCTTCGGGTTCCGGACGCCACCCCTCCCTCCCCCCTCCCTCCCCCCTCCCCTCCACCCGAAGCCCGACCCCTCGCTATAGATTGATCCACATGACCGCCGCGACCGCGCCCAAGGGCACCGTTTCCGCCGCCGAGGCCCGCGACGTCGCCGAGGCCGCCCGCGAAACCGAATGGACCGGCCGGGGCTTCGTCCGCGATCTCTTCCTCGGCTCACTGCAGATGGACCTGATTCACCCCTATCCGGTGTCGTCGCCGGACGAGGAGAAGCGGGCCAAGCCGTTCCTCGACGCCCTGGAGCGTCTCCTCAAGGACAAGGTCGATGCCGACCAGATCGACCGCGAGGGCGAAATCCCGCCCGCGGTGATCGAAGGGCTGCGCCAGCTGGGCGCCTTCGGGATCAAGATCCCGCGGGAGTACGGCGGGCTCGGACTCTCCCAGCTGTCCTATATGAAGGCGATGGAGCTGGTCTCCACCGTGGACGGCTCGGTCACGGCCCTGCTGTCGGCCCACCAGTCGATCGGAGTCCCTCAGCCGCTCAAGATGTTCGGCACCGAGCAGCAGAAGAAGGCCTTCCTGCCCCGTCTCGCCAAGGGCGCCATCTCCGCGTTCGCGCTCACCGAGCCCAACGTCGGCTCCGACCCCGCCAACGTCGAAACCAGCGCCGTGCCGTCCGAGGACGGAGCGGCGTGGATCCTGAACGGCGAGAAGATGTGGTGCACCAACGGCACCATCGCCGAGCTGATGGTGGTGATGGCCCGCACGCCGTCGCGGATGGTGAACGGGAAGGAAAAGCGGCAGATCACCGCGTTCATCGTGGAGGCGGACTCGCCGGGGGTGACCGTGGAGCACCGCTGTCACTTCATGGGCCTGCGGGCGCTCTACAACGGCGTGATCCGCTTCACGAACGTCCGGGTGCCCAAGGACAACGTGCTGTGGGGCGAGGGCAAGGGCCTGAAGCTCGCGCTGACCACGCTGAACACCGGGCGCCTGACCCTCCCCATCTCCGCCGTCGCCGTCGGCAAGCGCTGCCTCGAGATCTCGCGGCAGTGGGCGAACGAGCGGGTGCAATGGGGCCTGCCCATCGGCAAGCACGACGCGATCGCGCAGAAGATCGGCACGATGGCCGCGAACACGTTCGCGATGGAGTCGGTGGCCGAGCTGTGCGGCGCGATGGCGGACCGGGGCGGCTACGACATCCGCCTCGAGGCCGCGATCGCCAAGCTCTACAACTCCGAAGCCGGCTGGCGGATCATCGACGACACGGTCCAGATCCGCGGGGGCCGCGGCTACGAGACCGCCGATTCTCTGAAGGCCCGCGGCGAGGCGCCGATCCCGGTCGAACGGGTGATGCGGGACTTCCGCATCAACCTGATCTTCGAGGGCTCGAGCGAAATCATGCACCTGTTCATCGCCCGGGAGGCGGTGGACAAGCATCTGCAGACCGCGGGCGACGTCGTGATGCCCGGCAAGACCCTCGGCGAGCGCCTCAAGGGGCTCTGGCGGTCCATCCTGTTCTACGGCTGGTGGTATCCGACGCGGTGGCTGGGCTGGGGCGGCTGGCCCAAGTACGGGGAGTTCGGCCCGCTGGCCACGCACCTCCGCTTCGTGGACCGCGCCTCCCGGCGCCTGGCCCGCGGCGTGTTCCACTCGATGATCCGGTTCGGGCCGAAGCTGGAGCAGCGGCAGTCGGTGCTCTTCCGCCTGGTCGACGTGGGCGCCGAGCTGTTCGCGATGGCGGCCGCGTGCGCGCGCGTGCGGATGCTCCTCAAGAAGGATCCCGCGTCGGGGATCCGGGCCCAGAAGCTGGCGGATCTCTTCTGCCGGCAGGCGCGGGAGCGGGTCCGGGTGAAGTTCCAGGAGATGTGGAATTCGGCCGACGTGCCCACGTATCGGACCGCGCAGGAAGTGCTAAAGGGCGAGCATCTGTGGCTGGAAAAAGGGCTCGTCTGAGTTCTTAGTCGGTTAGTCGGTTAGGCGGTTAGTGAAAACACCCCATGGAGAGAATCCTCCACAGGGTGTTTGTTTTTTCTAACCGCCTAACCGCCTAACAACTAACCGACCATCACGCCGCCTGATGTGCAATCATGATGCTCTTGAGCCGTTCGGGGCTGTCACCGGTTGAATCCCCGTAGGGAGAGGGGTGCCCCGATTCATCCGCCACGATACTCGGACAAATGAACTCGTATTGGCGCGCCCGGATTCTCCCGGCCGCGATCTCGGTGGCGACGGGCGTCGCGATCGCCACCTTGGGCGCTCCCAGGGCCTCCACCGCCTTGGCCGCGGCCAGCACCTTCCACGGATAGATGACCTGCCCGTCGACGATGACCGCGGGAACCCCCCGGACCGATTTGACCGGCCGCTGCGTGCGGTAGAGCACGAGGTCCTGGCGGACCCGCGCGCGGGACTCCTCGATGGCTCCCTGGAGCCGCTCCAGGAGATTCATCCCGGGCTGGAAGTCCGGGTCCATCTCGGCCGGAGCCGATTCGGCCATCGCCCCCACCGGCGCCAGGTTCGAGCCCAGCTTGATGAACGACGCCACGATGACGTCGAACTGCCCCCCGATGGCCTTGGCGGCGTTGGCCGCGATCTCCACCCCTTCCGGGGTCACACCGAGCAGGATGCAGGTCCGGTAGCCGCGGGCGGCGAGCTGCTCGCCCAGGAGGGCGCCGGCGCCCGACTTGGTCGGATACAGGCTGGGGCGGGAGGTCGCGGTCACGGGCCGAAGATAGTAGAAACCGCCATTCTGAAAAGAGGGAGGCCCCGGTTATCTTTCGGCCAGCCACCCCCTCACCCAGGAACGCGTTGTGCCGACCAACTCCCTGTCCGTCACCGATAACCGCACCGGCAAGAGCTACGAGCTCCCGATTCAGGATGGAATGATCCGCGCCGCCGATCTCCGCCAGATCAAGAGCGGCGCCGAGGATTTCGGCCTGATGAGCTACGACCCGGCCTACATGAACACGGCCGAATGCCGGAGCGCCATCACCTACATCGACGGCGACCGGGGCATCCTGCGCTACCGGGGGTACCCCATCGACCAGCTGGCCGAAAAGAGCAGCTTCCTCGAGACGGCCTATCTCCTGCTCCACGGCGAGCTGCCGTCGAAGTCCGAGCTGGACAGCTGGGTCTACAACGTCATCCATCACACCATCATCCACGAGAACATCAAGAAGTTCATCGACGGCTTCCACCACGACGCGCACCCGATGGGGGTGTTCGTCTCCACGGTGGCCGCGCTCTCGACCTTCTATCCCGAAGCGAAGCACATCGACGACGAGGTCTCCCGGCGGAATCAGATCTTCCGGCTCATCGCCAAGACGCCGACTCTCGCCGCCTTCGCGCACCGGCACAACATCGGGATGCCGTACGCCTACCCCGACAACGACCTGAGCTACACCGGCAACCTGCTGAACATGATGTTCAAGGCGACCGAGGTGAAATACGTCCCCAATCCCGTGCTGGAGCGGGCCATGGACGTGCTCTTCATCCTCCACGCCGATCACGAGCAGAACTGCTCCACCGCCGTGATGCGCGCCATCGGCTCCTCGCACGCCGACCCCTACTCGGCCATGGCCGGCGCCGCGGCGGCGCTCTACGGCCCGCTGCACGGCGGGGCCAACGAGCAGGTGCTCCGGATGCTGCGGGAGATCGGCGACAAGTCGAAGGTGCCGGCGTACATCGAGCGGGTGAAGCGGGGCGAGGTGAAGCTCATGGGGTTCGGCCACCGGGTCTACAAGAACTACGACCCGCGGGCCAAGTACATCAAGCAGACCGCCGACCAGGTGTTCGAGGTGACCGGGAAGAACCCGCTCATCGACCTGGCCCTCGAGCTCGAGCGGATCGCGCTCCAGGACGACTACTTCGTCACCCGCAAGCTCTATCCGAACGTCGACTTCTATTCGGGGATCATCTACGAGGCGATGAAGTTCCCGGTGGACATGTTCCCCGTGCTCTTCGCCATCGGCCGGACCCCCGGCTGGCTCGCCCAGTGGCAGGAAATGCTGCTGGACAAGGAGCAGAAGATCGCGCGGCCGCGGCAGGACTACATCGGGGCGCCCGAGCGGGCGTACGTGCCGATCAGCAAGCGCTGAGCGAAACGCGGCGCAGGCTACCGGCGCCGGCGCCCCCCCGCCCGCATCCCGACCGACCGCGCCGGCTTCACGACCGTTCCCTCCATCGGCTTGGGCTGCAGCGGCGGCACCGACGGCTCAAAGCCCGGAATCACTTCGCGGGGGAAGCGCCGGCCGATGAGCTTCTCGATGTCGCCCATCATCAGCCACTCGTCGGGAGAGATGAGGGTGAGCGCCAGCCCCTGCGCGCCGGCGCGGGCGGTGCGGCCCACCCGGTGCACGTAGGCTTCGGGATCGTTCGGCACGTCGAAGTTCACCACCATCCGGATCCCATCCACGTCGATGCCCCGCGCCGCGATGTCCGTCGCGACGAGGATTTCCGTGCGCCCGTCCCGGAACTCGTCCAGGGTGCGCTGCCGGTGACTCTGCGCCTTGTCCCCGTGCAGGGCGTGCGCCGGGATCCCCTCCTTGCGGAGGTGCGTCACCAGCTTGTCGGCCCCGTACTTGGTGCGGGTGAAGATCAGGGTCTGCCCGGCCGGCTTCGCCTTGAGGATGGCGGCGAGCGCGCCCTTTTTCTGCACCTTGTCCACCGCGATGATCACGTGCTCGATGCCCTCGGCGGTCTGGGCCCGGCGGCCGATTTCGACCGACGCGTGCCCGTTCAGGGCCTTCCGCGCCAGCGCGTCGACCTCGGGGGACACCGTCGCCGAGAAGAGCATGGTCTGCCGGTCCTTGGGCAACGCGCGGAGGATGCGGTTGACGTCGGGGGCGAACCCCATGTCGAGCATCCGGTCGGCCTCGTCCAGCACCAGGACCTCGAGGCGCGTGTAGTCGACGTGCCCGCGCTCCATGTGATCGAGCAGCCGGCCCGGCGTGGCGACGACGATGTCGACGCCCCGGGTGAGGGCCTTGGTCTGAGGCTCCATCCCGACCCCGCCGTACACCGCCACGGCGCTGAGCGACAGATGGCGCCCGTACGCCCGCGCGCTCGTCGCCACCTGCTCCGCCAGCTCGCGCGTGGGCACCAGCACCAGCGCGCGGAGGACCGCGTGCGTGCCGTTGGCCGAGAGCCGCTGGAGGATGGGGAGCATGAACGCGGCGGTCTTGCCGGTGCCGGTCTGCGCCGAGCCGATGAGGTCGCGCCCTTCGAGGGCGAGGGGGATGGTTTCCTGCTGGATGGGGGTGGGACGCTCGTAGCCTTCTTCGGCCACGGCGCGCACCAGTTCGGGCATCAGCCCGAGTGTTGCGAACGGCATGTTGCTGGGCACTCCTTCACACACACGCACTCCCGCTCCGGCCTTGTGCCGGGGACGTGGAGTCACTCAACGTCAATTGAACCTGGGGAATGAGTCCGGGCGTGTGTACAGCGCCGGTGCCCGCTCCTGAGCGGGACTGTCCTTCGGAAGGATGCCAGCTCGCGGTTCGCCAAGAACTCTAACCGCGTCGAGCGGCCACGTCAAGCAAAGGGGCTTGACAGATCCCTCACGTCCTGTGATTCTTCGTTCCGAGCGAAGGGGCTCCGGCATGGTGCCGGGGTCGAAAGAACCAGACCGTCACAGGACCTGGGCATCGCCTATGGTCCTGTTCGTGTATCTGGGAGCAGGGTCCGACGCTCAACGGCGGCCACGAGGTCGCCGGGTCCGAAAACATCAGGAGTTACACCAGTATGGCTCGTATCACCGGTACCGTGAAGTGGTTCAACGACGCGAAGGGCTTTGGCTTCATCACGCCCGAGAACGGCGACAAGGACTGCTTCGTGCATCACACCGCGATCCAGGCTGACGGCTTCCGTTCCCTCGCCGAAGGTCAGCGCGTCGAGTTCGAAGTTGTCCAGGGCGCGAAGGGCCCGGCCGCGCAGAACGTCGTCAAGATCTGAACAGCGCGGTACCACCGAAGAAAGCGACGGGCCGCCTCTTCCGAGGCGGCCCGTCGTCCGTTTGGAGCTCCCCGCCCGCTAGAACCCCATCGCCCGCCGCTGCCGGGGCGCCGGTTCCTGCGAACGCAGGACGATGCGCATCGCCGACGTCTCCAGATCGATGTCCCAGAACCCGATCCGGGGCCGGATGAATACGTCGTAGTCTCCGGCCGTCAGAGTCTCGACGGTGCAGTCGAGGAACTCGAGGAGCCGCATCCGCATGGCCAGGTAGGTCACGCCTTCCCGGTTCGCCGCCACCCGGATCCCCACCTCGTCGTCGAGCTGGCGCCGCACGAATCCCTGGGCCACCTCGAGCAGCCGCTGCGCGATGAGCCGGTCCAGCTGCGACGTCTCCTGGTCCCGCTTGACGAAGCGGCGGTCGAGCTTCTTGGCCTTGACCGGCTCGCAGAGCGCGAGCAAGAGCGCCCGCACCTTGGGATCGGGACGCTTCTGCTTGGTGCCCATCGACTCGCGCTCGACCTTGGCGCAGGTGGGCAGATCGTTCCGGTGCAGGCGCAGAAACTTCGTCATCCGGTCGTACAAATCGGTGCGGCCCGGCGCGGGCGGCATCCGACGGCCGGCCAACAGGTCGGCCACATAGTCCTCCGAGACCTGGACGGCTTCGGCCAGCTCCCGAGGCGTGCGCTTGAGTTCCTTGAGACGACGGCGGACCAGCTGAGAAACCTTGATGGGACGCTTGATCGGTGTCGCTGCAGGCATTTCGTTCACTCCCCCGGTACGCGAAAGCCCGCTCCACGCTTCAGCTTACGGGCGCGTGTGGGCGGGCCGCTGCCGGACGGAATATCACCAGGACGACCCCTAAATGGAAGTGTCCCCGTGAGTTCGGCCGTCCCGCCCCCGTTTCACGTAGAGCACCGTCGATCCGACCAGGATGATGACGGCGAAGGAGAACCACTGGATGGCGTAGGACAGATGCGGCCCCTCCGAGAGCTCCGGCGGCGGCCACCGCCAGGGTCCCGCGCCGGCGGCCCGCCCTTTCGGCGGAATCGTGTCCTCGACGGCGAACGACGGTGGGGATCCGGGCAGGGGAACCGCCAGCCCCGCCACCTCCACCGAGTCCCCTTCCCGCCATTGGGCCCCGTCGATGTGAGAGGCATCCGGTGAGGGCACCCAGCCCCGGTCCACCAGCACCACGCCCCCGCCCGTCACCCGCAGGGGCGTCAACAGCGCCACGCCGGGGGTGCCCTCCAGCGTGCGTCCGGTCCAGACCCGCTCGTCGCGATAGTCGTACACGCCCACCGCCCGCACCCGGCGCCACTGCATCGAGTCGAACGATTCCGAACCCGTCAAGGTCACGACCGGGAGCTCCCCGCGCGCCCGGATCCCGTCGTTCAGGGCCCGGCGCTCGCGCAGCCGGGACAGCTGCCAGCGGCCCAGGAATACGCAGCCCACCGCCACCGCGACGGCCAGCACGAGTGCCAGAGCATCGGTGCGGCGGCTCACGTCCGGCTCCTCCTTCCGATCATTTTCAGTTTCTCCGTACGGGTCAGGCCCTTGATGGCCGCTTCGCGGCGGAGCGCCGCGGGCCGGTCGGGTTGCGCTTCGCGATAGACGACCCGGACCGGCAGCCGGGCCCGGACATACGCGCTGCCCGCGCCGGCCCGGTGCCGGGCCAGGCGGCGCCGGAGGTCGTTGGTGATACCGGTGTACAGCGAGCCATCCCGGCAGCGCAGGAGATACACGACCCATCCGGCCATCAGACGGCGTCGAAGGCCTGGCTCAGGTCGGCGATGAGGTCGTCGGGATGCTCGATCCCCACCGACAGGCGGACCATCCGGTCCGTGAGCCCGATCGCCTGCTTCTCCGCCGCACTCACATCGGCGTGAGTCATCGAGTACGGGTGCTCGGCCAGGGACTCGGTGCCGCCGAGGCTCACCGCGAGCTTGACCAGCTTGAGGGCGTTGAGGAACCGGAAAGCCTCCCCTTCCCCGCCCCGGACGTCGAACGACACCATGGAGCCGGGGGCGAGGCACTGCCGCTGATAGATGGCGTGCTGGGGATGTCCGGGCTCGAGATGCCCGAGGTAGTGCACCGCGGCGACCTTCGGATGGGACCGCAGGAAGTCGGCCACATATCGCGCGTTCTTCATCGCCGACGTCATCCGCAGCTTCAAGGTTTCCAGGCTGCGCATCAGGAGCCAGGCGGTCCACGGATCGGCCAGCGTTCCGAAGAACGTGCGGAGGGCCCGGACCGGATCGAGCGCGGCCCGGGCGCCCAGCGCGGCGCCCGCCAGGAGGTCGGAGTGCCCGCCGATGTACTTGGTGGCGGAGTACAGCACGATGTCCGCGCCGTGCTTGAGCGGCTGCTGCCACAGGGGACCCAGGAACGTGTTGTCGACCAGGAGGAGAGGCCGCCGGCCATCCCGCTCGAGAGACCGGGCATAGTCGGCGCAGGCTTCGAGATCCACCAGGGCGTTCGTGGGGTTGGCCGGCGTCTCGATCAGGATGGCCGCGACGGGACCCGTGATGCCGAGCTTCGCGCCGGCCTGCGCGATCGGCTCCGTGGCGGGAAACCCCCGCGTCATGGCCCCGAACCCCGGCAGGACGTGCTTCAGAAGATGATGGGTGCCCCCGTAGAGCGGCGCGCTGTAGAGCACCGTATCGCCGGGCCGCACCAGCGCCATCAGCGTGGTGGCGATGGCGGCCATCCCGGTGTTGAAGACGGCGCACGACTCCGCACCGTCCCACAGCGCCAGCCGGTCCTCGAGGATCTCGAGGTCGGGATTGTTGATCCGGCTGTAGATCAGGCCGGGCGCTTCCCCCTCCGCCCGTGCGCGGAGCCCGTACGCGACCTCGAAGAAGGCCTTGCCCTCCTCGGCGGTCCGGAAGACGAATGTGGACGTCTGAAAGATCGGCACCTTGAGCGCGCCCTCCGACCATTCCGGCTTGTAGCCGTAGGTCATCATCAGGCTCTCTGGGTGCCGGGCGCGGATGGCGGACGGGCGTCTGCGACGCGTCATGGAGGGGAAGCTAGCGGAGGCCGGACGCCCCCGCCATTTTCAGCGGCCGTGAGCGCCCTCCCGCCCGCGCGCGACGCCGCGCGACTCGCCCGCACCGGGCTGATCGTCCTGACACTGATCAATCTCTTCAACTATCTCGATCGGTACGTCGTCCCCGCCGTGGCCGAGAGTCTCCGGCAGTCCCCGCTCCACGTGACCGATACCGAGATCGGCCTCTTCGTCAGCGCGTTCCTCATCGTGTACACGCTCGCGGCGCCCTTCTTCGGACGGGCCGGAGACCGCGGCAACCGGCCCCGGCTCCTGGCGCTCGGCGTCTTCATCTGGAGCATCGCGACCGCCACCGGCGGCCTCGTCCGCAGCGTGTTCCAGCTGGCGGTGACCCGCGCGGTCGTGGGGGTCGGCGAAGCGGCCTACGGCACGGTCGGGCCGAGCCTCTTGGCGGACTATTTCCCGCGCTCCACGCGGGGCCGGGCGTTCTCGATCTTCTTCGTGGCGATTCCGGTCGGATCGGCGCTGGGGTTCGTGGTCGGCGGACTGGTCGATCATCGTTGGGGGTGGCGGGCGGCGTTCTTCGTCGCGGGAGTCCCGGGGCTGGTGCTCGCGTGGCTCGCGTCCCGGCTCTGGGACGCCCCCCGCGGCCGCCACGACGACCGCCCCCCGGCGCCCCAGACGACGCTGGGAACGACGCTCGCCACCCTCTTCGCCAACCGCCCCTATCGCCGCGTCGTGCTCGGCTACGCGGCGTATACGTTCGCACTGGGCGGGGTCGCCTCCTGGATGGCGCAGTTCCTCGAGCGCATCCGCGGGCTCCCCAAGCCCGCCGCCACGGCCGGATTCGGCGGCGTGGTCGTCCTCACGGGTCTCCTGGGAACCGCGGCCGGCGGGTGGCTGGGCGACCGATGGCTGCGCCGCACGCCCGCCGCGTATCTCTGGCTGTCCGGGATCGCCACCCTCGCCGCCGCCCCCCTTTTCGCGCTGGCCCTGCTCGCCCCGCAGCCCGCGGTCTTCTGGCCCGCGATGATCGGCGCCCAGCTCCTGATGTTCGCGTCCACGGGGCCGATCAACTCCGAGATCGTGAACGTGGTGGAGCCGGGCATCCGCACCACGGCGGTGGCAGTATCGGTCTTCACCATTCACGCCCTGGGCGACTGCTGGTCCCCGCTCCTCGTGGGAATGATCTCGGACCGGACCGGGCTCGCGACCGCGGTGCTGATCCTGCCGGTGGCCGCGGTGATCGGCGGGGCGATCTGGCTCCGGGGAGCCGCCGTTGAACGGAAGGTGATGACGCCGGCATAGGTTGAGCACGTGCCCGGTTCCCATCACAGGCCCAAGGCCTGCGCTCGGCCCGGCACTGCGCTTCAAGCGCAGTGTCCCGCCGAGCACACTCTTGCAGAGTGTGAACTTCAGTGACGCCCGTCCATGAACTGGCCTTCCACGTTGCGTAGACCACGCTCGCGTTCACCCGTCGAGCACGTGCCCGGTTCCCATCACAGGCCCAAGGCCTGCGCTCGGCCCGGCACTGCGCTTCAAGCGCAGTGTCCCGCCGAGCACACTCTTGCAGAGTGTGAACTTCAGTGACGCCCGTCCATCAACTGTTCTTCCACATCGCGTGGACCACCCTCGATCGTCGTCCGATGATCGACGCTCCGACAAGTGAATTTCTCGAGCCATTCATTCGGCGGACCGTGACGAGGGAGCGAGCCGAGGTCCTGGGTCTCGCGATTCTCCGGACCCACGTGCACCTGATCCTGAGAACTCAGGCGCGGTTCGACATTCCCAACCTCATGCAGTTGATCAAGGGTGGGAGCAGCTACGCCGCGAGCCGGGTACCGGGAAACAAGCTGGAGCTGAGATGGGCGCGGAAGTACTCCGTGACCACCGTCAGCCCCAAGTCGCTCCAGCACGCGCTACAATACCTGCAGCGCCAGGACGAGCGTCATCCCGGCGAAATGGTCACCCGTGCTAGCCCAGCGTCGCCGTGACCGTGATGCTCGGAATCCCCGCCAGCGCCCGGGACACGGGACATCCGGCCTTGGCCTCGTTCGCGATCCGCGCGAAGGCGGCCTGATCCGTCCCCGGCACCGTCCCCTTCACCGTCAGCTCCATCCTCGTGATCTTCGGCCCGCCGTCCACGAACTCGATGGTGCAGGCGGCGGTCGTCTCGAGACGGGTGGGCGGCGTGCCGGCTTTCTCCAGCGCACCCGACAGCGCCATCGAGAAGCACGCGGCCTCGGCGGCGGCGAGCAGCTCTTCCGGATTGGTCCCGGCGGCGCCCTCGAAGCGGGTCTTGAACGTGTACGGGCCCTTGAAGGCGCCGCTGGCGGCCGCGAACTGGCCCCGCCCTTCCTTGAGTGTTCCTTCCCACGCGGCATTCGCTCGACTGGTCGGCATCAGCAGTTTCCCCTCGTGAAGGTGTGACGCGGGGCGGCTGGCGGCCCCGCCCGGGACGCGATACGCTACAGCCCGCCCCGAACGTGAGGATACCGAGGAATGGCCACCAAGAGAACCACCCGGCGGAAGCGGGCCCCGGCGAAGAAACGCGCGGCTCCCAAGCCGCGTTCCCCCGCCGGCACGACGCGCCGCCAGCCCGAATCCCTCCGCCTCCGCAGCATCTTCCCCGGCGTGACGGTCCGCGACCTGCAGCGCTCCATCCGGTGGTACCGGGACGTCCTGGGACTCACCGAGGGCCAGAAGTGGGAGGCCAACGGCCAGGTGATGGGCATCGAGATGATCGCGGGAACGATGCGGGTCTACCTGAACCAGGACGACTTCACCAAGGGCCGGGACCGCGCGCTCGGCGCCGGGGTCCGGCTGTGGGCCCGCACCGCGCAGGACATCGACATGCTCGCCATCCGCGTGAAGACCCGGGGCGGCACGCTGGCGATGGAAGTGCAGGACATCGGCTGGGGCCCCCGCGGGTTCGCCATCGATGACCCCGACGGGTACCATCTGACGATCTTCCAGGAGCCGTGACCTGACGCCACACCAGCGCGCCGTCCTGGCGCTCGTGGTGGACACCCTCGTCCCGGACGGGGAACAGATCGGGCTGGCCGAGCGGGTCGCCGGGGTGATGGAGCGGTTGCCGCCCGGCGACCGCCGGCAGCTGGCGCAGCTCCTGAGTCTCTTCGATTCACGGCTGGTCAATCTGCTGCTCACCGGAGCTCCGCGGCCCTTCACGCGGATGGACCGGGAGACCCGGGAGCGGTACCTGCGCTCCTGGGCCACCAGCCGCCTCAACGTCCGCCGCTCCGCCTTCCAGGCCCTGAAGCGCATCACCGCCGTGACGTATTACACGGCCACCGACGACGCCGGCCGCAATCCCGCGTGGGCGGCCCTCCAGTACCCCGGCCCGCTGGGCCCGCCGCCCGCGACACCGAAGACCATCTCGCCGCTCGCCGTGGCCACCGATCAGACGCTCGACTGCGACGTCGTCGTCGTCGGCTCCGGCGCGGGCGGAGGCGTGGTGGCCGGTGAGCTGGCCCGGGCCGGGAAGCGCGTGGTCGTGCTCGAGAAGGGCGCGTACCTCAACGAGTCGGAGTTCACCCAGCGCGAGGGGGAGATGCTCGACCGGCTCTACGACGCCGGCGGCCTCCTGGCCACCCGGGACCTGGGCCTGGTCATCCTCCAGGGCAGCTGTCTGGGCGGCGGCACCGTCGTGAACTACACGACCAGCTTCCACACCCCGGACCGCCTGCGTGAGGAATGGGCCCGCGAGCACCACCTCCCCCACTTCACCTCCGCGGACTACACCGCGCACCTGGACCAGGTGGCGCGCCGGATCCACGTCAATACCGATCACGCGTCGCCGTCGACGCGCGACCAGATCCTGATCCGCGGTCTCGAGCGGTGCGGCTGGCATCACGGGCTGCTCCCCCGCGACGTGGACGCCTGCCCGCAGGACGACGCCTGCGGCTACTGCGGCTACGGGTGCCCGCGCGGGGCCAAGCGATCCACGCTGGTGACCTATCTCCAGGACGCCTTCGATCACGGCGCGACCATCGTCGTCGGCGCGGAGGTGCGGCGCGTCGTTCGCGACGGGACGCGCGCCGCGGGCGTGGAGGCGGTCGTCCGGATCCCCGGGGCCCCGCGCGCGTTCCTGCTCACGGTGCGGGCCAGGACGGTGGTCGTCGCGGCCGGCTCCATTCATTCGCCCGCCCTGCTCCTCCGGTCCGGGATCCGGTCCCCCGCGCTCGGCCGCCACCTCACCCTGCATCCCGCGACCGCGGTCCTGGGCGTGATGGACGAACCCGTGCGTCCGTGGACCGGGGCCCTGCAAGCCCACTACTCGGATCAGTTCGCCGATCTGGATCAGGGCTACGGCTTCAAGTTCGAAACCGCGCCGCTGCATCCGTCCCTCGCGGCCCTGGCGCTCCCGTGGGAGTCGGGCGCGGGATACCGGACCGCGATGACCCGGCTCCCCCACCTCACGATCCTCGGCATCCTTCTCCGCGACCGCCACGGTGGCCGGGTGCGAATCAACGCCGCGGGCGCCCCGGTGGTGGATTACCCACTGTCCCGGTACGACCAGGCCCACCTCTGGCGCGCCGTGCAGGAGGGGTCCCGGCTTCTCGAGGCGGCGGGCGCGCGGGAGATCGGGGTCCCCCAGGCCGCGCCGCGCTGGTACCGGCCGGCGGACGGGGCGGGCGCCCGCGAGCGCTGGCTCGAGGGAGTCGGATCGGCGGGCCTTTCCGCCAACCAGATGCTGATGGTGACCTTCCATCAGATGGGGTCCTGCCGGATGGGGACCGACCGGAAAGACTCCGTGGTGGACCCGGAGAATCAGGTTTGGGATGTTCCGGGTCTGTATGTCGCGGACGCCAGCGTGTTTCCATCGGCATCGGGGGTGAATCCGATGCTGACGATCATGGGGATCGCACATCGGGCCGCGACGATCATTGGCCAGTGACCAGTGGCCGGTGGCCACTGACAGCTGACATCTCGTTTCTCACAGAGGATACCATGCTGCTGCTCACCGTCCTGTCTCTTGCGCTCCAGTCGCCTCAGGCGTCTGTCGCCGACTCGTCGCCGTTCCGGCAGCTGGCGCTCCCCACCGCCAACCGCATGCGCTCCGCCTCGGGTGCGCCGGGCCCGAACTACTGGCAGCAGGAGGCGAGCTACACCATCCGGGCGGCGCTGGATACGGGCACGAGCACGCTGACCGGGAGCGAGCGGATTCACTACGTGAACCACTCGCCCGATTCGCTCCCGTTCGTCTGGATGCAGATCGAGCAGAACATCTTCGCGAAGAACAGCATCACGTATCAGCTGAACCAGCCGCCTCTCGAGTTTCCCGGCGGCGTCTCCTTCGACTTCACGGGCCAGGGCTTCAGCGGCGGGATCACCATCGAGAAGCTCGACGCGGGCGGCGTTCCGCTCACCAAGACCGAATACGGGACGATGATGCGCGTGGAGCTGCCCCAGCCCCTCGCCCCCGGCGCCGCCATCGATTTCGACATCAGCTGGCACTTCCCCATCCCTCCCTACGGCGGGGGACGGATGGGACGCGTCGGCAACCGGCTCTACGAGCTGGGGCAGTGGTACCCGCGGATGGTGGTCTACGACGACGTGCGGGGCTGGAACCCCCTGCCCTACATCGGGGCCGGCGAGTTCTACCTCGAGTACGGCAACTTCGACGTCACCCTCACCCTCCCGGCCGGCTACGTCCTCGGCTCCACCGGCGTCGTCGCCAACCCCGAAGAAGTCTGGTCGGCCGACACGCGGGCCCGGATCGAGAAGGCGCGGGGCTCCGAGCAGGCGGTCCCGATCGTGACGAAGGAGGAAGCGACGGCGAACGGCAAGCGGCCCACGACCGGGACGAAGCGCTGGCACCTCACGGCGACCAACGTCCGGGACTTCGCCTGGTGCGCCTCACCCGACTACCGCTGGGACGCCAGCGGGTACGACGGCAAGCTGATCAATACGCTCTACCGTCCCGAGGCCACGCCGTGGCTCGAAGCCAACCGGATGGCGCGGTTCACCATCAAGTATTTCTCCGAGCAGTGGTATCCGTATCCCTGGCCCAAGGCCACGACGTGCGAGGGTCCGGTCGAAGGCATGGAGTATCCGGCTATCACGTTCGTCCCCGCGCTCCCCAAGCGCGAGGACCAGTTCTGGGACCTGATGCACGAATTCGGGCATCAGTGGTTCCCGATGGTCACCGGGACCGACGAGCGGCGGTATCCGTGGATGGACGAAGGGTTCAATTCGTTCATCGACTACGGCGCGGCGGCCGAGTATTTCAAGGGCACGGCGTACGGTGACACGGTCTGGCGGGAGGTGCTGTCGTTCGGCCGGACCGCCACCGTGCCCGGCCTCGAGAAGCCGATGATCGACCAGCCGGTGGAGCAGCAGAACCTGGCCTGGGCCGCCTATCAGAAACCGCCGTTGATGCTGATTCTCCTCCGCGACCAGGTGCTCGGGCCCGCGACCTTCCAGCGCGCGCTCCGGGACTACATCCGGCGCTGGGCCTTCAAGCACCCCCAGCCCGCGGACTTCTTCCGGACCATGTCCGACGTGTCGGGGAAGGATCTCGACTGGTTCTGGCGGGAGTGGGTCTTCACCACGGCCCACCTCGACCAGGCGGTGGACTCGGTCACGCCGAAGGGGGACTCCACCTACATCTTCCTGTCGAACCGGGGCGAGATGGTGATGCCGGTGACCGCCGAGCTGGCGCACGCGGACGGATCCAAGGAACGGGTGTCGCTGCCCGTCGAAATGTGGTATCTCGGCAACCGGTTCACGCTCCGCGTGGCCTCGAAGTCGCCGATCACGGGCGTGACGATCGATCCGGACGCGGTCTACCTGGATCAAAACCGGGGGAACAACACCTGGAAGCGTTGAGCTAGTGCGCGCCTGACGTGGAGAACTGCTTCACGAGATCGCCCAGGACGGCCTTGGCGTCTCCGAAGAGCATCCACGTGTTGTCCTTCACGTAGAGCTCGTTGTCGATGCCGGCGAAGCCCGGGTTCTTGCTCCGCTTGATGGCGAGCACCGTCCGGGCTTTGTCCGCGTCGATGATCGGCATCCCGTAGATCGGCGAGCCCTGCGCGGTCCGGGCCGCGGGGTTCACGACGTCGTTGGCGCCCACCACCAGCGCCACGTCGCACTGCGGCATTTCCGGGTTGATCTCGTCCATCTCGACCAGCGCCGAGTACGGCACGTTGGCCTCGGCGAGCAGGACGTTCATATGCCCCGGCATCCGCCCCGCGACGGGGTGGATGGCGAACTTGACCGAGACGCCGCGCTTGGTGAGCTGATCGTAGAGCTCCTGCGCCTTGTGCTGGGCCTGCGCCACGGCCATCCCGTACCCCGGGATGATCACCACCAGGCGGGCCTGCTCGAGAATCTGCGCCGCCCCCTCGATGGATTCCTGCTTCCATTCCTTCTGTTCGCCGGCCGCCTGCATCTTGGGCGCCGCGCCGAACGCGCCGAACAGCACGTTGACGAACGAGCGGTTCATGGCGCGGCACATGATGATGGACAGGATCAGGCCGCTCGAGCCGTCGAGCGCCCCCGCGGTCACGAGCAGGCGATTGTCCAGCACGAACCCCATCGCGACCGCGGAGAGCCCGGCGTACGCGTTCAGAATGGAGATCACGGTCGGCATGTCGGCGCCGCCGATGGGGATGATCAGGAGCACCCCGAAGAGCAGCGCCAGGGCGATGATGCCCGGGAACCACTGGACGGCCCAGGGCGCCGTGGGGTTCGCGACGATGAAGGCGCCCAGCACCACCGCGCCGACCAGGACGCCGAGATTCACGACGTTCTGTCCGGGGTAGGTCACCGCCCGCTGCGGGATCCACTTCACCTCCTGCAGCTTGCCGGTCGCCATCAGGGAGCCGGTGAACGTCAGGAACCCCAGGATGATCTCGGCCACGAGAGCCGTCATCCGGAAGGTCGTGAAGTGTCCCGGACCCTCCCGCAGCCACAGGTAGTACTCGGCGACCCCGACCAGCCCGGCCGCCAGTCCGCCGAACGCATGGGACAGCGCGGTCCGCTGCGGCACCGCCGTCAGCGGCACCCGTGAGAGGGGGATACCCACCACGAAGCCCGCCGCGATGGCGATCAGGATCCACCCGTGGTGCACGATCTCGGGCTGGGCCCAGGTCGCCAGAATCGCGACCACCATGCCGGCCACGCCGGCGTAGACGCCGCGCCGCGCGGTCTTGGGATCGTTCATCCATTGCAGGGCGAGGATGAACGCGACCGTCGCGATGATGGCGGAGAGCTGCGCGATGGTGTGGCTCATTCCTTCTTGAACATCTTCAGCATGCGGTCGGTGATCAGAAATCCGGACACGATGTTGGTCATCGACGCGAAGAGCGCGACCCCGCCCAGAATCCGGATGATCCCCGGGTAGTCGCTCCCGGTCACGGCCAGCGAGCCCACGACGGCGATGGCCGAAATGGCGTTGGTCAAGGACATCAGGGGCGTATGGAGCAGCCGGGACACACGGCGGATGACGCCCAGTCCGATGAAGGTCGAGAGGACGAACACGAAGGCCATCGACCAGTAGTCGACCATCAGAGCCGCGCCTTTCCGTCGAAGACGACACAGGTGGCCTTGGTGATCTCGTCGGCGAGATCGACCTGCAGCTTCCCGTCTTTCACGATGTGCTGGACGAAGGTCGCCACGTTCCGCGAGTACATCTGGCTGGCGTGGAGCGGCACCGAGGCCGGCAGGTTCAGGGGCCCGAAAATGGTGACCCCGCCGTGCTCCCGGCTCTTTCCCGGATCGGTCAGCTCGCAGTTGCCGCCGGTCTCGGCGGCCAGGTCCACGATCACGGCGCCGGGACGCATCCCGTCCACGGCCGCGCGGGTGAGCAGAATCGGCGCGCGCCGGCCGGGAATCGCCGCCGTGGTGATCACGACGTCCGCGTCCCGCACGCTCGCGGCGAGGAAGTCGAGCTCCCGCTGGTGCTGATCCGCCGAGAGCTCCTTGGCGTAGCCGCCCGCGCCCTCCGCGGTCACCTGGCTTTCCATCATCAGGAACTTCGCGCCGAGGCTTTCGACCTGCTCTTTGACGGCGGGCCGGACGTCGAAGGCGGACACCACCGCGCCGAGGCGCCGCGCCGTGGCGATGGCCTGCAGCCCGGCGACTCCCGCCCCGAGCACCAGCACCCGCGCCGGCGCGAGTGTACCCGCCGCCGTCACCATCATCGGAAAGAGCTTGGGTGACGCCTCGGCGGCGAGGAGGACGGCCTTATAGCCCGCCACGGTGGCCTGGGAGGAGAGGACATCCATCGACTGCGCGCGCGTGATGCGCGGCAGGAGCTCCAGGCTGAATGCGATCACCTTCCGTTCGGCGAGGCGACGCAGGAGATCGGGACTGGTGGACGCCTTGAGCATGCCCACCACCGCCGTTCCCTCGCGGAGCCGGCCGACCTGCCCGGGCGCGGGCTCCTGCACCAGCGCGACGAGATCCGCGTCCCAGGGATCGCCGAGCGCGGCTCCGGCGGCCGTATAGGCCGAGTCCGGGAAGCCGGCCTCCACGCCCGCGCCCGACTCGACCAGCACGCGGTGCCCCGCCTTGACCAGCTTGCCGGCGGTCTCGGGCACCAGCGCCACCCGTCGTTCGCCGGGGGCGGTCTCCTTGGGAACGCCGAGGTTCATGTGGGGAGCGAGCGGCGCTCGCGCTCTTTCGTGAGCATGCGCTCGGCAAAGTCGAGACGCTCGGCCATCTCTCCCAGGTCCCGCTCCAGGGTGTCGACGCGCTCCATCAGGAGCTCCACCTCCCGCGGCGGGAGGCTCTGGGGCGCCGCGTGACCGGACTCCCACGAGGTGAGCCGGAGGGCGTTCGCATCGCGGAACTCACCGGCACCGATGAGAATGAGGTCGTAGATCCACCAGATCCCCATCCCGCCCACCGTGAGCGCCATCGCCAATCCGGTCTTCCACCGTCCCGTATAGAACCGGTGGAGACCCACCCAGCCGCCGAAGATCGCGAGCACCAGCGCGACGCTGCGGGATTGCTCCGAAACCTGCCGGGTGGGAGCCGGCGGCTCGTCGTCGTACGGAACCGGGGTCGTCATGGCGAGCCTAATCTATCTGACGTCGGCGACCCGTGCTTCCGCTTCGATCTCCACCAGCATGGCGGGATCCACCAGCGCGGTCACGCCGACCATCGTGCTGGCGGGCCGGATGGCGCCGAAGAACTCCCCGTGGGCGCGTCCCACGTCCTGCCAGTGTTTCATGTCCGTGACGAAGATCCGGGTCCGCACCACGTCGCGGAGCGTGCCGCCGGCCTGCACCAGGGCCCGCTCGATGTTGCGGAGGGCCTGCACCGTCTGCCGGTAGGGATCTCCGGGACCGACGATCTCGCCGTGCTCGTCCGTGGCGGTGGTCCCCGAGACGTGAATCTCGTTCCCGACCCGGACGGCCCGCGAGTAGCCGACGACGGGCTCCCACGGCGTGCCGCTGGAGATGTTCCGGCGAGTCATCAATCCCTCCAATGAACGCGGAAGGCGGAAGGCGGAACGCGGAACCTCTGGGCGTCGGTGGTGCCGTTACTTCCGCGCTCCGACTTCCGCCTTCCGCGTTCCCCTATGCCAGCAGGTACCTCAGGGCCGGCTCCAAATCCGGGTGCGCGAACGTAAACCCCGCCGCTTCCAGGACGCTCGGCGACACGCGCACCCCGGTGAGAATCGCCCCATCCGCGGCCTCCCCGAAGAGCAGCCGCAACGCCATCGCGGGGATCGGCATGGCCGCCGGACGACCGAGCACCGCGCCCAGGACTCTGGCGAATTCCGCGTTGGGCACGGGGTGCGGCGCGACGACGTTGACCGGTCCCCGCACCGAAGCGGTGACGAGGGCGTAGCGGATGGCGCTCACCACGTCGTGCAGCACGACCCAGCTCCACCATTGCTTGCCGGACCCGACCGGCCCGCCGATCCCGGCGCGAAAGGGCGTGAGCATCTGCTTGAGCAGGCCGCCGGCGGGCGACAGGACCAGCCCCAGGCGGGGATGCACCACCCGGACCCCCGCATCACGCGCCGGACCGGCCGCGGCCTCCCAGGCGACACACACCCCCGCGAGGTAGTCGGTGCCGGGCGCGCTGGACTCGGTGATCGTCTCGTCACCCCGGTCTCCGTACACGCCGACCGCGGACGCGGACACGAACACCGATGGGCGCTCGTGCAGCCCGGCGATCGTCTTGGCCAGGAGGGTCGTGCAACGCAGCCGGCTCTCCTTTATCTCCTTCTTCTTCTCCGCGGTCCAGCGCGTGGCGATGGTCGATCCGGACAGGTTGACGACGGCGTCGGTGCCCTCGAAAGCCGCGCGGTCGATTTCCCCGGCCTCGGGGTTCCAGAACGGTGTGTCCGGCCCGGTCGCCTCACGGCGGCGGGTGAGGACCCGCACACGATGGCCATCGGCCCGCAGGCCCGCGATGAGCGCGGTCCCGATGAATCCGGTGCCTCCGGAGACCAGAATGTTCATCGGGTACCCGCCGTACGGGCGGTGGCGACGGCGATCACGCGGGCCTCATCCGTGTGCACGACCGCGAGCGCGACCCGCCCGGCGTGGAACGTCCCCTCCCTGCCCCCCGTCAAGCCGCGATTCTTCGCGGCGTTCACGCGGATGCCCAGGAACCGGAGCCCGGCCAGAGCCCGGGCCCGGATGGGCGCGGCGTTCTCCCCTACGCCCGCCGTGAAGGCGACGGCGTCGAGCCCTCCCATCACGGCGGCCAGCGCCCCGATCGTCTTTCCGATCCGGTAGCAGTAGAGATCGAGTGCCAGCTTCGCGCGCTCGTCTCCTTCGGATTCCGCCTTCAGCAGATCGCGCACGTCCCCCGACAGGCCGCTCACGCCCCGGAGCCCGCTCTGCTGGTTGAGCAGGGCGAGCGCGTCGCCGACGCTCATCTCCTCGCGGCCCACGAGGTGGCCGATGACGGCGGGATCGACGTCTCCCGACCGCGTCCCCATCACGAGGCCTTCGAGCGGGGTGAGCCCCATCGTCGTATCGACCGACACCCCGTCCTGGATGGCGCAGGCGCTCGCGCCGTTCCCGAGGTGGAGCGAGACGACGCGCCGGGGAAGCCGGCGCTTCAGCACTTCGGGTAAGTGATGCCGGACATAGCCGTGGCTGGTCCCGTGGAAGCCGTAGCGGCGGATCCGGTGGTGGCGGTACAGCTGGTAGGGGATGGCGTAGAGATGGGCCACCGGCGGCAGTGTGGCGTGAAACGCGGTATCGAACACGGCGACGTGCGGCACCGATGGGAAGGCGGCGCGGGCCGCTTCGATGCCGAGCAGGTTGTAGGGATTGTGGAGGGGCGCCAGGTCCGATGCGCGGCCGATCTCGGCGATCACCGCGGGCGTGATCACGACGGGCGCGGTGAGCTGATCCCCGCCGTGCACCACGCGGTGTCCCACCGCCACGACTTCCTCGCGGCGCACGCCCTCCCGTTCCAGGCGGCCGAGGAGGGTGGTGAGCGCTTCGGCGTGATCCTTCGCGGCGAGGGGCTCGGTCCGGGTGGCGGCGCCCGGGCGGTCGATGCGCAGGAGGGCCTCGCCCGCCCCGATGCGCTCGACCATCGCCGTCAGCACGGCCTCCCGGGACGTGCGCTCGAAGAGAGCGACGCGGAGGCTCGACGAGCCGGCGTTGAGGACCAAGATGCGCTGCGGCACGCGTGAAACCTACCCTTTCCGGGCTTCTTGACGCCGATCGGTTCGCGCACCAGTGTATCGCAACTCTAATACACCGGTTCATGTTCGAACGCCTCGATTCCCGCAGTCCGACGCCGCTGTACGCCCAGATCGCGGAGCGCCTGCGCGCGGCGATCGTGACGCGGGAACTGTCCCCCGCCGAGGCGTTGCCGTCGGTGCGGCAGCTGGCGGCGAGTCTGCGCGTGAACCCGGCCACCGTGGTACAGGCGTACCGCGAGCTGGAAGCCGAGGGATTCATCGAGATGCGACAGGGCGCGGGGACGTTCGTGCGGGAGGTGTCGCCGGTCCAGCGGAGCGCGGAGCGGGACCGCCAGGCGACGGAGCTGGTGCGTCGCCTGCTTGCCGACGCGGCCCGGCTGGGGTTGTCGTCGCGGGACGTGATCACCGCGGTCGAGCGCGAGCTCGGAGAGAAGGTACGATGAACGAGTACGCCGTCGAGATCGGTCACCTGACGTATCGCGTCAAGACAGCCTTCACGCTCGACGATCTGTCCCTGCGCGTTCCGACGGGATCGATCTATGGATTCCTCGGACCGAACGGATCCGGCAAGACGACGACCATCCGCCTGATCCTGGGCCTGCTCCGCCCCGCGTCCGGATCGATCACCGTCCTGGGAAACGCGGTTCCCGCCCGTGCGCCGGCCGCGCTGGCGCGCACGGGCTATGTCCCTGAAGCACCGCACCTGGACCCCACGCTCACCGTGGCCGAGGCGATCTGGTTTCATTCGCAGTTCTACGCCACCTGGGATGCGGCGTGGGCCGCCCGGTTGCTGGACGACTTCGAGCTCGATCGCCAACGGCTGTTCGGCAGGCTCTCCAAGGGGCAGAAGGGAAAGCTGATGATGCTTCTGGCGCTCGCCCAGCGCCCCGAGCTGCTGGTGCTGGACGAGCCGACCGACGGCCTGGATCCCGTCGTGCGCCGCGACATGCTGAGCGCGCTGCTCGAGTATGTGTCGCAGCGCCGGGCCACGGTGTTCATCTCCAGCCACCTGATCCACGAGCTGGAGCGGATCTGCGACTGGGTCGGCGTGATGGACAACGGCCGGCTGGTGGCGGACGTGGAGATGGAGCGGTTCAAGACGGGCATGAAACGGCTGAAGGTGAGTCATGGTCCCACCCACACCGAGGGTCTCCCGTTCCGGGTGCTGACGCGCTCGCCCACGAATGGAAACGGCACCGAGATGTGGCTCGTGCGGGATTGGGCGCCGGAGATGGCGGCGGCGGTGACGGCCGCGGGTGGCGAGCTCCAGCAAGTGATCGACCTGGATCTCGAAGAGGGGTTCGTCGAGCTGCTGCGGTCGTTCCGCGTGCCCCGGACCCGGGAGGCCGCCGATGTTTAGGGCCATCCTCTATCAGCAATGGAAGTGGACCCGGATCATGGTAGGGCTCGCCACGGTGGCGGGGTTCGCCGTCCCCATCTTCTCGGTCCGGTACGCCACCCGCAACATGGAACACGGACAGGCCGCGGCCTTCCTCGACGGCGTGCAAACCTGGGGCGTGGTGTACCCGGCGCTGGCCGGCGCGGTGGGCGTCCTGATCGCCATCGGCGTGTGGACCGCCGACCACCGGGGGCGTCACGTATACGCCCTGACGCTGCCCCTGCCCCGCTGGAAGTACGTGCTCCTTCGCTTCGCCGCCGGCTCGGTGCTCATCGCCGGCCCGATCGCGGGAGTCACGCTGGGGAGCGTCATCGCCGCCGCATCCATCTCCCTCCCGGCGGGCCTGCACGCCTATCCGTTCGCCCTCGCCGTCCGCTTCGCGCTCGCCACCCTCGTGGC
>Ga0335071_10000619_pt1 | contig 38911 bp, 21 predicted proteins | sample Lox_Sample_15_FD_206724 | JGI IMG/M metagenome (GOLD analysis project Ga0335071, IMG submission 206724) | Soil microbial communities from Loxahatchee National Wildlife Refuge, Florida, United States - Lox_Sample_1.5 | ecosystem: Environmental > Terrestrial > Soil > Wetlands | place: USA... | reverse complement strand
CCGTGATGCTGCCGTTGGTCGTGGAGAGGGAGAGGTCGAGAGTCTCCGGCGCCGCGATGTCGAAATCCGCGCCGTAGGGCCGGTCGCTGCTCGGCATGTCGGCCTTGATCTTGAGCTCGCGTCCGATGACCGTGTCGCCGTACACGACGTTCGCTAATGCTTTCGCCGCATCGGAGCTGTCTCGACCGTATGCATGCCTGGCAACGTCTACTGTGATGGCGGTGTCCGATGAAGCAGTAACGCTGATGGTCCCGTTCAGGGTCGCCGCGCCGAGTGCGCTGATGTCGGTGGCAGCGTACGTGTGCGCCTCCGGTATCACCAGCCTGTAGGTGTAAAGACAGGCAAGTGCCAACAGGACCACCGGGAGCATCCGGCAAAGCGGGCCTCTCATGCGTCTCTCATTTGCTACTGCGTCGAGGTCTCGTTCTGAGCTTCGGGCATCAGCAGCAGGCCGACGGAATAGAAGGGGCCGCCGAGGTGTGTCACCGGTGCGTCGCTGACTTCCGCGTCATTGGACAGGTGCCAAGTCGGCGTGAACGGTGAGTAGAGATAGCCCCCGCGCACAGTGATTCCGATTCGTCCCGCTTTGGTGTTCAGTATGAGACCCAGCTCCAGAGCGCCCATGCCTGCGGGGCGCAGCCCCGATGAGAACGACGCTGTGCGCGGCAGGTCACCCAGGAGCGAATCCAGTGGTGCCTGCGCCGAAGACTTGCTCCGCAGCCCGAACGACTGCGAGAGGCCGCCGAGCCCAAGCAGCGGGACGATGGTAAGGAAAGAGGCCGGCGCCAGCTTCAGGCCCGCCTCGCCGAAAATGCCGTTGGCGTCGGTTCGGAGCTCGTACGAGCTGTTCTCCGCGTCGTCCCATGTCCGGAAGAAAAGCGGGCCGATGAGGAACGAACCGGTGAGCGCGCGGAGTTCGATGCCCCAACCGTAATGGCGGCTGGCTGACGCCGGCATTCCGTGGTTCGCGAACGCCTTGTTGAAACCGGCTACCTGCGGCTGGTAGGCAGCGGCGAACGGGATGAGCCACGCTTCAGCCGAATTCTGCGCCGACGTCGGCACGGCCGCGGCTAGTAGAATGACGATCAGGAATATTCGCATGTTCGAGCTCCCATGAAGTAGTATAGAACGGCAGCTGGGTGTGTCAACGGAGGGACCCCACGCGCGAGGTCCGTCGCTTCGGGGCTATGCACGAAGCCGCCGATGGTAACACCGCCGGCGGCTTCGCAACAGTCGAAAACGGCTAGTTCGCTACCAAGACCTTTCGGACCGCGGCAGCCGATGGTGTGTGGTACCGGCAGAAGTAGACACCGCGGGGCACGAGGCGTCCGCTTCCGTCATCACGGTACCACGTAGCTGTGGCAAGTCCGTCAGCTCCGGTCGCGCAATTGAGCGAGCGAATCAGCCTGCCGGCCGCATCGAGGACTTCGACAATCGGCCTGCCCGATCCCGCGGGCTGCAGCCTGACGGCCATCTGCGTCGTCACGACGGTTGGAATCACAACCAGCCTCTGCAGGGGTTCCACCACGGTAATCGGCTCTTCAATCCCGGTAGTGCCATAGAACATCGCCAATGGCGCGGTGATCTGCGGCCACATGAACCGGTACCACGTGTCGGCTTTGGGGGCCGGGAACGGTGACGCGTTGGGTTGGGCGTCGATCGTTCCGTAGAGCGTGATCGTGTCCGGCCACGAGGGGACGTCGGGGAAATGGAAGGTGTCATTGCCCGACCCAATACCCCATCCCGGAGTGAGGAAAGTGTCAAGCTTCGAACCGACCTTCACGAGGGCCGAGTCCACAATGAGCGTGTGACCGTTCGGGTTAGTTACCCCGTAAAAGGTCGAACCGGCGTGGCTCACGCCGACGGTGGCGAGCGATACCAGGACGGCGGCCAGTCCGGCATAGAGCTTCTTCATACTATGTTACTCCTGTTTGGCGTTTCGCTGATTCAAGCCTGAGCGCACGACACAGGATACTCCTGCGGCCACACCATGTCAAGCTCAATAGCCGCCGCTTGACGAGGGGATTCCGCATTGTAGGCTACTCCCTGTTGGAAGCCTTCGGTCGGAAGTCGTTTGTGGCTGAGGATCTCTGATGCCGGGTCCGGACAGACTCGCCGTGTTGTTGTGCGAGGGGCTCTTCCCGACTGCGGTCGAGCTGGTTGCGGCCGGCCGGTTCGACGATGTCCGCCTGATCTCATTTCCCGGCGAGTGCGCCAGGCACAGCTGCGGGTGGCAGAATGTGGAGCGGGCTGCGGCAGCGGCAGGCGATTGCCAGCAGTTTCGAGTACTTGCGGGCGAGTGTCTTCCTGATTCCGACCCGGTCGACGCAAACGGACGCCCGATATCCGTCATTCGCCGGTGCGAGGGTCTGCCTGCGGCCCTGTCAGCATCCGGACGCGAACGACTCGTGTTGCTCGGCGAGAAGGTCGTTCTTGAGTGGCGACTGGAGTCTCAGCGGGCGCGGCTGAACGCCATGCTCGCAAGCGCTTACCGGCGTCTGACCGACTCGCAAATGGTTGAAGCGCTGGTGAGCGGGCTCGCCGACACCCTGGCCGAGGAGAAGGTGGTTTCGAAGGTGTTCGACCTGTTCGCGACGATGCTCGCCCCGGCCACGATGGTCTTCCTGGCATTGGAGGACGGCAGGCCGCAGCGCATCTGGTCGCAGCCGGCAGGATTCGGCGAATCGGAAGAAGTGAGACAGCGGCTGGCGTCATTCAGTCGGGCCTATGACTGGACCGAGAGCGGGGCCGGGTTCCGGGTGAGCCTGCGGCACCGGACCAAGAACCTGGGCGTGCTTGAGGTCGAGGGCGTTTCTTTCCCCGAACACAGAGATCACTACCTGGACATGGCGCTGGTCGTGGCCCGGGCGAGTGCGCTGGCGATTGCCGATGCCCGGCTCTACCGGGAGCTGAAGGGGCCCAACCGGTCGTATTTGGAGTTCGCCGAGGACTTGCGCGGCGCACTCGACGCGCGGAAGCGGGCCGAGGAAAGGCAGGCGCAGTTGCTGAAGCAGGTCGAGGCGGCGAACCAGGAGCTGGCCGACTTCGCGCACGTGGTCTCGCACGACCTCAAGGCCCCGCTACGGGCAATCGATTCGCTGGCGAAATGGCTCGCCGCGGACTACGAGGAGAAGTTCGACGACGACGGCAGGAAACAACTCGACCTGCTGCTGGGACGGGTCAAGCGGATGCACGACCTGATTGACGGCATCCTCCAGTATTCTCGGGCCGGCCGGACCCGCGAGCAGGTAGTTGAGGTAGACACGGCAGAACTGGTGCCCGAAGTGATAGACCTGCTGTCGCCGCCGCCGCACATCCGAGTGGCGATAAAGACCCGACTGCCCAAGGTCAACATCGAGCGGACGCGCATCAGCCAGGTACTGCAGAATCTGCTCTCCAACGCCATCAAGTACATGGACAAGCCTGAAGGGTTGATCGAGGTCGGCTGCACCGAGGAAGGCGGGTTCTGGAAGTTCTTCGTCAGGGACAACGGGCCGGGAATAGAGGAGAAGGACCGGGACAGGGTGTTCCAGCTTTTCCAGACCCTGAAGCCGCGCGACCAATCCGACAGCACCGGAGTCGGACTCGCGGTAGTCAAGAAGTCGGTCGAGCTGTACGGCGGCCGAGTCTGGATTGAATCTCAGGTCGGCAAGGGCAGCACGTTCTACTTCACCCTGCCGAAACCGACCCCGGCCGTTGGAGCCTAGTCAGGATGCAGGGGTCGGAATGTGAGACGCGAGATGCCGCGCGGCCAGGTCGCGTCAGTCGCGGAGTAAATCATGAGTGATGAGACGACCAGGAAGGATGCAGGAGTGACGTCGTCCGTGCGCTACCGCCTGTTGCTGGTCGAGGACGACGTCATCGACCAGCTTGCGTTCAAGCGGGCGGTGCGCGAGCTTGGTTCGCCCTATGACTACGCAATCGCCGGCTCGGTCGCAGAGGCGCGCGAACTGCTCAAGGGCAACCAGTACGACGCGGTCGTCACCGACTACGCGTTGGGCGACGGCAACGCATTTGATGTGATCGAACTGGCCCGCGGGCTGCCGCTCGTGTTCACGACCGGGGCCGGCGACGAAGAGATTGCGGTCAGGGCGATGAAGAACGGCGCTGACGACTACCTCGTGAAGGATCACGAGCGCGCATACCTGAAGAAGCTGCCGGTCACAGTCGAGAACGCCATCCGCCGGCACCAGGCCGAAGCGCAGGTGCGAAAGCTCACGCTGGCGGTGGAGCAAAGTCCGGCCTCGGTCGTCATTACCGACACCGAGGGCAGGATTCAATACGTGAACCCGAAGTTCACCAGCCTGACCGGCTATGCCTCCGACGAAGTGCTGGGCAAGAACCCGCGTATCCTCAAGTCGGGCGAGCACCCGCGTGAATTCTACCAGGGCCTCTGGACGACAATCCTGGGCGGCCGCGAATGGCACGGCGAGTTCCACAACCGGAAGAAGAGCGGCGAGCTGTTCTGGGAGTTCTCTTCAGTGTCACCGGTCCGCGACCGCGACGGCAACATAACCCACTTCGTCTCGGTGAAGGAAGACGTGACCGAGCGGAAGAGGATGGAGGAAGAGCGTGAGCGGCTGATTTCCGAACTCGACGCCTTCTCCCACACGGTTGCGCACGACTTGAAGAACCCGCTCGCCGCAGTGCTCGGATTCGCCGAGCTCCTGACCACGAAGGGCGTGAAGCTGAGTCCCAAGGACGTCGACGAGTCGCTCCAGGCGGTACACCAGAGCGCGCGCAAGATGAACAACATCATCGAGGAACTGCTGCTCCTCGCCGGCGTGCGCAAGGCCGAAGTCGAACGGCAGCCGGTCGACATGGCAGCGGTCGTACACGGCGCAATCCAGCGCCTCTCGCACATGACCGCGGAGTATAAACCGGCCCTGATTTTCCCCAAGGAGTGGCCGGTTGCGATCGGCTACGGCCCCTGGATTGAAGAAGTCTGGGCCAACTACCTGTCGAACGCGATGAAGTACGGCGGGAAGCCACCACGGCTGGAACTGGGCGCTGAGATCGCAGGAGAGAAGGCGAGGTTCTGGGTTTCGGACAACGGGCCCGGGCTTACACCGGAACAGCAGTCGCGGCTCTTCACGCCCTTCACCCGCCTGCACCAGATCCGCGCCACGGGTTCAGGACTGGGCCTTTCCATCGTGCGCCGCATCATGGAGAAGCTCGGCGGCGAAGCCTGGGTCGAGAGCGAACCGGGCAAAGGCAGCCGCTTTGGCTTCACCCTGCCGCGAGCTTCCGGAAACTCAACCACGGATAAACACGGATAGACACAGACTCCGGCCCGGCCTTAAGAGTCATCCTTGTTCATCGGTTTCTATCTGTGGTTTGTTGATCCCCGTCCTGGAAATGGAATAGCGGGAGGGTCGCTCCCGCTATAGTGGTCCCCTAAGGGGGATTCCCAGTCTTCAAATCAGTCCGTGTCCGGACTGTGGACACTTCACAACTTCCTCTAACCTACCCACCTTGTCCGCCTCTTTAGACGCGCAAGAAGGCTCGCGGATGCTCCGGCCATGTTTGCGCCGTCGCTTCCCTTCAGCAGAACCCCAAGCCGCACCAAGGGGTCTAAGAGTGTTTTAGAAAGAATGTGAGTGACATGAACAGAGATGATGAGATGGAAGTGACCGTGAATGATGAAAGAGGAGTCCGTGTTTATGCATGCGACAGTCTGGATTGTCGCCTGCTAAGCGGCTACGAAGTTAGTGCTGAGTATTGCTAGACGAAGGGTGGGTGCGGATGATATTGAGGCGCAGGGCCTATTCCTCCCAACCCCTGCGTCCTCTACAGCGGGTCATTGTGACCCGCTGTTCTCTTGCCTCCAGGCGGTCGGAGCGTTGTTCCTCTCCGCCGCCTCTGTCCCGAGGCCGCCAAGTTCCTGGCGGCCGCCCACAAATGCCACCACCGCGGCGCAAGACTCGGATTCGGTTCTTCCGGATGACGGGCATTATTCGCACCGGGATTCATCTGAGCAATTTGTGTAGTCTGCGAAATCTGTGGATGTCCTCTCCGGGCCATCTGCGTCATCTGTGACATCTGCGGTTACATCAGGTTTGGTTGCGGCCTCCGAGGCCGCGCTAGGTAATATGCGGTCAATCCTCTCGGGGCCTTGGCGTTCTTGGCGGTTGTCTTTCCGCCCCCTTATCTGCCTTCGTCTGGTATAATTGAACGTGGCCTTCCTGGTAGACCTCCTCATCCTCTTCGTTGTCCTCGCCGGCATCTTGGCTGAAGCGCGGCGCGGGCTGTTCTTCGCGCTGTTCGATGTGGTTCGGATAATCGGCGCCGTCTGGGCCGGGTTTGTTGCCTTCTCTCTCTTCCATCGCCTCTTCCATTCCTACGCGGCCGGGTTCGCCGCCTTCGGAATCGCCGCGCTCGCCACGGTCATGCTCGTCCCGGCGCTGCTCAGGCTGCTCAAGGCAGACCCTGACTGGGGCAGGACACCGCTGGGCCGCCTTGCCGCCGCCGGTATCGGGCTTGTCATCGGCTGCCTCATCGCCGCGGTGTTCGTCCCGGTCATCGGTCGCGGCCGATCGGGACAAGAGGCAGTACTTCGTTCAACCCTGGCCCGGCCGTTCGTCGAGGCCGCGCCTTTGCCTTACTACATTGCTGACGCCGTCAACCTCGATTTCCCGATGCTCAACGCCCGGGCAATCAGGTTCGAGGACGAAGGCAAAGCCGAACAGGCGGCGCTGGTCGAACGCATCAACTACTCGCGGCTGCATGGTGCAACCTGCATCGAGTGCGGGGCCAAGGTTCACTTCGACGGCTACTTCCGCCGCATCGGTGTCTCGGTTTCGCCGCGGTTCACCTGCCCGGTTTGCGGCCGGACATCGGATGGGTGTCAGACGTTTGAGGGATTCCACCGCATGTACGGCCACTGCCCCGTGGAAGTCGCCGAATCACTCGGGCCGATTGACTGCGGAGTCTGGCCAAACGACCGGCCGGTGTACCCCAAGGGCGTTTGTCCGGTGTGCGGCAGGTCGTTCCAACCGAGATAGCCGCAAACAACAAGCCGCAAGCTCCGGCCCACGAAGAACGCAAGCCCAAGCACAGGCCCCGGTTCTGAACTCGTCTCATCGTGGCCAAGTAGGCGGATCCAGTCAGCGGCGCGGCCCCGCTTCGGCCGAGGCTCCCCAGTAAGTTGTCCGGGAAGCTATCTGGTCAGCAACGGCCAGAGCTACCCCGGGACCAACGAGGACGGCAACCCGCGGAGTTAGCCGGACCGCAACGCTCCGACCAAACCGGAGAGGAATCGGTGGAGTAACGGGTGGACTAACCGGGGAAGCTAACCGGAGAGCAACCGGTAGACCAACCCGGCGAGTTGCGGAGGAAGTTCATCCGAGAATTGTGGTGGAGATGACCCTTCGGGCTATGTCCCAACCAATCCCTTAAGCTATCTTGGGGGTAATCCCCCGGGTGGGGGTGTCATTCCCCTCCTCAATCCTAAAGCCACAAGCTGCAAGCAGATACGCCGGAAGGCCGCGTAGGACTAATGATACGAATTAGTCTCATTCGGGCAGGCCAACGATAGCCCGGACCTGATATTGACAGGTCCAGGATTAGTCAAAATGGGTAGCGTCCCTATTTAGTCTCCTGGGGCAGGGTAGGCCGCTTGACTTTGTCAGGCGCGAAACCAAGATACCGCGGTTTCCTTCATGAATGCTGAAGAGTGGGCGCGAGAGAAGATGGACGGAGAGCTCGAAGCCACTGGCTGGGTTGTCAAGGCCCGGCCGGCGATTGACCTTGGAGCGGGACCAGGCGTGGTCGTGAGCGAGCTCACGCTCGACACGGGCGGAGCCGACTACGTCCTGTTCGTTGGCCGCAAGGCCTGCGGGGTAATCGAGATTGCCGACAACCTCGAAGCAGCGCTGTAGCAGTTCCACGGAATAGCGAGGGACTTGGAGGGATAGACATGCGATTCCGTCCTCCTATTTGACGCGCAGCGCCGGTTCCACCGGGTGCCGTACGCATACCGTATCCCCTCGGGGGAAATGACAGTGCCGAATCCGATTCTGTGGGCCGGGGTCTAAGATCGGTCGTTGAGGGTTCGAATGAAAGGAGCTTATCATGAATCGGATTATTACTCTTGCTTTGCTGGTTGCTCTTGCAGGTGTAGCGATGGCGGTCGCACCGGTCCAACGCGGGACAGTGGCACCGGTTGGGCTTATGCCCAGGGTTTCACCCTATCCTACAACCTATCCTGTGCTTCCACCTCGATCGGTGGCGTCGCTGTTCGGCTGGGTGAACCATCTGTTCGCGCAACAGCGGCTTCCGAGCGGCGTGCAGTCGGGCTGCGTACCGGGGTCCTGCAGGCTGGTTGATCCGAGGCTGCCCATGCGAGGGCTTGCGTACTGAGTAGGTGTGGGCGAGCGAACCCGGTAGATCGAAGGTAAGTGCTGGGGCAGCCTAAACTGCCCCAGTCGGGGCGACCTGAGCTGAAATGAAGGGGCGGGACGCAATGCGTTCCGCCCCTTGAGGTTTGTAGAGCCTAGTCTATCTTGATAGCCTTGCGGGTAAGCGTGGTGCTTCCGGTTTCGAGACGCCAGAAGTAGACGCCCTTCGCGACGCGGCGGCCTGAGTCGTCACGGCCATTCCAAGTGACGGAGTATGTGCCGGGGACGAGGGGCTGGGGAGAGGTGAGTACCCGAACCAGGGCTCCGGTCGCAGAGCGGATAGTCACGCTCGCCTGAGCGACATGCGGGATGTTGAATTGGATTGTCGCTTGTCCGCGCATCGGGTCGGGAAGGGGCCGTTCGAGGGAGAGGACTTTCGGCAGCCCGGTTGGTTCGGCGACCCCGGTGGTCGGTCTGACCACGATCGATTCGCGTGACACGTTGTTTCCCGGGTAGACGTCGTTGGCGAGCATTGTGGAGCAGGTCACTGCGAACGTGCCAAGCGCATGCGCGGTCCAGTTGGGGAAGGCGACCGTGTCGGTCTTGCCGGACCCCACCGTGACCGAGACCGTGTCGGCATAGCCGGTGCCGATGGTGAGCCGCGTGCTGAGGGTTTCGATGGCCGAGCCGAAGTTCTTGATGACAGCCCGCGGCGTGAACGTCGCCCCGGAGTCAACCGTATCCAGAGGCGAGAGGATCTGCGTGCACCCGGCGTCGAGCACGCGGACGATGACCCAACCTTGGCTCACGTCATTGCCGGAGTTGTCGTCGCTGAGGGCGGTGGAGCAGCGGGTGGTGTTGGTGCCGCGCGCGGTTGCCGTCCAGGACGCAAAGGTAAGGGTGGCCGAATCGCCGGCAGCGAGGCTAGTCACCCGCTGGGTGTCCGAGTAGGCGCCGATACGGAATTTGACCGTGAACGATTCCGTGTTGGTGCCGTAGTTCTTCACCTTGGCCTGGGGGCTGGCCGTGGCGCCCGAGTCAAAGGTGCCGGTCGGAACGGGGATTGCGGCGACGCCGACGTCGTGCGGCCGTATGAATTTGGCCGGAGCGTAAACTGCGACGTTGTAGTCGGGAATACTGACCGGCGTGTCGGGCGACACGGCGTTCGCGGGCCACATCAGTTGATTGGCAGTGAAGTAGTGGATGGTTCCGGTCTTGCCGTCGGAGACGTCGTCGATACACCGCACAAACACTGAGTCGGCCTCGCCATCCTGGAGGTACGGCGCACCGTCGCTCATGTCGAAGACGATGTTATGGTTCGGAAAGGGTTGGTTAACCAGGGGGTGACGCCATGTCCGGAAGTCCTTGGCCCAGCTCGGATACGCGGTAGAGCCAACGCCGAGTCGGATGCCGACCTTGTCACGGGCCGAGTGCGTTATTCTCACGCGGGCTAGCAGGGTAGGCGAGTAACCGACGAGGTCGTCGAGGTAGTAGCCCTGCTGGGAGGTGAGCGTCGCATTCGTGGCTGCCACGTAGGACATCCACCAGTATCCGGACTGACCCCAGCCCGTGCCCCAGGAGTTCACCATCTTGAAGGCGCCCATCCCGTCGTGCGTGGACTTGTTGTCATCGTACCCGACAATGGTCACCGCGTGGCCGCCGCGGTCGCCGCCGTAAGTGTCGGCCACGCAATAGGTGTAGTTGTAGTTCTGGATGTTGTCGAAGTTGGACCATACGCCGATGCCGATGACCGTCGTCAGCCCGGAGTCGATGCGCGCCTTGGCCTCATCGATGCCGGTAGAATCCTGCATCCAGAAAAAGTGGGCGGCGCCGCCGCGGTTCGGTATGGCGCGGGCATAGGCCGATTCGGAAGGCCAGCTCGTGCAGTCGTTCTGGTTGTAGGGACAGTCGGCCATGGATGCACAGCCCTGGTCGGCAATCAGGGCCATGGCGACGGAGAAGTCCGAGCCCGAGTCAACGCCGCCGTTAATCTGGTTGTAGACAAACGCCGGGCTGAACTCGTGATTGGTCGTCGAGTCGTTCCAATGATGCTCGACCCACTCGTAGTGGGTTTTCTGGTAGTATGCGATGGCCCACGCGGTGCAGGAGCCCTGGGAGCCCTGGTTCCCGACCGGCGGCATCTGGCTGGATATGTCACCCGAACCAAGGGCACGGGCAACATGTGCGGCGGCCGGGGCGGGCTTGTCCTGGATCATCCACGGAATCTTGCTCGCGTCCTCGCGAATCAGTCCGCACGGGTGCAGGGGCTGGGGAATGACGATTGACGATTGGCGATTGGCGATTGACGAACCAGCAGGGTTGTCGCGAGGCGACGACTTCGCCGGCGACTGGGCCCGCGTAGCGGTGGGGCCAACCAGCAACGCGACAAGCAGAAGGACGTGACGGCTACAGAAATGAAGTCTCATATTAGCACCTCCCAAAAAGGGGATCGATGCGGTCATTGTCGAAACGGGAAAACCTGAATTCTAGTGCGACCGTAGCGCCGGGACGCCCACGGCGGTCCTCGCCGGCGAACATCAACACCTGATAATTCTACCCGGCAGCGTGGGCTGACGTCAAGGCTGGTCGCCCTCGGTCCGCAAGCGCCCGGTGAAGCTCGTCCCGCCACTGAGGTCCGGCCGGCGCTAGTCCAGCTTGATGGCCTTGCGCGTGATAACGGTGTTCTCGCACTCAAGCCGCCAGAAGTAGATGCCCGGTGCGACGCGTCGGCCCGAGTTGTCGCGGCCGTCCCAGACAAGGGAGTAGTAGGCCGGGGAGAGTGAGGAGTTGCAGAGGGTTCGCACGACTGCACCGGTTATCGAGCGGACGGTGAGGATTACCTGTCCATGCCGGGGAATGCTGAACCGGATTACGGACTTTCCGCGCATCGGGTCGGGCGCAGGGCAATAGAGTGCGAGCACACGGGGCAGGACCTGTCGTTCGGCCACGCCGGTAGGGGGCAACACGACAACCGTGTCCCGCAGCGAGTCGTTTGCCCTGTTCTTGTCGGTCGGAAGCATGGTGATGCAGAGGATCGGGAATGCCCCGCTCGCTGGCGCGGTCCAGCCCGCGAAGCTCGCCGTATCGGTCGCGCCGGCCGCCAGCGTGAGCGGAACCGTATCTGCGTAGGATGCGCCGATGGCAAGCCGCGCGTTGAACGTCTCGTCGGTGGTGCCCAGGTTCCGTATCACTGCCCGCGGAGTCTCCGTCGCGCCGGAGTCGATCGTATCCGGCGGCGCGAGGAGCTGGATGCAGGCCACGTCGCGCACGCGCACCGCAACCGAGCCGCGCAGCGTGTCGTTGGTGTGGTCGACGTCGCCGCTGAGAGCGGTCGAACACCGAATCGCGTTCGCCCCGCGTGCCGTTGCCGTCCACGAGGTGAAGCTCACGAGAATCGAGTCACCCGCAGGCAGGCTGGACACGCTCTGGGTGTCTGCGTACGTGCCGATGCTCATGGTCACCGGGAAGCTGGCCGCGCCGGTCCCGCGGTTCCTGACGCGAGCCTGCGGGGTGAAGGTTGCTCCGGAGTCGACCGTATCGACCGGCGCGACAATGGCCGCTACCCCGACGTCGATGACTCGTACCGTGACCGAACCAGCCAGCGTGTCGTTGGCATGGACTTGGTCTCCCGTTAAGTTGGTAGAGCAACGTGTGGCATAGGTGCCTCGCTGTCCTGCGGTCCAGTTGCTGAATGATACCAGCACCGAGTCGCCCGCAGCCAGGTTGGAGACTGTCTTGGTGTTGTTATAGCCGCTACCGATGCGGAAGGTGGCCGGGAACGTCGCCGACGCCGTGCCGAAGTTCTTCACCCGGGCCTGTGGGGTGATGGTGGCACCGGAGTCGACCGTACCGGTCGGCGCAACTATGCTGGTCACACCGACATCGGTCACCCGCACGGTCACTGTGCCGGACAGCGCGTCGTTGGAGTGGTTCTGGTCACCCGTCAGAGCCGTCGTGCAGCGGGTGGCCGAAGTGCCGCGCTGCACCGCGGTCCAGTTGGCAAAGGAGACCAGCACGGAGTCTCCGGCAGCCAGATTGCTCACGGTCTGGGTATTGGTGTAGGAAGAGCCAATGCGGAAGGTGGCCGGGAAGGTAGCAGCGGACGTGCCGAAGTTCTTGACCCGCGCCTGCGGGGTGACGGTGGCCCCCGAGTCGACCGTTCCCGTGGGCGCGATGAGCGCGGTTACGCCGACATCTGTGACCGGCGCGTGCGCGACGGTGACCATTCCGGACAGCGTGTCATTACCGTGGATCTGGTCGCCGGTCAGAGCGGTCGAGCAACGCTTGACGTACGTGCCGGGCGGTCCGGCGGTCCAGTTAGTGAACGATACCTGTATTGAGTCACCGGCCGCGAGGTTGGTAACGTTCTGGGAGTCGGAGTAGATGGACCCGATGCGGAAGAAGACAGGGAACGTGGCGGAGTTGGTGCCGAAGTTCCTAACACGGGCTTTGGGTGTGACGACCGTACCCGAGTCGACAGTATCGGGCGGCGCAACGATTGCCGTCACGCCGACGTTTGTCACTCTCACTGTGACTGAGCCGGACATCGTGTCATTACCGCGTACCTGGTCGCCGGCCAGGTTGGTAGAGCAGCGGGTGACAGACGTGCCGCGCTGCACCGCAGTCCAGTCGCTGAATGACACCAGTATGGAGTCGCCGGCGGCAAGGTTCGTAACGGTCTGGGAGTTGGAGTAGAAGGAGCCGATGCGGAATGTCACCGGGAACGTCGCAGAACCGGTGCCATAGTTCTTCACCCGGGCCTGCGGAGTTACGGTCGTGCCGGAGTCGATGGTGCCGGTTGGCGCCGCTATCGCGGTCACGCCGACATTGGTGACGCGCACAACGACTGCACCGGACAGCGTATCATTGGCGTGGATCTGGTCGTTAGACAGTGCTGTTGAGCAGCGCGTAGCCAGCGGACCGCGCGGGGCCGCGGACCAGTTGGCGAAGCTCACCTGAACCGAGTCGCCCGAAGCGAGGTTGCTGACGGTCTGCGTGTTGGTGTAGCTCGAGCCGATGCGGAACGTCACGGGGAACGTTACGGCGTCGGTGCCGTAGTTCCTGACACGGGCCTTCGGCGTGACGACGGCGCCCGAATCGACGGTATCGGTCGGTGTGACAATCGTGAAGACTCCGACGTCGGTGACGCGCACCGTTACGGAACCGGACATCGCGTCATTGGAGTGGTTCTGGTCACCGGACAGCGCTGTCGTGCAGCGCGTGGCCGAAGTGCCGCGCTGCACCGCGGTCCAGTTGGTGAAGCTGACCAGAGTCGAATCGCCCGACGCGAGATTGGTGACGGTCTGAGAGTTGGAGTAGAAGGAACCGATGCGGAACGTAACGGGGAACGTCGCGGCGGACGTGCCATGGTTCTTCACCCTTGCCTGGGGCGTGACGGTCGTGCCTGAGTCGACCGTTCCCGCGGGCGCGACAATCGCGATGACTCCGACGTCCACGAAGGGTGCATGCTTGACGGTGACTAATCCGGACAGCGTGTCATTGCTGTGGACCTGGTCGCCGGCCAGAGCGGTTGAGCAACGCTTCGCGTAGGTCCCGGGCGGCCCGGCCGTCCAGTTAGTGAACGACACTTGAATCGAGTCGCCGGCCGCGAGGCCGGTGACGTTCTGGGAATCGGAGTAGACAGACCCGATACGGAAGAAGACGGGGAACGTCGCGGAGTTGGTCCCAAAGTTCTTCACGCGGGCCTGCGGAGTAACGACGCTACCCGAGTCTACTGTATCAGGCGGCGCGACGATGGCGGTCACGCCAACATTCGTTACTCTCACGGTTACGGAACCCGACAGGGTGTCGTTTGCATGGACCAGGTCGCCCGACAGCGCCGTAGAGCAACGTGTGGCATATGTGCCGCGCTGCCCGGCGGTCCAGTTCGCAAAGGACACGAGCACGGAGTCGCCGGCCGCAAGATTGCTGACAGTTTGGGTGTTGTTGTAGCCCGTACCGATACGGAAGGTAGTCGGGAACGTCGCGGCAGCAGAGCCGAAGTTCTTCACTCTGGCCTGCGGCGTGATGGTAGTGCCGGAATCGACCGTACCCGTTGGGGTCAGGATTTGACTGACACCGACGTCTAAGACGCGGACGATCACGGAACCGGAGAGGGTGTCGTTGTTGTGCACCTGGTCTCCGGTCAGGTTGGTCGAGCAGCGCGTGGCATAGGTGCCCCGTTGCCCTGCGGTCCAGTTGCTGAACGATACCAGCACCGAGTCGCCCGCAGCGAGGTTCGTGACTGTCTGGGTGTTGGAATAGCCACTGCCGATACGGAAGGTGGCCGGGAATGTCGCCGACGCCGTGCCGAAGTTCTTCACCCGGGCCTGTGGCGTCATAGTCGTGCCGGAGTCAACTGTCCCGGTAGGGGCGACAAGAGCGGTCACACCGACATCGGTGACCCGTACCGTCACGGAACCGGACAGGGCATCATTGGAGTGGTTCTGGTCACCGCTGAGCGATGTTGTGCAGCGCGTGACCGAGGTGCCACGCTGCACCGCAGTCCAGTCGGTGAAGCTAACCTGCACCGAGTCACCCGCGGCCAGGTTGGTGACCGTCTGAGAATTGGAGTAGAAGGAGCCGATACGGAAGGCGACCGGGAATGAGACGGTAGTATTGCCGAAGTTCCTGACGCGAGCTTTCGGTGTCACCACCGTGCCCGAGTCGATCGTGCCGGTCGGCGAGATGATCTGGGTCACGCCGACGTCCAGGAACGGTGCGGGTTTCACCGTGACCGAACCCGACAGGGTGTCGTTAGTGTGTACCTGGTCACCGGCCAGGGCAGTCGAGCAACGCTTGACGTAGGTGCCGAGCGGTCCAGCGGTCCAGTTAGCGAACGACACCTGGATTGAGTCGCCGGCCGCGAGATTGGAGACGCTCTGTGAGTCGGAGTAGACGGACCCGATTCGGAAGAAGACGGGGAAGGTTGCAGCGCCGGTGCCGAAGTTCTTCACTCGTGCCTTCGGGGTTACGACCGTGCCGGAATCGACCGTGTCGGGCGGCGCGATGATAGCCGTCACCCCGACGTTGGTGACCCTCACCGTAACCGAACCCGACAGAGTGTCGTTGGTGTGGATTTGGTCGCCCGACAGTGCCGTAGAGCAACGTGTGGCATACGTGCCGCGCTGTCCGGCGGTCCAGTTGGCAAAGGAGACCAGCACGGAATCGCCGGAGGCGAGGTTGCTTACAGTTTGGGTGTTGTTGTAGCTGGAACCGATGCGGAAGGTGGTTGGGAACGTCACGGCCGTAGAACCGTAGTTCTTCACTCGCGCCTGCGGGGTGATAGTAGAGCCGGAGTCGACCGTACCAGTTGGTGCCACAATCGCGGTCACGCCGACGTCGCTTGCCCTTACCGTGACCGATCCGGACAGTGTGTCATTGCTGTGGACCTGGTCTCCGGTCAGGTTGGTAGAGCACCGCGTAGCGTAGGTGCCTCGCTGCCCCGCAGTCCAGTTACTGAATGATACCACCACCGAGTCGCCGCCCGCGAGGTTACTCACCGTCTGGGTGTTGGTGTAGCCTGTCCCGATACGGAAGGTGGCCGGGAACGTCGCGGCAACCGTGCCGAAGTTCTTCACCCTTGCCTGGGGTGTGATAGTCGTGCCCGAGTCAACCGTCCCGGTAGGCGCGAGGAGAGCGGTAACTCCGACGTCGGTGACCCGCACAGTCACTGTGCCCGACATCGTATCGTTGCTATGCACCTGGTCGTTCGCGAGGGCAGTTGAGCAACGCGTAGCCAAAGTACCACGCGGAGCCGCAGTCCAGTTGGCAAAGCTGACCAGGACTGAATCGCCGGCTGCAAGATTCGTTACGGTCTGGGTGTTGTTGTAGCCCGTGCCGATACGGAATGTGACAGGGAAGGTGGAAGCGGCAGAGCCGTAGTTCTTCACTCGCGCCTGAGGTGTGATGGTCGTCCCGGAGTCGACCGTGCCGGTCGGGGCGAGGATCTGAGTAACACCGACATCGGACACACGGACTATCACGGAACCGGAGAGGGTGTCGTTCACGTGGACCTGGTCGCCGGTCAGGTTCGTAGAGCAGCGCGTGGCGTAGGTCCCTCGCTGTCCTGCAGTCCAGTTGCTGAACGATACCAGCACCGAGTCGCCCGCAGCGAGGTTGGAGACGGTCTGGGTGTTGGTATAGCTGCTGCCGATGCGGAACGTGGCCGGGAATGTCGCGGAGGACGTGCCGAAGTTCCTGACACGGGCTTGCGGGGTCAATGTCGTGCCGGAGTCCACTGTTCCCGCAGGCGCGACAAGCGCAGCAACTCCGACGTCGGTGACTCGCACCGTCACGGTACCCGAGAGCGTGTCATTAGTGTGGACCTGGTCGCTCGAAAGCGCGGTGGAGCAACGTGTAGCCAGCACACCGCGTGGAGCCGCGGTCCAGTTGGCGAAGGACACCAACAAAGAGTCTCCGGATGCGAGGTTGGTGACCGTCTGTGTGTTGTTGTACGAGGAGCCGATACGGAACGTCACTGGGAATGTGGCCGCGCCCGTGCCGTAGTTTTTCACTCGGGCCTGCGGTGTAATGGTCGACCCGGAGTCGACCGTGCCGGTCGGGGCGAGGATCTGAGTAACACCGACATCGAAGACACGGACGATCACGGAACCGGAGAGGGTGTCGTTCACGTGGACCTGGTCGCCGGTCAGGCTCGTAGAGCAGCGCGTGGCGTACGTTCCTCGCTGGCCTGCGGTCCAGTTCGCGAAAGACACCAGCACCGAGTCGCCTGCCGCCAGGTTACTGACCGTCTGGGTATTCGTATAGCCCGTCCCGATACGGAAGGTGGCCGGGAATGTCGCCGACGCCGTGCCGAAGTTCTTCACCCGGGCCTGGGGCGTCACAGTCGTGCCGGAGTCAACTGTCCCGGTAGGGGCGACAAGAGCGGTCACACCGACATCGGTAACGCGTACCGTTACGGTGCCGGAGAGAGTGTCGTTGCCGTGCACCTGGTCGCCCGAGAGTGCGGTCGAGCAACGCGTAGCGAGTGTGCCACGCGGAGCCGCGGTCCAATTGGCGAAGGACACCAACACGGAGTCGCCGGCGGCGAGGCTCGTAACCGTCTGGGTGTTGTTGTAGGATGAGCCGATGCGGAAGGTCACCGGGAAGGTTGCAGCCTGAGTCCCGAGGTTCTTGACCCGGGCCTGCGGTGTAATGGTCGACCCGGAATCGACGGTGCCGGTCGGAGCGACTATCGCGGCCACACCGACGTCAGTTACTCGCACCGTGACCGAGCCCGACAGCGTGTCATTGCTGTGTACCTGGTCGCCCGAGAGGCTGGTCGAGCAGCGGGTGGCGTATGTGCCGCGCTGCCCCGCAGTCCATGAACTGAAAGACACAACCACGGAGTCCCCTGCGGCGAGGCTGGTGACAGTCTGGGTATTGGTGTAGCCGGTCCCGATGCGGAAGGTGGATGGGAACGTGGCGGCGGATGTTCCGTAGTTCTTCACCCGCGCCTGAGGCGTAATGGTCGCGCCTGAATCCACCGTGCCGGTGGGCGCGATAATCGCAGCAACCCCGACGTCGGTGACCCGCACCGTGACTGAGCCTGACAGCGTGTCATTGACATGGACTTGGTCGCCGGTCAGGTTGGTAGAGCAACGCGTGGCATAGGTGCCGCGCTGGCCCGCGGTCCAGTTGGCGAAGGAGACCAGCACCGAATCACCGGCCGCGAGGTTGCTCACCGTCTGCGTGTTGGTATAGCCCGTTCCGATTCGGAAGGTGGCAGGGAATGTGGCGGAGACCGTCCCGAAGTTCCTGACCCGGGCCTGCGGCGTAACCGTGGTGCCGGAATCTACTGTTCCCGTGGGTGCGACAATCGCGGTCACGCCGACGTCGGTAACGCGTACCGTCACGGTGCCGGACATCGTGTCGTTGCCGTGAACCTGGTCGCCCGAGAGCGCGGTGGAGCAACGCGTGGCGAGTGTGCCGCGCGGACCTGCAGTCCAGTTGGTGAAGCTGACCAGGATTGAATCGCCTGAAGCGAGGTTGGTGATCGTCTGAGTGTTGTTGTACGAAGAGCCAATGCGGAAGGTCACTGGGAATGTAGCTGCTGCTGTGCCATAGTTCTTTACGCGGGCTTGTGGCGTAATGACCGTACCGGAGTCAACGGTGCCGGTGGGCGCGACAATCGTGGACACGCCTACGTCCGTGACCCGCACCGTGACCGTACCCGAGAGCGTGTCATTAGTGTGGACCTGGTCGCCAGTAAGATTAGTAGAGCAACGCGTGGCATAGGTGCCGCGCTGACCTGCCGTCCAGTTGCTGAAAGATACAACCACCGAATCACCGGCCGCGAGGTTGCTCACCGTCTGCGTGTTGGTATAGCCCGTTCCGATTCTGAAGGTGGCAGGGAATGTAGTGCTCACCGTGCCGAAGTTCCTCACCCTCGCCTGAGGCGTGATGGTCGTGCCGGAGTCAACCGTCCCGGTAGGGGCGACAAGAGCGGTCACGCCGACGTCGGTCACGCGTACCGTGACCGTGCCGCCCAGCGTGTCGTTCGAGTGGACCTGGTCGCCGGTGAGATTAGTAGAGCAACGCGTGGCATAGGTGCCGCGCTGGCCCGCGGTCCAGTTCGCGAAGGAGACGAGCGCTGAATCACCGGCCGCAAGGTTACTCACCGTCTGCGTGTTGGTGTAGCCCGTTCCGATGCGGAAGGTGGCAGGGAATGTGGCGGAGACCGTCCCAAAGTTCTTCACCCGGGCCTGCGGCGTAACCGTGGTGCCGGAATCTACTGTTCCCGTGGGTGCGACAATCGCGGTCACCCCGACGTCGGTAACGCGTACCGTTACCGTGCCGGAAAGTGTATCGTTGCCGTGTACTTGGTCACCCGAAAGTGCGGTGGAACAACGCGTGGCCAGCACGCCACGCGGGCTCGCAGTCCAGTTCGTGAAGCTGACCAGGGCCGAGTCGCCGGCCGCCAGGTTCGTTACCGTCTGGGTGTTGTTGTACGAGGAACCAATACGGAACGTCACCGGGAATGTGGCCGCGCCGGTACCATAGTTCTTCACTCGCGCTTGCGGGGTGATGACCGTGCCGGAGTCAACGGTGCCGGTCGGAGCGATTATCGTCTTGACCCCGACGTCTGTGACCCGCACCGTGACCGTGCCGCCCAGCGTATCGTTCGTGTGGACCTGGTCCCCGGTCAGGTTGGTAGAACACCGTGTAGCGTACGTGCCGCGCTGCCCCGCAGTCCACGAACTGAATGATACCACCGCGGAATCGCCGGCCGCAAGGTTCGAGACGGTCTGGGTATTGGTATAGCCGGTACCTATGCTGAAGGTTGCCGGGAATGTCGCTGTAACCGTGCCCAGGTTCTTGACCTTTGCCTGTGGCGTGATGGTCGAGCCCGAGTCGACCGTGCCGGTTGGCGCGACAATCGCGGTCACGCCGACATCAGTCACACGCACCGTCACCGAACCGGACAGCGTGTCGTTGGAGCGTACCTGGTCGCCGGTGAGCCCGGTCGAGCAGCGGGTGGCGTAGGTGCCGCGCTGACCCGCCGTCCAGGAACTGAACGATACAACAATGGAGTCGCCGGCAGCAAGACTCGTGACGGTCTGGGTGTTGTTGTAAGAGGAGCCGATCCGGAAGGTCACCGGGAATGTAACTGCAACCGTACCATAGTTCTTCACCCGGGCCTGCGGCGTGATGCTTGCGCCGGAATCCACCGTACCGGTCGGAGCGATTATCGTCTTGACCCCGACATCGGTGACTCGCACCGTGACCGTGCCGCCCAGCGTGTCGTCCGAGTGAACCTGGTCGCCGGTCAGGTTCGTAGAGCAACGCGTAGCGTAGGTGCCGCGTTGCCCTGCGGTCCAGGAACTGAACGACACCACCACGGAGTCGCCGGCGGCAAGGCCCGTGACCGTTTGTGTGTTGTTGTAGGATGAGCCGATTCGGAAGATTACCGGGAAAGTCGCGGCCTGGGTCCCGAGGTTCTTTACCCGTGCCTGCGGTGTGATGGTCGACCCGGAATCGACCGTGCCGGTCGGGGCAATGATCGTCCTGACGCCGACATCAGTTACCCGCACCGTCACCGAGCCGCCCAGTGTATCGTTGGCGTGATTCAGGTCGCCAGTGAGGCCGGTCGAGCAGCGGGTGGCGTAGGTGCCGCGTTGACCCGCAGTCCAATTGCTGAATGACACCACCACCGAGTCGCCGTTCTTGAGGTTCGAGACGGTCTGGGTGTTAGTGTAGCCCGAGCCGATGTGGAAGGTAACCGGGAACGTCGTGGTGTCGATGCCGAAGTTCTTTACCCTTGCCTGCGGGGTTATGGTCGAGCCGGAGTCGACAGTGCCGGTCGGGGCGAGAATCACGGTCACACCCACGTCATGCGGTCGGACCATCTTGGCCCGAGCATAGACCCCGACGCCGGAGTCAGGAATGCTCACCGGCGTGTCGGGCGATACGGCGGTCGCGTTCCAGACCAGGTGTTTGGCCGCGAAGTAGTTGATCGTGCCGGTCTTGCCGTCGTGAACGTCGTCGATGCACCGCACGAAGACCGTGTCGGTCTGGCCGTTGGTGATGTACGGCTCGCCTTCGGTCATGTCGAAGACGATGTTGTGGTTAGGGAAGGACTGGTCGACCCATGGGTACCGCCAGGTGCGGAAGTCCTTCGTCCACTTCGGACCTGAGGGGCGACCTACACCCATGCGGATGCCGACCTTGTCGCGGGCCGGGTGGGTGATTTTCACACGGCCGATCATGGTCGGGGTGTAGCCGATGAGGTCGTCGAGGTAGAAGCCGGCCTGCTGGGAGAGCACCGAGTCGGTGGCCGCCTTGTAAGACATCCAGGCGTACCCGGACTGGCCCCAATACGTGCCCCAGGAGTTGACTATCCTGAAGGCGCCGGTGCCGTCGTGTGTGGTCAGGGTGTCGTTGTAGCCGACGATGGTGATGGCGTGATTACCGCGGTAGCTGCCTGCGGGAGTGTCGGCCACGCAGTACTTGTAGCCGAAGCTGTCGATCCTGTCCCAGTTGTGGTAGACCTCGATGCCGATGACCGTCGTGACGCCGGAGTCGATACGCTGCTTGACCATTCTGATGCCGCTCGTGTCCGTCATGTAGAACCAGTGGGCGGTGCTGCCCCGGTTCGGGATAGCATGGGCATAGGACGATTCGGACGGCCACGACGTGCAGTCGTTCTGGTTGTAGGGACAGTCGGCCATCGAGGCGCAGCCCTGGTCTATCATCAGCGTGAAAGCGTCCCAGATACTCGACCCGTAGTCGGCGCCGCCGTTGATCTGGTTGTAGATGAAGGCCGGGCTGAACTCGTGGCTGGTGGTGGAGTCGTTCCAGTGATACTCGCGCCACTCGTAGTGGGTCTTCTGGTAGTAGCCGGTGGCCCACGCGGTACACGAGCCCTGCTGGCCCTGGTCGCCGACCGGTGGCATCTGGCTCGAGAGGTCGCCCGAAACCGAGAAGGTGCGCGGGCCGCCCGGATGCGGCTTGTCCAGAATCATCCCGGGAATCTTGCGCGGGTCCTGTACAATCAGGCCGCAGGGGTGCAGTTGGTAATTGGTGATCGGTGATTGGCGAGTGGCGACGGACGAGCCGGCCGAGCCATTGCCGGGCGACAGATTCGCGGGCAATTGGGGCTGCGCCACGGCCCGGCCAATCAGCACGGCGGCGAGCAAAACGAGCCAGTAAGGACGGACGTTCACCTTCATGCAATTACCTCCCGACCTGAGAAGGTTCGGCAGTTGCGACCCAAACGGAAAGTTTAACCTCCCAGTGTGGCGGTAATGCCGACTGGCCGATAGCAGTCCGTACCCACGGACACATTGCCATCATATTATTTTACGTGAACTTGAGAGAGACGTCAAATGCGTCCACTCGATTCCGAGGAGGCCGAAAGCAAATCCGGCAACGCGGTACTCAGGCGCGGAAGGGCAACGGACGATGGCCGCGCTGGAAGGCTCGGGTCAGTCGATTCTGACGGCCTTTCGGGTGATAACCGTCCCTTCGCTCTCGAACCGCCAGAAGTAGATGCCCGGTGCAACGCGTCGGCCGCGATCGTCGCGGCCGTCCCAGGTCATGGTGTAGTAGGCAGGGGGCAGCGCGGAGTTGCAGAGGGTCCTTACGACGGCGCCGTTTGCGGAGCGGATGACCACGCTTGCCCGGGCAAGGTGCGGGATGCCGAACCGGATTGAAGCCAGTCCGCGCGCCGGGTCAGGGCGGGGTCGTTCGAGGGAGAAGACCTTTGGCATCCCGGACTGTTCGGCAACCCCGCCGTAGGGCGTTACCACAATCGACTCGCGGGACGCGTTGTTCCCTGCGTCCACGTCGGCCGCCAGCATGGTGGAGCAGGTTACGGGGAAACTCCCGAGCGCGAGCGGGGTCCAGTTCGGGAAGGCAACCGTGTCGGTCTTTCCTGCCGCCACCGTGACCGAGACCGTATCCGCATAGCCGGTGCCGATAGCGAGCCGCGTGTTGAAAGTCTCGCTGGCCGTTCCGAGGTTCTTGATAACGGCCCGCGGCGTGATCGTCGCGCCTGAGTCAACCGTGTCGGGCGGCGCCAGGAACTGGGTGCAGGCCACGTCCCGCACTCGCACCGTCACCGATCCCGGCAGAGTGTCGTTGGCGTGGACTTGGTCGCCCGTGAGGTTAGTCGAGCAGCGCGAGGCGTAGGTGCCGCGCTGACCTGCCGTCCAGTTGCTGAAGCTGACCAGAGCCGAGTCGCCGGCCGCGAGGCTCGTTACAGTCTGGGTGTTGGAGTAGCCGGAACTGATGCGGAAGGTGACCGGGAACGTTGCGGCACCCGTGCCGTAGTTCCTTACCCGAGCCTGCGGAGTGACAGTAGCACCGGAGTCGACCGTGTCGGGCGGCACGACAATAGCGGTCACGCCGACATCGGTTACGCGTACCGTCACCGTGCTTGAAAGCGTGTCGTTGTAGTGGTTCTGGTCGTTCGTCAGGGCGGTGGAGCAACGCGTGGCCAGCAAGCCGCGCGGGCCCGCAGACCAGTTGGCAAAGCTCACCAGCACCGAGTCACCGGAGGCGAGGTTGGTGACGGTCTGGGTGTTGGTGTAGCCCGCGCCTATGTGGAAGGTCACCGGGAAGGTCGCGGCGTGGGTCCCATAGTTCTTGACCCGCGCCTGCGGCGCGACCACCGTGCCGGAGTCCAGGGTGCCGACGGGCGCGACAAGCGCTAACACGCCGACGTCGACGGTCGGCGCAGGAGCAACATAGACCGTGCCGGACATGGTGTCGTTGGTCGGTACAGCATCGCTGGTGAGACCAGTGGAGCAGCTCTTGACGAAGCTGCCGCGCTGCACCGCGGTCCAATTGGCGAAGCTGACCATGATGGAGTCGCCGGCCGCGAGGCTCGTTACCGTCTGGGTGTTGGAGTAGCCGGAACTGATGCGGAAGGTGACCGGGAACGTCGCGGCACCCGTGCCGTAGTTTCTCACCCGCGCCTGTGGAGCTAAGACGGCACCCGAATCTACGGTATCGGGCGGCGCGACAATCGCCGTGACGCCCACATCGATTACCCGCACCGTCACGGTGCCCGAGAGCGTGTCGTTAGTGTGGACCTGGTCGCCGGTCAGGTTGGTCGAGCAGCGTGTGGCATAGGTGCCGCGCTGCCCTGCGGTCCAGTTGGCGAAGCTGACCAGAGCCGAGTCGCCGGATGCAAGGTTGGTGACGGTCTGGGTATTGTTGTACCCGGCACCAATGTGGAAGGTGACCGGGAATGTCACGGTGTTAGTCCCGCAGTTCTTCACGCGGGCCTGCGGGGTGATGGTCGATCCCGAATCCACTGTTCCGGTCGGGGCGATAATCGCTTTGACGCCGACATCTGTAACCCGCACCGTCACCGTGCCTGACAGAGTATCGTTGGCGTGGTTCTGGTCGTTCACCAAGGCGGTGGAGCAGCGCGTGGCCAGCAAGCCGCGTGGGGCTGCGGTCCAGTTGGTGAAGCTGACCAGAGCCGAATCGCCGGCCGCCAGGCTGGTCACGGTCTGGGTGTTGGTGTATAAGGCCCCGATGCGGAAGGTAACCGGGAAGGTCGCGGCGTGGGTTCCGTAGTTCTTGACCCGCGCTTGCGGCGCGACGACGGTCCCCGAGTCCACTGTGCCGGTCGGCGCGACAATCGCGGTCACTCCGACATTGGTCACTTGTACCGTCACGGTGCCCGAGAGCGTGTCGTTAGTGTGTACCTGGTCGCCCGTTAGCCCGGTCGAGCAGCGCTTTGCGAACGTGCCGAGCTGTGTCGGGGTCCAGGTGGAGAAGGACACGAGCGCCGAGTCACCGGATGCGAGGTTGGTGACGGTCTGGGTGTTGTTGTAGGTCGTACCGATACGGAAGGTTACCGGGAATGTTACGACATCGGTGCCGTAGTTCTTGACCCGAGCCTGTGGGGTGATGGTCGCTCCGGAGTCGACGGTGTCGGGAGGTACGAGTATTGCGGTCACACCAACGTTGGTCACTCGCACGGTCACCGAACCGGACAGTGTGTCGTTAGTGTGTACCTGGTCGCCGGTAAGGCCGGTCGAGCAGCGTGTGGCGTAGGTGCCGCGCTGGCCCGCGGTCCAGGAACTGAACGACACGACCACGGAGTCACCGGCGGCGAGGCTCGTGACGGTCTGTGTGTTGTTGTAGGATAAGCCGATACGGAACGTCACCGGGAATGTCGCTGCAACCGTGCCGTAGTTCTTGACCCGGGCCTGCGGGGTGACGCTCGAGCCGGAATCAACGGTGCCGGTCGGGGCAATAATCGCTTTGACCCCGACATCGGTGACCCGCACCGTGACCGTGCCACCCAGCGTGTCGTTGGAGTGAACCTGGTCCCCGGTAAGGGCGGTGGAGCAGCGCGTGGCCAGCACGCCGCGGGGAGACGCGCTCCAGTTGGCGAAGCTGACCAGAATCGAGTCACCGGATGCAAGGTTGGTAACGGTCTGGGTGTTGGTGTAGCTGCCGCCGATGCGGAAGGTGACCGGGAAGGTCGCGGCCTGAGTCCCGAGATTCCTGACGCGGGCCTGCGGTGTAATGACGGTGCCGGAGTCAACGGTGCCGGTCGGGGCAATGATCGTCCTGACGCCGACATCAGTCACCCGTACCGTCACCGAGCCGCCCAGCGTGTCGTTGGCGTGGTTCTGGTCGCCGGTGAGGGCGGTAGAGCAGCGCGTAGCGTAGGTGCCGCGCTGGCCCGCGGTCCAATTGGCGAAGCTGACAACAACCGAGTCGCCGTTCTTGAGGTTCGAGACGGTCTGGGTGTTGGTGTAGCCCGAGCCGATGTGGAAGGTAACCGGGAACGTCGTGGTGTCGATGCCGAAGTTCTTCACCCTTGCCTGTGGGGTGATGGTCGAGCCGGAGTCGACCGTGCCGGTCGGGGCGAGAATCACGGTCACGCCCACGTCATGCGGCCGGACCATCTTGGCCCGGGCATAGACGCCGACGTTGTAGTCAGGGATGCTGACCGGCGTGTCGGGCGACACGGCGGTAGCGTTCCAGACCAGGTGTTTGGCCGCGAAGTAGTTGATGGTGCCGGTCTTGCCGTCGGAGACGTCGTCTATCGCCCGCACAAAGACCGTGTCGGTCTGGCCGTCAGTGACGTACGGCTCGCCTTCGGTCATGTCGAAGACGATGTTGTGGTTCGGGAAGGACTGGTCGGTTCGCGGGTACCGCCACGCGCGGAAGTCCTTCGTCCACTTCGGCGCCGACGGACGGCCCACCCCCATGCGGATGCCGATCTTGTCGCGGGCCGGGTGGGTGATTTTCACCCGGCCGATCATGGTCGGGGTGTAGCCAACGAGGTCGTCGAGATACCAGCCGGACTGCTGGGAGAGCACCGAGTCGATGGCCGCCTTGTACGACATCCAGGCGTATCCGGACTGGCCCCAGCCTGTGCCCCAGGAGTTGATTATCCGGAAGGCGCCCGGGCCGTCGTGCGTGGTCAGAGTATCGTTGTAGCCGACGATGGTTATCGCATGTCCGCCCCGGTAGCTGCCCGCGGGAGTGTCGGCCACGCAGTACTTGTAGCCGAAGCTGTCAATCCTGTCCCAGTTGTGGTAGACCGAGATGCCGATGACCGTCGTCAGCCCGCTGTCGATGCGCTGCTTGGCCGTCTTGATGCCGTTCGTGTCCTTCATCCAGAACCAGTGACCGGTGCTGCCCCGGTTTGGGATGGCGTGGGCGTAGGCCGATTCCGACGGCCACGACGTGTAGTCGTTCTGGTTGTAGGGACAATCGGCTACGCTCGCACAGCCCTGGTCGGCAATCAGAGAGAACGCATCGGAGAAGCTCGACCCCTGGTCCGCGCCGCCGTCAATCTGGTTATAGACGAACGCGGCGCTGAACTCGTGGCTGGTCGTGGAGTCGTTCCAATGGTATTCGCGCCACTCGTAGTGAGTCTTCTGGTAGTATCCGACCGCCCAAGCGGTACAGGAGCCCTGTTGGCCCTGGTCGCCGACCGGCGGCATCTGGCTGGAGATGTCGCCCGAAACCGAGAAGGTGCGGGCGCCGCCCGGATGGGGCTTGTCCTGGATGAGCCAAGGAATCGTGCGCGGATCCTCACGAATCAGGCCGCACGGGTGCAGCGGGTATTGGGGAATCGGCGATTGGCGAGTCGCGGCCGACGAGCCGGCCGAGCCATTGCCGGGCGGCAGATTCGTGGGCAGTTGAGGCTGCGCCACGGCCCGGCCGATAAACACGGCGGCAAACACCAGGAGCCGGCGAAAACAGACATTGGGTTTCATGTGATTACCTCCCGACCAGGGAAGAGACTATGGCTGTAACTAAAACGGAAAGAATCACCTCCCAGTGTGGCGGCAGCGCCAACTGGCCGACAGCAGTCCGCGTACACGGACATTTCGTCACGTTAATATCCTAGTTGAACCCTGGAAATACGTCAACTAACTCCGAGGCGACCGACAGCGGGCCACGGACCGCATTGCGCCGGTGGAGAGCCGACATGAGGGCGCCAAGGCCCTCCGAATGGCTGCGTCCGACCGCATTGACTCGACAATCCGGACAGCAACGGGAGGAACAACTCGGGAGATAAGCCTCGGAGCAATCCGGAGAGCAACGGCCGGAGCTACCTCGGGATCAACCCGGACAGGAACCCGCAGGGTTGGTCGGGCCGCAACGCTCCGACCAACCCGGAGAGGAACCGGTGGAGCAACCCGTAGACTAACCCTGAGAGCAAGTTGGAGGGCAACCGGTAGACCAACCCGGCGAATTCCGGTGGAGGTTCACCCGGGAATTGCTGTGGAGGTAACCCCCCTGTCTACTGCCTACTGAATCCTGTCTACTATCTGCGGGGCAATCCCCTAGGTGGGGGTGTCAGTTTCTCGGCTTCAGGCCTAAAGCCACAAGCCGCAAGCAGATAACCTCAAAGACCAGCTCCCGGCGAATGATACGGATTTGTCTCATCGGCTCCGAAGTCGGTTCCCGCCCGCCGGCGGCACTCTGCCGTCGGCTGTAGGCGGCGAGCGGTCAGGTGCCCGCGCGTCAAGAATCGCCGTTTCGTCACCGGACTTGGGGCACCGTCGATGAGCAACGCGCGCGTTTGGCGTTCGCCTGCCTATCACCAACCGTTCGTTCGCATCCTCTTGACTCGCTCCCCCGCGCGACTTACAATCGACTCATCGATCGTGCGGAATTCCCGAAGTCCGCGGAACGCCACGAACCACAGACATTAAGGGCGGAGATGTGACAAAGAAGGTCTACGCTCCTGACCTGATCATTCTCCTGTCCGCTGTCTGCCTTACCTCAATTGCCTCCGCCCAGACGAGTTGGTGGAGAACCTATGGCGGGGCAGGCACTGACTACGGCAACTCGGTACAGCAGACTAGCGACGGTGGCTACATGATTGCGGGCGCCACGTGGTCTTTCGGTGCCGACAGCGGCGCTTTCTATCTCATCAAGACTAATGCTCACGGTAACATGCTGTGGTCTAGAATGTACGTCGGCCCAGGATACTGCGCTGGCTTGTCAGGTCAGCAGACTAGCGACGGTGGCTACGTAATCACCGGCTATGTCGAGTATTCCAAGAGCGAGTTTAAAGATGTCTATCTCGTCAAGACTAGTGCATCTGGCGATACACTCTGGACGCGAACCTATGGCGGGTATGTCGATGACTGGGGCAACTCAGTCCAACAGACCGTCGATGGTGGCTACGTCATCGCCGGCTATACCTGCTCATACGACGCAGGCGGCGGGGACTTCTACGTCATCAGGACCAATTCCCAAGGCGACACCCTATGGACCAGATCCTACGGTGGAACAGACTACGACGAGGCCAGCTCCATCCGACAGACCACCGACGGAGGCTATGTCATCACGGGCACAACCAATTCCTTCGGCGCTGGGTATTCTGACATCTACGTCGTCAAGACCAACGTCTCGGGTGAGACACTCTGGACAAGAACCTATGGCGGGACAAGTAACGATTGCGGTTGCTCCGTTCAACAAACCACTGACGGAGGCTACATCATTGTAGGCTTCACGGCCTCCTTTGGTTCAGGGGTCTACGACCACGTCTTCCTCATCAAGACCGATGCTCAAGGAGACACGCTCTGGACCAGAACCTACGGCGGACCGCTGTACGATGCAGGCAACTCCGTCCAACAGACGACTGATGGCGGCTACATCGTCGCAGGTTATGCCTACTCGTCCCTCGGTCAAGGGCACGACGTTTATCTCATCAAAACCAATTCTCAAGGCGACACACTCTGGACCAGAACCTATGGTGGGACGGGATATGACGAGGCCCGCTCCGTCCAACAGACCTTGGATGGTGGCTACATAGTCAGTGGCACGTACGAGGACAGCGCGCCAGACGGCGATGATGTCTATCTCATCAAGACCGATTCGCTGGGCAACGTCGGCGTCGCGGAGCCTCTGACCGGGCACGCCTTGAGGCCAACTCATTTTCTGGTTCGGCCCAATCCGTTCACTTCCTTTGCCCGAGTCCCGGGGCATGAGACCGAACTCTTCACTCTGTCGGACGTCACCGGCCGGCAGGTCGCTGTGTGCAATGGCGACAGAATTGGTGCCGGCCTCCGGCCCGGAGTCTACTTCTTGTCACCAGCCGGCCCGAGGGCCGGCACGTCGGCTACCGCGACTATCGTCAAGACGGCCTTCTGATATCCGCCCGGCCGTTAGTTGATTGGAGATTGACGTCTGTAGATTGATGCGGCGGGTCAGGCCGATTTGCCGAGCTGGATGAGGACGACAGAAATGACGGTCAGGGCGATACCGAGCCAACTGCGGACGCCGACCTTCTCTTTCCACAAGACCACACCGGCCACGGCCAGCAGGCCGACCTCACCGGCGGCAATCACCGGGTAGACCACGAGCCCGGGCAGGCTCGAGAGCGCCAGAACGAGGAAGAGGTAGTTGCCGAAATTGGCTGAGCCGAGCAGGGTACCCCATTTGAGCGTATCTCTCTGCAGCCCTGGCCGGCGTACGTAGTAGAGCAGCGTGGTGACAAAGAATGCGGATACGAAGATAACCGTCTGGAACGGCATGGTTTCGTTTGTGGGCATTCCCTTGCTGAAGACGAGCGCCGGGATCATCGTGAGCCCCTCGACAAGAAAGAGCAGCACGAGCCAGAGCCGGGAAGGGAGACTTGAGATTCTAGATTCTAGGTTGGAGATTGCCGGGCTTGGGACACGATCCGGATTGTCGGACAATCCGGTCATGTCCCCGCCCTCGGCCCCTGCGTGTCTGGGTGTCCTGGTGGTTGAGTTCAGGGATTGGGGGTCAGGGGTCAGAGACTGGGGAGGAGTCGGAATTCCGGAGTTCGAAACCTTGGCGGTCTTGGCGTCCTTGGCGGTTGTCTCTTCTCCGACGGGCGTTTCACGCCTGGCGACATCGTACAGGACGAGCGCGAGCGCAAGCAGGGCCACGAAGCTGCCGGCTATCTCGAGCATTGAGGGTTGTTCGTGCCAGATGAACACGGCCGCGAGGAGCGGGATGACAACGGCCGTGCGCATCGCCACAACTGAATGGGCAAGCCCGGCTGCCTGTATCGCGCGAGCCCAGATGAGGAGGCCGGCAACGAAGAGAATGCCGGTGACGGCCGCAAGCATTGCTGCGGGACCCGAGATGTGGGCTTGTCCGAGCGCGACTGTGGCGAAGAATCCGATAACTGCCGCGACCGCGTAGTTGATGCGGATAAGACTCAGGCGCTCGAGCGAGAGGGCGTCTGCCCGTTTGAGCACGAGTCCCATGCCGACCGCCGACGCGACCTTGAAAAGGAGATAGACCACGGGGAAGTATCCTCGCCGCGGTTGGCGCGTCAAGCGCGGGAAGGTCGGCCAGGAACACCGAGACATGAAGACGAAGGGATGAAACAGGAAGGGCTGAAGCCCGAAGGGCCAAACCAGGAAGCCGGAGCTGGCGCTCATCCTTCATCCCTCAGCCTTCATCCTTCCCGTAGTTGGCGCTCTCGGCGTCCTTGGCGGTAGTCTTCTTGTTCCGGCTGGCCGGCTTGCATGTCGTCCGGGTTCGGGTATATTGGGCGCGTGATTCCCACCAATGTGCTCAGGCAGGCCACCCGTTTTCATGGCCATCTGGGGCCATGGCTGGTGCTCGGCCTCAAGGCCGGCACCTACGCCCGGCGGAAGCTGGCGGCCTCGCCGTTCGAGCTGAGAGCCCGGGTTTCTTGCCCCGCCGGTACTCCGTACACCTGCTTCGTGGACGGCGTCCAGTTCAGTTCCGGCTGCACTATGGGCAAGGGGAACATCAGCCACGTCCGAGCGAAGGGCTGCAGGGTCGAGTTCATGCGCGACGGAGAGGGAAGCGGGGTTCGACGCACAACCGAAGTCAGAGGTCAGAAGTCAGATGGCAGAAGTCAGAAGTGTGGAGCGGGACGAATTCACCTGACCTTGCGGCCTGAGGTGTGGGAGGAGCTTCACGCTGGGCCGGATGAGGGAATGGCCGGAGCGGCCCGGTTGGGGCGCGAGTTCGCCCGACGGCGGCTGGAGGATCTGTTTACCGAATGAGCCATGGCCGGCCAACCGCGGCTCTACTAGCTGCGTCAAACAGAACTTATGCGCTGGCTTCGTAACCTCGTCCGCGACTGGGGCCCGGTAATCATCGCTGTCCTGCTCATCCGTTCCTTCCTGGTTGAGGCGTTCATGGTGCCGACCGGCTCGATGCTCAACACCATTCTCATCGGCGACTTCATGCTCGTGAACAAGTTCGTCTACGGAGTGAGGCTGCCTTTCACCGACAGGACGATCGTGCATGTGTCGAGCCCGAAGCGCGGGGACATTGTTATCTTTCGGTTCCCGCTGGACCCGGACGTGCCGCCGGGGGCGAGCCGCATCTTCCCCGCCCAGCTTCCGCTGTTGCCTTTGTTCTGGAACAGCTCCAAAGGTTTCTTCCAGTGGTACACGCCGCTCTCCCTGATTAAGCGCTGCGTCGCGGTAGCCGGCGACACGGTCGAGTACCGGGACAAACAGCTCTACGTGAACGGCAAGCAACAGGTCGAGCCCTACGTGCAGCACGTTGATGGAAGGACATTCCCCGGTCTGCCTAAGCTCAGCGATTACCAGCGACGATGGGAGCGGCACGATTTCTTCCGTACCGAGCTTTCCGCCTATGTCCGCGACCAGTTCGGCCCGATCGTGGTTCCATCGGGGTGTATCTTCGTCATGGGTGACAATCGAGACAACTCGGAGGACGCGCGGTTCTTCGGCCCGCTCGATCTGCGCCACATCCGGGGCAAGCCGCTGGTCATGTACATGTCCACGGCCGCGGCCGGGTATCCCATAAACATTCCAAAGATGGCGCTCTCGCCGTGGGCCATCCGGTTCAACCGCATCGGCCGGCTCGTTCGTTAACGCCCTCAGGCGCGCAATCGACGCAAGCAAGTCTCAATGTGCTTGCCACGACGGTCTGCCATCTTGCATCTTGTGTCTTGCACCTTGCACTTTGACCCCTCCTGTCCTATACTGACCGTCTGTGCTGACAACTGACCCAGGCGCTAAGCTGTGAAGGGCGGGCTCGGCTGGCTGCGTAATCTCGGCCGCGAGTGGACGCCGGTGATCATCGCGGTCCTGCTCATCCGCTCGTTCGTGGTCGAGGCGTTCATGGTGCCGACCGGCTCGATGCTCAACACCATTCTCATCGGCGACTTCATGCTCGTGAACAAGTTCGTCTACGGGGTGAAGCTGCCGTTCACCGACAAGACCATTATCCCGGTTTCGAGTCCGAAGCGGGGGGACATCATCGTGTTCCGTTTCCCGGTCGACACCGACGACCCGCAGCCGCCGGAGCGCTACGCAAGGCTGTTTCCCCGCTGGCTGCCGCTGCTGCCGCTCTTCTGGGACAGTCGGGCTCACTTTTTCACATGGTACGTGCCCCGCAATTTCATCAAGCGCTGCATCGCCGTCGCCGGCGACACGGTCGAGTACCGGAACAAGGAGCTATACGTGAACGGCAGGCTGCAGGCCGAGCCGTACGCAGTGCACACGGACTCTCGGACGCTGCCCGGTTTCGAACCCACACCGCCGCAAGCCGATTTCCAAAGAGCCTGGGAGGAACGGGGGTTCTACGAGTCCGACTATTCCGCCTACGTGCGAGACCAGTTCGGGCCGGTGGTAGTGCCGGCCGGGCACGTCTTTGCTATGGGTGACAATCGCGACAATTCCGAGGACGCCCGGTTCTGGGGTCCGCTCGACCTTCGCTACCTGCGCGGCAAGCCGCTGGTAATCTACTTTTCGTCCGACGCGGCACCGAACATCGCCCGCGTAATTCTCTCGCCGTGGGCCATCCGGTTCAGCCGCATCGGCCGAATCGTCAGGTAAGAGAAGGTCGAAGTTGTAAGGACCATGGACGTATCAAGCCGTAAGTCCAAAGTCCTGGGTCAGACGTGGTGATTTACTGACCTGTCCGTCTGGCTTTGTCCCTGGGACTCTGCCTTTCATGCTTGCAGTTTGACCATCTCACTTCAGGTCCGGCTCGCACTTTTCCGGTGCGTCCAGGAACCGAATGTCAATCCGGTTGCCCGAAATGCTCTTGACCGTGAATGGTATCGAGGTTGTGCATCGGTCAATCCGGGCAAGCAGCTGCTGCGATGACTCTTCCGATATCACCTCGACCACCGCCGATTGTCCGTCGAGTGAGCTGGTCACCACCGAGTCGATTCCGGGGGCCTCGCTCCGTATGATCGACTTGAACAGCTCGACGCGCTGGTAGTCGGCGTTGTCGGCGTGAATCTCGGTGATAGTTGACGGGGCCTTCCAGTTGTCGAGTATTCTCGCCGCCAGTTCGGCCGCGGCTGAGTCGGCGGCGCGCTTACGCACGGAATCCGCACCAGACGGGGACTCGACAAGCATCTCGCTCGAACCCAGAACTCTGGTGGTCGCGGCGTCTACCGCCCGGGCCGAAAGCTCGATTCTGAAGACATCGGTCGGTTTGCTGCCCGCGGTCCGGTGTTCGCTCGACTGCTGCACCGTACCGGCTACAACTACCTCCGCACCGGAGCGACGCCCGACCTTGCTCGCGGCCGGGTCGTCGCCTTGGAGGATTCGGAGCAGTTCGTCTTTGTTCAGCGCCTGCATCACTGTGGCCTCGTCCACAACCGGGAAGCCGCGGGAGTGGAATGCTTGTGAGGTCAGCGCCTCGGTCACCCCGGGCCGGAGCATCTCGTCGGTGACGGCAACGATGCCTTCCTTGGGGATGTCCCTGACCAGGACTACGATGGTCGGTCGGCTGAGACCAACGGGGAGTTGCTCGGTTTCCGGCGCGCCGGGGGACGTCTGCGGTCCGGTCATGGTCGGGGGAACGGGCTGAGTCCGCGCCGGGCTCTGGGACGCGGGCGGGGCCATGCAGGCGGAGACAAGAACGACGCAGCAGACGGCACATAGTACGCCGACAGCGCCGGCTCGCATTCGGACTCCAGTATTCCTGCGTCCTTCACTATGCGTCTTGCGCGTCATGGAGCCCTGCTACATTGCCAGCCTGACGAGAACGCGGCCCGTGCCGACCAGGAACTGGATGGCGTTCTTAAACGACATCACCTTGTCCGCGTCCGTCTTGCCGAGGACGATGTCCGTGCCGAGCTTGCCGCGTACTCCTTTGACCTTGAGCACCAGCGGTGGGCGGGCGAAGTCGGGTCTGGAAAGAACCTGCTCAAGCTTGGCGACATACTGCACCACGTAGTTTCCGGACACATCCGGGTTTGTCAGGCAGTCGCGCAGGTCGAGCAGCAGGTTTCCGCTCTCGTCGTATATCTTGGGGGAGAGCGACGGCTTGAGGGCGGTGTTTGCACCGTCGAGGACCAGGCCGGAATATCGACGCAGGAAATCTTGCGACGAGTCGGAGACTTCTCCGGTGTCGGCTGCGCCTGCCGGCGTGTCCGCCGCGGGCAATGAGGTGAGTGCGTTCTCAATGCCGACCGCGCCATACAGGTCGCACTCAAGCTCGACTTCGACGGTCCCGCCCGTGGAATCGTAGGTGGCCGGGCCGCCCGGGCGTGCACCCTTGACGATGGCTCCAACGAGCCAGGACACGGTGTCGTGTTCGGCCATGAGATCCTGGAGCCGGTTGTCGGAGTCAACCCGGAGGCCTTTGACAATCTCGAGCAGGTTGCGTTGAGCGACGGTGACTGCGGCTTGCTCGGCCGTCTGCCACGCCTGGTTTCGGTCGGGGTTGCCCGGGTCGAGTACGCCGGCTCCCCGGGCACGGACAGTCATGCCGGACCAGTCGACGGCGCCGCCCGGTACAAGTTCCTCCACTTCTCCCGGAACGGAGACCTGGCCGACCGGCGTGGGCGCTTCGAACCTGGCCTTGGCTGCGGGAGTCGCTGCGGTGGCGATAGCTCCGGGCGGGACGCTGGCAGCTCTCGTTGCAGGGCTGGCCAGAACCAGCAGTGCCAGGCAGGGAAGCAGGAATCGTCGGCGCGGGAAGAGGTGTTCGGGGTTCATGTCTTAGCGGGACTGACCCTTTCCGTTCTGGATGAGCGGCGCAAGTGCCATGTCGAGAGCGCCGGAGAGCGCTGCGTCCGGCCCGTCAAAGCTCGATCCCTGGCCCTCCGCATAGTAAAGCACTTCGGCATTCCTGACCGATATGATTTTCACGAAGAGCTTGGCCTCGCGCTGTTCTGGGTTGTCTTTGAAGAAGTCGTTGTGTTCGAGCCTGGTTACGTCGACCGTCACAACTGCCTCGGCGCCCATCGATTGGCCAAGACGACGCACGTCACGTGGTTCCAGGATGCGGGGGCCGCCGGACCACTGTTCCTGCAGAATCCGCATGACCTCGGTGCGATCGATGAGAACGAAGCAGCCGGGTTTCATCATGAGGAGCCCGGCGCGGTCGTAGAGGCTGGACAGCTCTTCGTCGCCGTTGTGCGGAGGCAGGACGGCTATGCGCCATGTGCGGTCGAGCTTGAAATCGGGCGCAATGCTGTAGGATTGGTTGGCTTGCTGCATCTGCTGTATCGTCGCGGAGCTGCAGCCGGCAGCCGCCGCGGCAAGCAGCAACAGCGCGCCGAGGTTCATTGATCTTCCAGTCATCGGACATGCTCCCTTCGGTGAGATTGGACCAGAGATTATCAATTGCGCGGGGGCTGGTGTCAAACCGGGCGCGCTGGCGCGGCCCGGAGCAGAGTCATCGGTGCTTTCCGTCCGACCGCAGTTGTGCTCCGGCCCCGATCACCGCGAGCACCAGCCAGCAGACAATCATCAGGCCGTAGAGTGCCGACGGCCTTCCGGCTCCGGCGGTGCGGTGGTGAAACTTGAGCAGCTCGGCCGCCCCGAAAACGATGCCCCAGCTGCCGACAAGAGCCGAGAGGATGGAAACCAGCGGCCGTTCAAGCAGGAGGGTCAGGATGCCACCGACCATCGCGGCGATCACGCGTATGAGCATCGGGTGGTGCCAACCGGCTGCGGTGATAATTACACCCGCGAGCAGCGCTCCCGCGCCTGCGCCGAGCAGGAATACGCCGAACTTGTAGACCGCAGTCGCCAGGACTGCGAAAAGTACCCCGCACACCACGCCGACAACGACGGCAAAGACGTGGCTCGTGTGGGGCATGAGCCTGGCGACTGACAGACCGAGCACGAGTCCGACCCCGAACCCGGCCAGCGCGAGCGTGAGTCGCAGCAGCCGGTACCCGAAGAAGCAGACGACAAAGCCAGCGAGCAGAAGCGCGAACGGCGACAGGGTAGTAATCAAGCGCATCGACACCTCACCGTAATGACTCAAGAGTTCGGGGAATCAGGTGACGAAGTGCGGGGTGCGGAGTCGCTGCCAGAAAGGATAGGGCCGGCAATGGCCGCTTCGTGCTCAGCGCCTTCGGTGTGGATGTGCGTGGTCGCAGTCTGTCCAAGGTGTCTGAGCATATGTGGTGAAGAAGGCCAAGTCAAGTCGTTGGCATCCGTCAGGACCTGAAACGTCCGTCGGTTCACGGCGTCTAATACAGCAAATCATAGCTAGCGCTTAGGAGGTAAATATGGCTAGAAACATAACGACGTGGGATCCCCTTCGTGAAGTCAGCACGATGCGGGAAGATATGGAACGATTATTCGACTCGATGCTGGGCCGCTATCCTCGTGAACGCGAGCAGGCGCTGTGGGCGCCCGCCGTGGACGTCGAGGAAACAAGCGAAGCCGTGATCGTCCGCGCCGAGCTTCCCGGCATGAAACGGGAAGACATCAAGGTGAGGGTCGCGGAAGATACGGTGACGATCAGCGGCGAGCGGAAGTATGAGGCTGAGCAGAAAGACCGTACGTTCCACCGCATTGAGCGTGCATACGGCTCATTCCAGCGTACGATCGTGCTGCCGGTAAGCGTGCAGGGCGACAAGGCCGCGGCCAGCTACAAGTCCGGCGTCCTAGAACTCAACCTGCCCAAAGCGGAGAGGGTCAAGACGCGCGAAATCACAGTCGAAAGCAAGGACTGATAACGACTTAGTCGAGGGTGCGGTCCGCGTAACGTGGGCCGCACCGTTTCCGTGCTTGACCCAGTGCCGGATTCGTGTTCTAATAGAGCTGTCGGTGGACTACGTATGATCCGGTCGTATCAAGTTCCAATCCAGGCGCACTAGAAGGGCGACCAGGATGGTTTGTCCCGCGTGTGGCTCGCCCAATCCCCGCATGGCGCGGTTCTGCCGTACGTGCGGGGCCGCTCTGTCCGATTTACGCAGGAGCCGTTTCAGGTACGAGCGGCAGGTCCTCCGGCGCGCCCGGCCTGCGCCCATTCAGCCCAGGCCACAGACCAAGACTCCCAGCACCATCGGCCTTGTCCTCGGTCTATTATCTCTCACGCCGGCGACATTCGTAGCCGGGATACCTGCGATTATCATGTCCACTCTTGCGCTCAGGTTGCGCATGCCCGGCCGTGGAAGGGCCTACACCGGACTGGTAACCGGCGCGATCGGGACGCTGATACTCACGTTCGTGATGCTGCCGCCCCTATTAGCCTGGCAGCGTGGGCTTCGCCGGATTGCCGTGCTGGAACAGAACATGCAGTCCTATCGGGCCGCGCTGGAAGACTACGCCGCCAAGAATGACGGGGGCTATCCGAAGTCGGGCATCTCATGGGAAAAGGAGGACGAGGACGGGATGGTACTGCACTTCAAGGCCCGCAGCGGGCTTCTCAGCGGCATTCCGTTCAACCCCTACACCCACGAGCGCTATCGCAAAGGCAAAGACTTCTTCTACTGGCCCGAAAGCCTGACCGAAGCCGGGTTGGGTGCGGCAGTCTCACGCACCGACTCCGGTTGCCCGTACGTCGGAATGGCCGCGCCCGGCGGCGTGCCGGGTACCATTATTGTCCTGGGTTGGTCACCGCCTGAGGAGCGGGGCTCGCCGACCGAGTATGCCATTGTGGGTTACGGCCGCAGTACCGCTGAACCGCTATCGGTTCACGGTGGACAGACCTTCTTCGTCCTGCACAACTGAGACCAGACACGTCCGGTCGCTGCCTTGGATGCAATGACTTGACAATCTCGGAAAAGCCACCTATCCTATCCATCTAGACGACAGGAGACACGAATGAGAACGGTAGCGTTAGTCACGGTGATTGTGGCCCTTGCCAGCTTGTCCTGCGCCGGCCACGCGCGTGTGCAGACGTCGACGACAAATACGAAATGGCCGAAGGAAGCGCTGGAAACTCTGACTCCGGACGAGTTGGCGCAGTTCATCAAGGCCTTGCCGGCATTCAGCGGGGCCCTGAAGGCCGCGAAGTGGTCGAACCCTAATACCAAGGAAGTCGATGACCAGCTCGGCACCCTGAGCAGGATGGTAGAGAGCATGAACGTGCCTGGCATCAACGACTCGCTCAGGCCATACGGAGGTTGGACTAAGGTCCGCCCGACGCTCTACAAGGTATTCGCGGCAACGGCTGCGGTCTTTGTTGGTCGACAATCGCCCCAATTCATAGAAGGGTTGAAGCAGGACACCACGGAGCGCGGCAGGCACACTCTCAAGAACTTCGAGTTCTTCAAGACCGTTTGTGCGCAGATACCCGAGTCAAACAAGCAGCTGGTAGCTCAGCACCAGAATGATCTGCAACCTTTGGGTTCCCTTGGCAACTAGGAGTAAGTCACGCCAACCACCAAACCAGCAGCAGAATCTCAAGCTGGCCCGTCAATAGTGGCAGCAGCAAAGGGT
>Ga0335071_10000618_pt1 | contig 38932 bp, 32 predicted proteins | sample Lox_Sample_15_FD_206724 | JGI IMG/M metagenome (GOLD analysis project Ga0335071, IMG submission 206724) | Soil microbial communities from Loxahatchee National Wildlife Refuge, Florida, United States - Lox_Sample_1.5 | ecosystem: Environmental > Terrestrial > Soil > Wetlands | place: USA... | reverse complement strand
TCCGACATCGCTCCCACCTTGCCCACCTCCAGCACGATGTCGCCGTGATCGTCCACATCGAACGCCTGCGCAAATCGCGCGCCCCACACGATCTCGTCGTACCGGTATGAGTACCGCGCATGCACGGTTTGGCTGAAGGTGTCGTCGAATCCCTTGATCAAAATCAGAATCTCGGCCTCGAGTTGTTCCAGATCCGCGGCCGTCTTCCCGCGCAGTGGGCTATGCTCGTCGATCGGATGCACAATCGTCCACGTGAGCGGGAAAAAGTACACGCTCGAGCGCTCCAGCCTCAAAACCTTGAAATCGCGCTTCAAATTCCCCGGCGAGCCCTCCACCACCATCAGCATCACCTTGGCTTCCAGCTCCATCAGGTTGTTGGTGCGCAGGTTCACGATGCGGAATTGCAGGCTGGTGCCGTCCTGGTAGGGAGCGATGATCATCTGGTTGCTGAAGCCAATCCGAGCCGATGGCTTGGAGACACGCCCGTACAGCAGGCCCGTCGCCAGCGCAAAACCCATCAATCCGATCATCGCCTCAAACGCCGCGACGAAATTGGCAGCAGTTCCTTTCGGTGAAATGCTGCCGTATCCCACCGTCGTGAGTGTGTGCGCGCTGAAGAAGAAGGAATTCAGAAAGTGGGCAAAATTGGTCGGCGCATCCGCGCCTTGCAGTTGGTCGGGACCGAGCGCGTAGTAGACCAGCGCGAACAGTGTGTTCACCGCGAAATAACCCACCAGCACACTTGTAAAGAATCCGAACCACGGCATGTTGATCAGGTACAGGTAGCCGTTGGTGTCACGCCATGTAGTCCCGCGGCGATGAACGTTGAAGGTTCCGTCCTTATTAATCGCGCGCCGCAGAGGCACGGTGAATTTTTGCGTCAGGCCCGGATCAAAAGTCGGCTTTTCCATAAGATTGTTCACTCGATGATAGATCACTGGCATTAGACGCACCCAAAGGGCCGGTAAACGTCAGCTTTCTCACCTGGAATCTGTGTGTTCCATAGCCTGGCCGCGGCCGGCTGAAACTGGGCACAACGGGGATGCGTCACCATCGGCATGGGGGTCGCTCGGCACAAAACCGGGGGGAGGACGCCGCCGCTTTTATTGCTGCTGGTCCTGCTGTTTTCCACCGGCAGGACGGCACGCGCCGGCGCCGCTCTGCTGCTCGAAGAGCCATTCGGCATGTTCGGCCACATGAACCCGACCGGCCATGCCGCGGTCTATCTCTCGCGTGTCTGCGCTGCGACTCCGGTTGCGTTGCGTCGCTGCCAGCCAGGAGAGGCAGGCGTCGTCATCAGCCGCTATCATCGCATCGCCGGGTATGACTGGATCGCCATTCCCGTAATTCCGTACCTGTTCGCTGTCGACCGTCCGCAGGACGTTCCGGATTTCATCAACGCGGAGACCGAAGCCGCCCTGCGCGACAGTTACCGGAGAACCCACCTGTTGGAAATCGCACCCGATGGTCCCGACGGAAAAACGCCCGGCGGAGAATGGGTAGAGCTGATTGGCGCCGCGTACGACCGGAAAATCTATAGCTTTGAGATCGAGACCACACCCGAGCAGGACGACCGGCTCATCCGCAAACTGAATTCTCACCGAAACAAGAGCCATTTCAACCTGTTGTTTCATAACTGCGCCGATTTTTCACGCGGCGTCATCAACTTCTACCAGCCGCACGCTGTTCGCCGCAGTTTCTTCACCGATATCGGCATGACCACGCCCAAGCACGCCGCCGAATCGCTCGTGACCTATAGCCGGCGGCATCCGGATTTGCTGTTTTCGAGTTTCGTGATGGCGCAAATGCCGGGAACGCTGCCGCGAAGTAAGCCCATTCGCGGTGTACTGGAATCGTTTCTGAAATCGAAGAAATACTCCGTCCCGGTGGCGGTGCTGCACCCCTATATCGTGGGCAGCCTGGCGCTGGTCTATTTGACCTCCCGATGCGACCCGCACCGGAATTTCACCCACAACCTGGAGTCTGAATCCCAGCCCGCGGCGATCATTACCGATCTCGAAGCCAATGGTGCAGCCGGAACCGCCATCACCGCTTCCGGCGGCGGTCAGTAGAATTCGTTAGACGCTGAGACTCCGCAGGTAGGGAACACTGGCCTTCATGAGGGGCAGGTCCATCTCCACGAAGTAGTTCTGAATGCCGCCCGTCTTCGCGGCCGCGAAAATCTTCTTCCAGTCCAGGCTGTCCTGGCCTACCGCCATTTGCTTCTTGTGGTCGGCGGACATTCCTTGCACATGCATCGAGATGAAGCGCCCCGGGTATTTGTTGAAGTACTCGGCAGCGTCGAGGCCGTGCTGGATTTCCGATACCTGAAATTGGAACTTCACCAACTTCGGGTCCAGAAGCCCGAACAACATGTCATACACGCGCTTGCCGCCCACCATGGAAACTTCGAAGTTCTCGTCGTGGAGAGCCTGCGTAATCCCCGCCTTGGCCGCATTCTCACCGAATTTGTTGTACTCATCAGCAGCGCGTTTTACATCGTCCGCCGTGGCGTGGCGCGGGCCGTCAAGGCTCGCCACCAGCATCTGGGTAATGCCCACGCCCTGGGCCCATTCAATTCTGGCTGCCTGATTGTCGCGCAGCTCTTTCATCCCGAAGTGGGAGCTCACGCATTGCAAACCCGCGTCGTGGATGATCGTACGCACCTCAGAACCCTTGTATTTCACCAACCCGCCGAAGCCCGAATCATCGTAGCCGACGGGTGAGCACATCTCGATTGCCTCGAATCCCGCGTCTTTGAGCTGCCTGAGGGTCCCGGGAAAATCCTGGCTGATCATCTTTCTTACCGGCCAGGTCTGGCACCCGATCGGCAGCCCCAGTGGGTTGCCTTTCAGCCGCAGCGCGCCCGCGGATAGGATTCCGGCAGCCGCTGTCCCTTGGAAAAATGCTCGCCTCGATATGGAAGACATTGCACCGCTCCTTATTAGGTTGAATAAGATCCGAAGCGGCATTGTCTCACAATTACCCCGTAGCCGGCGGCTCGATCAGTGCAGGAAGTCGTTCAGGAATGCATTGTCCTGCTCATCGTGCAAATCTGTCTCGTCGCCCAACACATAGCGGTAACGAAACGCGGGACCCACGTCCACTGGCCGCTCCATCCAGTTCGACGGATCCGTCCACAACACCGGCCGGTCTCCCATGGCTTTGAGCAAGTCTTCCAAGTCCCAGCGCAGCGCAAAGCCGGGAATCACCGCGTCGAACAAGTCCGTGTTCATGGAGTGCTCCAGTGCCGACCGGAGACTGAACGGCGTCCGGTCTACCCAGACCTTGCCGATTCGCGCGTCCGCCGCAGCGGCCAGCAGAAGCCAGATCCCCTTAACCCCGCGAGCCGCCCCTCGTATGGCGGCTGGATCTACTTCCGGGCGCGCCGCCAGCAAGTCCACACCGCGCAGAATGTCGTGTGCCCGCATCGCCGGAAGATTGCGACCGATCTGGTTGGCCCGCGCGTTCGTCAACCAGTTCCCGACGTACGGCCGTTCTCCTTCGCCCGGAGCGTCGCGAGGCTCTAGCTCGAGAACCACTCGTCCGGCCTTGACCATCCTCTCCGCCAACGAATCCGTGGACGGTATCCAGTAGCTGCTGGTCTTATCCGCCACCAGCAATACCGCCGGTTTTCGTCCGCGAGCGCGGGGAAGGTACAGCGTTCCGCTGATCTGGACGCCTGGCTCGCTCGCAAACGTCACGCGTTCGCGCTGCCAATCCCGGCCGTTCGATTCGTCCGATATCTTCAGTTCCGGCGAAGTCCCGTCCGAAGGAATGTTTAGCGCGCGCAATTCGGCCAGCAGGTCCGCGGTCGTCCCCTGCCGCTGTTTGCGTCGGAATTCATCCAGGATCAACTGATACAGTTTCCGGCTGCCCGGTTCGTCCTCTACGTTGCCGGTATTTGTTACGCGGAGTTCCTTGTTGGTGAACATCTTCACCGGCTGTTCGTGAGATTCGCCGTTCCCGTCCTTTAGCCAGTGGATCATCCACTTGTAGATTTCTTCACGGGTCTCATGTGGCGTGCCATGCGGTCCCGATCCCACGAAAAAGCGCAGTTTGTCCTCAGCGCCGTAAAGGCCGAACCATCGCCGGGCTTCTTCGTAGACGATCTTCGCTCCGGCAGGTGTGAAATAGTCGCCTTCCGTCGCCAGGAGCAGCCACGGCGTGGGCGCTGATAATTCGACATAATCCGCCATATCGAATCCGGCATGGAGAAGATCAGGTGGGCTCATTTCCGAGTCGGGGTCGGGACCGGTGAACAGCACCCGGTACGAGTTAATGAAACACGCCGGGGCGACCGCTTTGATGCGCGGGTCAAGAGCACCTATGAATGTGGTCAGTGCACCGCCGCCCGAGCATCCCGCCGCCCCCAGCCGATCCGCGTCCACTTCCGGCCGGCTCGCCAGATAATCGAGCGCTCGCTTGGCGTCCCAAATGAAATACCGCGCCAGGCTCTCGCCAATCAGCATGTTCTGAGCCCCAGCCTGGATATGCTCCGGTACCGACCACCCCGCCAGCGCATGGTCCACTTGCCGGTCGTAGGTCTGCTCCCTTTCGCCTTGCCCGATCGGATCGAACGCCAGCACCACGAAGCCCTTCAAAGCCAGGTTGGCCGCGAGCCGCTGCCCTTCCGGCTTGCCTTCCTGCGTGTGCCCCGCTTGCACAAGAACGCCGGGATATCGGCCGGCCTCATTGGGCCGATAAAGATTCGCCGTCACATAGAAGCTGGGCAGACTTTCGAAAATCACTTTCTCGATAATGTATCCCTCGGCCTGGATGCGCCCGGTAATTTTGGGATTCAGCGGGCCGCTGTAATCCGGCAGCCCTCCAATGATTTCCAGAAACTTCTTGCGGACCGTTTGCTTGCGCTGTTCCGCGTTTGCAACCGTTTGAATCTCCGCAATGGTCTTTGCTCGTCGATCGAGCTGCTCTTGGGCAATCCGGTCCATCCATGCGACGAGAGGATCGCGAGCGGGTTGCTGACCAGACAGGAGGAAAGACGCGAGCAATACAAACCAGGCCGTGGCGCGCATGTAAGAAGATTACACCCATGCCCGGTGTGGTTCGCGTCAAATGCCCCAATTCGGACGCCCCTGACCGGCCCATAAGTGCATGATTTTACGGGCGTAACCTGCTGGCCCAAAGCATGCGGAGCGCTGCTTGATGGCCCTAACCCTACGTATTCCAGCAGTTTGGCTATTCTGTGCGATTTCGCTGGGCTGGGCGGCGCCAGATCCCACCCGATGGGTTCCAGCGCGTTGGGATGGAGGCCCACTGGAGATCGCCCGCCGCGGCAAAGTGGATGATCGTGTACGAGAAGCCCTCTCCAATTGGTACGAGCCCTCCACGCTGGAACTATTAGAAAACACGCCCATCAATTGCCTTCTGGTGACTTTTAGCATTGGCGCTCCGGGCCAGGCGGATACCGCGCAACGCCAACTGGTTCGCGCATATGCCCAAGCGGCTCGGAAGCGTGGGATCGCGGTACTTGGCATTGTTTATCCGGGAAGCGCTGCGTCGTCAATCGCGGCAGCGGCAGTCGATGCGCAATTGGACGGCTTGGTACTCGACGGCGAGTTCCCTCCCGAGTTTGCGGCAACCCTTACGCATGACTTTTCCGGCATCGTCATCCCGATTGCCTCCGATGCGGCCTCGGTACGAACGTCAAGCGCTCCGCTGCTGGCCGTTCCCGGCGTGCGGCCCATCGCGCGGGATCTGGCGGATATGGGAATCCGCGCGGGCGCCTCCGCCGAGCCCTGGATCGACTCCAACATCTGGCTGGTGCGGTCGTTTCGCTTCGGAACGGAATGGCGCCCGATTTGGGTGAACCAGGAGCCCAATCCAGCTTCCGAGGGCGATTACATCCGCTGCGTGGCCGATGCGGCCGTAGGCGGAGGACGCTGGATGGTGGCGCTCGACGATGATTTCCGGGTGAAGTTGTTTCACAGGAACGCCGATGCGTTAGGGGCGTGGCGCCGGATGGGAGCGTATTTGAAATTCGGCGAGGATCATGCGGAGTGGCGGCAGTTCGCGCCGTTTGGCAACCTCGGCATCGTGATGGATAACTCCGATCTCGAGGAGTACTTGAATCTCATTGCACGGCGGCAAGTGCCCTACCGGTTGATTCGGCGCAATGACTTAAGCGCCGCATCACTGGCTGGCTTCAAAGCTGTGGTCGCTTTAGCCGCGCCAACCGAGGCGGAACACAAGATCCTGGGTGACTTCGCCGAACAAGGCGGTGTGGTAGTGACGGGTCCTTCCTGGGGAGGCGCTCCCAAAGACGATGCTTACGCGGAGATTCCCCTGGGAAAAGGCCGTGTGGTGGTTTATAAAGATCCGGATCCGGAGACGGTGGCCAAAGACATGCAGGATTTGCTCACGCCTGAAGTCATCGGCCTGAACACGTTCAATGTTCCCTCGGCCATCACGTATGCGAGCTCGAGCGGCAACCGCGTCCTGATTCAGTTGCTGAACTACGCGGGCCGCCCGGTTGAGCGAATTACGCTTCGGTTCAACGGAATTTTCAAACAAGCGCGTCTCTACACCCCCGAGAATGCGCCGGTGGATCTTGTCGCCACGGAGGCTCAGAACGGTCGGACGGAAGTTCTGATCCCGAATCTCGCCGCCTGGGGAGCGGTGCTTTTGGAAAAGCGGGACTAGCGTTTCTCAAAGGAGAATTTCAAATGGATGAAACTCGCGGTAGTTTTTCACGCCGGGACTGGTTCGCACTCTCCTCTTTGGCGGCTGGCGCCTTGACGATTAAAGGGGCAAAAGCAGACGTTGTGCAGCCACCGACTTCGCCGGTATCGGTGGCGAAAATCGTCAACTACGATGCGGATCTCACCGCTCAGTTGCAGTTGATGTTCGATCAGATCGGCGGTATCGGCCAACTGGTACGCGGCAAGACGGTTGCGATGAAGGTGAATTTGAGCGGCGCGTCGGGCACGGGGCGGCAGGTCGGCTTAAGCGCCGGCCAGACCAGTTGGGTGCATCCGAACGTGGTGGGAGCGCTGACCGCCACGTTTGCCAAACTCGGCGCCAAGCGCGTTCGCATCCTGGAGAGCACGTTCCGGAAACGATATGGCACGCCTCTCGAAGACACGCTGCTGAATGACGGCTGGGATGTAAAGGCCATCAAGACGGCCGCCCCCATCGTCGAGTTTGAGGATACCAACGGACCGGGACCGGCCAAACAGCAGTATTCGCTGCTGAAAGTGAAGTCACGCCCCTACATCTTCGACGCCTTCTGCTTCAATCATTCCTACGAAGACTGCGATTTCTTCGTCAGCGTGGGCAAGATGAAGAACCATGAAGAACTGGGCGTCACGCTGTCGATGAAAAACCTATTCGGCATCACGCCCGAGCTGCTGTATGGAATGCGGCCCAAACCAGACGGGGCGATCGTTTCGCCGGTCGGCAATTTCTCGCCGTGGACACGAGAACGCGTGTTCCACTACGGCCAGGTGCAGCCGCCGGAGGGTGTGCCGCAGGAAATGGATCCCACATCCAGCCGCTATGAAGGCTGGCGGATGCCGCGCCTGTTGACGGACCTGTGCGGCGCGCGCCCTATCGATCTTTCTGTTCTAGACGGCATCGAGGCGATCATCGGCGGTGAAGGTACGGGAATGCCGGGTACGAAGCATGGCAAGCCTGGAATTCTGGTGGTCGGTCGCAATTGCGTGTGTACGGATGCCGTGGCCATGGCGACCATGGGGTACAACCCGCGCGCCGGACGCCATGAGGCTCCCTTCCGTCTATACAAGAACCCCAAGGATCACCCCGCGGACCAACTGATCCCGCCCGGAGAATATCATCAATACGCTGACAATACCGTCATGATGGGCGAAGCCGCCGGAATCGGAACCGCGGACTTGAGTAAGATCGACCTCCGCGGCGTGCCCATCAAAGACGCGATGTGGGACTACGAAGCGCACTGGAAGGGCCAGGCGCCGGTTTAGTGGGCCGGCTGCGCCAAGCCGTTTCGCAGGCAGTCTTCTAACAACTGACGCAACTCGCGAGTAAGGTCGGACTTAGTTAGCGGGCCTGGCGATTCCAGTTGAGACGCCAATTCGCGTAATTTTTTGTCCCAAACCAGCTTCTGATCGAGCAGCGCCTGTTTTTCGCTGACGCGGGATTCGAGTTCTGCCAATCGAGCTTGTAACTCTCGGGTCTTACTTTCGATTTCCGCAATTCTGCCCGCGAGGTCTGCTGATAACTTTGTCTGCGACTGTGACACCTGTTCCTGTAAACGTTGGAGCTTTTCTGGCGAGAGTTCCCTTTCCCTTGCCTGGCGCACTTCGTCTTCTAGTTTGCCCAGTTGTTCGCTGTTCAGCAGATCGGCCGATTTTTCGTCGCGCAACCGCTGTTCGGCGGCGAAAGCGTTTTGCAACTCCGCGGCAAGTTCCGGCACATGGACAACAGCCTCGTCGTCGCTCTGGGCGAGCAGAGCCTGCTGCTCGGCCAACCGAGCCATGATTGCCGCGCGGAATGCGGTGTCTCCCTGCTCTTCCTGGTGCCGGAACATCTCCTCGACCCGTTTCACTGTTTCCGAATCGGTAATGAGATACTCCTTCCCGTCGCGCCGCAACCAGAGGTAGTCGCCTGCGGTCCGATCGCGAAAACCACGGGCACGCCGCTCTACGTCTGCCGCATCTATTTGAAACCCACCCATGGTGATCTTGCCACCGGAGACGACTGCCCATGCTTCACCCGGTTGCCACGGGGCCAGCTCTTCATGGACTTCAACACTCTCGGGCAGCTGAGCCGCCTCGGGCGGCGCGACGGATTTCGCCGGCGTGGCTAGTGTTGCCGGTTCCTGCTGCGCTCGTATCGACGACCCCGCGGCGATCGCCACCGCCACCGTTACCATGACGGCCAACTGCGCATAGCGTTTCCAGCCCGGACTGGATGGAATCGCGGCAGTCGCTAGAATCCGTTTCACGCGCTTGGCCACCGTGGCCGGGCGCGCCATGGCGACCACAGCCGAGGGATGCCCGGCGTTCTCCGCAAGAGCCAGCAGCATCGAAGCGTATTTGGGGCGATCGGTCACCATCTGCAAAGCCGCGTCGTCGCATGCGGCTTCGGCGAGATGAATCATCCTGTTTTCGAGCCACCAGGCCAGGGGACTGAACCAGAACAGGGCCGTGTGCACTTTCCCGGCGAGTTGCGTGAAGAAATCGCCCCACTCGACATGCGCCGCTTCGTGTGCCATCACCGAGCGCAGTTTGAACGAGTCCCAATCGCGCCATTCGACCGGCAGCAGAATCGACCAGCCGAACGTAGCGGGCGCGCCGATATCCTGGGACTCGCGAGCATCGCTCGCGGCGGCCCATACCTCATGGATTCGCCGCGCACGGCGCCACAGCAGGAACGTAAGCGCCAGACCGGTCAACAGGCGCAGCAGGAGCACCGCAGCAACCGCGCTATAGATCACCAGACCGATAGCGCTCCAGTCGAGGCGCTTCGGCGCCGGCGCCTCAGCGAATGATATGCGCGGCGCGCTCACGGTCTTCACGAAAACCGGCACGCTTCGGGCTGCGCTTGCGGGCGCATGAATCTCGATGGTTCGCCACCGCATAAGAAGGGGCATGAGCAGGGTAGCGGCGAGAACCATGGTCCATGCGGTCATTTGGAGGCGGGCGTTGCGCACGCGCGTGATCCACAATACCAAGCCGGCCGCCAACGCCAATAGGAGCGAGCGCAGGGCCGCTTCTATGAGTACGCTCATCATGATCTACCGCCTTTCTCTTTGTTCGCGATCTTCGCCGCCAGCCGCTGCAGCTCTTTACGATCGAGCACGGCCGAATCCACCATGCCAGTAAGAAGCTCCTCCATCGAGCCGTGGCAGAACCAGTCCACAATGCGCTTCACTGCCTGAGCCGCGACGTGCCCGCGGGCTTCGGCTGCACGATACACGAAAGTCCGATTGTCGGTGGTGTGGGTGACAAAGCCCTTTTTCTCGAGCCGGTGAAGAACGGTCCGAACCGTGGATTCACGCAGCGGCTGATCGAGCTTCGCGCGGATGTCCTCCGCCGTGCAGGGAGCGGTCTGCCAGACCAGTTCCATGACCTGCTGTTCCAATTGGCCGAGAGCGGCAGTGGCCGAGCCTTGCTTTGTGCTACGCATTGTAGTGCTACGTAATGTAGCACAAAGTGGAGGGGACGACAAGGGGGTTCATTCGGGCAATAAAAAAGGGAGCACCCTGGCGGATGCTCCCTTCGAGACGCGACGAACAAGACTAGAAGATAAACTTTGCGCCGAGTTGCAGAATGCGCGGGTTATGCGCGCCGCTCGGGTGCAGGAAGTTATTGTCGAGGCAACTGGCATCGCCGGCGGAATTGTCGGCGCCGCCATAACAGGTGATGTTGTGGTAGACGCCGTTCCACTGCGTATGGTTGAAAACGTTGAACGCTTCGGCACGGAATTCAAAAGCTCGGGATTCCGCGAGCGCGAAACGCTTAAACAGTCCCATGTCGAAATTGGTGCGCGAGGGATTGTTCATGAAGTTGCGTCCGGCATCGCCGAAGGTCAAGCCTGTTGGCGCAACAAATGCGTTTGGATTGAACAGCAGCGGACCAGTGATGCCGGCAGCGTTGACGATAGGAGGAGCGGCGTTCGGATTACCAGACACTCCTGGATACGACCCGGTGCCCACACCATTGCCGACACCTGCATTGTCGCCGAACACTCCATTGGTCACGGTGAACGGTGTGCCAGTTTGGAAAGTGGTAATGCCATTCAACTGCCAGCCCCCCAGAAGCCTGTGCATTAGCCCCGGCTGGATGAAGAATGGCAAATCGTAGTTGTAGCTGATGGCGAGCAACTGCCGCTGGTCGAAATTCGAACTGGCACGATTACTCGCGAAGTTGTAAGAGTTGACGAAACCGCCGTCGTAGCGATCCGAAGAGTCGTCAAGCGAGTGGCTCCACGTGTAGGCGACGCTGGTCTGCAAGCGGCCCACTGTTCGCCGGACCGATACTTGCATCGCGTTGTAGACCGAGTTGGCCATGTTCACAAGCTGCGTGATATTGTTCAGGCCGGTGTACGGGCGGTAAGTTGCGGGTGACGCGCCGCACGCGATGTTGAGGTTGGTCAGGGCTTGGCCGCTTAATGCCGTTCCGTTGACCGAAAGACTGTCGCAGTTGGCCTGGGTGATCGGCTGTCCGGCGGTGAAGGGATTTGCCGAGGCCGCAGTTGGCAGTACCTGGTTGTAGTCGCTCTGGAGAGTGAGATGCGTACCCTTGCTGCCCACGTAGGCGACATCAGCGATGATGTGTTGCCAGAATTCGTGCTGGACCCCAACGTTCCACTGCTGCACATAGGGCCAGATCGCACTGGTGGGAATGTAGGTGGTGTTGAGTGGAAATGCCAGGCCACCGGCGCCGATGTTCTGGTAGCCGACGATGTTGTACTGCGTGGATCCCTGTACCAGCGGAGCGCTGCCTTCGAGCGACTCGGTGTTGCCTTCGTTGCCGTTGGTGTGTTCGAAGAAGACGCCGTAGCCGCCGCGGATGGCCCATCTGCCGTCGCCAAAAGGATCATAGGCAAAACCGACGCGCGGCGCCGGATTGAATATGTGGCCTGTCATGCAACCAGCGGGAAGCCCGTTGGCTCCGCACTGCACCTGGCCGTCAAATGGATTCCCGACACCCGGAACCAGCGCGCCCGCCTGACCGGTGATAGAACCGGAGACATCGATTTCGGGAGCATTCGCCGCGCTGTAGGCATTCGGTTCCCAGCTATAGGCGCGCTTGTACTTCTCGCGATAAGTGCCGAACCCGCTGACGCGCAATCCAAGGTTCAAAGTGAGCTTGCGGGTGATGTGCCAGTCGTCCTGGAAATATGGTTCAACGATCTTGTAACGGTTGTAGTACTTGACCTTCGAATTAGTCTGCTGATACGAGGCGATGCGGCCGGTCAGGAAGTCGGCGAAGGCGTTGCCCGTACTGACCGCGTTATCGGTCGCGCTGAAGTTCAAGATCCCCTGAAGATAAGGGCTGTTGTCTTCGTTCTTTTCGGCCATGACGGCATAGAAGCCGAAGTACATATTGTGATTGCCCCAGATCTTGGTGACCTGATCGCGCAACGTGTAAGTCGGGTTGGCGTTGTTCCAGGGGAAATATCCGGAATCCGCGGTGAATCCGCCGCCGTAGGAGCTGTTGCCTTGAATAGACAAGGCTGGCAGCAGTCCGCCAAAACCATTGTTATAGAGACTACCCATGGGGAAGTTCGCGGGGGGCGGTGTGGCTGCCGGACCGATTGCATTGAGGAAAATGTGGTCCGCGGTGTAGCTCCACGTAAACTCGTTCAGCAAGGTAGGTGAAGCGTTGTTGGCCAAGTGAAACACGGTGGAGGTTCCGGGCCCAACGAACGTGGTGTTAACAGTGGGAAAACTGGTGCCATTGCCCCAGAGGGCGTTGGGTACCACGGTGCTCCATGAATCGTGAATGTAATGGGCAAACACGCGCCAGTTATCGGTGAAGTTGTGATCGATGCGGACCAACTCTTCGCGGTACTTTTCGAGCGTGGCCGGCGCGGCGACGTAGAAAGACTGATTGCCACTACCCACGTTGGGGGTCGGAATCATGGCATTCATCATGATCTGAGCGGCAGGGCTGATGGGAACGATGTTGCCCGGAAATGGCTGGCCGGTGGCGGGGTTCTTGGGGCAATCCGCACCGGGACAAACGTCCGAGAAGTTCCCCGTCCGCTCTTCGGCGGAGGGCTCCTGGCTGTCGAAGGTCTGGCCGGGAACCAGGTTCCTGCGCCACTCTTCCGAGAAGAAGAAGAACGTCTTATCGTTCTTCGGCAGGATGTGTGGGATGAAAACCGGACCGCCTAAGGTATAACCCCAATCGTTTTTCCGATACTCGGGCCGCGTATCCTGGAAGAAGTTGCGCGCGTTGAAATCGTCGTTGCGAAGGAACTCGTACACGTCGCCGTGGAATTGCTTGCCTCCGGACTTGATCACGGATTCAATCGTTCCTGAGCTGTTCCGGCCGTACTGCGCGCCGTAATTGGATGTGAGCACTTTGACTTCGCCGATGGCATCGACGCTGGGATACACGTTGATGGTGCCGTTACTGCCGTTGTCCATCATGTCGCCGCCATCCACTTCCCAGTTGTTGTACTCGGTGCGGCCGCCGTTGACGGAATAGGCTTCGCTGCCGTACACACCGACGCCGGGCTCATCCTGTCCGGTTTGATTGCTCACGCCGGGAACCAGGGTGATAAGCTGCGTGAAGTTGCGATTGTTCAGCGGCATCTGAGTGATCTGACGGCCGGTAACGGTACCCGAGATTTCCGCGGACTGCGTTTCCACCTGTGCGATGCCTTCGCCGGCTACTGTCACTTCGGTTGTGATCTCACCAACGTCCAGAATGGCATCGGCGCGCGCCTTCTCGGCCACGCGCAGAACAACTCCGTTTACGACTCTTTTCTTGAAGCCTCTTGCGCTGATTTCGATGTTGTAGGTGCCCTCGCCTAACCCGGCGACCAGGTAATCTCCCGCGTTATTCGTGGTTGTCTTGGACGGCGTGCCTTGCGCAACATCGGTCACTGTTACTTCGGCGCCTGGCACGACGGCGCCTGTGTTGTCTCGAACCGTTCCTGTGATCTGGCCGGTGGTCTGTGCATACAGACCGGTCGCGATCGCCAAAACCAACAACGTGAAACAAGACTGTTTCATTCTTTGCCCTCGTATTCTTCGTGGTCCGCCGCTTGGACGGTCCCATCACCCAACGGGACGATCCATCACCCTTTTCGACGGCAGATTTCGAGCGGTGTAACCGACAGCAAACCTGTGGCCACCGGCGGACGGCCTGGAAACAAATGAGTTGTGGGTCTCTCCGCCTCTCGGCTTATATGCCAATTCCAGAATGCGGATATGGGATCTCGAATCCTGTATCTATTTATACAAGTGTTACAGAATCACTCGGTTACCTCTCAGTGCGCCGAGTCGTTTGGTTCACGCTAGACTTGACGTGTGCCTCGCCGATTTCTGTCATTTCTCCTGGCGCTGACATCCGCGAGCGTCGCTTCGCAGGGCATTAAGGAGTATTTCGAACAGGGGGAGCAGGCGCTGAAGCGTGGCGATCTGACCGCGGCTGAAGCCTCTTTCCAGCAGGTTCTGGCGCTGAATCCGAATGAACCGGGCGCGCACCTCAACCTGGGGGTAATCGCGATGCGCCGCAAGAAATGGGACAGCGCACTCACGGAACTGCGGGCGGCGGAGAAGCTGGCGCCGCAGGTGGCAGGGATTCGCCTGGACATCGGGTTGGTGCATTTTCGGCAGTACGATTTCCGGGGAGCCATTGGCCCGCTGGAATCGGTGGTGCGCGATATGCCGGATTCGGTGCAGGCTCGCCATCTGCTCGGCCTTTGTTACTTTTTCAGCGAAAGGCACGCCGACGCGGTAAAGGCACTGGAGCCGATTTGGGCCCAAGAGTCGGAAAAACTCGACTATTTATATGTCGTCGCGATCGCCGCGGAAAAGGCTGGACGAACCGATCTGCAACAGCAGGCGCTACAGCACATGCTGGCAGTGGGAAAGAATTCCGCCGAACTTCACCTGTTTGTGGGCAAAGGCTACCTGCAAGAGCAGGATGACGAGCGCGCCATTGGGGAGCTGGAGCGCGCGGTGGCGATCGATCCCAAACTTCCCTTCGTGCATTATTCGCTCGGCGTGGCCTACCGCCGGCGGCACGATCTCGAGCGCGCCAAAGCCGAATTTCAGAAAGACGTAGCGATCGAACCCGACGTGGCCTTTAACTACGATCAGCTTGGCGCCGTCTGCGCCGACTTGCAGCAGAGCGGGGAAGCCGTGCGCTATTTCACCGAGGCTCTGCGGCGAGACGGGCACCTGGCCAGCTCGCAGTTCGGACTGGCCAAGATCTACCGCGAGCAGGGGAAGTATAGGGAGGCCTTGGCGGCGCTCGATGCAGCGGGGAAGCTTGATCCCAACAGTGCCAGCGTGCACTATCTGAAAGGCCAAATCCTGGTCCGTCTGGGCCGGCGCGCCGACGGGCAAACCGAATTCCAAGCGGCAACTAAGATGCGGCGTGTCGAGACCGACCGGCTGGAGCGCGAGGTCAGCGGCCAGAGTTTTCTTGATCCGCAACTCGCCGGGGAGCCGAAGTAGGCCTCCCGGCTCCTGCCTGCTCCGGCGGCAAAATACAGTTCGGACTGTATATCCCCAACCCTCCTGTTTCCATCTAACTAGGTGTAGGCGGCCACTTACAGAAAGCGGGTAAGAAATGAGAGTGTCTTTTTATGCAAAGTTAACCGGATGTTTATTGGCCGGAGCGCTGGTTATGCCGGCGGCTTCGGTGTCGCAAAACCGGTCCTGCGTGTTGGGCGCGCCGACGCCGCAATCATACACGTGGAACTTTCACCAAGAAGCCCAAGACCTGCTCGCCGCCGTCGATACCGACGCATGGCAGGTCAGCTATCACGCGGATCAACTGGCGCATTTCTCGGCGATGATTGACTGGCAGGAGCATGCGGACCAACTCAACGCGATCAGGGATGCGGTGAACGACATGGGCGGCAAGCTTTGCCGGCTTGAAGCCATCCGCCGCGTCAGCTCGCCGTGGGAACGGAAGGCCATAGACGAGGCCGCGCCGTTGATCACGGAGATGGCCAACGAAGCGGAAGCGGCCATCACGTTTCTGAACGACAACCAGAACCATTTGTTGAACCCTACCTACCACGCGTATTCCGAGGAAATGTATCAGCAGTCATCCAAATTGAACCGCCAAATGAGTGAATTCGATGACTTCGGCAAAGTACATCAAGAGGACATTCGCTTGGAGAAATCACTCGGACTTATCAACAGAAGTTAAAGTTTTTCCCCGGGGGCCGCGGCAGCGATACGCAAGGCTGCCGTGGCGCATTTTATGTACGAAGGAGAATATATGACCAAGCGAAAAATCACTTTACTTGCGGTAGGGTTCTGTTTTCTTCTGTTCGCCGCAGCGTGCAAGAAGAAAGTGGCAGCCGTACCGCCTCCGCCGCCACCACCAACTACGAAAGAAAGCGCACCACCGCCGCCGAAGCCTGTAATTTCTTCCTTTGCGGCTTCACCGGCGTCAATTGAGCGAGGCCAGTCGTCGACGTTGAGGTGGTCCGTAGAAAATGCAACCAGCATTACCATCCAGCCTGGCATCGGAACGGCGCAATCGAGCGGCAACCGGCAGGTGTATCCGAATTCCAGCACGACTTACACGCTAACGGCCAGAGGACCGGGGGGAACCAACGAAGCCACTGCTTCGGTGAGCGTAACAGCGCCTTCACCCACGGCTGCGGCCGCGCCCGCCAGGAAGTCGTTGGAGGAAATGCTGAACGCGGAGACACATGACGCGTATTTTGACTTCGACAAATCGAACTTGCGAAGCGACGCCCGAACCGCGCTATCCGGCGACGCCACGGCTTTGAAGGATATTTTCAAAGATTTTCCGGGCGCCAAGGTCACGGTTGAAGGCCATTGCGACGAGCGGGGATCCGCCGAGTACAATCTGGCTCTCGGCGACCGGCGCGCGACGGAGGCAAAGAATTACCTGGTTGAGTTCGGCGTGCCTGGGGCACAGTTGAACACCATCAGCTACGGCAAAGAGCGCCCGCAGTGCACCGAGCATACCGAGGAGTGCTGGCAGAAGAATCGGCGAGCGCACCTCTCCGCCGCAGCCGGCCAGTCGGGCGGCCAGCAGTAACTTTTGGCAACCGGCCTCCGCGCCGGCCGGTCCGCGCCAAACGGCGCCCTTTGCTTTTCGACGACTGGCTAAGGGCGCCGACAGCTCGTTGTGACTGGCTAAACTGGTTGCATGCGCATCGGCCAGAAGGTCGCACTCGCCGGCATCGCCGTCAGTAGCGGCTTGGCGGTGGTGAAGATCGTCACAGGTTTATTGGCGGGCTCAACCTCAGTGGTTGCCGATGGATTGGAGTCTGCCGGCGACGTGTTGGCTTCCGGGCTGGTTTTTCTCGGGCTGACCGTCGCGGCGAAGCCTGCCGATTCCGATCATCCTTACGGCCATGGCCGCGCGGAAACGCTGATGGGCCTGCTGGTGGGCTTGATGCTGCTCAGCACGGGCTTCGCAATTTCGTTTCATGCGCTGACGCTCGTCGGCGAACCGCATTCACCGCCGGCTGCTTACGCCATCTGGCCCCTGATCGCGTCGATCGCCGTCAAAAGCGTCCTGAGTGGCACGAAATATCGTATTGGAAAAGCGATCGGCAGCGCGGCATTGGCGGCCGATGCCTGGAACGACGGAGTGGACATCGTCTCCGGACTGGCGGCACTCGCGGCGGTCAGCCTTACGCTTTACAGTCCCCAGCGTTTTCTGGCCGCGGACGTATACGGTGGCTTCGCCGTGGGACTGATCGTGATTTTCACAGGACTGCGCGTGGCGCGCGACACCGGCCTCCAACTGATGGACACAATGCCGAGTCAACGCATGATGCAGACCATTCGCGACGTGGCCCAAAAGGTATCCGGCGTCGAAGGCGTAGAGAAGTGTTTCGCGCGCAAGACCGGGCTGCAATATCACGTGGACCTGCACCTGGAAGTAGACCCCGACATCACCGTGCGGTCCTCTCACGATATCGCCGAACGCGTCCGCCAGCGGATTCGCAAGGACGTGGATTGGGTAGCGGACGTGCTCGTTCACGTGGAACCCTCGCCGCGCAATCACCGGATGAACGGAATGTAAGCCGGGACGCGCGCGCGGTAGGCGGCGAAAGACTGCTGGAAGCGGTCGCCGAGCAGGCGATCCTCGGCGCGAATTCGTATCTCAGTGCCGACCAGGAAGAAGGCGATTCCCGCGATTTGCAGCGGCCACCAGGTCCAGGCGAAGCCCGTAGCAAGCACCATCCCCAGCATGGATGCGTAAATCGGATGCCGGACCCAACGATAGGGACCGGTTTGGACGAGCTCGTGATCTTCGTTCAGCGCGGCCTCGAACCGCCATTGCTTGCCGAGATGGCGGGTCGCCATCCAGCCCACGGTCACAGATGCCGGAGCCAAAATCATTGCGGCGATTAAGAATGGAATCGATTTCTCATAACCGGCGGGCCGCGCAAAAGCACAGGTCAAGGCGAAGGCCACGGTTTGCAGGGCGATGCCCCATTTCGATGCCGGCGCTTCAACGACTTTCCTTTGTCCAGACGCTTGCCGGCGCGGCTTGAGGAATGCAAGTACCCAGAGCACCCAGCAGACGATGATCTCCCAAAGGACGACGTATGACAGCATGGGCTATATGATATCCGCGAACGATTTCCGTAGCTTATAAAACCAGGCGTGGCCGAGGATGAAGATGGCGGCAGCCACCACGCAAAGTTTCCAGTACGGCGTGAGCGCGGGTGCGCGGCCTTCGAGCATGGCGCGATAGCCGCGGACCAGAACGAACATCGGGTTTTTCGACAATACACGCAGCGCGGGCGCGGGAAGTGAAGTTTCGGGATAGCAGATCGGCGTCAGGAAAAACCACAGCGTCAGCAGGAATCCGTTGATCTGCGCCAAGTCGCGCACGAAGACACCAAGAGCCGCCAGGAACCAGCAGATCCCGGCCGTCAGGAGAATCTGCGGCACCAGAAGCACCGGCAACCAGACGATGGACGCCGGAACGTAGCCGCGCGCGATATAGGAGACCGCTACGAACAGTGCCACGCCGAAGATTTCGCTCACCAGCCCCGCAGTCACCAGGTTAAACGGCAAGGTTTCCACGGGAAAGAGCAGCTTCTTGACAAAATTGCGATGATCCAGCATCACGGTCGGAGCGCGGCCCACAGCTTCGCTCACCGCAAGCCAGGGCAGCATGCCCGCCAGGAAATAGAGCACGAAGCCGGAGCGGCTCGGGTCATTGGGGAACCGCGTTTGCAACACGACTCCGAACACAAAAAAATAAGTCAGCATGAGGATGAGCGGGTTTAACACGGTCCAGAACGCGCCGCCGAACGATCCCCGATAGCGCCCCATCACGTCACGTTGCACCATGGTGCGGATGAGACTGCGATGGCGCACGATGCTCTGGAACGGCAGCGTGAACGCGCGACCTGCCGATCGCAGCAACCTCTCGCGGCCGACCGAACCGATGGTGGCTGTGCGAAAACTTTCGATGCTCACACGCCCCGCGTCCACCGACGCATCCACCAGCAGAAACTGCGCGCCGCGCTCGTAAAGCCAGTGGCTATCCTCCTGCACGCCAGAGAAGTAGATATGATGGCGGCCGGGCTCGGGAGGCAGTTCGACCCGAATATCAAAGCGTTGCACTTCGCCGGGCCGGATGTCGCTTGGCGGCACGGAGCGTGGCCCGTCCACCACCAGCGTGCCCGTCTCTGGATCGAAGATCTGGTAGCTGACTGCGAATCCTTCGGCGCGCCGCCATGGGATCGACGATACATTGCGCAGCTCGAAGCTCGCAGACAGCGAATTTGCGCTGACCTGGACCTGCTCATTTTCGACTTGGGCGGTCATGCGTACAACCAGGAAGGATAACGCTCGCGCACTGCACCGGTCTTGCGTCCGACGCCATAGATACCCTCGCCGCGCAAGCTGGTATCGAGGCTGTAGCGTTCCAGCAGATGGCGCACCCAAGCGAACTCAGGTGCGGGCTCATCGCGGAACGGGGCGGTTTCCAGGCGCACGATCTCGAATCCGGAGTTTTCGAGCAACTGGTGGATCTCGAGCGGCGTGTACTCGCGATTGTGGCGGGCATCGGTTTCACCCCCGGCGGCTGGACGGATGTAAGCGTGAAAAAAACCCGGATGGTAGCCCTGCAAAATGGCGGAGACTGCCCGCAGAGAAGCCAGATTGGGCGTCGTAAGCACCAGGTGGCCGCCGGGCTTCAGCACGCGATTCACTTCCGACATCATGTGCATGGGATCGTGAAACAGATGCTCGATCAGCTCGCAGCACAGCACCGTGGAAAAACAACCATTGGAGTATGGAAAGGGATCCTTCTCGGCGTCGAACAGATCGATCTCGCAATCGAAGCGCTCGCCTTCAGCAGAGACCACCGTGCGCCGGTCGACGCGCCCCGCCGGCCCGTAGTAACAGCCGCGGACGTTACCGTAACCCAGCTTGGTGTGCAGCGCGGGCGTGAGCTGTAAATAAGCTCCCATTTCCAGGATGCAGTCGCCGGGCCCTCCTGGCGGCGTGATTTCAAGCGTACGAGCAAGACGCGAAGCGTGTGCCTGCACGTAGTCCCGTGCCGATGGTTCTGCCACCCAACCGGCGATATATTCGGGTTCGACCGGCGCGGATTCGGGCGGTGGCGCCGCGTTTGTTTCCGGCTCACGCCAATCGCGGCCATCTTTCACCGCGCACAGAAACGAGGCATAACTTTGCGCTACTGACTCCCAGTTGCTTTCCCGTTGAACATAGGCACGCGCCCGCTGCCCCATGGAATCCGCCAGGTCTCGACGTGAGACCAGAAGATTGAGCATCTCGAAGATCAGATCCTCTTCCCCGGGCCCGACCGGTACTTTCAAGCACACGTCATCCGGCAACTCTGCAAAGGCGCCAACCTCGGATACCAGCACCGCGCGCCCCAGGCCCATCGCGCGTAAAAGGCTGCCCGAGGTTTCGCCCACCGTTGGATACCGCAGATTCAGCACGATGTCACTCGCCGCAATGTAGCCTGCAAAATCCTCGATGGGTGTAAAACCGAGGACGCGAAGATGCGGCGAGAGATTGAGAGTGCGGATGAGAGAGTCCACCGGGAAATCGGGATGCCGCTCGCCGGCAAGAATCAATTTGGCGCGCGGCTCCACTTCCAGCAGGCGGCGAAAGGCGCGCAGAGATTCGGCAATGCGCTTGTAGGGCTTGAGGTTTCCGAAGATGCCGATGAGCAGCGTTGCCTCATCCACGCCGAGACGCTCGCGATACGCCATGCGGTCCACAGCGGGAATCCAGGCGCCGTGAGGGATGCGCGCGATGGGTCCGGTGAATCCTGCGGCCCGCATTTCCTTGCGCATGAACTCGCTATGCACGATGATGGCCCTCGCCGATTCGAGCAGGCGCCGGGTCATGACGAGACCCTGGTAGTCAGGTCCGGTGTCCCCGGCTTTCACGCGGCGCGCATGGGCCAGGGCGGCGGCGCCGCCGTTATATTCGGCTTCACGCAGGTAAGCATCCCAGTCTCCGCTGCGAATCGTGATGTCGGCCAGCAAGTGGTGCAGGTTGGATTCGTGCATCACCACCACGCCGGGATGCCGCAACGCCGCCTGGTAAACGAATCCGTGGCATGGATTATTGCCGATCTGGTAAAGCGCCAGTTCGAAATCCGCTGGGCGAAATTCGCCGGCTCCGGCAAAAACGGTAAGATCCGCGAGGCGGCCCAACGGAGCCACGAGAGCTTGGGAATAATCCGCGATACCGCTCGGGGAAGGCGGCAGCGGCGAAAAGAACGCCACGCGCATGATCCAGCTTAGCGCGCGGACTCCGGCCGGCGGATCATGGCAGCGAAATCGAAGCCGCGACGGCAGAGCGCACGGGCCGGGACGCCTCGGCTACGGCGTAATAAACTTCCAACGTCTTTTGCGCCGCCGTCTGCCAACTGAACTGCGGTGCACGTTGTAAGCCCAGGCGCCGCATGCGCGAGCGAAGTTCCGGCAGTTGAATCAAATCCAGCATCGCGCGCGTGATTTCATCCGCATCGTAAGGGTTGAACAGGATCGCGGCTCCGTCGGCCACCTCGGGAACGGCCGATGTATTAGAACAGCAGACCGCGGCCCCACAAGCCATAGCTTCGAGAACCGGCAGACCAAAGCCTTCGTAAAACGACGGGAAGCAGAACAGCTCACACGCATTGTAAAGCTGAAGCAGGTCATCGTCGGATACAAAGCCGAGGAAGCGGATGCGATCCGCGACGCCCGAACGTTTGGCGGCATCGTGCACACGCCCGCCAAACCAGGTTTCCTTCCCGGCCAGCACGAGCTGATGGTTCAGTTGCGGGCAGGCACGAACCATGCGCGCGAACGCTTCGATCAGTCCGATGTGATTCTTGCGCGGCTGGAGATCTCCCACCGACAAAATGAACGGCGCTGTGATACCGAACCGCTGCCTCACCTGAACCGGGGCTGCTTCCCGCCGAACCTGATAAAAGCAATCTGCCGCGGCATTGTGCACCACCGCGATGCGATCCGGATCGAGATCGTAGGCACGGGCGATGGCGTCACGCGAAAACTCACTCACTGTCAGAATGCGTGCGGCGGTTTGAATGGTGCGGCGTACCGTCAGACGCAACTGCGCCGCGCGATAGAACGGAAAATACGCCGGATAGTCGAGAAAGCTCACGTCGTGAACGCTGACGACTACGGGGACCGGGCAGGCCAGCGGCGCCGTGTACTGTACGTGCAGAAGATCGGGACGGTCCAGCCGCAATCTCAGCGCGAAATCGCAGCCCAGGCGCACGAAGGGATTGCCCGCAATCCGCCGCACGGCGAACCGCGCCGGTACCCAGGCTTCCGCATCGTCCATCGACAGGTACGTGACGAAGTCCGATTCACGGTCGAGACGCGCAAATCCATTCAAAAGGCTCCGCACGTAGACTTCGTTGCCCGTGAGGTGACGGCCGATAGCGTGGGCGTCAACGGCGAAACGCATTCAATTCCAACCAATATATCGGTACGGGCCTTGGTTTTTGTACCGTACAGTTTCTCATAGATCCAGCTTTTGCCAGGCGTTATGCCATGTAAACTCTGACTCGAATAATGCGCGTCCCGTTTCACCCAATCGCATCCGGAGATCCCGGCTCGTTAACAAGCGTGACACCGAATCGGCGAATGATCCGGCATCGTCGGCGATGAGCAGATTCTCTCCGTGTTTGGCGGGCAAGCCCTCGGCACCAACCGTGGTCGACACAACCGCGCGACCCGCGGCCCAGGCCTCGAGCAGCTTGAAACGCGTACCACTTCCGGCTAGCAGCGGAACAACGACCACTTTTGCCGGTGCCAGCAGTTCGACGGCGTTCACCACAGAACCGGAGAATTTGATGCGAGGGTCCCCATTCATTTCGTGTTGTACCGCACCAGGATTCTTGCCAATCAAGTGCCAAATCAACGACGGCCATTTCTCTCGCAGTGCCGGCCAGATCTCCTGGCGAAAAAAGCGCACAGCTGTGACGTTCGGATGATATTCCAGATTTCCAGAGAACGCCACGGACTCCTGCTCCGAGCCATCGGGCCGGGGAACAAAAGGAATTGCATTCGGATAGACGGAAGTGTTTACCCCAGGCGCAATTGCTCTGGCGATTTTCTCATCCTCAGCTGACGCGGTTAACACTAGATTATACCGTGGGAGCCAGTGTGCTTCCAGATCGCGTGCGGCGCGGGCAAAGGTGTGATGGGCCAGCGCCGGCGGGCCCTTCTCAATAGCGGCACAACGTTCATGTAGCACGGATTCGATATTGTGCAGATTCAGCACGGTCTTCCCGGCGATGCCGGCGATCTGCTCAAGGTACGGAGCGAGCCACAAATGCTCGACCACCGCGACCTTGTAGTGACGGCCCGCTAGAAATGCGGAAATCGAACCCGCAAATCCGCTGAAGCGATCCACCAGGGGCGGCACGCCGCGCGCCATTCGCTCGGCGTTGCGTACCGCGCGGGAGATGGGATTCTTGCGATGATGCGGGAGATCCAGCACCAGAACGTCCCGACGCACCGGCGCGGGAAACAGCGGCGTGGGTTCGGGCGTTCCAGCTTCACGAAAAACGATGACGTCGACGTCGTAACGGCCCGCGAGATACTCGAGTACCGAGGCGGAGCGGAGCGCGCCACCGCCGTAAATAGGGTACGGCGCTTCGGGAACCAAAAACAACGCTCGGCCCCGTGCCATATCAGAAGCTAAAACGCCGCATGGCTTCGTCGTACACTTCGCGGGTGAGCCGTGCTGTCCGTGCCCAGGAGAACTCGCGCGCCCGGGCCAGGGATGCTTCGCGACGGCGCCCCAGCCATTCGGGATTTCCCGCCGCGCCGCGCATCGCATCCACCCACGAGGCGCGTCCGCCGAGGACCAGAGCCGCATCGCCTCCAACCTCGCGAAGGGCCGCATCTTGTGAGATGAACACGCAGGCGCCGCATTGCATGGCTTCTAGCACGGGTAGGCCGAAACCTTCATAGTGCGAAGGGTAAACCACGGCCAGCGCGGACGAATAGAGCCGAGCCAGATCGGCGTCGCTCACCTCGCCAATCAATCGCAATCCAGGTTCCGGCGCAGGATGCGAGAAATCCGCGCGCGCCCGCCCGGCAAGCACCAGATCGACAGGGGATACTTTCCGCACTTCGCGCCAAGCTTCGATCAACTGGTCCAGATTCTTTCGAGGTTCCAGTGCGCCGGCGTACAAAAAGTAAGGCAAATCATTCTGAATTCGGACCGGCCGGAATGTATTCGAAGCGGCGAGCGGCACGGCTACAACTCGTGAGGGTGAGGCAGGGAAACGCTCGAGCACCTGGGCACGGACGGCTCGGGTGTGAGTGATTATCAGGGTGGCGATGCGCAAACCCAGAATCAGCGGGGTGCGTCTGCGGACACGATCGGCCGCGTAGTGCCACGCCGGATTCATCCATGGAGACAAATCATGCACCGTAACCACGCTGGGCCGCACAGGCACGTATGGTGCCTCGAAGTTAGTTCCATGGAACAGGGCACACTGCGATCGGTCCATCGCGCGCTGCACCCCCCAAAGCCACCAACGCCTTTCCAACGGGTTCCGTGGCAGCTCGCCGCTCGTCAGGTTCGGACGGGCCGACACCGGCACGTGAAAGGGCCGATCGCCAAGGAGAGTGAAATCGTCTTCAGGGTAATTTTCAGCGAGGGCGGCACTTAATTCCGCGGTATAGCGAGCGAGGCCCCCTGTGGTCAGCGTGAGTGGAGAGGCATCGAGCGCGACACGCATGAGTAAGCAGGCCGCAGCGGATTCTTATTCTCAATCGCTGCCGCGCAACCGCCGACTATGCATCGACTTTTTCCGGCAACCTGGAACCGGGTTGGCTTTGCTGGCGGCTCTGCGCCACCAGATTTCCGGCCCGCAAGAGCGACTCGAAGGTTCCGGCGTCGGTCCACCAGCCATCCAGATAGGAGAACGTCATGTCGCCTTCTTCGATATAGGCGTTATTGACGTCGGTGATCTCCAACTCACCCCGCCGGGACGGCACCAGGGTCTTGATCTTATCGAAAACCGTGCCGTCGTACATGTAGATACCGGTTACGGCGAAATCCGATTTCGGACGCTTGGGCTTTTCTTCAATCTTGATGATGCGGTTGCCTTCAATCTCCGCCACGCCGAATCGTTCGGCATCGTGAACCTTCTTCAGCAGGATGCGGGCGCCGCGCGGCTGCTGCTGGAACTGCTCAACGGCGTCCCGGATCGTGCTCTGGATGATATTGTCGCCGAGAATCACGCAGATCTTGTCACCATCGGCAAAATGTTCGGCCAGGCCCAGAGCATCCGCGATGCCGCCCTCGCCTTCCTGATAGGTGTAGCCGATATGCTTGAGGCCGAAGTGCTTGCCATTCGCGAGCAAGCGCAGAAAATCGCCGGCGTTCTTGCCGCCGGTAACGATCAGAATATCCCGAATCCCCGCATCAACCAGCGTTTGAATCGGGTAGTAAATCATGGGCCGGTCGTAAATCGGCAACAGGTGCTTGTTGGTGATTTTGGTCAGCGGAGATAATCGGCTCCCCGTGCCGCCCGCCAGTACGATGCCTTTCATGGTCCTCATGATAGAATACCGGCTCGGCGTGAAACATTACAACTGGAACGAAGTTCCCGAAGAACAGATGAGTAGTACCGTCTCCCGCCAAGTGATCCACGGCGACACGATGACAGTGGCCCGCATTCGCCTGAAGAAGGGAGCCATCGTTCCCTTGCATCAGCACCTGAACGAGCAGATTTCGATGGTGGAAGCCGGCGTGATGCGGTTTGTCATCGCAGGGGAAGAGCGAATTGCGCGCCAAGGGGAAACCATCAGCATTCCACCCCATGCACCGCATTTAGTGGAGGCACTGGAAGATTCCCAGGCGCTGGATGTGTTTTCGCCGGTTAGAGAAGACTGGATTCGCGGCGACGACGCTTATCTTCGCGGTTCTAAGTAGGTTGGTCGACCTACAGTAGCCGGAAATTCACTTCAATCGTAGCCTGGACAGCGACCGGCTGCCCGTTCTTGACGCCTGGCCGGAATTTCCACTTGTTGACGGCTTCGATTGCCTTTTCGTCCAAGCCCAACCCAAGGCTACGAACAACCTTGATGTCTCTGGCTCGGCCGCTGGCGTCCACGATTAACTGCAAAACCACGGTTCCCGAATACTTGGCCTTGCGCGCTTCCTCGGAATACTCAGGGTCTACCTTATAAAGCACTTGCGGCGCCGATACACCGCCGCCGACGCGGAACACTCCCCCGCCCACACCGCCGCCTTCGCCGGGACCAAAACCGCCGCCTTTTCCGGAGCCTACACCGCCGCCCGACCCGCTTCCGATGCCACCGCCGGAACCAGGACCATTGGAAGGCGGGCCTACTTTCGCCAGCGGATCACCCCAAACCGGCATATTCACATTAGGCAGTGGGGTATCCGGAGGAGCGATGATTGTTGGATCCATCAACAACTTAGGATTCGGGTTGTTCACGACCGCCATCGGTGGAGTGAACTGCTTCATTGAGGGCTTCGGCAGCCTACCTTTGCTGGCAGGCAAGGGCGACCGGTCACCACCGCCACCACCGCCCTGCATCGTCTGCTTCTGCTGCGCCATTTTCGGCTGGTACGGGGCGATGTCGAGAGAAATGCTGGTAACCGCCTGCTTCACAGTATTTTGCACAGCTTTACTGGAAAACACGGTAAAAAGCAAAGTGATCACTGTGGCGTGAATCGCCAGTGACATCACATTGGATTTCTTGTCTTTGCCGTAGAGGCCCCATATGTCCTTGACGGCGACCGGCTTAGACGTCACCTGCAGAGGTGGCAACTGGGGAGGATGAATGGTCTCCCGAATATTGCGGATTAAGGAGCGGAACCAAGGCTCTTCCAGGGTCGGAGAATAAAGCCTGGCTAGATGATCGTCGCCATCGTCGGGCGGTACGTTTTGTAACAGTTCGGACATTGCTATTCCACTGGCGTTCGCGATATCCCGCTACTAGCCTTCGACGCAAGTGGCAGACCCGCCGTTACAGGTTTTGGAAACCCGCAAAGCTGATCCTTCTGAGCGAGTGTACCACAGTATACCGGATCTGCATCGTAAGTGACGGTACTAACGGGAAAACGTGGCAGTTGTGAACTCTCCTTCTACGATTCCAATTTTGGAATACTCTTGGCTTGGCCGGGTGTGGTATGAACAGTTCATGGTAACCAGAGATGCGGCTCTCGAGATTTTGCACGAGTTTACCAAATCGGAAAGCCTTCGCAAGCATGCGCTTGCAGTCGAATGTTGCGTTGCGGCGTACGCGCGAAAACTGGGTGAGGACGAAGGGAAATGGTCGGTAACCGCTTTGCTGCACGATTTCGACTACGAGATGCATCCCAACGCACCTGATCACCCGATGAAGGGCGAGCCCATCCTGGCGGAACGCGGCGTCGCGGAGGACATCCGCCGCGCCATACTGTCCCACGCAAACTATAGTGGCGTGCCGCGCGAGTCTGCTCTCGAAAAAGCGCTGTTCGCCTGTGACGAACTGGCGGGTTTCATCACAGCAGTTTCGCTCGTGAAGCCGGGCCGCAGCGTGCATGAAGTAGATACGAAATCGGTGAGAAAAAAGATGAAGGACAAAGCCTTCGCGCGCTCGGTGAGCCGTCACGACATCGTAAACGGCGCGGCTGAAGTGGGCGTAGATCTGGACGAGCACATCGATTTCTGTATTCGTGCGATGCAAGCAAAAGCGCAGGACCTGGGTTTAAACGGGAGCAGCCCTCAAACGACGACGACGTGAATCTCGCCGGGACCGTGCACGCCGCGCACGAGAATCTGTTCGATATCGGCGGTGCGGCTGGGGCCAGTGATCAGGACCATGGAACTGGTTTGCTCGGCGGGGTGAGGGAGAATCGTCAGCAACTCGTCGAGGCCGGTGAGCAGACGGTCGCGCGCGACGAGAGCGATATAGACGGGCGGCAAAAGCGAGATCAGGCGGGCTTCCTGGGGACTGGCCAGCATCACGAGCGTTCCGGTGTCGGCTAATGCGTAATCCGCGCCGGTGATCCCGCAGGCGGCGGTCGCGCACGCGGCACGCAACTTGGCCGGGTCAGTCATTGCAGTTTGCACGCCGGGGAGCAAATCAATTCCGCATTCGCGCAGAATGGGCGCGTTCGAGATGACCGCGCCCCGGCCCGCGAGCACTTTCGCAACATAGTCCCGGGCGGCAGTTGGGGACGAGGCTCGATGAGTTTTACCAGCAAGTGCCTCGATGCGTTCGCAGAAAGATTGGACGCGCGCCTCGATGTCGACCTCAGGCACAACCAGACGAACCGGCGGCGGCTCAGCGATAGGCTGCCCGGCGTTGCGGCCTAGCGCGGTTCTCACTTTATGCAGCACGGCCTCGCGCGACATCAGCGTTCCCGCCACATTTGCCGAAAGCTCTTGGCGGCGGCAGGAGGCAGATCCCGTTGGCTGAGCCATGCGCGCAAGGGTCCCACGCTAAACGGAGAGTTGCGTACCCAACCGGCGCCATTGGAAGGCGCTATGGACGCCGCGGCCATGCCTGCCATTTCGTAGATTCGCGGGTGACGCATCACCCAAGCCCACACGCGGAAGGCCAGCCGCTCAATCCGGCCGGCACCGTCACGCGCTTGTGTTTTTTTCACTTCCGAACGCAGGTCGAGCAGAATGCGCGGGATGTCAATTTTGACCGGGCAGACCTCCGCGCACGCTCCACAGAGACTGGATGCAAAAGGGAGGCCCGGCTCATGCCGGACACCCAGGAACTGCGGCGTGAGGATCGCGCCGATGGGCCCGGAGTAGACCCACGGAAAGCTATGGCCGCCGATCTTGCGGTACACGGGGCAATGATTCAGGCACGCACCGCAACGGATGCAATAGAGCGACTGGCGCTTCTCGCGGTCGGCGAGCACCTTGGTGCGGCCGTTGTCGAGCAGTACAACATAGAACTCCTCTGGGCCGTCGATTTCGCCGTCGCGTTTCGGTCCGGAAAGGAAAGAGGTGTACACGGTGAGGCGCTGGCCGGTGGCGCTGCGACCCAGCAGCTTGAGAAATACGGCCAGATCCTGGGCGCGTGGAATCAGCTTCTCAATGCCGGCCACCGCAATGTGAATTTTGGGCGCGGAAGTAGTCAGGCGGGCGTTGCCTTCGTTCTCCACAATGACAACCGCGCCTGAATCCGCGACCAGAAAGTTGGCCCCGCTGATGCCGATGTCGGCGGCGAGAAACTTTTCGCGCAACACGGCGCGGGCGATCATAGTCTGCTTCTCGATAACGGTCTCGCGCGGAACACCCAGTTTATCGGTCAGAAGATCAGCCACCTGCTCACGCGTCTTGTGCAGCGCCGGCGCCACGATATGGTAGGGACGCTCATGCGCGAGCTGAATAATGTACTCACCGAGATCGGTCTCGACCGATTCCAGGTGATGGTGTTCGAGCCGCTCGTTCAGATCGATTTCTTCGGTCGTCATCGACTTGGATTTGACGATCAGGTTCGCACGCCGTTCCTTGGCGAGCGAAAGTACAAAATCCGAAACCTCTTCGGCGTCCTTGCAGAAAATTACTTTGCCGCCATGCGCCTCGACCTGGCGCGCGAATTCTTCGAGGTAGTAGTCGAGGTGGTCGATGGTGTGCCGCTTAACGGCGTTGGCGTGTGTCCGCAGCTCCTGGTAATCGGGGCAGATATCGGGCTCGATGGCTTTGCGCCGCTCCTCCACCAGGCGCCCAGTCGCTTTGTAGATGGCGAACTGGAGTTTGGGATCGTCCAGCGTCTGGTGAATTTTTTCGTCGAAAGCAGCAGACATAGTTAGCGCGAGGCGAGCACTTCCGCCAGATGCAAGGTGCGAATGGGAAGGCCAGCGCGCGAAAGGGCACCCTGCAATTGCATCAGGCAACTGGAATCGAGGGAAACGACGGTTGAAGCGCCAGTGCGGACGATGGAATCGATTTTGGTGCGCGCCATGCCGCCGGAGACTTCGGCGAATTTCACCGAAAACGTGCCGCCGAATCCGCAGCATTCCTGGGCGGCATCCATCTCGCGCAGTTCGAGCCCGCGAACATGGCTCAGCAGACGGCGCGGTCCATCGTGGATGTGAAGCTCGCGAAGCGCGTGGCAGCTATCGTGGTAGGTGACGACCTCATCCAGACGCGCGCCCACGTCATCGACGCCGGCCACTTCGATCAGGAAGCGCGAAAACTCGTAGACCTTGGATTGCAGTTCGCGTGCGAGCCGCAGATTGTCCGCCTGCTTTTCGAAAATGTCCGCGAAGTGATGCGAGACCATGGAGGTGCAGGACCCGGATGGAACCACGATGTAGTCCGCACCGCCAAATACGCTCAGGAAGTGGCGCGCGACCTGCCGTGCTTCCTCGCGATAGCCGGTGTTGAACGCCGGCTGTCCGCAGCAGGTCTGCCGTTCGGGAAAATCCACCTCGAAGCCAAGGCGCTCCAACACATCGACGACAGCCATCCCGACCTTGGGAAACAACTGGTCGACAATGCAGGTGACGAACAGGGAGACGCGAGCGCCCATGAGCGGAAAGAAGATTGTAACAAGTTGGACACCGGCGCATTGCGGCGCCGGAGCACACGCCCGCTATCGTTGTGCGGCCAAGAACCTATTTGCGCATCCACGGCGTAAATGTAATTCCGATCAGCAATCCTTCCGGTGAGAGAAAACGGGTGACGGTCTGGCCCCACGGCTCTTTCCTGTCCTTTACCAGCATGCGATAACCGCGCGACTCCAGTTCCGCGGTTGCTTTTTCTACGTTCTCAACGTCAAACTCGAGCCAGGCTTGTGGGATCGGGATCTCCGGGGGCCACGAATCTTTGCCAAAACAGGACTGTGCGGCCTGGGACAAGGGCCACAGACCAAAACTTTTCACGCCATCCAGCGCGTCGGTGTGAAGATAGCCTTCGTTTTCCTCTTTGAAGGGGATGCCAAAGGTGTGTTGATAGAGTTTTCGACTGGCATCCCTGTCGCCGACGATGGGGCCGAAGCCGGCGACGAATAGAATGTTCAGAATTCCGATTTTGTTCATAGCATCTCCTTGGCCGAGAATAGATGCGGCGTCGACGGCCGCGAAAGCTGCTAGCAGTTCTCGTCGAGTCATGAACCCAGGTTACGCTCGGGCAGCGGAGGCGGTCTTGAATAGATCGGACATTTCAAGCGTGCATTCGGCGGACCGAAGCAACTTAGACGGAGGGCTGCCCGCAAAGCGCGCCACCTCACGCGTCATATGCGCCTGGTCAGCGTATCCCGCGGCAGCGGCCAAGTTAGACAGGCTTTGCGGTCCCGGCGCGTTCGAAGCAAGATGCAACAGCCGTTGGAAGCGCAAGACGGACTGGAACAACTTGGGGCCGTACCCGACGGCCGTCGAGAAGCGCCGTTGGAGGTGGCGGTGGCTGATGCCAAGCCATTGACTGAGCTTTTCCACGCGAGCATCCGGATGAGAGGCCAGCCAGCCTATGCAGGCACGGACCTCTGAGTCAGGTCGCGCCTCGTTCAGCAGGCGGCCACGCAGAGCCGCTTCAAGCGTGCCAAGTCTTGCCGGAATGGTCGGCTCATCAATGACCCGAGCGAATGGCGCGTGCACCGAGTGGGGCCAGACGTCACGAAGAGCTACGGATTGATTGAATAGCGAGGAAGCCGGCAAACCGAGAAACCCGCTTGCGCGTCCGGGATGAAAACGAACGCCGACGACCTTGGTACCAGATGGGAAATGCGCGGTGAATGGCTCGACCCAAGGGCCAACGACCATCGGGGCATCGTGGTTGATGAAAACGACGTCGACACATCCATCGGGAAGCACTCGATGTGCGTGTTCACCCGGAGCGCCGACGATCGATTGTGCCCAAAGACACAATACATGCTGCTGCAATGCGACCGGGGGCCGGAATTCGCGGTAGTCGGAGACGATGGGGTCTTTATCGGCAGTGCGACTTATCATGGCCAAGTCTGCCAGCCATGGTGCACCGTCAGTCCGTTATGGGTCAAGCGGTGCGTATCAGGCTAAAATAGTTTTATGCTTCGGCTAGCTTCGTGCCTGATTTTTGCGTGCGCATGCCTGGCAGACTCGCCCAAAGCCGTTGATCCCCCCGCAGCCACGGTGCACGGCAAGCTGGTGCAGCGAGAAAATCAGCCGCCGGCGATCGAGACCGCGGATCATAAGCTGGTTGCGCTCGCGGGTGACGGACCTACCGAGCATGTGCTGCATGACAAGCGGCTGGCGGGGATGGAGTTCGAGATCGTGGGTCACTTTGAGGCTGCTGATCGATTTCAGGTGGATCCCTCTTACACGCACGCTGTGCACGTGCTGAAAGACGGAAAGAAGTTCATGGTGACCTACTGGTGCGAAATCTGTTCCATTCGACAGTACGAGCCGGGTCCTTGCTGGTGCTGCCAGCGCGAAACACATCTCGACCTTCGGGAGCTTGACTCGCAACCATGAAGCGCCTGGCCTGGGTGCTCCTCATTCCAGTTATGTCTGAAGCCGCTAACTACTCAGCCCGGAAATCTTCCGCGGACGGCATTGAAATCGTGCAGCTCACCGACCGGGATCACGCGACCGAGGTGTCGATTGTCCCCTCGATCGGAAACATTGCGTATGCGATGACGGTGCATGGCAAGAACGTTTTGTGGTCTCCGTTTAAGAGCCTGACGGAAATGAGATCGAAACCCGCGCTGTGCGGAGTGCCTTTTCTTGCGCCCTGGGCGAACCGCCTGGACCAGGATGCGCTCTATGCGAACGGGAAAAAGTATCTGCTGAATCCGGAGCTTGGAAATATCCGGCGCGATGGGAACCAGAAACCGATTCACGGGCTGCTGCTGTTTTCGCCGTACTGGAAGGTCACGAAGCTTGAAGCGGATGGAAAATCCGCGCGCGTCACGAGCCGGCTGGAATTCTGGCGCTATCCCGAGTTGATGGCGCAATTCCCGTTCGCGCATAGCATTGAAATGACGCATACGCTGGCGGGTGGAACGCTCGAGGTGGAGACCGTGGTCGAGAACCAGGGGAGCGAAACGATGCCGGTGGGCGTCGGCTTCCATCCTTATTTCCGGATTCCCGACATGCCGCGTGATCAATGGAAAGTGCATGTAGCGGCGCGCGACCACTTGGAACTTTCGCCTCTACTGATCCCAACTGGCCAGCGGACGCCAGTCTCACTGCCGGATCCGGCATCTCTGGCAACGACGCAGCTTGACGATGTCTTCAGCAGTCTGGTGCGCGGCGCAGACAACCGGGCGGAATTCTGGGCGGAAGCGCGCGGCAAGAAAATCTCCGTGATCTACGGACCGAAGTACACGGTGGCGGTGATCTACGCGCCGCCGGGCAAAGACTTCATCTGCTTCGAGCCGATGTCGGCCATCACGGATGCCTTCAACCTGGCGCACGCGGGAATCTACAAGGAATTGCAGACCATTCCACCCGGCGGCGTGTGGCGCGAGAGTTTCTGGATTCGGCCTAGCGGATTCTAGCGCGGCTATTCGGTAGCGCGCACCTCCGCGAGGCGGTCACGGAGGATTTCAGGTAAAGACGATTCGATCTCGGGCGTGATGAGGCCGACGCCGTCCATATCCTGGATAGTTGTTCCACGAATCTATCGTAGAAAGTGAGGGTAAGCCTAACCTTCTCTCAGGTTATCTCACTACCGTCACCCGCTTGAAGCCCTCATCTACGCTGGGTGGCACGAGTTTCGCTGCCATCATGCGCATTGCTTCCTCCGGAACCACGCGCGGGCGGGTGCGGTTACGCCCGAGACATACATTCAACGGGACGTCGAAAAATAGCGCTTCGATCTGACAGCCGTGTTTCTTCGCGATCCTGATGTAGGGTTGCCGCTCTTTGGGAGTCAGGTGGGTGGCGTCGACATAGGTCACGGGTTTTCCAATAGCCAGGCGCTGTCGAAGCAGATACCTCAGCGTGGCGAAGACGCGGCCATGAATGGTCTGGTTGGTTACATCGTCTGCCAAGAGAAGTCGAATGGCATCGGAGGAAAGTGCCGTTACGCCGAGGCGTTCGAGATACGTCGACTTTCCCGATCCGGGCAAGCCGACGAGTAGGACGATGCGCTGAGCGTCAGACGACGTATCGTTCGGCATCCATCAGCCGCCCGGCAATGCGGCGCCGCGCTTCGATTGCGTTGACCGGCTCATATTTGCTGAAGCGGCGCAGCACGGCGAGGTGAGCGCGGAGGTTATCGCCCTCGGAACATGCGGCAAGCACAGTGCGTGCCGTCACCTCGATGTGCGCCATAGCGTCGCGGACCAGCACCGCGCACATGTCCGCCGCTTGTGTGCCTTTCGACTGCGATGCGAGCTTCTGAGTGCGCAGGAGCGATGACTCGGCCGCGAACACATCCATGATCACATCCGAGATTCCGGCCAGCACTTCCTGCTGCTTCTCCAGATCCATGAGGAACCGCTGGTACGCCACACCCATGAGCAGCAGAGCAATTTTTTTTGAGTTGCAAACGATTTTCGTTTCTTCGGCGAACGGGCCTGCACCCGCGGAGTCGCTCATGCCCGGACCGCTCAGCACTTCGCCGAGCACGGCTTGCGCCGCCTTCACTAAACCAAGTTGGCCGCGCGCGGCGCGCTTGAGGAGCATGCCCGTAATCAGCATACGATTGATTTCGTTGGTGCCTTCGAAGATCCGGTTGATGCGGGAATCGCGGTAGGCGCGCTCGACGGCGTAATCCTGATGGTAGCCGTAGCCGCCGTGGATCTGCACGGCTTCGTCGGCGACGTAATCGAGTACCTCCGACGCGTAGACCTTGATGATGGAGCACTCGGCGGCATATTCCTCGACGGCCTTCAGCATGGTTTCCGAAGCGTTCGGGTGTTCCCACGAGAAGTCCGTGAGCTGCGCTTCGATCTGGCCCACGACGCGATAGGTCATGCTCTCGGCGGCGTAAATGCGGATGGCCATCTCCGCCAGCTTGTGCTGGATCATGCCGAATTGCGAGATCGGTTTGCCAAACGCTTTCCGCTCCCTGGCATAGCGGATGGAAAGCGCCAGCAGGTTTTTCGAGCCGCCGACGGCAAATGGGCCCAGTTTCAAGCGACCGATGTTCAAAATATTGAATGCGATGATGTGGCCGCGGCCGATTTCGCCGAGGACGTTCTCAACGGGCACGTGGACGTTGTCGAAATAGACGGCAGTGGTCGAGCTGCCCTTAATGCCCATCTTCTTCTCTTCCTGGCCGGAACTAACGCCACCGAAAGCGCGCTCCACCAGAAAGGCGGTGAATTTTTCGCCGCCGACTTTAGCGAAAACAGTGAACAAGTCGGCAGCGCCGCCGTTGGTAATCCACATCTTCTGCCCGTTGAGGATGTAGTGGCGGCCATCAGGGCTCAGGTCCGCACGCGTTTTCGCGGCGAGCGCATCAGATCCGGCGTGCGGCTCGGTCAGCGCATACGCGGCTAACAGCTCAGCTGTAGCCAGACGCGGCAAGTAACGACGCTTCTGCTCTTCGGTTCCGAAATACAAGATGGGCAGCGTGCCGATACCGGTGTGCGCACCATGCCATCCCGAGTAGGAGCCATCGCGCGAGAGCTGCTCGGCCACCACCATAGCCGAAGCGAGGTCCATTTCCAGGCCGCCGAACCTTTCGGGGATGGCGATGGCGGTCAGGCCCAACTGGGCCGATTTGCGCACCGCGGCGAGCGCCACGCCGGGCTTATGCTGCCAAATTTCTTCCAGATTCGGCTCGACCTCTTTACGCCAAAACTCGTCGGCCGTCCGTGCAATAGCGCGATGCTCCTCGGTCAGATCTTCCGGTGTGAAGACTTCGCCGGGAGCGCGATCCTCAATCAAGAACGCGCCGCCCTTGGTCTTAGGTAGCGCGGCCGTCGCAGTTGCCATGTCTCAGATCCTCTCGAAGATGCCAGCGGCGCCCTGGCCGCCGCCCACACACATCGTGACCAGGCCGTATTTGGCTTCGCGGCGTTCCATTTCGCGCAGAATGGTGGCCGTTAGTTTTGCGCCTGTGCAGCCCAGGGGATGTCCGAGCGCCACTGCGCCGCCGTTGACGTTGACTTTGTCGATATCCAGTCCAGCGCGCTGGATCACGGCGAGTGCCTGCACAGCGAAAGCCTCGTTGAGTTCGATCAAGTCAATGTCGTCAAGCCTCAAGCCGGCCAATGCCAGAGCTTTGGGAATGGCCACTACCGGACCGATGCCCATGATCTCGGGCGGCACGCCACCGGCCGCGAAACTAACGAAGCGCGCCATGGGCTTGAGCCGTAGTGCCTGCGCCTTACGATCGGACATCACCAGTGCGGCGGCAGCGCCATCGCTCGTCTGCGACGAATTTCCCGCGGTCACCGTGCCGTTGGCGTGAAACACCGGTTTCAGCTTGGCCAGCGCTTCGAGCGAGGTATCCTCGCGCGGTCCTTCATCGCGATCGAAGACTTTACTGGTGATGTGCGGCTTGGCACCATTCGGCGTGATGGTCTGAACCACGAAGGGAACGATTTCATCATCGAACTTCCGCTGAGCCTGAGCGCGGGCAGCGTTCTGATGACTGCGTAAGGAAAAGGCGTCCTGCTCCTCGCGCGAGATGTTGTACTTGCGCTGTAACTGTTCCGCGGTGAGACCCATGTTCATATAGATCTCCGGCCGATGATCGACAAACCAGGGGTTGGGTGCAAGCTTGTTACCGCCGCGAGGGATCAGACTCATGGATTCGGCGCCGCCGGCAATGATAATGTGCGCACCGCCGGAGCGAATGCGATCCGCCGCCATGGCGATGGCCTGCAGACCCGAACTGCAAAAGCGATTGATGGTGACGCCTGGCACGATGTCCGGCAAGCCCGCGCGCAGCGCCGACTGCCGCGCCATATTGTTGCCGGACTCGGCTTCCGGCATGGCGCATCCCAGAATCACGTCGTCCACTTCTTCCTTCGGGACCTCGGGATATTTTTCGAGCAGCGCGCGAATGCACGCGGCGCCGAGGTCGTCAGGGCGCGTGTTGCGCAGCGTGCCTCGAGGCGCTTTCCCCACCGCGGTACGCAAACAATCCACCACCACAGCTTCTTGCATATTTGGACTCCACTAATTCCGCATCGGCTTGCCCGTTTTCAGCATGTGCTGCATGCGCTGTTGCGTTTCGGGGCGGCCGCACAGACTCAAAAACGCCTCGCGCTCCAGGTCGAGCAGGTATTGTTCGGAAACCATCTGCTCGCCCGTCGAGCGCCCGCCGCTTAGGACATAAGCCAGTTTTTCGCCTACTACGGTATCGTACTCGGTAATGTAATTTCCCTGGCGCGCCATGTAGAGGCCGATTTTGAGCAGCGCGTACGTGCTGTCTCCGCCGACCCTGATATCCTGTCGCGGCGCGCCCGGCGCATGATTCTCAGCCAACAAAAGCGCGAGCGACTTTGCGTCGGCAAGAAGACGTTCGCGATTCATGGAAACCGGATCACCGTCGCGCAACAGGCCCAAGTGACGCGCGTCTTCGGCGCTTGATGACACCTTGGCATAACCCATCAGCTCGAACGCACGCTTGGCGTCGCCCAGCCGCAGAATCATCTCCTTGCATCCGCCGCCCGCCGGAATCACGCCGACGCCCGTCTCGACCATGCCCATGTACAGTTCGGCGGATGCCTGAATGCGAGCCCCATGCAAAGCGATCTCGCACCCGCCGCCTAGCGTCATGCCGAACGGCGCCACGACTACAGGCTTTGCGGCATACTTGAGCGCCATGTTCGCCTGCTGGAAAGCTTTGACCATTGCACCCAGCTCATCCCACTCGCCTTCCTGTGCGGCCAAAAGGACCAGCATAAGATTCGCGCCCGCGCTGAAATTCTCACCGTCGTTGGCAACGACCATCGCTTCGAAGTTCCGCGACGTTTCGTCAATCGCGGCGTGCATCATGGCCACCTGGTCGCCGCCGATTGTGTTCATCTTGCTGTGAAACTCGAGACAGAGCACACCGTCCCCTATATCGACCAGCGATGCGCCGGCGTTCTTCTTCACCACACCTCGCGCACGCTTCAGATCGGCGACTGCAAGAATGCCCGGGCGCGGTTCGATCTGGCGGTAGTCCGCATTGCAGAGGTCAAAATACTCGGTGTGCGGAGCGCCCTCACGATCCGCTGGGCGGTAAAACGATTTCGCTCCCGCAGAAAGCATGCGGTGCACGTTCTCGGGCAAATGCCGGCCTTCACTCTCTATGCGTCGCGCCGTGGATTCAAAGCCGATTGCATCCCACAACTCGAACGGCCCGAGCTGATTGGCGTAGCCCCAGCGCATGGCGCGATCGATCTCGACGATGCGATCGGAGATCTCCGGCACCATGGCGGCGGAGTAAATCACCAGGTCGCTGAACAGCCGCCACAAGAAAGTGCCGGCGCGATCGGTCAGCGCCATCAGCGCGCGCAGGCGCTGCGGCAGATCCTCGACGTTGCGCACGCCTTCGATCGAGGCGAAGCGCGCCTTCTTCGATGCACGGTATTCGAGTGTCTTCAGATCGAGCGCCAGGATCTCTCTCGTCTCGCCTTTACCGGTCTTCCTGTAGAAGCCTTGGCCGCGCTTGTCGCCCAACCATCCGCGCTCGATCATCTGACCGAAAAACGGCGGCAGCACGAAGCGCTCGCGCCACGGATCGCCGGGCACCAGATCGTAGAGGTTCTTGGTCACATGCGCCCACACGTCCAGACCCACGATATCGAGCAGGCGATAGCTCGCGCTTTTCGGCAGCCCGATCAGCGGACCGGTGAGCGCGTCGACTTCTTCGATGGTGAAGTCCATCTCGACCGTCAGATTTTGTACAGTCGAACCCAAAAAGCT
>Ga0335071_10000616_pt1 | contig 38962 bp, 28 predicted proteins | sample Lox_Sample_15_FD_206724 | JGI IMG/M metagenome (GOLD analysis project Ga0335071, IMG submission 206724) | Soil microbial communities from Loxahatchee National Wildlife Refuge, Florida, United States - Lox_Sample_1.5 | ecosystem: Environmental > Terrestrial > Soil > Wetlands | place: USA... | reverse complement strand
CCGTCGCCTTGCCCGTCTCGCCCGCCGCGTACTGACGGATACTGAGCTCCGTCATCTGGTGAACGACCTCGGCGTAGATGAAACACTGGTCGCGCGGCTGCGCCTGGTTCGCCTTGGCAAGGAGAGCATCGATGGTCTGCTGGTCGGCAGGCGCATTGTCCATGTTCGACGCGCACAAGGGCAAACTGCCCATGCTCAAAACGAGGACCACGGCGAATCTGACCAAACCCCGCATGGGATATCTCCACTACTGCGGCGCTGCCCCCAAAGGTTGTGACTACTATAGGCACATCGCGCAACAATCCGCAACTGCTAAGATGCGCAGATTCGAGGCAGCGGTAACAGAACGGCTACCTCGTGGATTCCAGGGTCTCAACGAGAGCAGATTTGCGGCCGGACTTACCGACCCAGTCCTCTTATTTCCCAAGCACTTGCAATCGCTGTCGGGCCTGCCATTCCTGATTTGGTAACTTTCCTCCCGCGGCATCCAGAAAACGATGATAGTAGGCCGCTGCCTGCTCTTTCTGGTGCAGGGAATCGTAGGCCGTCGCCCACAAAAACAGAGTAGCCGGAATCTCTGCAGCGTATTTTGAACGCATGGTCAGCGCGTGAAGCGTTACATCGGGGTGATTGGTGCGCGAGGCGGCAAACGCCAGGCCGCTCCACGCTTCGGCGCTTGCTGGGTCGATCTTGCTCGCTTTGTCGAAGGCCGCAAAGGCTTGCGCAACCTCGCCCTCGTGAAGAAGGTTTTGTCCATGATCGACCATGAGGCCGGCATCGTCGGGATTGTCGGCGAGAAGATGCATGTCGAGCAGATCTGAACCCGCATAATCGCCCGCATCGGCACGTACCACCGCCAACATGTGCGTAATCGCCGCGTCGGCAGGATGCGCAGAATGGAGTTTCTCGAGCAGCGGCAGCGCTTCTGCTTTATCCTGAGCAGCCAGCACCGTAGCCAGTTGCGCCGTCAGTGTCGGATCGTTGGGGATTTGCGAAAGTGCGCCCCGAAGCAGGGTCTCTGCCTCCGGATACTCCTTGCGAACGATAAGAACGTGCGCCAAACCGGAATCGGCGGCTGCGGACTTCGGATCCTTGGCCAGCACTCGCCGGTAAGCGGCCTCGGCGGCGCCGAGCTGGCCGCTCTTCTCGGCAAGATCGGCGGCGAGCAACGTGTCATCCACAGTTTCGGCAGAAAGCTTCAGCGCTTCAATCAGATCGGAGGAGGCTTGCTCTGGACTTGTTCCTCGATCGATCTGAGCAAGAGCCCGCCAGGCGCGCGCTTTTAGATCCGGTCCCGCGTCTCCCGGGTCGAGTTGCGTGGCTTCGGCCAATTCAGGGCGAGCTTCATCGGGCTTGCCCTGACGTGCCAGAAGCAGTCCCAACGAAAGACGCGCCTCAAATGACTTTGGATCGGCCGCGACTGCTCGCTGGTACAGCCCGGCAGCATCGTCGAGCCGGTTCTGCGCATCGGCTACATAACCCGCATCGAATAAAGCGCGCGCATCGTTGGGGTGTGAAACCAGCCAGGGGTCCAGCTTTGCCTCGGCCGTCTTCCAGTCGGAGCTACCGATCGCCGCTTCGGCCGCCGCGACTTCATCCGGGATCGTTCTCCCGTCTGTGGAAAACCCGGCCGCTGAAGAGGAGCTCTGTGATGAAGGTTGTTGAGCGAGACAGACAGCGCAGAAGAGAATTGCGGCTGAAGACGATGCGCAGCGAGCGAAGCGGAACAAGCGAATCCTCAATAGGAGCGGTGGGCCGGTCAACTCTTCTAGTTTAGCTGCTTCGTGTCTGAGAGCCGCTCTACCACCCCCGCGTAACCCCGTCCATGGCGCATAGGTAACACCGCCATTTCCAACGAAACGAGTTATTCAGTTACCACTTTTTGATGCGCAACTTTCACTTGTTTGGATGCATCATAGAACTAAGGGTAGGAGCGTAAGGGTCATCGCGCGCTTCCATCCAGAAACGCCAGCACCTGTCGAGGTGAGGAAAGTGAAGTTCATCTCTTTGCAGCACATCCCCTTGGCGTCAGCCTATCTGTGTCCGAATTGCAGCTCCATCGGGAACAGTTCGAAACAATGCCCGGCGTGCGCTTCGCCGTTTCTTTTGAGCCTTGCGAGCGTGCTTGACCGCGTGCCGGAAAGCGAATCTGAACTCGCTTACGCCAGGGTCCATTCGCTCGCCGCCTAGGCGATTCAGTGCTTGCCTGATGATGAGGCGCAATTTGCCTCGGCTCTGTTGCCATTGAAATTCTTGCCGTTCTCGACTCATCGCCAAAAAGCTTAGGCCAAGAGGGAAGTACAGGTCTGCCACGCGGTTGTCTTCGCTGGCGGCAGCGGGGCTGCCTGCGCCATGCGGCGAGGCCAGGTCTGAGCAGGGCTGCGGCTATCCCCGCCCGGGCCTTGGTTTGGCGATTCCGAGTTCGAGGCGGTATCGGACGCAACTGGACCTCAGATCAAATGGCCGAAGTGTTGCCGTCCCGCGCAACAAAGCGTCGCAGTGCGGCGAAGGAAGATTCGTGCACGGGAAACTGGTGTGTTTTCCCGGCATCCAAGGGGCAGGAGGATATTGACTATGTCTGCACGATCCAGAGACCAGGAACCACAATTTCAGAACCCCGAGGCAACGAAGCTGGAAGATCTGACCAATGCAGATGCATCCGCGCGAGAGCGAGTGCAACGCGTGGCGGAAGAACTCGCAGAGAAGCCTGCGGAGGCTGAGAAGAAGCACGACGAGCAGAGACCTATCTTCTCGAAATAACGGGATTCATGCCGACGGGGCTGCCTCGCATGCTTCCAGGAGCGGGCATCAGGCTTCTCCTGTTGCCCCGGATGCAACTGACAACTGCTGCCATTGGGCTTGGTGCCGGACCTGCGCCACCGGCGGAGTTTCGATCGAGTGGCTGGCGCTTCGGTCGCCTGACATGGACGGAAAGCTGCGCTTGCCGCGCGCCCTATAATAAATATTGGACGGTTGCGTCCTATGCCTCGCTGGGCTAACAGTGACGCGGTCGGACGATTCGACGCTCGGTGCCTTCCCTTTGAACGATGCTATCTTGATCCGCAATGCGCGGACGCACAACCTGAAAAATCTCTCCTGCGAGATTCCGCACGGCAAGCTGACGGTGATTAGCGGTGTGTCGGGCTCGGGAAAGAGTTCGCTGGCCTTCGACACCATCTACGCCGAGGGACAGCGGAGGTATGTCGAGTCGCTGTCCGCATATGCGAGGCAATTTCTTGAACGCATCGAGAAGCCCGATGCGGATGAGATCGACGGGTTGGCGCCCGCCATTGCGATCAAGCAGAAAAACACGACCCGCAATCCACGATCGACGGTCGCGACGGCGACGGAGATCTACGATTATCTGCGCCTGCTCTATGCCCGCTGCGGAACCGTGCATTGCATCTACTGCGACGGTCTGGTCAAGCGTGATTCGGTGGATGAGGCTGTTGCAACCATCCTCGCCATGGGTGAGGGGACCCGCCTGAACGCGCTGTTTCCTGTTCTATCGCCGGCAGCTCAGACTGAGGTTGCCGCCGCGGCAGTGAAGCCGGCCGGTCGAGCTGGGAAATCGACAGGCAAAGCGAAGACGGCAGGCAAGGCGACCGGCTCGCAACAGGCAGATGGTCTCAAGTCACGGTTGTCCGAACTCCGCTCGGCCGGTTTCAACCGGCTTTGGCAGCAGGGCAAGATCGTCGAATTCTCGACACCCGAATCGCTGCTCGAACTGGATTTCCAGGCCCCGGTCTTCGTCCTTTTGGACCGAATCGTTGTGAATACCGAGAATCGCCCGCGCATTGTGGATGCCGTCGAGACGGCGTATCGCGAATCCGGCGAGGTGATCTTCGAAGAGGTCCCCCGGGACGAAAACGCAGAACGCAGGCGCCTGCGCTTCAGCGGTGCCTACGAGTGCACCAGTTGCCACCGGCCGGGTCGCGAGCCGGAGCCGCGCCTCTTCAGCTTCAACAATCCCTTCGGAGCATGCCCGCGATGCCAGGGCTTTGGCAACACTGTGGACTACGACCGAAGCCTGATTATCCCCGATCAGGGGTTGACACTGCTGGAAGGCGCCATCGATCCGTGGAACCGGCCGAAATACCGTCCCTGGTTCACCGAACTGCGCAAACGCGCAGCCGAGCTCGATGTGCCGCTCGATATTCCCTGGCGTGACCTGCCCGAGTCTGCGCGCGAGACCGTTCTCCGCGGCAAGGATGGATTTGCAGGCCTGCAAGGATTCTTTGCCCAGTTGGAGCGCAAGAAGTACAAGCTGCATGTGCGCGTCATGCTGTCGAAGTATCGTGGCTACGCGGAGTGCCCCGACTGTCGCGGTCAGCGGCTTCGGGCAGAAGCTCGTGCCGTGCGGCTGGGCAGCGTGGCGACCGGCGAAAAGAACATTTGTCAGGCCACGGCATTGACGGTGGCAGAAGCCAAGAGATTCTTCGACGCGCTGAATCTCACGCCCATGCAGGAAGAGATTGCCGGGCCGATCCTGGGAGAAGTGAGGCAGCGGCTGGGGTTTCTTGCCGCGGTCGGCCTCGAATACCTCACCCTTGACCGCCTGGCGTCGACGCTCAGTGGCGGCGAGGCGCAAAGGATTCAGTTGGCGACGTCGCTCGGCTCGCGCCTCGTCGGCTCGCTCTACGTTCTTGACGAGCCATCCATCGGCCTGCATACGCGCGATACTGAGCGCCTCATTCATATCCTGGAAGAGCTGCGCGATCTCGGAAATACCATCCTCGTCGTGGAACACGATGCCGACATTCTGCGCTCCGCAGATCACCTGCTCGATCTGGGACCCGGTGCCGGCGAGTTCGGAGGCAAGCTCCTGGCCGAGGGCGTTCTCGCCGAGATTGAAGCCAATCCCAACTCGCTCACCGGCCGATACCTCTCCGGAAAAATTGCGATTCCCGTTCCCACCAAGCGCCGCTTGCCGGGCCGCGAAAAGCTCGTGCTGCGCGGAGCGCGCGCCAACAACCTGCGCGGGCTCGACGTCACGATTCCCCTCGGCATGCTGGTCGCAGTCACGGGCGTCTCAGGCTCCGGCAAGTCCACGCTGGTTCACCAGGTGCTTTATCGCGCCGTGGCGCGAGCTCTGGGCCAGACCGATGGCGGTGATCCTTCCGGCGTGTTTACCTCACTCAGCGGCGCCGAGCGCCTGAATGATGTCGTTCTCGTCGACCAGACACCCATCGGCCGCACGCCGCGCTCGAATCCCATCACCTACATCAAGGGCTTCGATCTCGTCCGCGAGCTCTTTGCCTCGCAACCCGAGGCCAAGCGGCTTTCGCTTACGCCCGGGCATTTCTCGTTCAATGTTCCCGGTGGCCGCTGCAATACGTGCGAAGGCGACGGGACGGTGACCGTCGAGATGCAATTCCTTGCCGACGTGGAGCTGCCCTGCGAGGACTGCAACGGCACGCGCTACCAGGCCAAGATCCTCGACGTGCATTACAAGGGCAAGAGCATTCATGATGTCTTGCAGATGACGGTGAAAGAGGCGCTGCGCTTCTTCACAGGGCAAACCAAGCTCCTCGAGAAACTTGCCGTGCTCGACGAGATTGGTCTCGGATATTTGCGGCTCGGGCAGTCGGCGACCACGCTCTCAGGCGGCGAGGCGCAGCGCGTCAAGCTCGCTGCCCACCTGGCTGCTGTGCGCTCGGCGAACGCCGCCGCCAAGCCCTCCCAGGCCAGCCGCGTGCTCTACATTCTCGACGAGCCCACCACCGGCCTCCACTTCGACGATGTCTCCAAGCTCCTGGCAGCCTTTCGCAAGCTCATCGACGGTGGCGGCTCGCTGGTTGTCATCGAGCACAACCTCGACGTGATCAAGAGCGCGGATTGGGTGATTGATCTTGGTCCGGAAGGCGGCGACGCTGGCGGCCAGATCGTCGCCGAGGGCCCTCCCGAAGAGATTGCCGGCAATCTGCACTCGCACACCGGCAAGTGGTTAGCGCGCGTGCTTTGAGCAGATGTTCTTGAAGCGCGCCGGCTTCACAGGCTGGGAAAAATCGACGTTTTGAAAGGGCACGAGTTCATTCGTGCGTGCTCCTGCTACGCCGCTATCCGCGAGAAGCACCACCCCCGCCCATGCAGCCAGCAGGCTTCGTCCTTCTGATGCAGGTCGCAGCGCAGTGAGCGTACACTCGCGCCCTCGTCGCGCTTCAGCGCCTTCTTCAGCTCGCTGCTTGCGGCCTCGTCGCGCGCGCCTTCGAAGTCGACAAAAAACGCCGTGCTGACAAGCGCAGCGTCGAACCATAGCTCGCTCACGCGCGTCAGATGCGCCATGGTTCCCGGTCCGCGAGTCGATGTGAGCGGGAAGAGCAGTTTGCCTCCAGGTTTGACTGCGGCCAGCCATGCAGCAAGAGGATGCGTCGCTCCGGCGCTGGCCACAATCGCATCGGAAAGTTCGAAGGGACCCTTTGCGCCGTCGCCATGGATCACCGTGACCTGAGGCCAAAGTGCCAGAGCCTCCCGGGCGCGTGTCGCCAGTCCCAGGTCGAGTTCGATGGCCGTGACCGTCCCAGCCGGCCCGGTCAGTTCGGCCAGGATCGCCGTGTAGTAGCCGGTGCCGCAGCCAAGATGCAGTACTCGGTCGCCATGCCGGACCGCCAGCAGCGCGAAGTGATAGGCCCAAAGGCTGGGCTGGCCGTTATTCAGGTGCTTTGCCGCGTCGAGAACGACCAGTGCATCCCGATAAAGGTCGCGAGGGTCTGAATCGTCCGTCACCCATGATTCACCCTGGCTCTGAATGATCCACGGACCGGGGCCCACAAAGCGTTCCCGGGGCACCTTTGCGAAGGCCTCTACGACCTCCGGCGGCGCTGATGTGCGATCCATCCTGCACACTTCCTGCGCATAGCGTCGCCGTGCAGATTCAATCGCGTTGACTGGCGGGCTTTCCATCGATCGACCCGGCGCTGCGAAGATTACCGGCCTTGCGTACCGTGTCCCCTTACGCACGGATTATAGGCGTGCTGCCGGCGCGGCAAGATAGGCGTTGCAGATCTTGGGAAATAACGTGAAAGTCAACGATTACGTTGTTGCCAGCTGTTGCTGGGTTCCTATAAAAAGGTGAGAGCAATCTGGCTCTTAACCCGGGGCGTTCGGAGCCTGAATTCGAGTCTGTGTCCAAAAGAACCAGGCGCAGTAGATTGTCATTGGAGCCCCAGAAGGAAACTCTTCACCTTGAGCATTCCCATCGGATCTATCTCGCAAGAGAAGCAGGCCGCGTCCGGCAGCGGCAAAATCGACGCGCCGCTGATTCCACCCGATCGGCTCGCGCCCTTCGTTCTCGTAACCGGTCTTTTCTTCCTATGGGGCATTCCCAACAACCTCAACGACATTCTGATTCGGCAGTTTATGAAGTCGTTCGAGATCAATCGGCTTGAGGCCGGCCTTGTCCAGTTTGCTTTCTACACGGGCTACTTTCTCTTAGCCATGCCCGCCGCGCAGCTAATGCGCCGCGCCGGGTACAAAGCGGGATTTCTGATAGGTCTGTGTCTCTTTGGGGCCGGCTGTCTCTTGTTCTGGCCGGCGGCGATCATTGCCAAGTACTGGTTCTTCCTGATGGCTCTTTTTGTCATTGCCACTGGCCTTGCATTTCTGGAAACAGCGGCAAGCCCCTTTACCCTCCAGATGGGCGATCCTCGAAGCGCGGCGCGCCGCCTGACATTCGCCCAGGCATTCAATCCACTGGGCAGTATCTCTGCCGTATTGGTAGGGAGCCGGTTCATCTTCTCGGGTATCGAACTGAAGCCGAATCAGATCGCGGCCATGCAGGCTGCCGGCACGTATCAGGCGTATCTGCGATCTGAGACCTTACGGGTCGTCGCGCCCTATCTCGTGCTCGGCGCCCTCGTGCTCTTCTGGGCTGTCCTCATCGCCCGGACGCCATTTCCCCACGCCGGTCTCGATTTCTCGCACGACTCTCTGGCCGCGGACCATTCCAAGCCTCTGCTTAAGCGCAAGCATTTTGTTCTCGCCGTCGTCGCGCAGTTTCTTTACGTAGGTGCTCAGGTCAGTGCCTGGAGCTACATGATTCCCTATGTAATCTCGGCGACCAGCGTGGGCGAGCGTGTTGCCGGGTATTGGCTCACAGGCGCGTTGGTTGCATTTACCGCCGGCCGTTTCTTCTCATCCTGGCTGTTGCAGGTTCTGTCTGCTGCTCAGTTGCTCGGGTCATACGCAGTTCTCAATGCGCTCATCTGCGTTCTGGCCGCGGCCAGGCCCGGCTGGCTTGGTGTTGGATCGCTGGTCGTAGTCAGCTTTCTGATGGCGCCGATGTTCCCCACGATCTTCGCGCTCGGCACCAAGGGCCTCGGCACGCGCACCAAGACCGGCGCTGCCCTCATTGTCATGTCCATCATCGGTGGCGCGCTGGTCACGCTTGCCATGGGCCGGGTAGCCGATCGCGTGAATATTGCGGTCGCATACCTCGTTCCCGGTATCTGTTTCGTCGGAATCGCGCTCTATGCCTGGCTTGGGTCGCAGTCTGATCCCGAGGAAATCGCCGTTGATCCGGCTCTAACCGCTGTCTAAAGTTGCGCATCACTCCGCGACCACCGGATTGACCAGCGAACCGATCCCCTCAACACTGACCGTCACCGTGTCTCCGGGTCTGAGCCAGCGCGGGGGTGTGCGGCCCAGGCCCACGCCCGCAGGCGTGCCGGTCGAAACGATGTCGCCGGGCACCAGCGGGGTGATCGACGAGATGTACTCCACGAGCTGCGGAATTGGAAAAACCAGCTCGCTCGTGTTGGAGTTCTGCAGAATCTCTCCGTTGATATCGAGCGAGATCGCCAGCTTGTGCGGATCGGGAACCTCGGCGGCGGGAACAATCGACGGCCCCATGGGGCAGAACGTTGGGAAGCTCTTGGCCAATGACCACTGCGAAGTCGAGCGTTGCACATCGCGTGCCGATACATCGTTCACAATGGTGTACCCGTAGACATGGTCCCGCCACGCCGCAGCGGAAATGCGGTAACCACCCTTCCCGATCACGAAAGCAAATTCGGCCTCATAGTCGGGCTCAGCAGAGTTCTTGGGCAACACGATCGCCTCCCCCGGCCCAATAATCGCTTTCTGCAGCTTGAAGAAAACCACGGGCGCCGTTGGCAGCGCCATCTTCGCTTCCCTGGCGTGATCGCGGTAGTTCAAGCCGATGGCGAAGACGCGCGGCGGGTTTGAAAGCGGCGCGTGCAGGCGCACCTCGCTGAGCTTATGGCCTGGGTACGCGCCCACCTTGTCGACTGAGGCAAAGCCCGTGGCGATGGCTGCCAGCGTATCCGGATAACCGGCCACCGTGAGATCGACAACCAACCCGGCCCCCTCGATGAGCGCACCGGGATGGATCCTGCCTCCGCCGACAGAAAATGAAACGAGCTTCATGGATGACTCCTCAATATTCAGCCTGTGTGACGCTGGTTCTAAGCAGCCGTCCAGCCGCCGTCGATGGTCAGCAGGGAGCCGCTTACGAATGCGGCCTCGTCCGATGCCAGATAGCGAATTGCCGACGCAACTTCTTCGGGCCGGCCGAGCCGCCCGATGGGTTGGCGAGCGCTGAGTTCCGCTCGCGTCTCTTCCTTGGTTTCTCTGTGGAACTTCTCCAGGTAGCCTTCGACAAACGGCGTTTGTACCGTGCCGGGGCAGACCGCGTTGACACGAAGGGTCTTGGGATACTCGACGGCGAGCTGGCGCGTCATCGCAACCACAGCGCCCTTGCTGGCGCAGTAGGCGAAACGCTGCCTGATGCCGACCAGCCCGGCGACCGAGGCAACGTTGACAATCGCCCCCACCGGCCTGTCGCCCCTGGTCGCTAGCAACAGGGGCAGGAAAGCACGCGTGACCATGTAGACGCCGCGAACGTTGACATTGAACAAGCGGTCGAAGTCTTCGGGCTCGGTGGCCTCGATGGAGCCCACATGCCCGATCCCGGCATTGTTGACGAGGATGTCGAGCCGGCCGATCTCGGCAACCGCGCCGGCAATCGAGTCGGTGCTGGTGACATCGAGGCAGAGAGCCTTCGCCGAGCCGGTCTGAACGGCCAGCGCCTCGGCCGCCGCCAAATTGACGTCGGCAATCCAGACAAATGCGCCTGAGCGCACAAATTCTCTCACTGTGGCTTCGCCAATCCCGCTTGCTCCGCCTGTAACGAGGGCAATGCGGCCGTCAAGCCGGAAAGAAGGATCTGATTGGGAGGAATCACTCACAACGGTATATCCGAAAGTTTGTTTCGAAGGCCAAGTATAGCGCGGACCCAGGGCATGCAGCAGTGACCCGGTCTATCTCCTTTTGCGTTTCTCGTTCTGGGCCGCCCGTAGTTTCACGATCTTCTTCACCAGTGCCATAGGCGGCGGGTTTTCAAGTGGGAACTGAATGGTGCCTTTCGCCGTTTTGTACGCCTTCAGCTCCTCACGCAGATCGGCGACAAGCTGGGCGTTCATTGGGAACAGGCTGTAATGCTCTTTGAACGCTCCATAACAGACCAGCGCACCGCAATAACGAAAGCCCGGCATGCCGTAACTGATACATTCTTCCGCTTCGCGCGGAGCAGCAGAGCGGATGATCTGCCTTAGCCGCCCTAGTCGCAGACGCTCAGTTGCCGGAAGCTTGGTCAGGTAGTCGTCCACGGCCTTCGCTCCAGCAGGTTCTTTTCCTGCCGGACCTCGTCTTGCCTGCATGGCTTTAACTCCGTGCCCCCGCAATCGCATTCAAATAGGCCCGCGCCGCTTCGGTGACAATCTCGGGCTTTCCGGCATCGATGGCTTCGAGATTCACCAGGTCGCCGCCCACCCCAACAGCCCGCGCTCCAGCCTTGATATAGCTCTCGGCATTTTGTAGGGTCACTCCCCAGGTCGGTATCAGCTTGAGATGCGGGAACGGCGCCAACAAAGCCTTGAGATAGCTGGCCCCGCCTACGGCAGAGCAGGGAAAGATCTTCACGAAGTCGGCGCCCGCGTTCCACGCCGCAATCGCCTCCGTGGGCGTAAGCGCGCCTGGGCACGAGACTTTGTCGTTGGCCTTGGTCACACGGATGACATTGGGATGCAGGCTCGGGCTGACCACGAACTCCGCCCCCGCATCGATGGTGGCCTCCGCCTGCTCGCCGGTTGTCACCGTGCCCGATCCCAACAAGAGCTTCGAGCCGTATTCGTTTTTCAGTTCGCGCAGCAGGTCGATGGCCCCCGGCACCGTCATGGTGACTTCAACGATGGTCACGCCGCCGGCGACCATCGCCTCAACAACGGCGCGCCCCTGCGCGACACTCTTGGCGCGCAGCACAGGTATCAGCGCAACACGTTCGATAATTTCCTGCGTAGTTTCCGACATGGGTCCTTTCCAGTGGCGAGCTCCACCCGGTCAAGTCCTTAACCGTTAGCTCTCGCTGCCTCTCTGCTGATCGAAGGCGCTCGTTCTCCCGAAAGCGAAGCTGATAGTTAAAGGCTGACAACGAATAGCTGTTTCACCGCGCAATCCTTGCCGACCCGCCTTTCATCAGCTTTTCAACCTCGGCCAGTGTGGCCATGCTCGTGTCGCCAGGGGTCGTCATGGCCAGCGCTCCATGGGCCACGCCGCACTTTACGGCCCACTCAATCCCATTTCCTGCCAGCAACCCGTAAATCAGCCCGGACGCGAAGCTATCGCCTCCGCCCACGCGATCGAGAATGTCGACGTCGCGTTGTGGCACATGCACGATATTGTCCCCGTAAAGCGCAATCGCGCCCCATGCGTTGCGGCTCGCGGTCTGCGCGGTCCGCAGTGTGCTGGCTACCAGCTTCAAGTTCGGATACCCGGCAGCGACCTCCCGCAACATCTCTTCGTAGCCGGCGATGGGCAACTCCGCAAAATCCTCGCCCACGCCTTTTGCGGCAATGCCGAGCATGGCGGAAAAATCCTCTTCGTTCCCCAGCAGCGCGTCCACTTTGCCCACCAGCCCGCGATTCACCTCCTGCGCCTTTGTCTTGCCGCCGATCGCTTTCCAAAGCGATTCGCGATAGTTCAGATCGTAAGAGATCGGAGTACCGTGCCTTCGCGCCGCATCCATCGCCTCCGCGGCCACCGCTGCCGTTGAAGCGGAGAGCGCGGCAAAAATTCCGCCGGTGTGAACCCATCGCGAGCCATTACTGCCGCCGAAGATCCATTCCCAGTCGAAATCGCCCGCCTTCACCTGGCTGATTGCCGTGTGGCCGCGATCGTTGCACCCCACGGCAGCGCGTACGCCATAGCCGCGCTCGGTAAAGTTCAGGCCGTTGCGCACCGTCCGCCCCACGCCGTCATAGGGAACCCAGCGGATAAGCGAAGTGTCGACCCCGCCTTGCAGAATGAAATCCTCAACCAGGCGGCCGACGGGATTGTCTGCGAGCGCCGTAGCAATCGCGGTGCGCAGGCCAAAGCAGCGGCGCAGGCCGCGTGCCACGTTATACTCGCCGCCGCCCTCCCATACTTGAAACTGGCGCGTGGTGTGGATGCGCCCTTCGCCGGGATCGAGTCGCAGCATCACCTCGCCAAGGCTCAGGCAATCCCACCGGCGCGCGGAATTTGGAATCGAGATTGAATTCATGGTCAATCCCTAATCTAGCGTATCGGGTTCGCTCCCAGCCGTGATGCCGCAACCGGACTCCGGCAAGAGCAATCATGTACATTGAATGTGATTTCCATGTGGGCTCGAAGGGAAAGGCGATCCAATGGCTGAGACACGCAAGTTGAGAATGGGCATGGTTGGGGGAGGGCCGGGCGCTTTTATCGGGCCTGTACACCGCATTGCGGCGGAGCTGGATGGAAAGATCGAGATTGTCGCCGGCGCCTTTTCTCAATCTCCTGGACGTTCTCGTGAGGCGGCAGGGATGTACCACATCGAGCCCGCCCGCGCCTACGCTAACTATCAGGAAATGATTGACTCCGAACGTAAGAGGGCCGACGGGATCGATTTCGTCGTCATCGTGACTCCGAATCATCTGCATCTCCCCGTGGCCCTAGCCGCTTTTGAGGCCGGCCTTCCCGTGATGAGCGACAAGCCCGCGACCGCCACCTACGATGAGGCGCTGAGGCTCGAAGCTGCCGTCACGAAAAGCCGCCTGCCCTACGGATTAACGCACACCTATGCCGGCTACTCCATGATCCGCGAGGCTCGGGCAATGTGTGCCTCGGGCAAGCTCGGCAAGATACGCAAGGTCGCCGTGGAGTATTTTCAGGGCTGGCTCACCCGTCCACTCGAAACAGGCGGACACAAGCAGGCCGAGTGGCGCACCGATCCCGCGCGCAGCGGCCGCGGCGGATCGATCGGCGATATAGGCACCCATGCCTTTCACCTGCTCGAATATGTCAGCGGCCTCCAGGTCACTGCGATCAACGCTACCCTGCGCTCCGTGGTTCCCGGTCGAAGGGTCGACGATGACTGCAACGCATTTGTGCGGATGAACAACGGAGCGGCAGGAACGCTGGCCTGCTCCCAGGTGGCAGCCGGCGAGATCAACAATCCCAGTCTCCGCATCTATGGCGAAATCGGCTCGATCGACTGGCGTCAGATGGATCCGAACCGTCTGAGAGTCAGATGGCTCGACAAGCCGGAAGAGATTTACCACGCCGCGGCAGGTTATCTGAGCAGCGATTCGTTGTCGGTAACGCGAACTCCCTCCGGACATCCTGAAGGCTACCTCGAGGCCTTCGCTGTTCTCTATCGCGAGTTCGCCGACGCATTGCAGTCATGGAAGCAGGGAAGCGCGAACCCGCTGCCGGCCACCCTCCCGGGCATCGAGGCCGGCGTGCGCGGCATGAAGTTCATTGACCGAGTCATCGAGAGCAACAACAAAGAAGGCTGGGTTGAGTTCTAGCCTCAAGCTGCCGGTTACTTGCTACGAGCTTTTCATGCCGTAGCTCGCGCCCGCTGCTAAGGAGAATCACGATGAAGACCATCAAAGGTCCTGCACTTTTTCTCGCTCAATTTGCCGGCGATCAGCCGCCCTACAACACGCTCGAAGGCATGGCGGGCTGGGCTGCTGGATTGGGTTACGTGGGCATTCAGATTCCTACGTGGGATCAAAGGCTCTTCGACCTGAAACGCGCCGCCGAAAGCAAGTCCTACTGCGAAGAGGTTCTCGGCATCGCGTCTCGTGCCGGGCTCAAGGTTACTGAGCTCTCAACCCACCTGCAAGGGCAGCTGGTCGCAAGCCATCCGGCCTTCGACACATTGCTCGACGGCTTTGCGCCGCCCGAGATTGCCGGCGATGCCAAGGCCAAGGCGGCATGGGCCACCCAGCAGCTGCTGTGGGCGGCGAAGGCCAGCAAGAACCTCGGCCTCACCGCGCACGCCACATTCTCCGGTGCGCTGGCGTGGCCGTTCTTCTATCCGTGGCCGCAACGCCCCGAGGGATTAATCGACGAAGCCTTCCGCGAGCTCGCGGCACGCTGGCTGCCCATTCTGAACGCCTTCGACGAAGCCGGAGTCGACGCCTGCTTCGAGCTTCATCCCGGCGAGGACCTGCACGACGGCGCAACCTTCGAGCGCTTTCTCTCCGCCGTCGGCGAGCACAAACGCGCCAACATTCTCTACGATCCCAGTCACATGATCCTGCAGCAACTCGATTACGTGGCCTTTCTCGACCTCTATCACGAGCGCGTGCGAGCGTTCCACGTCAAGGATGCCGAGTTCCGGCCCAGTGGTCGCGCCGGCGTCTACGGCGGCTACCTGAACTGGATCGACCGGCCAGGCCGCTTCCGCTCGCTCGGCGACGGCCAGATCGACTTCACCCAGGTCTTCAGCAAGATGGCGCAGTACGACTACCCAGGCTGGGCGGTCGTCGAGTGGGAGTGCTGCATCAAGCATCCCGAGGTGGGCGCGGCCGAGGGCGCGGTCTTCGTGCGCGATCACATCATTCGTGTCACCGACAAGGCCTTCGATGACTTTGCCGGCACCGGCGCCGACGCGGCACGCAATCGCAAGATCCTCGGGATCTAAGCCGGGCGGCCTCGATCCCAATGAGCCCTCCGGATCAACATTTTAAGCGGGCCGAATTGGACCAGCGAATCCGGCAGCTACGCCCGCGTAGCGATGCCGTCGTTGAGCTATTGCTCTTCGGCGCGGAAATCACCGATGTTGGCTCTTCATCGCCACTTTGCGTGCGATCCACTCGAAAAAGCAGGACAGAGCAGTACCAACGCACAGCCACATTAGTGTTCCAAATATCGTCAAGCGTAAAGGGCTAAGTATGACAAAATTGCACGGAGTGCCTACGAATACTTGCAAAAACACGAGCGGGAGGTCAACCACCGAAAATCGCATCCACAACCAATCACTGTCGAATTGAGCTACATAGGCACACAGGCACAGATGTATCATCGGTAATACCGCAATTCGAATCGCTCGCCCCCAATATCTCATTCCACCCTCCTTTTGTTTTTGGCACTTGCAGGAAGGATCGTTCGGACCTTCACGGCGCGCCTGTGTCGCCACCCAAGCCAAGAGCTTCCGGGGCCGGGGGAATATGAATACGCGTTTCGCGTTCCATCTGGCGAAAATCTGAAGCCTGGATTGAGTTGACAGTTATTACCACGGATCGTCATATCCTTCTCTTGCGTGCGAACCACCCGTAAAGGAATGACAGCGCGGCACGCAATCGCAAAATCCTCGGGATCTAAGCCGGTGACGGACGGTTTCGCCGTAACAATGCCCGGTCGCCGCCGGGGCAAGCTAAGCGGGAAGCCCCTTAATCTCTAGCGGCGTGAGTTCGTGCGTTCGCACGTTTAGTATGTACGGCACGGATTGCACAGGCCTTTTCTGCCAGTTCAGGCGCCATTTCAGGAAGACTGCGGTCTTTCCGTTGGCAGATATGCTAAGGCCCGTGGCGTAGCCGTTTCCTTGGGTTAGCCTTTCCACTGCGCCGCTGGAGATATCCATCCTGTATACGTCGTAGTCGAACCCGCTCTTTCCGTTGCTGGCCGCCATGAAAAGAAGGCTTTTCCCATCGGGCGTGAGGTTGGGAGACTGAAACACCGGACCGCTGCTTGGCTCTCCAGGAACGTGTGGGTGAAGGGATATTTCCGGCTTCTCAGGATGGTCCAACGAATAAACCGCGATCTCCGGAAACCCGTCGGTTGACTCCGTCATGACCACCATCCGTTTTCCGTCGGGCGAGACGGAAAGAGGCGAAACATTATAGAAACCCTCCCGCGTAAGCTGGCGCACGTTTTGCCCATCTGCATCGGCTGAGTAAAAGTCCCATTCATGGGGATGACGCTGCGCAACCGGCGAATAGTTGCCGTAGTAAGCAAATCTGGCAAAAATGATCGTCTTGCCATCGACTGAAAATACAGGCAAGAAGTCGCCCTCTCCGGAAGACGGCCACACGTGTGGATTGGAGCCGTCAACGTTCCGGGTAATGATGCTGAAAGGCTTTCCGGGGCCGGGGGAATATGAATACGCAATTCGCGTTCCATCTGGCGAAAACGTCGGGCTCGATTCACCGCCAGTCTTCGCGTCGGTCAGTCGCGTCGCATTCCCGGAGGCCACATCAACTTTGTAGAGGAAGGCAGATGTCTCGTTTTCAAGATCGATCACAAGCAACTTGCTATCCGGAGAGATGGCGACCGACTCAATTCTGGCAGAAGGAGACCGATGGCACCCCAGTATAGATAGGAGGATTGCGAGCAACAACCCGTCGAAAAGCAGAGACCGCAGAGACTTATTCACAGCCATCCTTCCTTTGACTGCAGATTCGCGTCCTCCCAGGGCCGCTGTCTGTGACGTCCGCGACAGCGTTTTTCTCGCCGTGACAAGCCATAGGGTGACTACCCGTTGGAAAGGACTGCTAGGCCAAGGGTCAGTCGTGGGTTTCGATCGGCGACGCCACTGACCCCGGCGGAACGATGCCGTACTTCACGTCGAGAAACTCCTGCAACTCCACCGGGAGCAGTGCGGCCAGCTCCTGCCATGTCAGCACCTTCAATCGAACCCGCATCGCCGCTTCCTTCACCGCCGCCATCACACTGAACCACTCTTCGCGCAGGTCGGGCCGGCGTTCATCGTGCAGCACGCAGAAACTGCAACCCGTCGCGTGGGCGGCCAAAACACCTCGTATGAGCTGATAGCTCGCGTAACCCGGTTCTCCCGGCGGCCGAAAGATCGCGTCCACATTCGAAAAGCTTTCCGGGTCCCCGACCTCGCTCTCAAATTCTTGCGAAGCCTCTTCGGGGAACTCGCTCGCCCGCATCCATCGTGCAGTCGGAATCTCAACACGTGGCAGCATTTCGCGCTCGAAAACCTGATCGAAGTCGCGATAACCCTCCACGATCGCAGCGGCGCGCGTCTGAAATCCTACCTCCGTCAGTTTTGCCTCAACCAGCAACGACCCAAGCCGCATATCAACCTCGGTGCGATCGAATCGCCCGTTTGCCAGCGGCACCCGCGCCTTCCACCCAAACAGCGGCTCTCCCTCAGATTCAACCCCTAGCGCGCCCCGAATCTCGCCGGACTCCGTTACTCCCGGCGCGCAGAAGACGTTCATCAGCAGAGCATCGGAGCTCATTGACGAGTCCAGCTCGCGCCACCGCCTTGCCGGATCGAGCCGAGGCTTTGGCAGCGACCGCGCAGCCTGTGCATGGATCTTGTCAAATCGCCTCAACCACTCCGGCCGCGTGCAGATGGCTTCGTAGGCAGGCTCAAAAAAATTGCCATGGTGGCCTTCTTCTGGCTCGTAGACGATCACCGGAGCGCTGCCATAACTCTCCACATGCGCTCGGCCGCGCGCATAGTCGCGATTGCGAAGGATGAGCTCCTGCCGAAGTTGGCTTGCGTACCAGGCCACCTGAACCGCCATAGAAAGCAGCCTACACCGCTCGCTACGTCAGCACCGGAATGTCGGTGACGCCGGCCAGGCCAAAGACACGGCGATAGCGTTCGGCCTCATGCGGATCGCCCAGCGCTTTGGAGAAGTTGTCGGAAAGCTTCACGGCCGGCCTGCCGTCCACCTCACTCAATTTGCACACCAGGCTGACCGGATTGAAAATATCTCCACCTTGAGGATCGCAGTTGCGAAAATCGTTGGTCAGCAGCGTTCCCCAGCCCGCGCTGAAACGTACACGCCGGTCCGGAACCCACCTCGACGCATCGTGAAAATCGCTGCCCGAGCGAAAATCGTCAGGTGTTGCGCCATTCAGAATCGTTCCGGCAAAGTAAGCATGCAGGCCCAGAATCTGCTCCACATCCAGCGCGTCGGAAGCAATCAAGCGCTTCTGCCTCGGATCGCGGCCATTCCGCTCCAGCCAGGCAATATACTCATCGCCCGCAACGTAGGCGTCTTTGCTGTCGATGCGTTGCCCTGTCCAGTTGGCCACCCAGTCCGGTGCGCCGCGCAAAAACTGCGTCGTCCCGAAGGTGTCGGGCAGCAGGATAAGCAACTCGCCCTGGTAGCTTTGCTGCCATAGCTCCAGCAGGCGGTATTGTGACCAACGCAGTTCTTCGTCATCGCGGGCCAGCGCCGCCATCGCCATGGGCAGTTCGTGACCGTTGGTGCCGATGGCCTCAAGATCGTGCTTGTACGCCAGATACGCATTTGACGTGCCGCTGAAGCTTTCGCCTAGAGTGTCGCGCATGGCGTTTACAACATACTCGTGCCACAGGAAGCTATGCCGTCGGCGCGTTCCAAAATCGCTGATGCTCAGGTCGGGAACGCCGCGCAGCCGCTCCATCTTCTCCCAAAGCCGCGTCTTCGCGCGCGCGTAAAGAATGTCGAGCTCCAGCTCGCTCAACCGCTTCATCCCCGCTCGAGTCCGCAACTCACCAATCTGGGCGAGCGAATAAATCTCCCACATCGTCGTTGCGGTCCACAGCCCTTCGAAGCGCAGATTGATCTGGCCGTCCTTCACCGTCAGCTCGTAGTCGGAAAGCCTGAAACTTCGTTCGAGCCAGTCGAGGAAAGCAGGCTCAAAGATGCCGCGCCTGCCGTAGAACGTGTTGCCCGCCAGCCACACCAGCTCCGATTTGTGGAAGCGGAGCGCCCGCGTGGCCTCAAGCTGTTCGCGAAGCCGCTCGATGGAAAAGGCCTCGCTCAGGCGCACCGAATGCGAGCGATTAATCAGGCTGAACGTGGCGCGCGTCTCAGGAAAATGCTTCCAGATGAACTGAAGCATGAGCAGCTTGTAAAAATCGGTGTCGAGCAGGGATCGGGTGATGGGATCCATCTCCCAGTTATGGTCGTGCGCGCGTCTGGCCAGGTTCAGAATCACGGCACAGTCAGTTTACCAGCCATAGTTTTGGCCACACCGCCCGCCGCAATCGCGCCTGCAACTGCGAACATCGAAATTAGGAACTGCATCTGTACCGCGATGTATACTGGCGCCGCGCCCGAGAGGCAGAGCCGGAGATTCAGTCGGCGAAATCCATCCGTGGCGCTGCCCCAGGGGCAAGAACGGAGTACGACATGCCCGGCCTCGAGAAGTGGTTGGCAGGCGGCATCCTGATCAGTGATGGCGCGTGGGGAACACAGTTACAGGCTCACGGTCTGCCTGCCGGGACCATTCCCGATACATGGAACCTGACGCATCCCGAACAGGTTCGGGCCGTGGCGCGCGCGTACGTTGAGGCGGGGAGCCAGGTAATCCTCACCAACAGTTTCCGTGCCAACGCAATCGCCATGCATTCGACTTCCGCGGAAACTTTGGACGCCATCAATCGCGCCGCCGTTGCCCTCTCCCGGGAAGCCGCCGCTGGCCGGGCTCTGGTCTTCGCATCCATCGGTCCTGCGGGCAAGATGCTGGTCTCGGGTGAGGTGAGCGCCGAAGAGCTGACCGCGGCATTCACCGCGCAGGCCCTGTCGCTTGCTGCCGCCGGAGCTGACGCGCTTCTCGTCGAAACCATGAGCGACATTGAAGAGGCGCAGATCGCCGTACAGTCGGCAAAATCCCCGGGGCTTCCCGTCATCGCCTCATTCGCATTTGACTCGGGCAAGAACAAGGACCGAACCATGATGGGCGCAACGCCCGAGGCCGTTGCTGCCGCCATGGTCGCGGCGCGCGCCGATGGCGTAGGCGCCAATTGCGGTGTCGGCGTGGATTTTTCCGTGCCCATTTGCAGCCGCCTCCACGCGGCCTGCGACTTGCCCATATGGATCAAGCCCAACGCGGGACTGCCAGTGGTTGAAGGCGCGGAGATTCACTACACGACAACCGCCGAGTACTTCGCATCGCATTTCGCGGCGCTGCGCGACGCCGGCGCGTCATTCTTGGGCGCATGTTGCGGCTCGACGCCGGAATTTGTTCGTGCTTTGGTGGCTGAACGCGCCGTCGTCACAACCGCCCTGCGTGCCGATCGCCAGGCTTGACGAAGGGAACTTCGCTCGCTTCCTCTCTTTCGCGTCACTTAGCTTCAAATTGCACGTTGTTCCCATTCTTGTGAGCGGCCCAGGTCCTCCCCGGCGCCAGAGGGGCAAGCGGCACTCCATTCCGGATCACCTGCGTCGGCCCCTTCGGGTCGATGATCGCGTCGTAGCGGTCACCCATCCATTTCTGGTTCCGAACGTAGACCTTGAAAGGCATTTGGCTGGGTACGATGTTCAGGTCCTCTCCCGCCCAGGTGTGCAAGCCCGCGACTTCAGGAAAAAGCAGCGTGTCGAGGGTGGTGTGTCCCATAATGCGCACTGAACCGATCGGGTGTTCGCCCGGCGGATCCGCCTTCGGATCGACGTTCTCCGGCACAATGGGCCCGTAATTGGCATGGATCGCGCGCGCCAGCCAGTCGAAGCCCTCTTCTCCGTGTCCGGAACGCGCCAGGGCGATGCCTATGTAGCCGAAGATTCTGGGCCACGCCGGACCGCGCCAGTACCCACCCCAGTTTGGAGTATCGAAGGCCAGAGTCGGCAACAGCGGCCCGTTGAACTTGGCCGGGTCATCGAGCCGTTTCATCATCGCCGCGACGCGCGCCGGATCGCTCTCGTAGTAGAGCCAGTAATAGGCATCGAGATCTTCGCCCCGCGTCCAAAGCTTGCCCGTCTGCACATCCAGGTCCCAGTAGCGTTGCGTGTCCGGGTCCCACAGTTTGTCGTGAACCGCCTTCCGCGCTAACTCGAACTCCTGTTGCCACGGCCCCGCGTCCTCGCCCTTCATCTTCGCCAGATACTCCATCTCCTTCAAGCTCCAGAGATTGAAGACCTGCTCGTTGATTGCGCTTGTGGGATGTCCCTTGAGATCGATGAAGGGCGAGTCCTTATCGTCCCATCCGGTCTCGTAGGTGTGCATCCAGTCGATCAGGTGGTCGTGATTCATGTCGCGGACCTTCGGCAGATTCTGCTGGTAGGCCACCAGCGCCTGCCACACCGTGCGATCTCCGGCAAACCCGCCCGGCTTTTCATCCAGCAGGCTCTTGTCGCCCGTGAGCCGCACATACTCCCCCACCAGCGAAGCCATCACGGGTACGCCCTGCGTGGTCCGTTCCGGTCCCATGGCCTGCACAGTGCTTCTACCCGAAGGGAAGATCGTCCATGGCTGCGTTCCATCACCCTCGCTGTTCAGCGCGTAGCGGAACCAGCTCAGAATCGATGACCGCGCCAGATCGGCGCGATTGGTGCCCATCAACGCGATCGATTCCGCGATGCCGTCGTTGCTCCACATCCCCATGAAGACATTCCAGTCGGCAACCACCATCGGGCATGCCTTCAGGTAGTCCACCTGGCAGGTGGTATTCAATACGCCTCTCCAGAACCACAGTTCGCTGCGCACCAGGTCGTCCGGCGAAATGCTTTCGTCTTTGTGCAGCGTGCCGATCGTAAATCGCAACGGCTCCGCCGGCGCCACCAGGGGGGCAGAGGAAAGGTACTCATTCCATCTGCGATGCGTCTCTTCATCGAAGAGATCCTTCGAGACGCGAAGGTCCGCAAGACTTGCCTCTGCGCTCGCTTCGTCCTTCCCCATGGCGATTAAAATCGACGCGGCGCTTCCCGATGACACCCTCCACTGAAAGCCGCCGTCTTTCAGCTGTCCCTGCGCGTCCGCGGACACCAGCAGCCGGTAAGGCCACCGCGAGGCCCCATAGCTTTGCGTCCGTGCATCGGGCGCGGCTACGTCTTGAAAGCTCAGGCCGCGGCACTGCACCTGCACCGTAACCGGCCCCGGGGCTTGATTCACCACCATCCGAATCACAGCGGACGACCTGCCATACACCGGGTAGGCGATAACGTTTACATCAAAGCCCTCGGCAAATTTCGCGTGGTAGACGGTCCGATCGGCGAAATAGGTCAGGCTATGGTCGCTTGCGTCCTTGATGCGGTAGCTTTTCCCTGAAGCATCCGTGAAAACCGGAGCATCAATCGCCACAGCAAGCTCCCGCTCTCCCTCGTTGACCGGAGCCTGCGGTCCCGAGACGGGAACAATCACTCTCTGGCCGCCAAATCCAAACTCCTGTAGCGCCATGAACCCGTTCGATTGGTAGATCAAATCGCGAGGAGGCTTTTGCGCTTCGAAGCGGGTGAACGAAGCGTAGTCAAAACCATCGCTCATGTAGACCGGAAACTTCGCCGTAGAGCGCGATGGCTGGGCCCATCCGCTGCACGAAAGAACCACAAGAATACAGGCAAATTGCGCTTTCATTTGATCTCCTTCCCTGCGTTCGCACTTCGCGTAGGCCGTGTTGCCAGAGCGCCGTTGCTCATCCCATCGTCGCCTCGATAGCCGCGCTAATGCCGTCTCGGATCGCGTCGGGCAGTGCCGGCATTGCTCCGGCTTGCGAGGCAACCCACGCGCCCCATCGATTGCCCGCATCATTTAAGGTGCTCAGGCTCGATCCGCGAAGCAGATAGTGCGCCATGGCTGCCGTAAACGCATCTCCTGCCCCGATAGCATCAGCCAGCTTCACGGGAAACCCAGGATGCTCATCCACCTCGTCTCGCGTGATCAGCACGCTTCCATGGCCGCCCCTGGTCACGGCCACTAATTGTAATCCAGGGAATTCATTAAGTAATCGCTCGGCAGCTAGGCGCAGAAACTTCGACCGAGATCCGGCCCCGTCAGCGCTCATCGGTGCGCCAACCCCTGCCACCGGATCGATTTCCAAATCAAGTAAATCTCCAATCTGCCGCACCTCAGACTCATTCAATTTGACCACAGTCGCCAATTCCAGCGACTCCTGCAGCACCTCCGACGAGTAGTACGGAGCGCGAAGATTGACATCGAAGATGCGGATGCATGAGGACGAGGACTCGGCGGCCAGCGTTTGGATCGCTTGTCGCGATTCCTGGTTGCGCTGCGCAAGCGAACCGAAGCAGATCGCGTCGGCCCGGCTGGCCAATTGAACCCATTCGTCCGAAAGCTCCAGAAAATCCCAGGCGGCAGGCGCATGGATGGTGTAGTGAGGCTCCCCGGCGCAGATGCTCACGGTCACCCGGCCCGTATCGTGGGCCCGATCGACTTGGAGAAATCTGGTCTCGACCGGCATGGGATCCAGGCGGCTGATGGCATCGCGGCCCAGATCGTCGCGCCCAATGCGGCTGAGGATCGCGGCGTGATTACCCAGCCGCCCGGCCATCACGGCAAAGTTAGCCGGTGCACCGCCCAGCCGCACGCCATCCGGCAAAACGTCCCACAGCAGCTCGCCGATTCCCAGCACCAGATGCGGTTCACGCATGCGAAACCTCTGCGAGTAGCCAATAGGAAGCAGAAAACAGGCAGTGGCCTTGGTGTTCTTCTACTCCCTACCGCTTACTCCCTGACCACTGTCCTCTCCAGCGGTAGATCGAGCAGTCTTCCCAGCCGGTTGCGGCATACTCCCGGCCCGGCTGGTTCTTCAGGATTCTCCGGTCGGCCACAGCATCGGCATGCGACCGCCTGACCTGGCCGTGAAAAAGCCGTTCAAACCCCGGCTCGCGCCGCAATACATTCTCCTGCTCGTTGTTGACATACAGAATATCCACCTGACCCGCATTTTCCGCAAGCCGGTCGCTCCACGCACGTAATAGCCGGCGCAGCACCGGGGCGCCGAACGGGTTGAACAGAAAAGCGACGCATGGCCCCTGCGGCAGACGGAACTCCGTCGCATCGCGGCAAACCATGCGCATCGGAGCACGTGCGCGGTTGCCCGTCCGCCATAGCGCCATATTCTGGCGGGCAATACGCGCCAGGGACGCATGAATCTCAATTCCGATCACGGCCCGAAAGGGGTATTCCGCGGCCAGCAGCACGGCGCGGCCCATGCCGGCGCCCACATCGACGAACGTGTATTCGTCGATGGATGCCATTGGCCGGCAGCGCCGCCAGCGCACAATCATATTTCGAAAGACCGAGGGCGCAACCGCGAAGTAGGCCGTGATGTGCCTGTCATGCTTGTGGCCGGCGGCGAGGTTTCGCCCAGCAACCAATCCGCTGGTGCGAACCCCGAACTCCAGGTCGAAGGGATGACGGACCAGTCCTTCCTTTTCCCTGAGCCCCGGCAGACTGCGCGGCTTCGTTTTTGCCGGGGACCTGCCTGCCACGCCAACACTCACGCTTGAACCTTAGCACACCGTCGGCGCGTAAATAATCCCGAGGGTAGGTGCACCAGCGTGTCGGTGTAAGCCTGTCCTTGAAACGCTCCGGACGCGGGCGACGCGGTGATCGGCGCTGCGTCATCGGCCAATTGTCACGGCGGCGAATGCCGGATCACTGACCCCTGACCCCTGACCATTGATCGCTGGTTTCTTCTTGACTCCCCGATAGCCACTCTGCAAGACTGCGTGGGCGCGTTTCGCTCACATCACCAGCTTCCGGTTTGACCGCATTGGGTTGGTTTCTCATACCGCCGGAATGTGGCTGCCCGCCGGCTTCGGTGCACCTGAGCGACCGCGTCATTTCCCCCTGGCATCGATTCGGCAAACAACAAAGGAGGAATCATGAAGAAATACCTGGCAGAATTTGTAGGCACCTTTGTTCTGGTGTTCTTTGGCGTCGGAACGGCAGTGGTTGCCGGCGATAAGGTCGGCATCGTAGGCATCGCCCTCGCATTCGGACTCGCTCTGGTCGGCGCGGCGTATGGGATAGGCCCCGTCTCGGGTTGCCACATCAATCCTGCGGTCAGCCTGGGCGTCTGGGTCGCGGGCCGGATGACCCTCGTCGAGATGATCGGCTACTGGGTTGGTCAATTCCTGGGGGCAATTGTCGCCGCGTGGGTTCTGCTGCAGATCGCTGCGGGCACTGCAGGCTACAGTCTTGCGGCCAATGGTCTCGGACAGAATGGCTGGGGTCAGGGCTACCAGGGTGAGTACGGCCTGACATCCGCCATCCTCTACGAATTGATTGCCACCACCATCTTTGTGATAGTGATTCTCGGTTCCACGCAGAAGAGCGCGCCCTCCGGTTTTGCGGGGCTCGTGATCGGTATTACCCTCGTTGCGATTCACCTCCTCGGCATCCACATCACCGGCACGAGCGTAAACCCGGCGCGCAGCTTCGGCCCCGCACTGTTCGTCGGCGGGAACGCACTGAAGCAGGTCTGGCTCTTCCTGGTGTTTCCCAGTATTGGCGGCATTCTGGCGGGATTGCTCTTCCGCTTCAAGCTCCTGGCAGCAGACTAGGGCAGCCCCTGACGTCAGAGCCTTCGGGGGCAGACCGAAATCTGCCCCCTTTGTTGCGTCGACCCTTTCACGCGCCCTTTGCGCCTGCACCGCTCTCGAGCGCGGCGATGTACTCCACCGCCGCCTCGCTCCAGCCGTCGACGTGCGTCCACGCTCCGTAACCAACGCCATTGCGGTTTGAAGCTACGTTGATCGCGTAGCCATTGCCGCGTGGCGCGGGAACGTTGTCGTGCGACTGCTCGTCGGTGATGACGATCAGCCGGTCGAACCTGCGGCACTCACCCTCAACGTGCTTCAGGGCCGCGCCGAGCATGGTTCCCGAGTGCGGCTGGCTCTTGTCGAGCGCATCGCGCAGCGCCATTCCGCGCCGCGACGGCACCAGCTGCGCGCGATCCGAAAAGGAGTAGATCGTTACCTTCTCGGCGATCTCGCGCAGCAGGATTGCCAGGCCGTACGCCGCGTCGGTGCGGCGCATCTCCGAACGGCTTGAGAGCGGCGCCTCCATCGATCCGGAGACGTCGACCAGCAGCACCGTATGCCCCGCGAGCACAGCGGTGCGTCCCTCAAGTGCGCGGAGCATCGCAGCCTCGAGTGGTTCCTCCCACTGTGGCGCGGAACGCGCGGCAGCCAGAAAACGGAAGGGAAGTACTCGATCCGTCTTCAAACCTGCCAGCGCCGTGAGCACTATCTCTTCGCTCACGCCGGCCTGGTGCAGGTTGCGCAGGTTGCGCAACAGCGCCAGGGCCCCCAGCTTGCGCTCGGCGAGCAGCCGCTCCCAGACAGCGCGCTTGCTGGCTTCCTCGCCGCGCCCCGCAGCCGAGAGGGCAACCTCCCAGGTGTCGGGCGTTGCCAGCTCGTTTGAGACCAGGCGCTTCCACAGTGCGGCCTGCGCCTCATCGATCGGCCGCGCGTGACACAGAAAGAGCACGTCGCGCAGGCGTACCGCTCCGGCGCGATCGTACTTCGCCAATGCGTACTCGTCGAACTTGCCGAATGCCGCTGCCAGCCCCTTCTTTACCTGCGCCGAAAGAGGCTGGCGGCCCTGCGCCCAGTAGATGGCCACAAACTCGCTCAGCTCATCGGCGCGCTGGATGACGCGTGCCAAAGTCTCCGCCACCAGCCCGCGATGCGTCGCATGCCGAGCCATCTCGCGCACCAGCAAAAGCGGCGCATGGCGCAGCTTCATCCGCTCGCGAGCTTCGACGGCCAGTGCGGCTACCTTCTCCGCAGCAACCTGCGGTACCAGCTCCTGGATGCGGCCTGCGATCTGCACGCCGTCTTCGTAGAACTCGCCCTCCCACAACATGCAGGAGAGAACCGAGCGCCTGAGGCCCTGCTCCGGAGTGATGACCCGCGCGCGCGCTCCCTCGTGCGTCCGCGGCCTCGGTAATTTCAAAATGTTCAAGCGCATCGTGCGCCTCCTATTAAGTGCAGTTACAAGTCGAACCACCTGAGGTTACTCGGCGGTCGCCGCTTCGTCTTCCTCGTCATCGACGGCGCCTGGCAGCCGAATTGGGCCTTCCTCTTTCGTGCTTCCGAACCCGGTGACGACGCTTCTGTGCGCTTCACAAAAGTCCAACGCCAGCTTGCTCATTTCGTCGTAGCTCGGACGGTTGCGATCCCAGAAGTCTGTACACTCGTACACCGGAAACGGGACCAGCCTTGCCGGATTCGAATTTGTGCAGACTACGAGAACATCGGTCTCGCGGTATCCGACCGTAAACTGCCCGTTCGAACAACGGCGGCACAAATGCTCGTTGCCCACCGGCGTTCCGTCTTTGACGTTCATCTTGACCATGGCAGTTCATTTCTAATCCGGAGATTGAAAACAGGGGAACAAGCGGAAACGGAACCTGCAGCTTCCTGGACCACTAGACGACCTAGGACTGGTTGCATAAATGGCTTTGTAACAAGGGCACGGCTTTAGCCGGGCCACGCAAGGCGCATAAACATTGGGGCTCTAGCCCCTGAGGCGCGTTTTCAAAGGCTCCCAAACCATTGATGCAACCAGCCGTAGGCACATAGCCCAAGGCGGGATTCGAACCTGCGTCTCCGGCTCCCATGGCGAAGTCTCCATATCCTGCGCCTTCGGTTCTTGCTCCCTCGCGAGAGCCATGGTTGAAAATCGATCGGGGAACAAACGGAGCGGTATAGGTGCTCTGCCACTGAGCTACGGGAGATACTCTTCCCGGTGGGAATCGAACCCGCGGCCACCCGCTATCCTGCGAAGGAACCGCTGCCTACGCCACCAAACGCCCCAATGCAAATCCGCGCCGGGGAATCACCGAAAAGAGTCGGAACCGAACGTCTGCCTTGCGGTGCCCTTTGCTTCGGGACTTCGCCCCCGCCCCGCAAAGCGGCGAATTCCGTTGGGGCCTCCTAAGCCCCTCTCCGTGTCAAGGAAGGAAGTAACTCTCCTCTTTCACCACCGGCGCTACAGATGATATCGACTTATTAACTCCGACGGAGCACACCTATCCCGCCATCGTCCCATGACACCCCACGTCATGCCAGAGATGTCTGGGCCAAATCGAGGTCACCCGAGGGAACAAGCGAAGACAGCGTCACGTTGTCGAGGCGAAGTAGCTGTCGTCTCCACCACTCGGGAAAACTTAGTATTCAAAGGGATGCGCAGGATCGGACCCGGACCGGGCTATGGGAGATATGTAGACCACGCCCGGGCGGCGGTCGAGCTCAGATCGAGCCGTCCCAGCCTGTGCATCGAATTGTTCGTTGCGACGACCATCGGGCGTTTCTCCTACGCAGAAGATACTATGCCATAACTAAGCCAGGAACGCAAGCGTTGTGACAATGTTTGAATGGGCACGGCTTTAGCCGTGCCGTAAGCGCGCAGAATGAGTGTGGGCCTTAGCCCCTAAGAGATGTTCTTTCAAACTAACCCCCTACCAACGCAAGAGCGCCTTCAACGTTTTGCGAAGTTAGTGAAGTTATCGGAGGTTGAAGTTTATCGGGAAGATGCCGAAGAGTTGCGCACGCAAGATCAAGCCCTGCGCGCCACAAACCGCAGACGGACATAGTCCGCTGTCCAATGTCCATCCTCATCGCGCAAAGCCGGAACCAGAAGCGCTGCCGTTTCCTCGATGACCGCTTCCCTCAAACTCCCTGGCAGTTCGCTTAGCGCGCCGCGGCAGAATGTCCGCAACCATCCCTGCATCCCGCCCTCACCCAGCGGCGTCGGCCGAGGGAAGTGGAGCATTCTTTCCACCGTGAATCCATGCTTTTCCAGCCGGCGCGTGTAGGCTTCAGCAGTCGGATAATAGTTGCCGCGTTCGCCGAGCGAAGCAAAACCGTGCCGCGCGAGGACGGCCGCAAACGCCACACGAATCGCAGCGATGTTTCCGTGCCCGCCCAGCTCTGCGACAAACCGCCCGCCCGCACGCAGCACGCGTCGCACCTCCTGCATCATCTCGTCCTGCCCGCGCACCCAGTGGAGCACGGCATTTGAAAATACCGCATCAAATGTTTGATCGGGGTAGGGGAGCGCCTCTGCCGATCCGTGATCCGCGGCAACTTTTCGATCGCGCGCCGCTGCGACCATCTCCGGCGACGCATCGATGGCGGTCGCAAGCGCGCCGAGCGCAACGATTCGCTGGGTCAGTTGCCCGTCACCGCACCCAAGATCGAGAATGCGCTCGCCTGGTTTCGGGGCGAGCCATTCCAGAACCCCGCCTGCCAGTTCGTGAACGAACGCACCCTCTTTTCCGTAAGCAACAGGATCCCAGGTTTGCGGCATCACGACCTCCATTGTTCAAATGCGCAGCCTCCAACTGAAACTGCGATCGTCAGCCGACGCGAAGCAGGGTACCCGATGCGTGCGGGACGTGAGTCTCAGACTTTCTGCCCTGGAGACGAATGGTAATGGGTGGATGGAGCTGCCGGCTCAAATCGTCAACGAACGGCCCGTCCTTGGAATTTCGTGACAGCCTGTGTAACCAGGCACATTCTAAATCGACTGCACCGGCACCAGCGTCAAATCATCAACCAGGCCAACTTCCTTTTGCACAAACGGCTCGCCGTAGGTAACGCCCGCGAGCAGTCCGTAGTGGCGCGCCTCGGCAAACGTCCGCTCGCGGATCTCTTCCTCTGGCACAAACAGCCCGCTGCCCATGCTCTGGTTTGCATATTGCGAGCGATAAGCCATCAGCGCCAGGTGCCGCTGCTCGACGAAGGGCGTAATGTCGACGATGAAGCTCGGCCGCACATCTGCGTACAGGCAGGCATAGACGATCTTGAACGGCCGGTACGGCTCGGCGCCCGTGTCGACCTTTCTGAGTCCGGAAAGAAAACAAGCTTCGTATCCCAGCGTAGCCACGATCGCGTGATCGGGATGGCGCGCCTGCCAGTAAGGAAGAATCACCACCCGCGGCCGCAGTTGCCGGAGCATGCGCACGATGGAAGTGCGATTCTCGAGCGTGTTGGCGATCGCTCCGTCGGGCAGATCCAGCGCCTGCCGCCAACCAACGCCGAGAATGCGGGCTGCTTCTTCGGCCTCGCGGGCACGCTCTGCCGCAGTGCCTCGCGTTCCCGCTTCGCCCTGCGTCAAATCCAGGATCGCGGTGCGCAGGCCACGCGCCGCCGAGCGCAGCAACGTTCCTCCGCAGGTCTGCTCCACATCGTCGCGATGTGCGGCAATGGCAAGAACATCGGCGCGGTATTCTTCAGGCGCAGCCATCACAAACTGGAACCGGTCGCATAAATCCGGCTTTGAAGGGGCACGATTTTAGTCGTGCCGTAGAGACCTCGTCAACATTGGGCTTTAGCCCCCGAGGGAAGTTTTCTTTGCGCCTCGCGCCATTCGGGCCTGGCTCGCCTGGCTCCGCTAGTACACCGTGTTATCGCCATCGGTGATCGCGTCCATATAGGCAACGTCGTAAGCCGTGCCCGTCACTGTCACATACTGGTTATCCAGCGCCGACCCGTCCTTGGTGGAATAGATGTACACCTGCCCACCTTCAGCGGCATAGATTTTATGCAGGCCGGTAACGGCTGCGATTCCCGTGGCGTTGCCGATATAGGGCTCCAGGAGCACGACCTGGCCCGTCGAAGTGTTGTACATTGTCAGGCAACCGTAGCCGCTTGCCGGATTGGTCGCGTAGCGCACGCCTGACGTGCAGCCGGTCATACCGATCCAGAGAGTATTGTCATCGGCTTCGATTATGCGGCTTGTGGAGCCCGGCTGGCCGTCGCTGATCGCCACCGGACTGCCCGCCGTGTTGTTCGCCAGATTCACCACCGTCAGGTTGCCGGCAAATAACGTCTCGCCATTTACCGTCTGCGGCTGCTGGCCCACTACGTACATGGTTGCGGAATCGATGAGCGCGTTGCTCGCTCCCCCAGGGATGGGTATGTTGACCATGGGCGCGGCGTTTGGGTTGGGGCAGGAGCCGTTCGCGGGAAGATTGCAAGGCAACTGGCCCGATTGCTGCCCAAGCAGAAAGATCATTGACGCTACTGGAACGATGGAAATCGACGCTTGCGAACCACCGCATTCAGGACCGCAATTCAGGATATACGCCAGGCTGCCGTCGGGCGAGAAAATGGCTTTCACGGGGCGGTCGAAGACCAGCGGCTGCCCGTAATAGTTGCCCGTGGAGTCGACGGCGTCCGGGCTCTGCATCTGAAATAGGCACCAGCTGGGCGCATTCTGCGGCTCGCAATCGACGGCGGCCCTCGGCCAGGTCGACGGACCTCCCGAGTAACTTTGCGTCTCAGAGGCTGTGAGCCCACGCGGATAGTAGGCGTAGTTCGAATTCTCGGCAAAAGCCATGGCAACTGTACCGCCCGGGTTCACGCTCACGCGGTAAACATTGGGAAGGCTCAAACCCTGCGCGGCTCCTGCCGATTGATTGACGACGGTGAATACATGCGCCGACTGGCTGGCCGCAAAGGCAAAAGCCCGGTTGCGCGTCAGGAAGACGCTCGATGAGAGACCGGAAAGACCGGTGACGGATCCGCTGGTCTTCTCCTTCGCGTAGTCAATCATCGTCAAACTGCCGTCACCAGCTCCGTAAACCGCCCCTAACTGCTCCTCAGGCATGTTCTGGATGGTGATGGGCAGCGCGCCGCCGAAGCCGCTTACTGAAAAGGCGGCCGGTTTTCCGTTGTAGCCGGAACGCTCGTCGTAAAACGCATCGACGATGAGCAGCGATCCCTTCGACAGGGAACCGGGGTTCTGAACGGCGATCTCTACGCGATTTACCAGCCCGCTGGGTGGCAAAACGCGACCATCGAAGTAAAAGGTTTTGCCACATCCCGCCAGTAGAGCCGCGACAACCAGGGCCACACCGGCACTGACCCAAAGACTTCTCTTCGTCAAAATACAACCCTCAACTTGGAACGCGGAAACCCGCGGTGAATGCAAGAACCGAGACGGCCTGGCCACCGGGACAAGGTGACATTACTTCAACCAAAACCGGTTTCCTCAACGGAAATGACTCTCGAAGTATAACAAAGCAGGCGGCAAGCCCGAGCTCGTCGCCCGCCTTTGCCGGCAGCGCATCGCCGCCTCCGATGCGATAGCATGACAACAGAATGACCCGCTTCCGAGAGCTGTTTGCCGACCGCCCTGTGCTTGCCGACGGAGCCATGGGCACCCTGCTCTACGCGCGCGGGGTCCCCGGCAGCAAGTGCATCGACGAGTTGAATCTGTCGGAACCGAATCTCGTCCTCTCCATTCATGAGGAGTACCTTCAGGCGGGTGCGGAGCTTCTTGAAACCAATACCTTCGGCGCCAACCGCTTCCGGCTCGCCCGTCATGGATTGGCCGACAGGAGCGCCGAGATCATCCGCGCGGGTGTCGATTTGGCGCGCCAGGCGGTCGAGCGCCTGAAAGCAAAGAACGCGGGCAGCGCCTGGGTGGGCGGCTCCGTGGGGCCTCTCGGGGTGCGGCTCGAGCCGTTGGGCAAGACCGGTCTCGACGAGGCGCGCGCCGCATTCTCCGAGCAAATCGCCGCCTTGATCGGCGACGGCTCTGAGAGCGCCGTCGACCTGCTCATCATCGAAACCATGCCGGCGCTGAACGAGGCGCGCGAGGCCCTGCTCGCCGCCAAGACTGTTGCCCCCGATGTTCCGGTTCTCGTCATGGTCACCGTCGACGACGAAAGCGAGTGCCTCGACGGCTCCTCGCCTGCGCAGGCGGCAATGCTGCTCACCGAGTGGGGAGCCGATGCCATCGGCGTCAACTGCTCCACGGGCCCGGCGACAGTGCTCACTGCCATCGAAGCCATGCGGGCCGCGAGCAAGCTGCCCATCGCCGCCATGCCCAATGCCGGCCTCCCGCGCGCAGTCGAGGGCCGCAATATCTATCTCTGTTCGCCTGAGTACATGGCCGGCTTCGCGCGCAAGGCGATTGCCGCGGGAGCGCAGATTGTAGGCGGATGCTGCGGCACCACGCCCAATCATATTCGCGCCATGCGCTCCGCCATCCGCGCGCTCGACGAACAGGCCCGCATCGAGGTTTCCGGCGTCGCCCCCGTGCCCAATACGGAGACCCCGCCCGCGCCTCTGGCCCAGCGGTCCCGATTGGGCTCGTTGATTGCCGAAGGAAAATTCGCCACCGTCGTTGAAATCGTGCCGCCCCGGGGCATCGACTGCTCCAAAGAGATCGAGGGCGCGCGCAGCATGGCCCGGCTCGGCGTGCACGCCATCAACGTCTACGATGCTCCCCAGGCCTCCGCGCGCATGAGCGGAGAGAGCCTCTGCATCCAGATTCAGCAGCACACAGGGATCGATACCATCCTGCATTATGCCTGCCGCGACCGCACCCTCCTGTCTATTCAGTCCGATCTGCTCGGCGCCTCGTCGATTGGTCTGCACAATATCCTCTGCGTGACCGGCGAGCCCACGCGGTTGGGAAACTACCCTGACGCGACTGCTGTATTTGACGTCGACTCCATCGGTTTGGTGAACATCGTCGAACGGCTCAATCGGGGCCTCGACGTCGGCTCCAACGCCATCGGCATCAGCGCCAATTTCGCCATCGGAGTATCGGCCAATCCCGGTGCGCCCGATATCGAAAACGAATTGCGCCGCTTCGCGTACAAAGTGGAGGCCGGGGCGGAGTTCGCCATCACGCAGCCTGTCTTCGACCTGCGCCTGCTCGAGGTCTTCCTCGAACGCACCCGCGATCACGGCATCCCGGTGATCGCCGGCATCTGGCCGCTGGTCAACCTGCGCAACGCGGAGTACATGAAGAACGATCTTCGCCTCGCCATGCCCGAAGAGATCATGCTCCGCATGGCTCAGGCCAACTCTGCCGACGCCGCATGCGCCGAAGGAATCAGCATCGCGCGGGAGATGCTCGCGTCCGTCCAGCCCTGCGTTCAGGGTGTTCAGGTCAGTGCGCCGTTTGGCCGCTACGACGTCGCCGCCGAAGTGATATCGAGCGTGCTGCCTGAGGTTCCTTCGGCAGCTTAACGTCTTTTCTCACGACAAGTTCGCGCAATTCTGTGCGATTCTGGGCTTTGTTTCGGAATTGACCTCACCACATCTTTGAGCGGACCTTGATCTGAGAAAGTGCTTGCCGATGGCAGACGAGATCAACTTCGATGGCCTGACCGAAGATCTCGATGTCTTCGAATGTCCCAAGTGCGGCCAAACCATCGACACGACAGCCGACGTATGCCGATTTTGCGGCGCGAAAGTAGATCACAAGGCGGCGCAACAGGCTGCCCATCTTCTTGCGAATGTAGACGAGGCTTGCAGCGATGCCAGCTATCTGCGGAACACAGCGGCGATCGTCTTGATCCTGTTGGGAGGCGTTGTCTTCGCTCTGCTGCGTCAGCCGCGCTTCTTTGTCCTTTTCGGATTCTGGAACACGCTTCTGGGTTTCTGCGCGCTGATCTTGTTGGTCTGCGCGCCATTTCCGCTGTGGACGCTGCGCTGGTGGAGGAAATACGCGAGTCTCGCAAGCAGCGACGATGACTTTCAGAGCGCGCGCAAGGCAGTCAAGGCTGTGGGAACCGGCAGCGCGGCAGCATTACTGACCTTTGGCTCACTTCTTTGCTTGCTGCTGCTGTTAAGGATCACCCACACCTAGCTCCGCCCAGCGTCTCGATTCGCGAAAACCCTGTGGGATTCCCCGCCCTCGCATCATGCGCACGATCGAGTATTCTGGGAACTCAGTGGAGATCGAACCGCCATGCCGTCGTTTGAAGAATCCCTGAAGAGGCTCGAAGCCATCGTCGAAAAGCTGGAGAAGGGCGACCTCGCGCTCGAAGACTCACTGAAGCTCTTCGAAGAAGGCGTCGGACTGTCGGCCGCCTGCAAGCAGGAACTCGATGCCGCTGAAGGCAAGGTTCAGATCCTCATCAAGCAGCGTGATGGCTCGCTCAAGGCCGAGCCGTTCCTCACCGAGAAGCCGGAGTAGCCCGGGAGGCTTCACAGCTTCCGCCAAGGCAATTTCGTCCGATCTGTCTCCGGCTCACGAATCTTTCCCCGCCTCTCTCTGCTCGCCGACCTTCGCCGCGAGCGTCAGCAATGCTTCATCCTGGTTTCGCGCTACGGCTAGTTGCACTCCGCCGTGTTTGCACGGGATGGCAACCGCGGGTACCCCCGCAAGGCTGAACGGCGCCGTGTAGCGCAACAGTCGGGCGCGCGTCTGGCTCTGGTCGGCGCCCGCTTCGAGGCGCGACACCGGCGTGCAGGGCAGCATCAAAAGTTCGTATTTCGCAAACAAGTCATCCATCCGCGCGCGAAATTCGGCATGGCGCCTCCTCAGCTCGGCAACCTCTTCCGGCCTCAGGCTCGCTCCCCACGTCAACCGTTCGCGAATCGTAGCCTCGAAATGCTCGAAGTGCCCGGTGTGAATTCGCGCCGCCTCTGACGCCTGAATAGGGGCAAAAATCTCCACCGCCCCTGCCCACCAAGTTGGGTCAATGCTGTGGCCTTCCAGCCCCAATGCCTCAAGCTCACGAATCACACCGTAAAATCCTTCCATCACCTCCGGCTCGCAATCTCCCAGCATGCCATCGCCAACATAGCCAAAGTGCTTGTAAGCCGCCACTCCCTTCCTTGCAGTTGCATCCGCAAAGGGCGCCGCGAGCAACGGCGCATCGCGCAGATCGCGAAACAGCCAGCCTAAAGTGTCAAACGATTCGGCCAGGTGCGCGCCGCCTCGCCAATCGCCCCGCCCCAGCGTGGAACGGTAGCCGGCAAGCCCGCAAAGTGCAGCAGGCGCGCGCACTGAGCCGCCCGTGTCGGTCCCAATCGCCGCCACTGCCGACCCTTCCATCACGCTCGCCGCTGCCCCGCTCGACGATCCCCCGGTCAGTGCGTCGGGCCTTCCCGGCTGAACACAATCGCCAAACTCCGGATTCTCGCCGGTGATGCCGTACGCCAGCGGATGAAGATGGGTCTTCCCCGTAATCACCGCGCCCGCCGCACGCAGTTGCTCCACAAGCCACGAATCGTTCGCTGCCGCGCCGTTCAGGTCGCGATAGAAGTGCACACCACAGGTCGTCGGCGTTCCCGCCAGGTCGAAACAGTCTTTTACCGAGATCGGAACACCCCAGAGCGCCGATCGGCCATCGCCGAACTCGCCACCCGCGCTGCGGGGCATCGCCTCCGCGCGCTCCGCTTCCGAGCGCGTCCACGCACGGTCTTGCCAAAGATAAGTGTTTCTGCCTGCGTTCCGGTTGGCGCGCGCCAGCGCCTGCTCTGCCGCCTGCGAAGGAAAGATCACTCCGTCCGCAAGCTCTCTGCGCAGGTCGCGAAGCGTCCCCCGAACTGGGTTCATACCAAGATTCTAGTTGCTGCTCTCCGACTGGTAGTAGCCTTCGCCACAGGACTATCCACTCAAAAGCCAAAGGCGGCCCCATCCGGGACCGCCTTTGAAGGTCGAACCGATTGCAGCTCAGAAATCCAGGTGCAGTGACATCTGAATCTGTCGCGGTCCGCCGATGGTGTGTTTGGTGATGCCGAGGCCCGCGGGGCAGTTGTAGAAGCCCGTGTTCGCGCCATACGGATTGTTCAGGCAGTCGTTCGTCGGCCCCGGCTGCGTTGGTTCGCTGGAATTGATCGCGATAGGGACGTTGTTGAAAAGCTGGTTCTGGTTCACGTTGTCCTGGGGTATATCGAAACTCGCCGTGTTGGTCAGGTTGAACACATCGAAGGTGTAGTGCAGGTTGATCTGCTCATGGATGGGGAAATCCTTTGACAACGACGCATCCGCGCGCCGCTGCCACGATTGCCTGAAGATGTTGCGCTGACCGGTGGTGAAGTTGGTTTCGAACGGGTCGCCGTCGGGAACGCCCATCGTACCCACCGGAATCAGAGGCAGCGCGAAGCAGGTTGCCTTGAGCGCCCCCCCGGTATGAGTCGTGGGATTGTAAAACGCTCCGTTCGCGCCGGTGAGTGCATTCTTGCGCGTGCAGCCGGCGGAGTAGTTCAGAGACAAGATCGGATTGGTGATGCCGTTGAAGGTGCTGTAAAAGATGCTGCCCACGGCCCCCGAGTAGTCGATCACGCTGTAAGGCTGCCCGCTCTGAATGATCGCGATGCCATGCAATCCCCAGCTGTTGACCAACTTGCCAGCAATCGAGCTGTCGCTGAGAAACTTCGGGGTCGTGTACCCATACGTGAAGTTAAGTACATGCGTGCGGTCGAAGTCGGCTGACCCATAACCGCTCCGCAAGTTCGTTGGGTTGTTGCCGTTGTAGAAGAGGCCCAACCCACTCTGCTCGTCGGTAGCATGCGAATACGTGTAAGAAGCGCCTGCCTGGAATCCGTAGCTGAGCCGCTTCTCCAGGTGCGACGTGAGCGCGTGGTACGCGGAGATCCCTGCGGCCGTGTACGACTCGGACTCCGACGAATAGCCGATATAAGGCACGCGCAGGTCAACATTGCCACCTTCGTAATTGTTCTGCATCGGGCCGTAATCGCAAGCCGATTGTCCCGGCTCATTGACGCACATGGGAGGAATGAAATCTCCCTCGGCCTGCGTGGGATCGACAACCGTGTAGCCATAGCTGAAGTACTGGGTCGCCGGACCTCCCGGGTGGGTCGGATTGGTCAGCGTGGCGATCTGTGCCTGGTTGAATGGAACGGGAATTACCTGGTGGCGGCCAAGGTTGCCCACGTATCCGATCTCGAACATGAGATCGTTCCGCGGCTGGTACTGAATATTCAGCGTGAAGTTGATGCTGTAGGGCAGCTTGTTTCCGCGATTGTAAACACCGAGAATAAAAGGCTGTTGAGTATTCGAGCCGGTCACAGTGCCGTCGATGATCTCTGCAGCGTTTGGCAGGTAGCCCGTGATGTCGGAGGCTTTGGGGTTGCTGGGGCCCGGCCCGAGTGAGCTGCCCCATGGCGTCGCCAGGGTGTATTCCGCGCCCGCGCCCGGCGGCGTGAAATAGTCACCGCTGCAAATCGGAATGTAGGCGAGGTAAAGGTACGTCGGGTCGGCAGCCTCGTACGACGATGAATAGGGGCAGTGTTGCTGGGTCACGAAGGGTGGCGTTTGTGCCACCCCGTAGGGCCCCCCCTCGATTTCGCCGGCCGCGTATCCCGGCGAGAGGTAGGTGTAGAGTTCGCCGCGATCGTAATAGAACCCGCCGCCCGAGCGAACCACAAGCTTGGAGTGGAACATCGATGGCTGCCAGGCCAGCCCCAGCCGCGGAGCGATGCCCCATTGCCGGCCCGTGAGTGTGGTCTTGCTTACGCCACTGGTGCCGTTCTTGTTATTGCCCGCGATCAGGAAGCCCGAACTCGTGATGGTGTCGCTGGCCGCGTCATATTCGTACTGCTTGGCATCGAAGTTAAAGAGGTCGCCGTTCTTATCCCACAGCCCTCCATTCCAGTCGTAACGCACCCCGGCCGTGATGCTCAGGTTGGGCATCACCTGGAACTTGTCCTGCAGGTATAAGCCGGTCTCGTTGGCCCGGAAATGCCGATTGGCGTAGCCCTGCAGATACGTCGAGGCCGTGAAGAGCTCCGTGGTATAAGGTGTGACCCAGTTGTCGAGGAACGAGACGAAATCGGGCGAGTCAACGCTGCCCGTACCCGTGCGGCGGTCACGCAGATTCAGCTGCGTATACGACCAGCTGCCGCCGAAACTGATGGAGTGCTTTCCCTTAGCCCAGATCGCCGAGCCCGACGGCATGATGCGGTTCTGAAACATGCCCGTGTTCGCCGCCTGATACTCGGCATCCGGTCCGATCGAAAGCGACGGATCGACCAGGCCATACAGCGGCCCGGTGGGAGAGTCGAACTGATCGCCGATCGCATCGTTAATGGTGTAGCCCGGGAAGTAGCCGCCGAATGCGCTGGTGATCGCCGAAGCCGGCGTTCCCGTCTCACCGGGCGCCCACGGTTGATCGTTGGTCGCATAAACTTTCTCGCGAAGCACTCCGACCGTTTCAGAGATGCTGAGGCTTGTGCCGATAGTCTGAACGTTGTTCAGCGAACCGACCTGGGAG
>Ga0335071_10000615_pt1 | contig 39010 bp, 32 predicted proteins | sample Lox_Sample_15_FD_206724 | JGI IMG/M metagenome (GOLD analysis project Ga0335071, IMG submission 206724) | Soil microbial communities from Loxahatchee National Wildlife Refuge, Florida, United States - Lox_Sample_1.5 | ecosystem: Environmental > Terrestrial > Soil > Wetlands | place: USA... | reverse complement strand
ACAAGCGCGTTCCCCTTGGCAGCGTCATCTGGACCATCGCCCGTATTCCGGCCAATAGCACACCCCAGGATCACAGCGAACTCTTGCTGCCCGGCTCATGGAGCAGCCTTCTGCCTCATAACAGCATCGTGATCGCCTCGGCCCGTCCGGTCACTGACGTCCGTCTCCGTGCCCAGGTCATCACCCCCAGCGACAACGATGCCAGCGCGTTCACGCAGCGCGTCAACGTTTTTCTCGCGCTCTTCCGCACCATTGACATCTCGCTCGACGGCGGCGGCCCCGATCCCGACGTCAAGAAGGCCTTTGATAGCTTCGACGTCAAGCAAGAAAAGAACGAGGCCGTCCTGACCGCCACCGTTCCCTACGCGTTCTTTAAGAAGATCGTCGCGGAGACGCCCGTAGAGTTTGGCACCGAATCCCCCAGGCCCGCCGAACCAAAGTCCCCAGCCGCCCCCGTGAAAACACACCCACACAAGCCGTAGCCCGCAAACTGCGAGAATGTTCTGCTGGATGTTTCTTCGTGCGTTTGGGTTCTCGGTAGTGGGCTTTTTCGATCCGCGCGATTCGCGAAATTCCCAGTTGCTCTCGGCTGTCTAACACGCCGTATCCGTGTCAATGCGTGGTTGATTTGCCTTTCACCGGCAACTGGTGTCTGGCGACTGCAAACAAAAACGCCGAGCCCGGCCCGGCGCACGAAATATTGCATTGCTAATTGCTGGAACCTAGCTCCCCGACCCAAACGCATTGCTCGCGATCTTGCGCAGGTACTTGTACGGATTCACCGGCGTGTCGTGGATGCGCACTTCATAATGCAGATGCGCTCCAGTGCTCCGTCCGCTCATGCCGACGTAGCCGATTACCTGGCCCTTCCGCACCGTTTGCCCGTCCGTAACCGCGAAGCCCGACAAATGCCCGTACCGCGTCTGGATGCCGTTCCCGTGATCGACCTCAATCAGCCGGCCATATCCGTTGTAGAAGTCCGCATAAGTTACTGTGCCATCCGCCGGAGCCAATATCGGTTGTCCGTACTGGCACGAAATATCGATGCCCGCGTGAAACGCACCTTCACCGTTGAACGGGTCCTGCCGCGAACCGAACGGTCCGGTGATCGGCCCCGTTACCGGCCATAGCGTCGGCGCTGTTGTCGCCGCAATCCAGTCTGACAGTGATGCCCTCTGCGTCATGCCCGCACTCAGGCCAGCCGTCGTCGCTCCAGATATCGCTGAGGTCCGCAGCGCATACAAGCTGTTGATCGCATCCGCCACCTGCTCAGGCTTCAGCGGCTTGCCCGGCTCGGCCAACAACTTCTGGTTGGGTTTCAACCCGTAGATCACCGATACTTCGTTGGCGATCGACCCCAGTGACGCTACCTCGATATCTTTCTCGTGTGTCGCCTGTTCCAGTTGCGAGTACTTGGTCTTCAGCGCGGTCTGTTCCGTGCGTAACTGGTTGAAGCTTGCCACTTTCCACAGCATGCGTGCGTACGAGCCCGCCATGCCGGTAATGGTGAACATGCCCAGCAGCGCTCCCGCCAGGAACACATACAGGTAATGAACGGGGATGGGAATCTTTCGTAGCTGACCTTCCGCGTCACGCGCTACGAAAAGGATATAAAAGCGCTTCCGCAATACAATAACCCTCGGTTAAAAATCGCTCCATTCAACGCTCTTCTATCAGCGTTAACATCCCGGAGCGGCATACCCACCTGGCCCGACTTCCACAGCAGGACCCAGAAGAGCCACGAGGCTTTGGACTCTTCACCCGGACAACGTCTTGCACCGACCGTCCCGGAGGCTGGTTATAAATAAGAAACCAAACCCTAACAGACGCCCCGCGATAAAGTCAATGATTCGTGAACCTTGCAGCACCACCAAGGTGGGATAGACTGCAACCGTTCGCCTCGCGCTTTCCACCGCCGATCACGCGCTCCGCCTCCGGTTGCTTTTCTTGCCTTGTATTTCTGGGTGGCTCAGTCTCTGTCTTCTTCGTGGTTCGCCGTTGCCTTTCCACCCAAACCTGGTCCGCGCGATCCGCGGTTGCCGTTTTCGTTTGCCTTTTCTGACGCCTGACTACAACAACTGATACCTTGATTCGCATGCCCTTGCCCGAACTCGAACTCATCCGCCGCATCCGCCGCGCAGCTAACCAAGGCGCTCGTAATCCGGGTGTTGGCATCGGCGACGATTGCGCCATTCTCCCCGTCCCCCGCGGCCACGAGCTCCTCGTCACCACCGACTTCTCTCTTGATGGTGTCCACTTCCGGCGCGACTGGCACCCACCCGACTCCATCGGCCACCGCTGCCTCGCCCGCGGCCTTAGCGACATCGCCGCCATGGGCGGCACGCCGCACTCTGCCTTCCTCTCCCTCGCCTTGCCCGCCGATCTCCCGCAGCGCTGGGTGGACGACTTCCTCCGCGGCTTCCTCAAGCTCGCAAAGCAATATAAGGTCCAGCTCGGCGGAGGCGACACCGCCCAATCTCCCGCCGGCGTCTTAGCCGACATCATCGTTGTCGGCAGCGTCCCCACCGGCAAAGCCATCCTCCGCTGCGGCGCTCGTCCCGGCGACCTTATCTATGTAACCGGAACCCTCGGCGCCTCCGTCGCGACCTTGCAGGAACTTCGCCGCGGCAAGAAGTTCTGGCCCGTCACCCAGCCTCGACACTTTTATCCCGACCCTCGGCTTACCGTCGGCCGCTATCTTCGCGAGCACAAACTCGCCACCGCCATGATCGACACCTCCGACGGACTTTCCACCGATCTCCGCCACGTCTGCGATGAGAGCCGCGTCGGCGCTACCGTCGAAGCCGCTGCTCTTCCACATACCCAAGCCGATGCCTCACTCCAGTTTGCTCTCCACGGCGGCGAGGACTACGAACTCCTTTTCACCGCTCCCCCAGACAAGCGCATACCGAAGTCAATCGACGGAGTTCCCCTCACCCACATTGGCGCCATCACCCGCGCCCGCCAGATCAAGCTCAAGTCCCCCGAAGGCTCCTCCCAGCCCCTTCTCCCCGGTGGCTGGCAGCACTTCGCATAAGTGCATCTTCACGCCGCACTCTCTGCCACAAAGATCATCTCCCGCCCGCCCCCTTCAAATCGGCGTCCACTCCAGTCTCCAAACACCTCACAGACACGTAGTCCCGAACGCGCCAACCACTCCTCGACCTGCTCTCGCGACGGAAACCGCAGCCGGCTGTTCGTCGAGAGCGCGTCGCCCTCAAATTGATAGTGCGTCTGGAACGAAACAAAATCATCCTCTCTGCCCGTGACCTCCAGTGTCTCGACCACTTGCTCCCCTCGCATCCGATAGACCACCGGGGCCTTCCCCGCCCACTCGCTGGCCCAATCCAGCTTCGGATTCCGCGTCTCAAACGCCACCCTGCCGACCACATCGAAATGCATACGTATCGTGGCCAAAGCACCCAATATATCCTCGTCACTCAGCAGGCACTGAAACGCGTGCCCCGTCATGAGGATCAAGTCAAACCGTCGCTCTGACCTGAAACTCTGCGCGAAAGACTGCACCCACTCCACCTTTTCCGCATGAGGCTTTCGCCGCGCCACCGCCAGCATCGCCGCCGCCGGATCAACCCCCGTCACGCGATGCCCCGCTCCCGCGAGTGCACACGCCAGTGCTCCCGTGCCGCACCCCAAGTCCAATACCCGCATCGGTCGCTCCCCCGCCAACGCCAGATAGAACTCTCCGTCTTGCCCTGCGGGTTCGCCGCATCATAAACCTCCGCAATCCGAGGATCCTGATAGTCCATAAGAGCGCTTTCGAACAGCTGACTTGATTTGTTTCCCTCTGTGTCTCCGTGTCTCAGTGGTGGATTTTTGACTTTGCCTTTCTGCTGGCGACTGGCAGCTGGCTACTGGCGACTTTACCTCTTGTTCACCCATCACATTCCCCCATCCCGCCGCACTTTATAATCCCCCGCATGAATCTCGAGCAGAAGCTGGACGAACTGAAGCGCCGCGACTCCCTCGCCGAGTCCGGTGGAGGCGAAAAGCGCCTCTCCCATCAACGCGAACAGGGCAAGATGACCGCCCGTGAGCGCATCGAGTTCCTTCTCGACGAAGGCACCTTCGAAGAAACCGACAAGCTCGTCACCCACCGCTGCACCGACTTCGGCATGGACGAGCAGAAAGTCTTCGGCGACGGCTTCGTCACCGGCTACGGACGCATCGAAGGTCGCCTCGTCTTCGTCTTCGCCCAGGACTTCACCGTCTTCGGCGGCTCTCTCTCCGAATCCAACGCCGCCAAGATCGTCAAAATCATGGATACCGCCATGCGCGTCGGCGCTCCCGTCATCGGCCTCAACGACTCCGGTGGCGCGCGCATCCAGGAAGGCGTCATGTCGCTCGCCGGCTACGCCGACATCTTCCTCCGCAACACACTCGCCTCCGGGGTCGTCCCGCAAATCTCCGCCATCATGGGCCCCTGCGCCGGAGGAGCCGTCTACTCGCCCGCCATCACCGACTTCATCCTCATGGTCGAGAACACGTCCTACATGTTCATCACCGGCCCCGAAGTCATCAAGGCCGTCACTCACGAAGAGGTCACCAAAGACGAGCTCGGCGGAGCCATGACGCACAACGCCAAATCCGGCGTCGCCCACTTCCTCGCCCACGACGACGCCGAATGTCTCAGCATGGTCCGCGAGCTCTTCAGCTTCATGCCGTCCAACAATCTCGAAGACCCGCCGCGCAAGCCGTGCACCGACCCCATCGATCGCGCCGACGAAGCCCTCGACACCCTCGTCCCCGCCGAGTCCAACATCCCCTACGACATCAAGGACGTCATTCACCGCGTCATCGACGACAGTTACTTCTTCGAAGTGCACGAGCACTACGCCAAAAACATCGTCATCGGATTCGCGCGCCTCAACGGCCGTCCCGTCGGCATCGTCGCCAACCAGCCCAACTTTCTCGCCGGAGTCCTCGACATCAACGCCAGCCTCAAGGCCGCGCGCTTCGTACGCTTCTGCGACTGCTTCAACATCCCGCTCATTACCTTCGAGGATGTGCCCGGCTTCCTCCCCGGCACCCAGCAGGAGTACGGCGGCATCATCACTCACGGAGCCAAGCTGCTCTACGCCTTCTCCGAAGCCACCGTGCCCAAGATCACGGTCATCACCCGCAAGGCCTACGGCGGAGCCTATTGCGTCATGGCCTCCAAGCACATTCGCACCGACGTCAACTACGCCTGGCCCACCGCCGAAATCGCTGTCATGGGCCCCGAAGGCGCGGTCAACATCGTCTATCGCCGCGAGTTGGAGAAGTCAGAAAATCCCGAGAAGGAACGCGCCGAAAAGATCGAGGAGTTCCGCGACCGCTTCGCCAATCCCTACGTCGCCGCCGAGCGCGGCTTCGTGGACGCCGTCATCCGCCCCCGCGACACCCGCAAGAAACTAATCCAAGCTTTGGAGATGCTGGAAAACAAGCGCGACAAAAACCCACCTAAGAAGCACGGGAATATACCGCTGTAGGCGGCAAAGAACCCGCGTGACAAAGGTACGCTATTAGCGTATAGTGTTTGCGAGGGTGATTCAGGTCGCACGTTTAAAGGGCACGCCTTCAGAGGCTGCGGAACGCGTCGCGATGACGACGGTTTTGTATCAGGGCATGACTTCAGTCATGCCGCAAGCGTCGCAATAAAGATCCGGGCTTTAGCCCCTGAGGTAAGCAAGGAACGCAATGGAGTTCATCGAAGCTCCGGCATTCACTCGACACATCGCAGATTATCTGGACGACGATGATTATCGTGCCCTGCAGAACCTACTTGCCGAGAATCCAGAGGCGGGGATGTGATGCCCGGCACGGGCGGTTTCCGAAAATTGCGTTGGGCCGACCCGCGGCGCGGCAAGGGACGAAGAGGTGGCCTTCGCGTCATTTATTACTACTTCTTGTCCGACTCGCAGATTTTGCTGGTCACGATTTACGACAAGAACGAAGCTTCCGATCTGACCGCCTCAGAGAAGAAGGCATTGAAGAACGCTATCGCAACCGAACTGGAATCGCGCGCAACTCGCCGTTCCGCATTACAAGCGCGCAGACGGAGTTAGAGCTAATGGCAAAGCGCAAGCTGTTCGACGAGATGATGGAAGGCATTACCGCGATGAAGCGTCATCGCGAAGGCAAGCTCACGCTCCGCACCTATGAGGTCGAGCCAGCGAAGCCTTTGAAGGTCGATGCCAAGCTAATCCTGGACACCCGCAAGCGGCTCAATTGCTCGCGCGCTGTGTTCGCACGTATGCTCCGTATCAACGAACGAACTCTGGAGAAGTGGGAACAAGGCCGAGCCAAGCCCAACGCTCAGGCGGCAACTTTGCTGCTGCTGGTCCGTCACTACCCTGACACTTTGGGTCGACTGGAAGAACTGGCGAGTTGAACCCCCGCGACACCCGCAAGAATCCACACCCGCGAGATGCAAGAAAACAAGCGCGACAAAAACCCACCCAAGAAGCACGGGAACATACCGCTGTGAGTTGAGGCAGTTGAAGAAATCATCGCCTAGGTGCGTCGAATGGGTGTATAAGTCGGTGATTCACTATTATGGCAAACCAATCTCAACAAGCCGAACTTAGCGCCAGCCTGACTCTGATCGTTAAGACAGTTGATGACCCAGAGAAGCCCGTCGACGCTCAGCAGTTTCTCCAAGCTGCGACCAAATGGCTTGACGCTCTAGTGACCTTCGCAACTGACCAAGGCAGACAGGTCAGATGGGAAATCGCAGGCCTGCAACGGTCCTCCGCCATAGTTGAAGTTCTGCCGGTGGATGTTACCACCGGGATAATCGCGTCAGACCTCGCTAAAAAATGGGAGTCAGCGGTTCGATCCATCGAACAGGATGGCATTCCGCCAGAAAGCCTTACGCCAAAGTCTGTGCGAGCGATCGGAGATTTTGTAAGCTCGATCTCCGACCTCTCGGTGGCGATTAAGACGGGCGAGGAACCCACACCTCACCAAATTTCGGCGACAACACAAAAACGCGTGATGGACGCGATCGCCGCACTGCCGCCTGAAGAATACCAACTTAGGGGCACGGTCCGAGGTAGACTCGCCGTTCTCAATAGCTGGAATCCTAGGGAACGGTGGTTTCGGCTGCAACTTCCACTGGCTCCAGACAAGCACGTGAAGTGTGTGTACTCAGACGAGAAGCTGATCGAAGAACTTGGCGAAACATTTGAGGACTTGCTAGAGGTCACCGGCGACCTTCACTATCACGTGGGCGACGCGTGGCCGTCATACATTGAGGTTGACAGGGTGCGGCACCTTCCAAAAACACCTTCATCCAGCATCGATCAATTGATCGGCTCGCTAAAACTTCCGAGGGGGATAGACTCCGTGGCTTACGTGCGGAGTCTGCGCGATGCCGAGTAAGACGCCAGAGCTATTCGTTTGGGACACCTGTTGTTTGCTCGGCCTCTTTAATAACGAGCAAGACAAGGTAGCTGGCCTCCGCTACGAAATCGCCGAGTGCGAGTCGGGCCGAGCTCAAATCGGCATACCAACGGCTGTAATGGGTGAGGTCGTACGCCTTAACGACGATCAGCCAGCCGACAAGGTACTCGAGGCGTTTCTGGAGAACCGATTTGTGCAACCACTCAACACTACGCCCGAGATCGGGGTGCTCACGAGCAAGCTCGGTTTCAGGTTCGACCTACGCGGGCAACCAGAATTAATGCAGCGTGCAACCGAATCCGGCTGCCCGCCCGACCAGCGTCGGCTCAAAGCGAAAGACGCAGAGATTCTTGCTACAGCAATTTTCTATAAAGCCGTTCGGCTCACCACTTACGATCCGTTGCTCCGATTTATCGGTAGCGAGTTCGTAAACGCCGAATACGGGATTGTTGTCGGGCCCCCGGATTCATCGTTTCTACCATTCGAAAGTTGACGATAGGCTCGGGCTCGTCCCTTGCCGCCAAATTCCACCGCTGGCTGTCCCCAATTAGGATTCAGGAAGATTGCACTCGATCACGGTCCGGCGGGTGGCCCGCCCGGCGATCTAATTCACAATGAACTCTTGAACTGGGTGGCCCACTCCGCCTTCTTTTGGCGGGGTGGGGCTTCTCGTCACAACCTCCCACAATGTCAGATACGGGTGACCCAGACCAACCTCAACCAATGAGATTCGGGTGGCTGGTGGCCCACATCTCCCGTGGCCCATATCTGCCTTCCTTTGGCAGATGTGGGGCTCTCTGATTCACAGGTGGAGCACCGCTTCAGCGGTGCATACTCGCAGAAAGGTCAGGATTCTCAATTCCTCTCTGCCGAAGGCTCGCGCGTCGGCCGCAGACCGAAGCGCAAAGAACGATCGCCGATGGCCCACGCGATTGAATTCAGAATCAACTCTTGAACTGGCTAGCCCACTCCGCCTTGCTTTGGGCGGGGTGGGAATTGTGACGTTCGACTTCAATTCCTCTGTGTCCTCTGTGATCTCTGTCGTGAACGTCTCGCAACCGGGTTATCAAAGTTTTCCAGCGCTGCTGATTTTTCTGGCCCTCCCGCACGCCGCCGCGTTACACCTCGAGTGAGGAGACAAGAATGGTGTCCCTTGCCGCACTGGTTGCGGGCCACTCGGCAAGCTCTTTGACATCTCTGGCCATAACTCGTTTGTTTGTGCGACTTTACCTGTAAGTGTCTTTGTTTATCCGAACTTGCGCACACTCGTGCGCTAACCTATTTGTTTTCAATAGGGGCAAGGGGGGGTAGGGGGTACCACGCATTATCGGACATTGGCCTCTACCGAGACCTCCGCGACGTCTTTGTCCGGGTGGGGATTTTCGTCCGAGCACCGAACATGCTAACCACCACCCAGGAAAACAAGCAGGACAAAGACCCAAGCTTTCAAACGATGGCCGCTTGGATGGGGGAGCGTGATTCGAGGTTGGGAAGGACGTCGCCAGCGCTATCGACCAACGGATGGTGGATAGAACGGGCGACCCGATCTAGTTGTGATCTGGAACGGCGACAACGCGCGAAGACCTGCTGGTGCTGCGGGAGCGTCTGAACCGGCACATTGCCGAGTTGGACTGGGCGGTGGAGCAGGAGGCGGAAGCGCGCTCCGAAGTGTGACGTTCGCACACCCAGTACGGGGTGGGTCCGGTGACGGGGCTGCTGTATGTGCTGACCATTCTGGATCCGACGCGCTTCGCGAGCAGCCGGCAGGTGGCCAGCTATCTGGGGCTGATTCCCTGCGAGCATAGCTCGGGGGGGGCGGCAGCGGCTGGAACACCTCACCAAGCAGGGCAATGCGGCGTTGCCCGGGTTGCTGACTGAAGCGGCGCACACAGCGGTGCGGTTCGACGCCGATTGGCGCCGACAGTATGTGCAGCTGGCGATGAAGAAGTACCGCTCGGTTGCGGTAGCGATCGCGCGCAAACTGGCGGTGCGGTTGTGGTCGATGTGGAAGTTGGGACTCGACGCAGGGCGGATGGTCGAGTCGGGTTCGCATGTCGGGTAGCCAGGAAAGCCCCTTGGGGTGTTAGCCATCCCCGCAAATGTGAATACGCACCCGGCCTCCCTCGGTGGCGAGGGAGTTCGAAGTAGGAATCATGGTGGAAGTGACCGCATAGATGGTTGGTGGAACCCAGGTTCCATCGCGACGTTCAGGACGCGAGCCTTGGTCGGCGAAGCAGAGTTCACCAGCACGACGCAACCGGGTCTATCTGAGAGAGCGAAATGGCGCTCAGCAAAACCCGACGGGCAGAGTGCGCGCAAGAAACACTTGACCCGGGGGCACGTTGTCATAGATGGAGCTTTTCCTCCAAAAGTGCGGGGTGCCCCAGAGCCCATCCACGGTCGGGACAGGCTCGGGGCACCGGCTCAATCCGTATGGTCAACCAGCGCCAAAAACTCCCCGTGGGTCAAGCGTCGTGAGTCCTCTGTTTTCTGCATGAAGTCCTCAAGCTTCATGTTTGGAAAAACCTTCTTGAAGACTTGCTGAAAGTCAGGGAAGGGGTTGTCGGTGTCGGCGTAGTTGTCGAAAGCATTGACCGTAATGTAGTCACACCTGGCTTCCGTTCCGTACGGATATCGAACCTCGTACAGCCCCCATGACCGTTTCTTCCCCATCTTGATGTATTCCTGGTGAAACGACTTCCACTGCTTTTCCATCTCCAAATATTGGTCGAGTTTCCCCGGGTTCACTTTCATACAGTCCACAAGATAGTACTTCGGAGGTTGCGCCTTAGACTGACTCTGCGCCTCGGTGTGCGCCGACGGAATCATCGTGCCGCTAAGAAATGCGATCACGCCTACGACGGCGAACTGCAGAACCTTCCTCATGTCATATTCTCCTTGTACGATGCGTCTTGCCAGGACTTCCCCTTCGACTGGCAAGCGACCGACACTATACACCCTATCGCTCTCCCTTGTTCCTTTTTAATGCCGCGGGATGTGGGCGGTGACCCGGCTGATGAGATAACCGTGTCGGCTCCGATGCCGTCCGAGTAGACTTGGTGCGCTCAAGGCTCCAAGGCTCGGAGCGGAAAGGAGCCGAGCACATCGGGATTGCAGAACGCGGTTTGCACACGCGTGCGTGGCCCACTCCGCTAACGTGTTGTAACAATAAGCTTGCACGCGGGGCTTTCCGCTTTTCGAAAATCACTTCGCCCCCGAGATCCGGGATGAGGCACTCTTCATGAGAAAGCATAGAATTTTCGAGCGCATCTGGCTGGACGACGTCAGCCAGCAGTCCGCCGATGACGACAATTTCCCCCACAGCGACTGGACCGCGCCCTATCGTCCCCTGCTGGCAGAGATGCAGTCCTCGCCTTGTATGGCAAGAGCTTCGATCTGCTGCTGGGCCGGCGCACCTACGATCTCTCGTCGGGCTTCTGGCCCAAGGCGCCCGGCAGTCCTATGTCCGACCGCCTCAACGCCGCGACCAAATACGTCGCCACCTACCGGCCGGAAACCCTGCAATGGGGCCAGTTCGAGCCCCTTGGGCACGACCGCCTCCAGGACATTCGCCGCATCAAGTCGCACAACGGCGCTGACCTGCTCCTCTCGGGCAGTTCAACCCTGACCTCGACGCTGCTCGAACACTGCCTTGCCGATCAGGTCGTGCTCTTCGTCTATCCAGTGCTGCTGGGCAAAGGAAAGCGCATCTTTGCAGAGCCAACGCCGTCACGCGCATTCGACCTCGCCAGCACAATCGCTTTGCCGTCAGGCATCGTCATCGATACCTACAAGGCCGCCGGGCCTTTGAAGAGCCCACCATAAGCAGCAACGCAACGCGCTGGCCAGCCGCCCACCGATCCCCGTTTCACGGATCTGTGGCACTCTTTCATCCTTCCCCCGTCCTCACTGCGAGCATTCATTGATGGGCGGCACCTTGCCATCGAGCGCCGCGGCCAGCCCTTGCACTGCGCCAGCCGGCACGCCCACATAGATCGTCGATCCGGTTTTCGTCGTGGCCACCGAACTCGAGCAGTATTGGAAAAACGATTTCTCGCAGGAGTAAGGCCCCATGATCTGATAGCCTGGCGCGCTGCCCGCGCTGCCCTTCGTGACCGGGCACGAACAGATGATTTGTCCTTTCGGCACCGGCTTGTCGAAGCCCGGGAATGTCGTGCCGCCCGTTCTCTCGAAGCAGAGTCCGCCATCGCATTGCGCGTAAGCCCCGGCCGAATCCCCGCCCGCGCAGGTGTACACCGCCGAGTCGCCCTTGCCCGCGATGATCCTGTCCGGCAGGCTGTACGTGCTCACCATGTATTTGTTGTCGGCGTCCGCCGCGTTCACCTCGCAAAAGCCTCCGCTCTTATTGTCCGCAAACGGTAGGCTGATGCTGTCGCCATGCTTCACTTCGCACTCGCAGTAGGCGACGCCGTCGTACACATTGCAACGTGCCGCCGCGCACAGCGCATAAGTCTGGTTCTTGCAGATCTTGAACGACGGTCCCGCCATCTTGTCGAGCAGGTTGTTCAGGCAACCCTTGGAAAGCTGGCCCATTTTGCTCTGCACACAGGTCTTTACCCGGTCCGGGTCGGGCATCGCGTCCGAGCACAGTCGCCAGATGTCGCCGGCGCACGCCTTGACCGTCGTCATGTCCTGATCTAAGGCGTCCTACGCCTTCGCCGGGGTGGCTGCCCCTGCCATCGAAATCAGCGCAACCAGTATCCCTGCGCCCACCAGCCCCACCATGGTTCTGCTCTTCCCAGGTGACCGCATCTTCATCCCTCCATCAAGTTTCTCTTGTCTTGCATCGATTTCTCGTTCCGCCGCGCGTCGGCGCGGCTTCCGGCCGCTCGTTCGGCGCGATCGCCCGCCACCATAACGCCGCCGGCGAGCCAGAACGAACTGTTTCCTGACCGGCGTTATCTTGGCGCACACCAGCCCGCAGTGCTGAGTCCTGCCTCACCTGGCGAGCAAATCCTCTTGCCTCCTTCTACTTTCTCCCGGCAGCCTCTTTCTCCGCGCGAACGAAATGCGCATACGCCCCCACCGTCAGAAAATTAATCAGCACCGCGATCACGTTCCAGAGGATCACCGGTCGCGACCCGATCAGGAGGCCGTAATAGATCCACAGCACTTGAAACGTGCCCATGATCGTTCCCATCCGCGGATTCATGCCTTCGCTCGAGCGCCGCCGCAACATCGCCAGCAAGTCAGGAAAGGCGGCAAAGGTCGTTCCCAGGCCCGCCAGGAAGCCGACAATCTCCGAGAGTTCAACGCTGGGCTTGAACAGCTTCTCCGTGTCGATCACCAGGTGCTGGCACCCGGCCAACGGCAGCAGGCTTAAAAGCAGGACAATGAGAGCGAGACCGCGAAACCGTCGCATGACCATTCCTCCGGGAGTTTCTCCGACAACACTACCATTATCCTGGGTGATTCGATCACCGTGTCGGCTCCCAGCCGCTGCGTAGACTCGGTAGCGCTCAAAGCAACCGAGGCTCGCAGGAAAGGAGCCGGGCACGTGAGGTTGTAATGGACAGAGGCGCACACCCCGGCGCACGGCGTTCGCCGGCTCTCCCCCTGCCGAATCGCCTGATAGCGGAACTTACGCGCAACCAGGGTCGGCATGATGCAAAAGAAAAGCTGCCCAGACATCGAGCAGCTGCCCTGCACAGAAGCGAAGGTCTTAGTTCAGACGGTCTTGCCCTTCAGTGGAGCTGGATTGCGCCTCCACATGTGTAGACCCATGGAACGCCAGTTGAGCATTTTGGGCCGCCAGTATAGGTGATCGCTGCGATGCGATTGTTGTTTACGGCCCAGGCAACACCCCAATCAGCAGGGAAGTTAATGATTTCAGAATGAGTTGGGTCCGTTGTAGTCCAACGCGCAGGCAGGCCTTGCGTGTCGCTCCAACAATCGCCGACCATGTCTCCTAGATCGTTGATACCCGCGGTCTCGCAGCCTGTGAAGCCTTCCGGCAAGGAAAGCTCGATCGGCTGGGAGTACTTTGTTCTTTTCCCATCGAGTGGCTTCCAGAAACGGGGAAGCCCAATGCTGAAGTCCGCCGAGTTAGCTACTCCGACGATTTCCCCCTTGTCGTTGATGTAATAGGCCTGACTGAATGGGTAGGGTGGGGACGGTTGGAGAGGGGTGAGTTTCCAACCTTTTCCGTCAGCGCGGGGGTTCCACAGCACCGCTGTTTCCATCGTGCCGTCGCTCTTCCAGGCTGTGCCTATGATCTGCCCATAGTCGTTCGGAGCAAAGACGTTCCAGCCATCAAGGTCAGGAAGCGCAGTGGTGTCCAGTTTGTGAATTTTCCATTTGGTGACGAGCCTTCCGTTCATCCACACCTTCGATGGCGTCCACACAACGGGTGCATCGGGACTTCCGTTGGCGCCGCTCCACCCCGCGATCAGAGTTCCGAGGTTATTTGGGTGGGCCGCCGTGCTCGAGTTGTAGCTGGCGTACTGTGGGTCGCCGGTATCCGCAAGAGTCCCCAGATCAACCCAGCCGCTCTCTTGGGTCCACACCTCACCGTGCTGCTGTCCGTCTTGGGAGAGCGAGGAACTGGTGACCAAGCCGGTGTCCGAGATTGAGCCGCCATATTGCCACCCCTTAAGACCGCCCAATGTGCCAAGGTCGATCCATTCAACTGAACGTGGTCCGAACAGCGGCACGGCGAGCGTGTGGGTGTAGCCAAAACCATCGGAGCCGATCGGGGGTATATCGCCATAGCCAACCACCACGCCAAAATTATTGATGTTCAACGTGGAAAACCAGCTGCCGCCTGGGTAGGTACCCAGTTCCCAGATTTTTGCCGCGTGATCCGGATTCACCTGGGCATTAAAGCTCCGGGTCGCCGTCAGGTCCGGTGTGTTTACCTGGTTGGTCATCAGGTGCTGTAGATGCCTACCAATGGGTGAATTGGTCGCGGGTTGCTGAGACCACGCCATCGAAACGAAACAAACACCTAAAATGCAAGCGAGAATACTGATGCGTCTCATAATTACCTCCATGAATAAAGCGCGTCTTGGACAAGCTTTTTCGTCAGTTTGAGAAGGCGGCACTCAAGGCTTGCCCATCACGGTAACCTGTCCGGGACGGTGCTGGATCGCCAACAGAGCTCGTTCCGACAGAGACGGCAAGCAGTCGTACCTCTGGTTGTCCTTCGCTCTCCACACCTGCGACAGAAAGTACTGGTTCCCGTATTGGTTGAAGTCGAGCTTGGAGGCTGCCTTGCCGGGCGGTGTATTGGATACCAACACGCGAATCCAGGTGTTCGCTTTGCCGTCATCTCTCTGGATAATGATCAACTGACTGCTCGCATGGAAAATCCGGTAATGTTCAGCGGAGAGATGGGAACTTCCAACCCTGTAGTCGAAGGGAACTTGCACCTCGATCAGCGTATGAATGTGTGTCCAGGAGTAGCGATGCAAACCCTCTCCCACGATGAAAGCAACAATCATTGTTGCGAGCACGATGCCGATACGAGCTTTCATAAGGCCTTCTCAGCCTAGGTGATCGCCGGCCCCTCTCACACCAGGCGACGGCACGGGCCCAACATCAGGCTGTTGCGGTAAATCCTGCAATGCCGGAGAGGTGACATGTGGGAGAAAGGTAAGTCACCGGCTACTCGACAGAAAGAAAAAGGAGCTACGGCGATCGGTGACTCGGCGAGCAAAGGCACTGCAGCGGAGTAGAATTTGATTGCATCTGGATTAAGAAATTTTTCGGGTTGGAGTTATGCCTCTCGTCGCCAACCTGGTCCGTTTCGGCGCCTTCGAGGTGGACCTGCACGCCGGAGAACTGCGTAAGAATGGCGTGAGGATCAAGCTCCAGGAACAGCCGCTGCAAGTGCTGGGGCTGTTACTGGGATCTCCCGGTGCCGTTGTGACACGCGAGGAAATCCAATGCAGGCTGTGGTCGACAGACACATTCGTTGACTTCGAGCACAGCCTGAACGCAGCCGTCAAGCGCCTGCGAGAAGCTCTGGGCGATTCCGCCGACAATCCACGCTTTATCGAGACTCTTCCCCGTCATGGCTACCGCTTCATTGCCCCGGTACAAGGGGCGACTCCGGCGAACCTCCAGACCCCCACACTGGCGGCCAGCCGACAGCGATGGCCTCTGGTCTCCGCTGGCGGCATAGCCTTGCTATTGATTGCAGGCACCTCCTATCTATTTTGGCGCCACGCACAAATTACGGTGCCGCCCGATAGAAGAGTTATGCTCGCGGTCCTGCCATTCGAAAGCTTGAGTAGAGATCCCAACGAGGAACTTTTCAGCGATGGGATGACCCGCGAGATGATCAACTGGATGGGACGTCTGGATGCGCGTCGCCTCGGAGTGATCGCCGCAACTTCAGCCGTGAAGTACAAGAATTCGCCCAAGACAATCCGCGAGATTGGGCGTGAACTGGGTGTGGACTACATTCTGGAGGGCAGCGTGCAAAGGGACGGAGGCCGCGTGCGGATTACTGCGCAGCTGATCGCTGTCGAGAATCAGGCACACCTTTGGGCAGAAAGTTACGATCGCGGCCAGAGCGATGTCTTGCTGACGCAAGCCGACATCGCCCGCGTGGTTGCCCAGCAGATTAGGCTCACCTTGCCCCCGCAAGCACAGCAACAGTTCAGCAGGGCACGCCGAGTCAATCCGGATGCGTATCTGGACTACCTTCGAGGCCAGCTTGAGAACCCGAAGTTCACCTTCGAGGCAATGGCCAAAGAGCAGGCTTATTACGAACGCGCGCTGCAGAAAGATCCCAATTTTGCTTTGGCGTATTTCGGCTTGGCGAATTGCTACCTGAACTACATGCAAACTCGCAGGCTGCCGCCGGGCGAGGCGGCAAAACGCACGAAGGAATTCGTCACCAAGGCCCTGCAACTAGATGAAACCCTCGGGGAGGCCTATGCTGTCCTTGCGTTTACAAATTGGCGGTATGACTGGGACGTGCAGGCGGCGGAGCGGAACTTTCAACGAGGCATCGAGTTAAGCCCCAACTCAGTGCACGTCCATATGTATCACACTACGTATCTTGCCTGGAGAGGCCGGCGGACCGAGGCATTCGCGGAGCGGGAGATAGTCCGCCAGCTCGATCCCCTGCGGTTGGAGGCGGGAGCCCACCCCGGACTTATTTACTACCAGCTGCGCGACTACGGACCGATGCTCGAAGCAATGCGGAACTACGTGTCTTCGAATCCCGGACACTGGTTGGGCCACAACCTGCTTGGTGTTGCCTATGAGGGCTCAGGACAGACACTGCAAGCAATCCCCGAATATCAGAAGGCGGTCGAGCTTTCGGGTAACGACAGCGATCCTAAAGCTGCTCTGGCGTACGCTTATGCACGCGCCGGCAAGACGACACAAGCAGAGAAGATACTAGGGGACTTGCTGGAACAATCGAAGGCCAGCTATATCTCTCCCTACATGATCGCCTCGATCTATGCCGGTCTAGGTGAAAAAGACAATGCATTCGAATTCCTCGACAAAGCTTATGACGAAAGATCTGCCGACCTGTCGTATTTCCTGAAGGCTGATCTAAGGATGGACACTCTCCGCTCCGATCCCCGGTTCCAGCGGTTGATAAAGCGCATGAGACTGCCGCCGTAGGCATGATTCTGCTGGAGCCATGGATGCGGTAACAAGTCATAAATCGCCATAGCACAAGCGATCCTGCCCCGTCACAGCCCAGAGATTTTGAACCCGGCTTTATCAGGCACGCCTCGCATTCGCACCACGCTGTCACACTCAACGTGACCGCCATCCTATCGCCGCCCTCCGCTCCGTCCTACACTCCCCCTCAACAGAGGAAGCAGGGTTGTCGGCCACGCAGCCAGGCAACCGGACAATACCCGCATCCTAACGACGCTGTAGACTTGTCCATGTCTTGGCATGATTTTGATGGCCATTCAGGTCCTACCCCTCCCCCGATGACGTTCCGCGCCTCGTTACCCGTCTTAACTGCTTATTTTTGAAGACCTTGCCCCTAAGCTACTTTGTTTCCAAGAACTTGCCAGGGAATCTTCTATATTCCTGAACACGAGGAATTTAGCAGGTGGGGGGAGGGGGTTACGTCCCCTCACCCCTTGATCGTACTCGTGGCTTCATCCCAGGTGACGAGCGACTTGCTGAAATACGCGGCGTTGGCCATATGGCAGGCCGCCGCTGCGTGGTGTCCGAAAACGGCGTTCTGCACGACAGGCTTGTTCATGCGCACAGCTTCGAGGAAGTTCCACATGTGGGGCGCGAGGTCGTCGTAGGAGATGCTGGTGTAGGTGACGGCCTCTCCCACGAACTCGTGCCCGGGCTCGGGCTGGTGCTCCTTGTACCAGTCCTTCTCGTAGGCGGCTCGCATGGCGGAGGGGAATCCCTGATCGTAGTAGCTGGGGCTGGTGTCGATCCCACGTTGTGGGATATAGGTAAAATCGCGCTCACGGATTTCGAGCAGACCCTTGGGACCCATGAGGCGGGTCATCTCGGGAGTCTCGGTGTCGAGGGTCAGGCGCACGTAAACGGGAACCTTTCCGTACTCGAAGATGGCGTAGTGCAGGTCGGGCATGTTGCGACCGTCTTTCCACTTGAAGATGCCGCCGGCGGCGTAGGCATTCGTGGGGGCCTGGTTGATGCCGGAGACGAACATCATGCCGCTGATGAGATGTACCATGAGGTCGCCGGCGACGCCGGTGCCGTATTCCTTCCAGCAGCGCCAGCGGGCGAAGGTAACGGGGTCGAAAGGCTTTTTGGGGGCGGTGCCGAGCCAGGTGTCCCAGTCGAAGTTTTCGGGCGAGAGTCCGGGAGGAGGCGGGTATTCCCATGCGCCGGTGGGATCGTTGCGGCCGAGGGAAAGCTCGACGGAGAGAAGATCGCCGATGGCTCCTGAGTCGTACACCTGCTTGGCTTTGGCGAGCAGAGCGGAGCTGGTGCGCTGGGAGCCGATCTGGACGATGCCTCCGTACTTTTTCTCAGCGGCAACCATGGCGTCCCCGTCTGCCACAGTGTGGGACATAGGCTTTTCACAGTACACGGCTTTGCCCGCTGCGAGGGCGTCAACAAAAATCTGCGTGTGCCAGTGGTCGGGCACGGCAACGATGACGGCCTGTATGTCTTTGTTGGCGAGAACCTCCTGATACTTGCGGGTGACGGCGATGGTAGGGCCAGCGATTTCTTTGGCCAGGGTCTGGCGGCCGTCCCAGAGGTCGCAGGCGGCAAGGCACTTGGTGCCGGGCAGCTCGACGGCGGTCTTGAGCAGACCGGAGCCTTGCATGCCGATTCCAATGATGCCGAAGTTGACGGTCTTGCCGTTGGGGCCTGAGGCCCATTCCTGCATGTAGGCGGGCTGGGGAAGCGCGATAGCTTTGGTAGCCAACGCGAGGGAGGCGGCTCCGGCGGCGGTCTGGAGGAAGTTGCGGCGGGTAAAGTTTTTCGGCATGAGAGCTCCTTAGTAGTGCCGCCCGCTAGCGCGGGCTCGGATCTGAATAAGACCGCAGCTACCGCGGGCTTATGCCCACGGCTAAAACAAATGACGCCCTTCTGGCTGGCGATCTACTTCGCCAGGGGTTTCATAGCGACTTCTTTGAAGAAGACGATGTCGTTGTCGCTGTGGTTTTGCAGGCCGATCCAGCCGATGAGCGGACGGCGTCCGCGCCAGGGCTCGAAGTCGAATTTCTTCGCGGGAACAGGATCGCCTTCGGTGTAGTCGGTGACCTTGACGCCGTTGAGCATGACCATCGTGTGCGGTCCGTCGATGGTGATCTCCATGGTGTTCCATTGCGGACCGGGCTTGCCGGGCTTGGCGAGCGGCTTGGTCAGCGAATACAGCGTTCCGGTGACGTGATACTCGTCTTCGTTCGAGGTTTCCGGATGGTTGTCGATTTGCACTTCGTAGCCGTAGTGCACCGGCATCCACTCTTCGCGCGGCTCGATGGGAATGCGAATGAAGACACCGGAGTTGTCGTTCTGGTCGCGCATTTTGTAGACAACGCGGAGGGTGCAGTTGCCGATGGGGCCGGCGGTCCAGTAGAGCAAGCCCATACCGCCGTGGGTCTGAATGAGGCCGTTTTCAACCGTCATGGAACCAGGTCCTACGTGGTGCCAGCCGGTGAGGTCTTTGCCGTTGAAGAGTTGGATCCACCCGTCTTCGGATGGGGACTGGGCAGCGAGAGGAAACGCGAGAAGCAAGAGCAGGAGGGAGGGAGTAAATCGTTTCATTTAGGGCTCCGGAGAGTGAAATGTCCGTGACGGAAAATGATGCGCCCCGAATATGGGTGTTGGCAAGGGAGTTATCGACTGTCGAATTCCAGCACGATCACCTGATCGATGCCGTCATTTGAGTGCGCGGGCAGCTGCAGCACCAAGTTGCCTTCCGACACTGTATAGCTGACCCTGGCTCCGCTGTCCATCAGGCGCGCGCTTTGGACCGGATTGGTTATGCCAGGAAGCGCAAGAACGGAGAGCGTCGGGTCGAGGACGTGCACGTACACCGTGTTACCCATCTCCGTCGTCGCACCCCAACCGCCGGCCTTCACCGGGCCGCCGCGTGTTCCGTAGATGGAGTCTCCGTAGGTCTTGAGCCAGTCTCCCATTTCGCGGAGGCGAGAGGCGAAGGCAGGTTGGATCTCGCCGTTGGGCGTGGGGCCGACGTTGAGTAGGAAGTTGGCATTGTTGCCGGCGGCGCGGACGAGATCCTGAATGAGCTCGCGAAGCGACTCGGGCTCGGTGTCACGCAGGTTGTAGCCCCATGAGCCGCCGCGGTACATGGTATCGGAGGTTTCCAGCGGCAGCTTGCTAATGGAGGTGGAATTCCATCCGGCGGTGTTTTGGCCGGGAAGGTCTTTCTCAAAGGTCTGCACGTCTTCGCCGGGGTTGGGTGTCTTGTGATGGTTGGAGATGATGAGCGCGCCCGGCTGAAGCTGATGAATGAGCGCGTACGTTTTGGGGAGCTGCCAGTCGGCTTCGGGCTTATCCCACATGCCGTCGAACCACACGCCGCCGAGTTGGCCGTAATTGGTGAAGAGCTCGGTGAGTTGCGCGTTCATAAAGTCGAGATAGCTCGACCAGTGGCCGTTGCGCGGACGGCCTTCCCACTGGCCGGTTCCGCCGAGCGGGTAGTAGTCGGGATGGTGCCAGTCGAGCTGCGAATAATAAACGAAGAGCTTAATGCCCTGGCGATGACACTCGTCGGCAAGCTGCTTGATGACGTCTTTACCATAAGGCGTGGCGTCTACCACATTGTAGGAGTTCTGCCGGGTGGCGAACATCGAGAAGCCGTCGTGATGACGCGAGGTAACCACGATGTAGCGCATGCCGGCCTGTTTGGCGAGCGAGACCCATTGATTGGGGTCGAACTTGACGGGATAGAACTGCGCTGCGAGCTGCTCGTACTGCGGGCCCGGGATGTGCCGCGTCTGCATCACCCATTCGCCATCGCCGAGTTCGCTATAGATGCCCCAGTGGATGAACATGCCGAAACGCGCGTCTTCGAACCACCGACGCGACTTAAGGTTCTCGGGCGTGGGCTGGTAGCCGGGCTGGGCAATGAGCATAGGGCAGAAAACAACAACAGCCGTCAAGACCACTGCGCACGGCAGGCGCTGACGGCGAGACCAGACGAGGCTTGTCAACATGCCACACAGGATACACGGTGCGCCAATGGGACCTCGGTGCAGATGCGGGCTAGCGACGGACGGCTGACACGAGGCTCTTCCGATACCACTGCAGGGTGCGACGCAGGCCCTCTTCAATTGTGAAACGAGGAGAGTGACCGAGCTCGCGCACAGCAGCAGTAATATCGGCCTGGGAATCGCGCACATCACCGGCACGGGAGGGCGCGTACTCCACAGGAATGGCCACACCCTCGATTTTCTGCAGGAGCGACCAGATGTGATTGAGCGAGTAGCGACCGCCATTCCCGGCGTTGAAGACCTTGCCGGCCACACCAGGAGCCTGGGAAGACTTGATCACGAGATCGACGACGTCGTCGACATACGTGAAGTCGCGCGTCTGCTCGCCATCACCGTAGATGGTGGGCGAATTTCCCTGCAGGAGGCGGGTCATGAAGACAGAAATGACGCCGGAATAAGGGCTGTTGGGATCCTGACGGGGACCGAATACGTTGAAGAATCGAAGTGAAGTCGCGTCGAGCCCGTAGCAGGACGAGAACACGCTGCAGTAATACTCGCCTATGACCTTTTGCGCCGCATAGGGAGACTTGGGATTCGGAGTCATCGTCTCGACTTTGGGCAGGACGAGAGTGTCGCCGTAGGCCGAAGAGGACGCAGCGTACACAACTTTGCGAACCTTGCCCTCAACACAGGCACGCAACACATTAAACGTGCCGTCGATGTTCGCTTCGTGAGACGGCACGGGGTCCACAATCGATTTGGGCACAGACGGAATTGCGGCCAGATGATACACCGTGTCGGCTCCGGTAATCACTTGATCAATGGCAGAGTAGTTACGAATGTCGGCCTGGTGGAAAACGATTCGGGACGCAACCTCGTCCAAATTGTGCTGAAGGCCGGTAGACAGGTTGTCGATAACTTCAACCGAGCCGTCGCCGAGCGCGAGAAGTCCGCGAACCAGGCCAGAGCCGATAAAGCCCGCCCCTCCAGTGACGATGGATTTCTTCATAGATTCCTATGCGTTAGCACTCACGGATCGAATTTCACTCCCGTCATTGTACGTGGTCGGCGGTCGAAGAACTCATGCGATCGACACTTTTGTGCCATAATCACTGCTGCAGTGGGCGGCGTTCCGCGTTCGATGGTAACTTATACATGTCCGAAGTTCAGCAATGGCGGTATTAAGGATGCCGGTACCGGGTGGCGATCCGCCCCAGTGTGGGTGCGTGTCCACCGCGGTGCTGCGTGTAGGCGGCAAGACAAGTGAAAGCTGCAGGCTGGAGCGACTGACCTTGCAACCAGATGAGGTTGGCCAACTGAGTACGACTCCAGGGAGACGGGGTAACAGAGAATCGTGACGCCAGCAACTTCGAACCCGACTGAATCCACTTCTGCGCCCACATCCGATACAAATGAAAGCAAGAGCAAGCGCACACTCGTGCAGGAGCTATTGTCGATCGGCTGGAGAGGGTGGTTACTGGTAGCGGTTGTGATTGGGTTATATTCGCCGGTACTTTGGCGGTTGGTTCGCCAGTGGTACACCGATGCCGACTATTCTCACGGCTTCCTGGTGCCGCTGCTTTCGGCTTACCTGATCTGGCAGCGGCGCGACAGCCTCGCACAGATTACGCGCAAGCCGTCGATTTGGGGAATGGCGGTGGTGTTTTTTTCGCTGGCACTACTGTTTTTGGGCAGCCTGGGCGCTGAGCTCTTCCTGACGCGTATTTCGCTGCTCATCACGATCTGTGGGCTCATCGTCTATTTTTCGGGATGGAGCCTGCTCAAGGCGATGTCGTTCCCAATCGCGTATTTGCTGTTCGCGATACCAATACCGGTACTGATATACAACGAAATCGTATTTCCGTTGCAATTCGTCGCCTCCAAGTTTGCTACCAGCGTGCTCGAGACGCTGAACCTGTTCCCCATCATGCGTGAAGGCAACGTGCTGATTATGCCGGGCATGAGGCTGGAAGTGGTCGAGGCATGCAGCGGAATCCGATCCCTGATGTCACTGCTGGCATTTGCGGCGGGTTATGGCTACCTGGTGGAAAAGAGCATTTGGGTACGATGGTTCCTGGTGCTGGCAATGATTCCGCTGGCCATTATCAGCAACGGCACACGGGTGATGATCACAGCGTTGATGACGAACTACATTGGGCCGCAGGCAGCCGAGGGTTTCATGCACGAGTTTTCCGGCTGGGTGATCTTTCTGGTGGCGACCGTCCTGGTGTTGTTGCTGCACGGCCTGACCGTGGTGGTGCGGAAGAAGCTGGGCTGGATGCCGGATGAGCCCAAAATAGCAAAAGCATAGGAATTCGTATGACGAACCCGATGCGTTATTGGACGATGATCGCGGTGCTTCTGGCCGCGACGGCCGGGTTGGGCTTCCTGTCCCATGGGGAATCGACGCCGCCGGCAAAGCCGTTGAACGAATTTCCCAAGGACATTGACGGGTATCAGGCAGTGGCGGAGTTTCCCTTCGATGCCGATACATTGAAGGTGCTGGGAGTGACCGACTACATCAATCGTGCCTATTTTTCACCCCATAAGGGCGAATTGGGCCTGTACATCGGCTACTTCCGGACACAGCGAACCGGAGCGACGATCCATTCTCCGAAGAACTGCCTGCCGGGGGCGGGCTGGCAGCCAACGATATCGAACATCGAAGAGCTTGCGCTACCCGACGGACGAAAAGTTCCGGTGAACCTGTATGTCATTCGCAAGGACTTGGACCAGCAGATCGTCCTGTACTGGTATCAGTCGCATGGGCGGGTGGTGGCGAGTGAATATTGGGGCAAGTTTTATATGGTGGAAGACGCGATCCGGCTGAACCGTACCGACGCCGCGCTGGTGCGTATCACGGCGCCGGTGCGCAACGGCGATCTGGCAGCGGCACAAGCAAGAGCGACGGCTTTCGCGCAGCAAGTAGCAATGGACGTGGAACAAGTTATTCCCCGGTGACCCAGGAGAATTCATGCGGAATCGTTATCTCATAACGGTGGCAACAGCGCTGGTGGCGGTGCTGTTGGTAACGGCAACCGGATGCAAGAGCAATCCGGAAAAGGCCAAAAAGAAGTACTTGGAAAGCGGCCTGAGCTACGTCGACAAGAAGCAATACGACGCTGCCGTAATCCAGTTCAAAAAAGCCCTGCAAGTCGATCCAAAGTATGCCGACGCGCACTACCAGCTGGCACTGGCCTATCTGCGACTGGGGCGCGGAAATGAAGCGTTCCAGGAACTCAACCAGGCGGCGCAGTTGGATCCCAAGGCAGTCAATCCGCGGTTGGAGATCGGCAATATTCTCTGGGCAAACCGGCGATATGACCAGGCGGAAGACGTAGCACGCAAGGTGATTGAGATTGATCCGAACAACGCCGCCGGGTATTCGCTGCTGGGAACGTCGCTCTTCGCCGAGAAACAGCCCGCCGAGGCATTGGAGGCTTATAACAAGGTCATCGAACTGAAGCCGGACGACTCCCCCGCGTACCTGAACCGTGGCGTGTTGTACGCCAGCATGAAGAAAGACGCGGAAGCCGAAGCCGATTTCAAAAAGGCTATCCAGCTGAATCCGAAGAACCTCGAAGCATACAGCAACCTGTCGCGGTTCTACATGTATAAGCAGGACCCCGCCAAGGCCATTGGGGTCCTGCAAGAGGGCATCAAGGCCGATCCGGACGCGCCGGCGAATTACCTGCGGCTGGCAGCTTTACTGCTGCAACAGAACCGGCAGGCCGAGGCAGAGACGGTGATCACGAACCTGCGTAATCATCTGCCAAAGAACGCCGACGTGGCGGGAGCGATTGCCGAATATTACCTGGCAGCGCGCAATCCCGACGCTGCCATCAGGGAATACCAGCGAGGATTGCAGATCGATCCGAAGAATGAACGCCTGCAGTTAGCCCTCGCCGACACGTACCTGATGACCGGCAAGATAGACGAGGCCACGAAGCTGGACGAGCAAATGCTCAAGGACAAGCCCAATGAAGTGGCGGGCAATATGATTAAGGGCCGGTTGCAAGCCATCAAAGGGGACATAGCCGGAGCGCTTGTGACGTTCCGGGGAGTAGCCAAGAATGCGCCGGAGAACCCGCAAGCGCACTTCTTTCTGGGACAGGCGCTGTTGAGGTCAGGAGACATCACGGGAGCGAAGAGCGAGTTCCAGGAGGCCATCAAACGCAGCCCGGACAATCCGCTGTACCTGCAGGCGCAGGCCGAGGCATATCGGGACTCGCGCGAGTATGACACCGCCCGGGAATTTGCCAACCGGTTGCTGAAGCTCAACGAAAAGAACCCCCAAGCGCATTTCCTGCTGGCAACGATAGACCTGGGCGCGAAGGACTTTCAGGGCGCCCTCCAGGAACTGGCAATTGTGGCGCAGGCTGCACCGAACGATCCCACGGTGCACCTGAACATGGCGTTCGCCTACAGCGGCCTGAAGAAGTTTGCGGAAGCGGAACGCGAATTCCAGACGGCTCTGAAGCTCAACCCGCAGTTTGATAGCGCGATGGGCGATTACGTGGCGATGCTGTTCTCCACCAACCAGGCGCCAAAGGCGTTGCAATCGGCGAAGTCGTATGCCGACGCAAATCCCAATCGGGCAGCGGCGCAGTTCATCTACGCTTCGGCGCTGGCGCAGGACAAGAAGTACGACGAAGCGGTTGCCGAATACCAGAAGGCCATTCAACTGGAGCCGAAGGCAATCCTGGCGTATATGCAACTGGCGAACGTTTACCAGTTGCAGGGCAAGCCCGATCTGACGATTGCGACCTACCAGCAGGCGATGAAGCAAGCTCCGGACAACTCGGGGCTGGTGGCAGCGCTGGGTAATGCGTACATGGCGAAAGGCGACGTGAAAGCTGCCCAGCAGCAATTCGAGAAGGCCAACCAGATGACCCCGAACGATCCGTCGATCCAGAACAACCTGGCCTGGATCTACGCGGTGGAAGGGACAAACCTGGACGTGGCATTATCGCTGGCGCAGCAGGCGAAGCAAACTGCCCCGAACCTGGTCCCGATTAACGACACCATCGGGTGGATCCAGTACAAGAAAGGCAACTACCAGATCGCGGTGGGTGTGTTAAGCGACGTGGTCCAGAAGATGCCGCAGAACCCCGAGTATCGATACCACCTGGGAATGGCGCTCAGCGCGGCAGGACAAAAGGACCGGGCCAAAGAGGAGCTGCGGAAGGCGCTGCAGTTGACTCCTCCGCTCACCGGCGACGAGGCGAAACAGGCGCAGGAGACCTTGGCAAAGTTGTAGCACTTCAGAATGACCAAGTCAGGGATGGCCCGGCAAGCCGATTGCCGGGCCATGTTACGTTCACGCGGTTGCGCGTGTTAGCTGCGGCTTGCGGTACGCGCCGACGCTACCGTCCTGATTTGGGAATCAAATGCCAAATTGTCACTGACTGGGCGGCGTTGCGGAGCTATGCTCAACCGTTGGCGTCGGGAGACGCGAAGCGGGGGATACGTGCAATGAAAGCCTACGTGGTGATTACAGCGAAAGCCGGCGCGGCGCGAGAAATCGCCGATGCCATGGCGGCCCTTCCGGGAGTGAAAATGGCTGACGCCTGCTGGGGCGGCGGCGACGTGTATTCGGTGGTCGAGTTTACCGCCTGGAAGGAACTAAACGGCCTGGTACTCGACAAGGTGCATTCCATGCCAGGAGTAATCCGGACAGAGACGCATGTCGCGGTAGAACGCTAGCGCCCCGGGGTCCTGGGCTGCGGGTGAAGCCACCTCGCGGGAGGGCGTGCCTCAGCCCGCTGGTCATGAAGATTCCATTGGAATTGCCGATGTAGACAGTGAAGCGCGAATACCTCGCGCCTCAAGAGACGACACGCGTATCCGCTCGGCCTGCCGATGAGTGTGGGGTGTGCAGCGAAGTGGGGTCGCGACGTTTTAAAGGTGAACCAACCTTGATCTCGCTCAAGAAATACCTAGAGATGGATTTTTCAGCCCGGGGAAACGGCGACAAGGCCGCAACCGCAATGGTAAATGCTGCCATCGGGAGCTATCGTGCGGCACTCGCGGAGATGGGCAGAAGCGGCTATCGCGCCTGTCCAGCATTCGGCGCCGCGTTGCAGCAGGCATTGACTCAGGTGGAGAAGAAGCTCGCCAGCAAGGTGACCGCCGGGAGCCTGCAAGACGCAAACCGGGAAGTCAGTGCGCAACTGGCGAAGTGGGGCGAGCAGACCGCCGAGCACTTGAGGGGCAAGGCGGAGGAAGTCAAGAGCCTGCTCATGGTGCTGGCCCGCACGGCCGAGTCGTTGGGCGAGCGCGACCAGCGTTACAACAGCCAACTGCAGCAGTTCACTGCCCGCCTGACCAAGGTAGCTGACCTTGAGGACCTCACACAGATTCGCTCGTCGCTGATGCGGACGGCGGTAGAGCTTAAAACCTGCGTGGATCAGATGGAGCAGGACAGCCAGCAGGCGATTGAGCAGCTCAAGTCGAAGGTCTCGTCCTACGAGGAAAAGCTGAAAGAGACGGAAGAGCTCGCGCTGCGCGACCCCCTGACCGGCTTGCCGAACCGACTATGTATCGAGCGGCGATTGGAGTGGCGCATCGACAATCACCAGCCGTTCTGCGTGATCTTCGTGGACCTGAACGAGTTCAAGACGGTGAATGACCGCTATGGGCACCCTACCGGGGACGCGCTCCTGAAGCAGTTTTGCGAGGAGTTGCGTTCCAACCTGCGTCCCGGCGACGTCGTGGGGCGATGGGGCGGCGACGAGTTCCTTATCCTGGTGAACTGCGACAAAGCGGGTGCGTCGGTGCTCATCGACCGCTTGCGGCGATGGGTGTTCGGCAATTACACGGTGACCGTGGGCATCGACAAGACGAAGGTCGTGGTGCGCGTGCGGGCATCGGTCGGCATCGCAGAGTGGACCGAAGGCGACACGGTGCAAGACTTGATTGAGCGTGCCGACCGGGAGATGTACCGCGAAAAAGGAATCTCGCAAGAAAGCAGCGCCCCGTATGGCAGCGCGAGTATGGCCTTGGCTCGGTCGTGAGGTAGCGGTGTACTCCAATCCTTGTGTTGCAGAAGCTCGCGGCGTCGTAAAGGCGCCGCGATTGCGCTTTCGGCAGAAATATTACGCGCTCGTCGTAGACTTAAGTCCATGTTGCGCAGCCCTGGCATCGCTGCGCAGAGGGGCTAGGCGATGCGCTCGGGCAGCGTCAACACGAGAAGGGCACCAACGGAGGCCGGGGCCGCATGGGCCTGAACAAGTTCGACCTCCTTGTTGTCCTCGCGTACCTCCTGGGCGTAACCCTGTTTGGGCTGAGGTTTCGCAACCACGATCGCAGCCTGAAAGACTACTTCCTCGCGGACAAGTCAATTCCATGGTGGGCCATCTCGCTCTCCATTGTCGCCGCGGAAACCAGCACATTGACCATCATCAGCGTTCCCGGGCTGGCGTACGAGAAGGACTTCCGCTTTCTGCAACTGGTACTCGGGTATCTCGTGGGGCGCGCCATTGTCTGCTGGCTGCTGATCCCGCAGTATTTTCGTGGCGAACTGGTAACCGCATACCAATTGATCCACCGCCGCTTCGGACCGAAGCTGCGGTTGCTTACCGCTGGGCTCTTCCTGGTCACGCGCGCCGCCGCCGAGGGAGTGCGGGTGTTTGCCGTAGCGATCGTTGTCGCGATCGCGCTGGGCAGCCTACTTTCTGGCGTGGGCGATTTCGGGCGCGATGTCGCTGCCATCGCGATCGTCAGCTTGTTGACCCTGATCTACACCTTTGAGGGCGGCATGACGGCCGTGATCTGGACCGACGTACTGCAACTGGCGATTTATCTCAGCGGAACGCTGATCGGGCTGTTCACCATCGTGCATCAGCTGCCGGGAGGCTGGAGCACAATCCACTCAACTGCCGCTGCAGCCAATAAGTTCCGCATCTTCGATTTCTCGATGGACTTCTATACAACCTACACGTTCTGGTCGGGCCTGGTTGGCGGAGCCTTCCTGACCACCGCAACCCACGGCACGGACCAGCTCATCGTGCAGAGATTGCTGGCAGCCAAAACCGAGAGGCAGTCGAAGATTGCGCTGATGATGAGCGGTCTCGCCGTATTCGCGCAGTTCTGGCTGTTCCTTCTGCTTGGCGCTATGCTATTCGCGTTTTACAAGCAGTTCCCTCCCCTGTCTCCGTTCGGCCCGACGGACAGAATCTTCCCATCGTTTGTGGTTACGCAGATGCCGCATGGCACGAGCGGTCTACTGATTTCGGCCATCCTCGCCGCCGCAATGTCAAACCTTAGCGCCGCTTTGAATTCGCTGTCGTCCACAACGATCGTGGACTTCTACAGCCGCTGGCGGCCGCAATCCTGCGAGGCGCACCGGGTGCGTCTCTCTCGCATCGCCACACTGGGCTGGGCCGCGGCGTTGTTCGTGTTGGCAATTGTGGCGCGGCACGGCGGCAGGGTGCTCGAGGTCGGGCTTTCCATCGCTTCGGTGGCCTATGGCTCGTTGCTTGGGGTTTTTCTCTTGGGAGTGCTCACCGAGCGCGCATCCGAGCGTGGCGCCATGCTGGGAATGCTGATCGGGCTGGTGCTCAATCTCTATTGGTGGCGATTCACGCACGTCCCGTTTCCCTGGTATGTACCTCTTGGCAGCATCGCGACCTTCGCAGTCGGCTATGCCGCAAGCGTGCTGCTGCCTCGCTTTGCAGTTTCACAAGCTCCAGAGGACTAGAGATGGAACTCAGGAAACTCAAGACCGAGCGGCCAAACCGAAAATCCGCAAACCTGGATACGATGAACGCGCTGGAGATCGCGACCCTGATGAACCACGAGGATACAAAGGTTGCGGCAGCGGTAAGAAAGGTCCTGCCGCAGGTCGCGGCAGCCATCGACGTCATTGCGCATCGGCTTGCAAGCGGCGGAAGGCTGATCTACGTCGGTACCGGAACCAGTGGACGAATCGGGGCGCTGGACGCGGCAGAGGTTCCTCCGACTTTCGGCGTGAGCCCAGGAATGGTGCAGTTTGTGATGGCAGGTGGCGAACGCGCGTTGGGGCGCGCGACCGAAGCGAGTGAAGACTCAAGCGCTCTCGGCCGGCGTGATCTTGCTGCCAAGAAGCTGCGAAAGTCGGACGTTGTGGTTGGTATAGCCGCCAGCGGTCGTACTCCGTACACCATCGGTGCGCTGGAACATGCTCGGAAGAAAGGTGCCGCGACAGTTGCCATCGCCTGTAATCGCGGTTCGGAGCTGGCACGAATTGCGAATATCTCAATTGAAGTGGACGTTGGAGCCGAGGTGCTTACCGGCTCGACGCGCCTGAAGGCCGGCACCGCACAAAAAATGGTATGCAACATGTTGAGCACAGGGGCAATGGCGCGGCTCGGACACGTGTATGGGAATCTGATGGTCCACTTGCGTCCGAAGAACCAGAAGCTTTACGAGCGCGGCATCTCGATGCTCGAGCACGTAGCCAGGGTGGACCGCGAAACTGCCGTGGGTGCGTTGCATGCAGCGGGAATGAATGTCCCCCTCGCAATGGTCATGCTGAAAGCCAATGTCAGCAAGCGAGAGGCGCTGCGCCTTCTAAAGAGCAAGCGAGGCACTGTCCGCAGAGTGCTGCAGGAGTAGAGGCGCAACAAGCGTTACATTGACACGCTGACAGCGCTCGACCCCGCCCAACGCTTCCTGCTATTTTGCTAGTACACCACTTCGCAAGCGCCACACTCAACGCGTAAATGAACTCTCCGGAGGAATCAATGTTTCGAGACACTGCTGTCTGCCTGCTTGTCATCTTTTGTTTCATTTCAGCGTTCCCTCAAACCGGCGGCACTGCGACGAACCCCGCCACCACTCCACCACAGACTTCGAAACAGAAGGAAGCTCCCAAACAGGCGGGAGAAACGCAATCCGATGAGGTTTCGCTCGGCCCCTGGAAGGGTCTGCAGTACCGCTTGATCGGCCCCTATCGCGGCGGGCGCGTGGTCGCTACCTCGGGCGTACTCGGGCAGGTCGACACGTATTACATGGGGGCAGTGGCCGGAGGTGTGTGGAAGACTACCGATGGCGGACTGAACTGGAAACCGATTTTTGACAAGGTGAAGGGCGCGTCGCCATCAATCGGCGCGATTGCGGTCGCTGAGTCCGATCCCAATGTCATCTACGTCGGAACGGGCGAGGCGTGCATCCGCGGCAACATCGTTGCCGGCAATGGAGTGTACAAGTCGATCGATGCAGGAGCGACATGGAATTACGTTGGGCTAAAGGAAACCCACGCGATTGGCGCGGTAATCGTCAATCCGAGAAATCCCGACATCGCGTTCGTGGCTGCGCTCGGCGATCCGTTTGGCGAAAACCCGGAGCGAGGCATTTATCGCACGCGCGACGGCGGCAAGACCTGGGAGAAGGTTCTCTACAAAGATACGAAGTCGGGCGGCATCGATGTGGTGTTCGATCCGACGAATGCAAACATCCTGTTCGCTGCCGTCTGGCAGGCCAAGCGCACGCCATGGAGCATGGAGAGCGGTGGCCCGGGCAGCGGACTGTACAAATCCATCGACGGCGGCACTACATGGAAGGAGATCAAGGGCCACGGACTGCCGGAGACCGTGATCGGTCGCATCGGCGTGACGGTGTCGGGGGCGAACCCCAACCGCGTGTACGCCATCGTAGAGGCAGAAAAGGGTGGTATCTTTCGCTCCGATGACGGTGGCGAAACCTGGCGTCTGGTGAATGACGACCACAACTATCGTCAGCGCGCCTGGTACTACTCGCACATCTTCGCGGACCCAAAGGCTGCGGACACAGTGTACGTCCTGAATACGGGGATGTACCGTTCCACGGACGCCGGCAAGACGTTCAATCGGATTCGCACCCCACACGGCGACAATCACGCATTGTGGATCGATCCGAACAATCCCCAGCGAATGATCGAGGGCAATGACGGCGGCGCCACGGTTTCGACGAACGGCGGCGATACCTGGACCAGCATCTACAATCAGCCGACTGCGCAGTTCTACCACGCGACGACCGATACGCAGGTTCCGTATTACATCTACGGAGCGCAGCAGGACAACACTACCGTTGCCATCGCCAGTGCAAGTCCGACCGGCTCGATTGGTCCCTCAGAATGGTATGCGGTGGGTGGCGGCGAGAGTGGCTATATTGCCTCCGATCCGGCCAACCCGATGATCGTCTACGCGGGTTCGTACGGTGGCGACATTACGCGCTACGACCATCGAACGGGGCAGGAGCAGGCGGTGAATCCCTGGCCGATCAATCCGATTGGTTGGGCGGCGGCCGACGTCAAACATCGGTTTCAATGGACGGAGCCAATCGTGTTTTCGCCGCACGATCCCAGGACGCTGTATTACGGCGGCGAGGTGCTCTACAAAACGACCGACGGCGGCATGAGGTGGACGATCATCAGCCCGGACCTCACGCGCAACGACAAATCGAAGCAGGCTGCATCGGGCGGGCCGATCACCAAAGACAATACCGGCGTAGAAGTGTATGACACCATTTTTTCCGTTGTGGAGTCGCCGGTGCAAAAAGGCCTCATCTGGGTGGGCACCGATGACGGACTTGTGCATCTGACCCGCGACGGCGGACAGCACTGGGAGAGCATCACGCCCAAGGCCATGCCGGAGTGGGGTACGGTGAGCATGATCGAAGCCTCTCCGCACGATGCGGGCACCGCCTACCTGGCGGTCGAGCGGCACAAGATGGATGACTTCGCTCCCTACATCTTCAAGACGACGGACTTCGGCAAGACGTGGACAATGCTGGTGAGCGGACTTCCGGCCAATGACTACGTACACGCTGTTCGAGTGGACCCCAAGCGCGCAGGCTTGTTGTTCGCCGGCACAGAGCAGGGCGTGTATGTTTCCTTCGACGATGGTGCAAAGTGGCAGTCTATGCAGCTCAACCTGCCGATGTCGCCGGTGAACGACCTCTTGGTAAAAGACGACGACCTCGTCGTCGGCACCCACGGTCGCGCCTTCTGGGTGCTCGATGATATCAGCCCGCTGCGGCAATACAACGATTCAATTCCACAGCAGGACGCCCACCTTTTCACTCCGTACACCGCCAGCCGCATGTTGTTTCCGGGATTTTCCTTCGGTGGAAGTGGCTTCGCCGGAAAGAACCCACCGGCGGGAGCAGTCATTTACTACTGGCTGAAGACGTCATTGAAGAACCCGGAAAGCCAGGGGACCGGGGGCACGAACAACGACTCCGACAAGTCCGGCGAGCACAGCGAAACTTCAAAGATCACTCTGGAGATCCTGGATTCAACCGGGAAGACTGTTCGCAAGTTCCCAAGAAAGGAAGACGGCGTGGGCGGCGACGAAGAGGAGAGCTTCTTCAGCCGTGGCGGAAGCAGCAAACTCACGACGGAGGAAGGATTGAACCGCTTCGTGTGGGACCTGCGTTACGAGGGGGCAACCATAGTTCCGAAGGCGCCCCTCTGGGGCGGCAGCACCGACGGACCAGTGGCCCTTCCAGGGAAGTATGAAGTTCGCCTGACGGTGCAGGGTAAGAGCTATACTGCGCCGCTCGAGGTCGTTGCCGATCCTCGCTTGACCACCTCGGATGCGGATCTCACCAAGCAGTTCGACCTTCTAATAAAGATTCGCGACAAGGTCACAGAAACCGACGAAACCATCAACCAGATTCGCAGTCTGCGCGAGCAGATCGGCGTGGTCGACAAACACGTCGGCGGCGATCAGGGCAAGGCCATCATCGATGCCGGCAAGGCTCTCGACAAGAAGCTGACAGCAGTGGAAGAAGCACTCATCCAGACAAAGGCAAAGAGCGGACAGGACGTGCTGAACTATCCCGTGCGGTTGAACAATCATCTGGTCGCGCTCAGCGGTGTGGTTGGCAGCGCCGAAACAGCGCCGACGCAGCAGTCCTACGACGTCTTCGACTTGCTCAGCAAGCAGGTCGATGAGCAGTTGGCGAAGTGGAAGGAAATAGCTTCGACTGACGTGCCCGCCTACAACAACCTCGTCCGCCGGCAGGAAGTCCCCGCACTGAAGGTCTCGCAAGGCGGCGTGAAGTAGAACTGCACGATGTCCCAGAGTGGCCGCGCCTCGCAGGCGCGGCCGGCCCTGCCGCACATCTTTTTCGCAACGCCCCAACCGAACTCCAGGAAATACTCATATCGCGTGGGTCGTTGTGTCACTCATCGACTGCTCTGTAACGATTGCGTGAATGGGCTTGACAACGTCATGGGCAACGAGCAATCATCCGGACATTCACGTGGGCTGTCGAAATCTGCTTCGACACGAGTAATTCAGGCACGCTTCAAGGCTTCTGCACCGCCACGCGACGGTGCAGGTAAATCACTTTTTCGTTGATCACGGATTCGGCAGCGAAGGGGCTGCTTCGAATCGCTGAGGAATGGGAATGGTGTCGGAGCCGGGAATGGCTGCTTTGGTCATGTTCGCAGGAGCGTCGAACGCGTTTGCGGCGACCGCCGGCAGCATGCGCGCCGCGTTGGCCAGCGAGCCGGCGATTCCTAACATCTTCGCTCCGTCATCGACTCCGGCCGACTCGATCTATCATCTTTCGGTGTTTGTCTTATCTGTCTGCGCCGCTATCTTCATCGTCGTCTTTTCCCTCATCGTGTATGCGTTGATCCGCTTCCGCCGCCGGGCCGACGATGACGGTAGCGAACCTCCGCAGATTTACGGCAGCAACCAGGTGGAACTTGCCTGGACGGTGATCCCGGTGCTGATCATCGTAGTGTTGTTCCTCGCGTCGGCGCGAGTGATTCACGCCGTGGAAGACGCCGAAATGCCTGCCGGCACGACGGAAGTCGTCGCCATTGGGCATCAGTTCTGGTGGGAGTTCCGCTATCCCCAGCAGGGATTCGTCACGGCCAACGAACTGCACGTGCCGGTGAGCGACCCCCAGCATCCCACGCCCACGCACATCACGCTCATGTCTGCTGACACCGACCACAGCTTCTGGGTGCCAAAGCTGGCAGGTAAGGTTGACCTCATTCCGAATCGCGTGAACAACATGTGGATCGATCCGCATGATACGGGGGTCTACGTCGGACAGTGCGCGCAATATTGCGGTACGCAGCACGCCAAGATGCTGCTCAGGGTGGTGGTGGATTCGCCCCAGGACTACGAGAAGTGGCTGGCCAACGAGAAACAGCCGCCGCAACTGGATGCTGTCGCGAACGGCCGCAGGATTTTCGAGTCCACTGCGTGCGTGAACTGCCACACCGTGGCGGGAACCAACGCGCACGGCACGTTCGGACCGGATCTGACGCACTTGATGAGCCGCGCCACCATCGCTGCGGGCGCTGCCGACAATACTAAGGAAAATCTTCGGCTTTGGATCAAGAGTCCAGATGCTATCAAGCCCGGTTGTCTCATGCCCGCCATGCAATTGACCGAACCAGAAATTGACGCCGTAACCGCGTACCTGTTGACGCTGCACTGAAGGACCGAAAACCGATGCTAGACGCCGACTCGCTATCGAAACCGATGTTCGTTCCTCCCTCGGAAGCCGTCGCGCGCCCGCTGTTTGACCGCGTCCACGAGTGGATCGTCACCGTGGACCACAAGAAGCTCGGCCTGATGTACGTCACCTACGGCATCTTTTTCCTAGTGGTCGGCGGCATCGAAGCGACCATCATGCGCATCCAGTTGGCGATCCCCAACAATCACTTCGTCTCGCCGCAGGTGTTCAACCAGCTCTTCACCATGCATGGCACGACGATGATCTTCTTCTCGGCCATGCCCATTGTTTTCGGGATTGCGGTCTATCTGATACCGCTGATGATCGGCGCGCGCGACATGGCCTTTCCACGCCTCAACGCCTGGGGCTTCTGGATGAGTGCGTTGGGGGGCGTGGTCTTGTACTTCAGTGTCGTCGGAGGCAGCGGCCTCTACGGCGCGGGCGGCGCGCCCGATGTCGGCTGGTTCGCCTACGCGCCGCTGACTGCGCCGGCGTTTTCCGTGGGCCACAGTACCGACTACTGGATTCTTGGCATCTTCCTCAGCGGCTTCGGCAGCATTGCCACTGCCGTGAACATCATCACGACGGTGCTGTGCATGCGCTGTCCCGGCATGACGCTGAATCGTATGCCGCTCCTTGTATGGCTCAACACCATCGCGGCCGGCCTTGTGCTGGTGGCCGTGAGCCCGCTGACGGCGGCACAGATCATGCTGCTCATCGACCGCTACCTGGGCGGACACTTCTTCGACACGCAAGCCGGCGGATCAGCGACCATCTGGATGCACTTCTTCTGGATCTTCGGTCATCCCGAGGTTTATATCCTGGTCTTGCCGGCCTTCGCTATCCTGTCGGAAGTAATCCCGGTTTTTTCGCGTAAGCCGATCTTCGGATACTCCATCATGGTGGCTGCGACCCTGGCCATCGGCTTCATAAGTCTGGGCGTGTGGGCGCACCACATGTTCACCATCGGGATGACCTCGTACGCCAACGCATTTTTCGTGGCCTCAACCGGCGCGATTGCGGTGCCCACGGGCATTAAGATCTTCAACTGGCTGGGAACGATGTGGGGTGGCAAGATCATCTTCAAGGTGCCGATGCTGTTCTGTATCGGCGCTGTATGCCAGATGCTCATCGGTGGATTGACGGGCATCATGCTCTCGGTGGCGCCTTTTGATTGGCAATTGGGCAATTCCTACTTCGTGGTGGCGCACTTCCATTACATCATTCTTGGTGTCATTGTTTTTGCGCTATTTGGGGGCATTTACTACTGGTATCCGAAAATCACTGGCCGTATCTTGAGCGAGAAGCTCGGACGCTGGCACTTCTGGTTGTTCTTCATCGGGTTCCACCTCACCTTCGACTTCATGCACGTACCCGGATTGCTCGGCATGCCGCGCCGAATCTACACCTATGAGGCAAGCCGCGGCTGGGGATTTTGGAACCTCATCGTTACCCTCGGTGTGGCAGTTCAGGGGATTGCGATTTTGATTTGGGTCGTCAACGTCGTCCGTTCGCATTTCAAGGGCGAGATTGCCGGCAACGATCCCTGGGATGCGTGGACGCTGGAGTGGTCCACCACTTCCCCGCCACTCCACTACAACTTCGCCGAAATCCCGGTGGTGCATAGCCGCCGTCCGCTCTGGGACTTGAAGCATCCGGAAGATCCCGACTGGAAGTACGAATAGCCGGCACGCATAGGGAGGAGAGAGCTTGGCAGCCACAACGATTACTGCACCGCCAGTCGAGATGCCTCTGACGCATCACCTGCGCGGCAAGGTGGGCATGTGGTGCCTCATTGCCGCCGAGTCGTCGATTTTCACCATCTTCGTGGTTGCCTACCTGTACTACGCCGGCAAGAGCATCAGCGGTCCAACCCCCCGTGAAGTGCTCGATGTTCCCATCTTCATTTCAATTTCCCTGTTCAGCAGCAGCTTCACGATTGTGATGGCCGAGAAGGCCATCCATCGCGGCAACACCAAATTGTTTGCCGGATGGTGGCTGGCGACAATCGTCCTGGGCCTGATCTTCGTTCTGGGCACGGCGCGCGAGTGGTACGCCCTCATCTACGAACACGGCTTGACCATCAGCTCCAGCCTCTTCGGAACAACCTTCTACTCGCTCGTCGGCTTGCACCTGTCTCACGTGCTTGTCGGTTTGACCATGCTGACCATCGTTCTCATCTTCACCTTTTTGGGCGACGTGCAGCAGGAGCATGCCGAGCGCCTCGGCGTGTTGTCGCTGTACTGGCACTTTGTTGATGCAGTTTGGGTCGTGGTGCTCTCGGTGGTGTACTTCATCGCGCGGTAATCGCGAACGGCGAATGGCAATGGAACGGAGTCACAACTCGAACGAGCGGCGCGGCACAGTTATCCTGCCGGCGCCGACCGCGTGGCCCTTCGTGTTCGCGGTCGGCACGTCGCTGATCTTCGCTGGAATGCTCACCAGTGTCTGGGTCAGCATTCTGGGTGGCGTGTTCTGGTTGTTCGGCGCCGTAGGATGGTTTCGCCAGGTTCTGCCACACGAGCATGAAGAAGAAGTGCCTGTTGTGTTCGAGGCTGCGCCGGCGATGGCGCCTGCCCCGGCTGTTGCTCACCTGGAAGTCGCCGTCAAAGTACCGCGCGCCTGGTTGCCGCTCAAGATCTATCCCATCTCCGCCGGCGTAAAGGGCGGCCTCGCGGGCGGCCTCGCGATGGCCCTGCTCGCCATGCTCTATGGCGTCATTTCGCACCACAGCATCTGGTATCCGATCAACCTCATTGCCGGCAGTCTCTACGCGGCACCCGCCATTCCAGGCGTGGATGAACTCGTGAAGTTCCATCCCGGATGGCTGCTGTTCGCCTTCGCCATGCATCTCACCATGTGCCTGCTCGTCGGCCTGCTCTACGGCGCCATGCTGCCGATGCTACCTACGCGACCCATCGTGCTGGGCGGTGTGGTTGGACCGCTTCTGTGGACCGGTTTAGTGTATTACGCTTTGGGCTTTGTGAATCCGCTGCTCGACGAAAAGATCGACTGGGTTTGGTTCACTGCATCGCAGGTCGCGTTCGGAGTTGTCGCAGGCCTTGTCGTTGTACGTCACAACAAAGTGTGGACCAGCGAGAACCTTCCCTTCGCCGTGCGCGCCGGGCTGGAAGCGCCGGGCCTCATGCACTCCCGCGACGACGAGGCGCCGAAAGCATGAGAGCACGTTCCGCCCGGCACTTCGCCTCGCTGCTCGCGATCACAGCGCTCGTGGGCTGCTCGAGTCTCCCCGGAAAACCGGGACCGCAGCCCGAGGTTCCGCGGCCAGATTCCATCCTCGATCCCGTCGTATTGTTCAACCGGAACTGCTCTGGCTGTCACGGTGCCGACGGCAAGCACGGTCCGGCGATGATGCTCTCCGATCCCGTGTACTTGGCGATTGTTGACGACGACGCGATGCGCTCGGTGGTTTCGAAGGGCCGGCCCGGAACTGCGATGTCGGCGTTTGCGCAGAAGGAAGGCGGCATGCTGACCGACGAGCAAGTCAACGCCATCATTCGCGGTATCCGTGCGCGATGGAGTAA